>MKWU01000073.1_pt1 | contig 165775 bp, 136 predicted proteins | sample 809101 | NCBI WGS metagenome assembly MKWU01 (sample SAMN05860141, study PRJNA318959) | sponge metagenome | host: Aplysina aerophoba | place: Slovenia: Piran, Adriatic Sea, Gulf of Piran | collected 2013-05-07 | reverse complement strand
GGCTCTTCCGCCGGCTCAAAGGCTACCGCCGTGTCTACACCCGCTACGACAAATTGGACGTCATCTTCATAGCATTCATCACCCTCGCCCTCGTACACGACTGGCTCAGAAGTGTCAACACGCCCTAGTTATCTCAGGCCAGGAGACCACGTTTCCTGCGCCATTCCCTGCAGGTACTCTAATCATGGCAGGTATAACCTCTGTTCCCATGGCTCGCTATGAGTCGATCCCTAACCAAGAGTGGGAAAACTTTCTGAGAACGCTAAAAATAACCTATTGATAGAATACGAATTCATAGGCATATTGGAGTCATGCGGTTCGCAGCGCCCGGTACTGTCCGTCTAGACGACCGTCCTCCCGTCGCCACGGACATCGCGCCGTTACCGGGCGCCGCGCTCCGCGTGTCGGCACAGGAGCGCTACCGGATCACCCCCCGGCTCTGGCCCGAGCACCTTTGCTCCGGAGTGAAACCGTCCCATCCGTACGTACTCACCTACTGGACAGCCGCCCTGGGGTCCAACGCCGTATCGGAGCTCCTGCGCCTGATCATTGCCGCCAAGCACCGGTCGGAAATCCCGCATCCGGTCTTCCTGTCGGTGTTGTGCCGGGAAGGTCTGGTCCATTTCCACAGCCGGGCGGTGTGGGTACGGCCCCTGCTCCCCCTACTCGGCCGCCATCACATAGGCCGTCTCGCACCGCAACTGCGACGGCAGCATCGCCGGGATCTGCTCTCAGTCCACTATCCGCGGACCACCGGCAACCACTAGAGGCGTAGCCCGGCCGGCCGGCGCACCTTCCGGCCGGCCACCTAGCATCCTGGCGGATGACAACTGACCCGATCGAACGGGCCGCCGACCTGCTGCGACCTTCAAGTCGCGTGCTGGTCTTCACTGGTGCCGGGATCTCGACCGAGTCCGGGATCCCGGACTTCCGCGGCCCCGACGGCCTGTGGAAGACGGTCGACCCCGATGACTTCACGTTCGAGCGCTACCTGGAATCCGCCGCCACCCGCCGGAGGAGCTGGCTCAGGTGGTCCGAATCGCCCCTCCGCCAAGCCAGACCCAACCAGGGGCACCTGGCGATAACCGAACTGGCCCGGTTGGGTCGGCTGGCAGGCTGCGTGACGCAGAACATCGACGGCCTCCACCGGGCAGCCGGCCTGGCGGATGAGCTGCTGGTCGAGGTACACGGCAATGTTTGGACAGTCCGCTGCCTGGCATGCCCGGCGGAATGGCCTGCCGAAGCGGTGTTCGACCGGGTGGAAGGTGGCGAGGAAGATCCGCACTGCTCCCGCTGCGGCAGCATCATCAAGCTGACCGTGATCTCGTTCGGCCAGGCCATGCCGGCCGCGGAGATGCACCGCGGGTATGCCATGGCGCAGGCCGCCGACGCGGTTCTGGCGGTGGGTACCACCCTGTCGGTCTGGCCGGCCGCCGACATTCCGCTCGCCGCCGCCCGCCGCGGTGTGCCGTTTGTGATCGTAAACCTCGGCCCGACAGATTGTGATGGGATTGCCGACGTCAAACTCGAAGCCCCTGCCGGCCCCACCATCAGCAAGCTCGTCGGCCTCTTTGAATAGTGGCCACTCGGAACCGGCCACTGGCAACTACCCTGCCGGTATGGGCGCTTCCTACATGGACCTTGTCACCGAGGCCCGGCGCCAGATCAGGGAGATCTCGGCCGATCAGCTAGCCTCGCTCGACCTCACACAGGTCATCCTGATCGACGTCCGCGAGGACCCCGAACTGGAACACGGCAAGATCCCTGGCGCCTACCACATCCCCCGAGGGGTGCTGGAGGGGAGCATCCACATGGTGTCACCGCCCACAGATCGGCCTGTGGTGATCTACTGCGCGTCGGGGATCCGCTCGGCGCTGGCAGCATCGACACTCCAGACCATGGGCTATACCACTGCCTTTTCCTTGGCCGGTGGATTTCAGGAATGGAAGGCACGCGGGGGTCCGTGGGAATTGCCCAACCACCTACCCGACGATCAGATGAAGCGGTACGACCGTCATATCCGGCTTCCGGAGATCGGGGAAGCCGGCCAGCGCAAGCTTTTGGACTCCCGGGTCATGATCGTGGGCGCCGGTGGTCTGGGCTCGCCGGCCGCCCTCTACCTGGCAGCCGCGGGCGTGGGAACCCTCGGCCTCGTCGACCATGATCGGGTGGATATCAGCAACCTGCAGCGCCAGGTGCTGCACAGCACCCGGACGGTGGGCAACCCCAAGGTGGAGTCGGCCCGTGACACCATCCGGGCCCTCAACCCGGACGTGTCGGTCGAGACCCGGGACCAGCGCCTGAGCGCCTCCAACGCGCTGGACGTGCTGGACGGATACGACCTCATCATCGACGGTGCCGACAACTTCCCCACCCGGTACCTGATCAACGACGCGTCCATCAACCTGCTGATCCCGGTGGCACACGGATCGGTTTTCCGCTTCGAGGGACAGGTGAGCCTGTTCGATCCGGTGGACGGGCCGTGTTACCGGTGCCTGTTCCCCGAGCCCCCCGCCCCCGAGCTGGCGCCCAACTGTGAGGAGGCCGGAGTGCTGGGCGTGCTCCCTGGCGTGGTGGGAACGCTGCAAGCCGCCGAAGCCATCAAGTGGCTGACCGGAATAGGGGAAAGCCTGGCGGGACGGCTGCTCACGCTCGATATCCTCACCCACCGGTTCCGAACCCTCCGGTTCGGCAAGAACCCGGATTGCCCCTCCTGCGCCGACCCGGCCAGGCCTCCTGCCATCGTGGACTATGACCAGGCCTGCCGGGCGGTCGGAACGTACTGAAGAATGTCCGGTTGGCCCATCTAGTGACCGATGACGCCCACGCGAGAGAACAGCGGACCAACCCATCCTCGTCTTGTCAACACCCTCCTAGGCTGATCAGCGCGCCCCGAAACCGCTGAGAACGGTCCAGAAGCTCCTTCCCAGGATCTCGAGGTCGAGCCACGGGCTCATGTGCTTGACGTAGAACAGGTCGTAGGTCAGCTTGTCGATGGTTCCGGCCTCGCCATCGGCGTATCCGTGGTTGACCTGGGCCCAGCCGGTGACACCGGGCCGGACGAGATGGCGCTGGGAGTAGAAGGGGATGGTCCGGTCGAAACGCTTGACGAACTCCACCTGCTCGGGTCTCGGTCCCACGAGGCTGAGGTCGCCCTTGAGCACGTTCCACAGCTGGGGTAGCTCATCAAGCCGGAAACGCCGGATGGTGCGGGCCGCAGGCACCACCCGATCGTCGTTCCGGCTGGTGAAGGACGCCCCCTGCCGATCGGGATCATGCCACATGGAACGGAACTTGTACTGGGTGAAATGACTCCCTCCCCGGCCCACCCGAACCTGACGAAAGATGACCGGGCCCGGCGAGCTGAAACGGGTGACGACCGCCGTCACACCGGCCAGGATAAGGGTGATCGGGGCGGTTGCGAGCACCGCCAGGATGTCGAAGAGCCGCTTCCCCGGTAGGTAGGGAGCGGTACGGATGACGGGCGTGGAGAGTTCCCAGCCCTCCACCAGAGACACGATCGGCATCCGACCCGTATACATCTCGTAGACCTGCGAGATGGGCCGTACGTCCAGCCCGGCCAGGGCACAGGAGGAGACGTACTGGGCCATCCGGCGGGACAGGGCCGCCTTCAGATCGACTCCCAGCACCACTCCCGCATCGAGCGGTTCCAGGCGGGCCTCCGTTGCCGGATCGACCACCGAGAGCACCCTGGCATGGGGAGCATTCCGCAGGTCTTCGACCAGACCCTGCTCGCCGGTGATCAGGACCATCGCCTCAGTCCATGGGCGACGCCGCAGCCAGGCGCGATGGACAAAGGCGCCCAGCACGAAACAGGCCATCGTCCAGCCGATGAAGGAACGGGAGAAGTAGACGCGGGTGGCGACCAGCGCCAGAGCGGTAACCCCCAGGATCATGAGGGTCACAGCCAGAGCCCGTCCGTAACCCGGCCGCGGAGGCCCACCCACCAGCAACCGTGACCCGACCCATTCGGCCCCGGCTAGGCCGGCAAGCATGATCATGAGGAGCGACCAGATCTGTGGCTCGAATTGCCACGGAAAGGCAGTGTCGAAGCTGATAATGGACGCGACCAACATCGACACGATGAGCGTGACCACGTCGAGCAGTGCTTGCGCTCTGAGGAATCTGAGCCGCATCTACTGACCTATCAGTGGGTGCCCTGGCCGCCGGAAGGCTGCCCGTCGGGGGGCGGCGCCATCACCGTGACAATCCCGACGACCAGCCCAGTCATTCCGTCGTGCCGAAGCCCTGCTCCGCCAGGTCCGCCACCAGCTCGACCAGGGTACGAACGCCGAAGCCCGAGCCCCCCTTCGTCTGGTAGTGCTCGTCGCGAGTCCAACGGGCAGGACCGGCGATGTCGAGATGCACCCAAGGCACGTCGCCCACGAACTCTTGTAGCAGCAACGCCGCCGTCAGCGCACCGCCCCAGCGGCCGCCGATGTTCTTCATGTCGGCCATGGGAGTATCGAGCAGCCTGCGGTACTCCTCGGGCAGCGGAAGGTGCCATACGCGCTCGCCCGCCTCCTCACCGGCTTTCTCGATCCTGGCGATCAGCGAATCGTCGTTACCCATCATTCCGGCGATGGTGTCACCGAGCGCCACCTTGCACGCGCCGGTCAAGGTGGCCAGGTCCACCATCAGATCCGGCCCGTGCTCTACCGCGTATGCGAGGGCATCGGCCAGGATCAACCGTCCCTCGGCATCCGTATTGAGTACCTCGATGGTCTTGCCGTTACGGGTGGTGAGCACGTCGCCCGGCTTGGTTGCGCGGGATCCGGGCATGTTGTCGGTGAGCGGCGCCAGGCCGAGCACCTTCACAGGTAGCCGGAGCTCGGCAATCGCCCGGATGGCGCCGATTACCGCGGCCGCCCCCGACATGTCGGTCTTCATCGTCGCCATGGCCTGAGCCGGCTTGATGCTGAGGCCGCCGGAGTCGAAGGTGATCCCCTTGCCGACCAGCGCGACAAACGTCTCGGAACCCTCCGGCTCGTACCACAACTCCACGAGGCAGGGATCCCGATCCGAACCGGCCGCCACTCCCAGCAACCCTCCGAAGCCACCCTCCTCGAGCTCCGGCACATCACGTGTCTCGAGGCGCAGGCCCAGACCCTCCGCCATCTCCGCCACCCGGCGTTGAATCTCTCGTGGCGCCTTGTCCCGGGCCGGGGTGTTGACCAGGTCACGCGCCAAGCTGACCGCTTCGGCGAGCACCACCCCCGCCTCGTAGTCACGCCTCTCCCCCGTGCCCACCAGCAGGAGGGAGTCAGTACGAGCGGGCTCCGGCTTGCTCCTGAACCGGTCGTACGAGTACTGGGAAAGCAGGAATCCCTCCACCACGGGCGCAGCCTGACCGTCAAGGGCCAGCGTGGTGGCTACCGAAGCCTCCTTCGATGCCTTGCGGCCCAGGGTCCCGGCGGCCCTACGGAGGGCATCCGCGCTCGGGGTCTCCCCCACTCCCAGCGCGACCACCGTGTGCGGGTTCTCCGACCCGGTGTCGTAGGAGCAACTCTGGCCGGCCTCCCCCTTGAACCCGGCCCGCTCGAGCGCCCGCTCGAAGCCGGCGCCCAGTGAGGCGACGTAGCTGTCCGTATCGCCCTGCCAGACGAGGCCGGGCCGGGCGGCGAGACCGAGGATCCCGGCGCGCGACGCCGCCTCGTCATGCGATTCCACGAATTCGATGTCCAACTACGACTCCTGTCTTCCGTACGCGGGTAGCGCCGATCTGGATCGGGAGGTACGGATGCTAGCCCTGAGGCCCCTCATGTACCGACACACTGAAACCAAGGCGCTAGTTGCTTGTTGTTAGTTGCTAGAAACTACCGACTGCCAACTAGCCTCTAGAGACTCAGAGGGGAGAAACCCCTGCCGCCAGCGCCCGGACGAGTATCACCGAACCGAGCGAGGTCAGGACCGCCAGGTAGCTGAGACCGGTCGCCGCCATCACTCCCGGATACGACGGGTAGCCCAGAGCGAACCAGACCGCCGCCATAAGCAGGAGGCTGGTGGCCGCCAGAGCCACAGACGCGATCAAAGGCCCTGCCGAAGCCTGCGGAGGAATGCCCGCCACCAGGTGCACCAGCCAGTCGAGGGCGATCGCCGCGCCACCGGTCAACGCCAGAGCTCGAAGCGGCCACCGGGGCATTCTCGGACTCACCAGGAACCAGTGCCCGAGCAACATCTCTCCCGTTATCCCGCCCAGCGCGGCGGTCCCGGTGATGGCAGGAAGGGGAAGACCCGCCACCGACGCGCCTACCAGGAACAACACGGATGACGAGCCCAGCGCACTGGTGGCCGCCCAGCGGTTCCTAGTACCGAGCGCAGCGCATGCGCCCACCAGCGCGGCCGCCGCCGCCAGGGCGTTCGGGTCGAAGTACCAGGCCCCCCCGCCGATCAGGACGACGGTGGCGGCGACCAACCACAGGTAACCCGACCCGACGATGCGCCAGTAGGCCACCGCCGCACCGGAGCCGGCCACGCCTGCCGCCCACATCGCCAAGACCACCTCGGGACTGAATGCCGACTCCGACCCGAACATGGCCTCCGTATCCGGTCTACCGTCCACCATCCCGGAACCTGAGGCACCGGGGCGCCGTCGATCAGTCCGGGGATGGGCGACCAGTATACGAACCGGCACCCTGCGACAATCATCCGCGGCCCCTGTCGAGGAAGGAGGCCCGCCTGTCCAAACTGCCCCACGTCTCCGTGGTAATGGCGGTGCGCAACGAGGCCGACCACCTCGAATCCACCCTGCAGGCTGCCTTCGACCAGGACTACGAAGGCCGCCTGGAGGTGGTGGTCGCGGATGGGCGAAGCACCGATAGGACGCTCGCCATCCTGCGAAGGTTCGCTTCGGAGAACTCCCGCCTGAAGGTGGTCGACAACCCAGACCGTCGGGTGGCGACAGGTCTCAACCGGGCGATCGACGCGGCCCGGGGCCAGGTCTTGGTGCGGTGTGACGGGCATGCCGAACTCGCCCCCGACTACGTGCGGATGGCGGTCGGGCTACTGGAGGAGACCGGAGCGGCCAACGTGGGTGGGCGGCAGGACGCCGTGGGAACCACCACCCTCCAGCGGGCGATAGCCATCGCCCTGAACTCGCCGGCCGCGGCGGGTACCGCCCGGTTCAGGCATTCCTCGGTGGCCGGGCCGGCGGATACCGTGTACCTAGGAGTATTCGACCGGCGAGTGCTTGAGGAGGTGGGGGGCTTCGACCCCGCTCTGGTCCGCAACCAGGACTTCGAGCTCAACCATCGGCTCCGGCAGTCCGGGCACATGGTCTGGTTCGACCCGCGGCTGGCGGTCACCTACCGCCCCCGTTCCAGCCTCCGCTCCCTATGGAGGCAGTATCTCGACTACGGGAAATGGAAACGGGTGATGCTGCTCCGCAACCCGAGCGCGCTCGCCCTGCGACAGCTCGCTCCTCCTGCGCTGGTCACCGGCTTGATCGCCTCAGCGATCGGCGCCACCATCAGTGTGCCGTTCTGGTGGATACCACCGGCCGCCTACGGGATGCTGATCGCGGTGAACACGCTCTGGGAAACGGTCAGGCGCCGGGACCGGGCCGCCTGGCTCCTCACGGCTGTGATGCTGGCCATGCATCTGGCTTGGGGGATCGGCTTCCTATTCGTCCCCGCCGGGAGGCGTCGGACCACCCCAGTAGAAGGCCCGAGCTAGCAATGTGGCCATCTGGCCGCGGGTCAGGGGCTTGTTGGGGCAGAACGAGGTCTCGGTACAGCCGACGGTGATCCCTTCAGCGGCGATGGCGTGGATAGCCCCGCTATGGGTGCTGCCGACCGGAACGTCGTCGAACCTGCGCCCGCCAAACGAATCAAGCGGCTCCAGGTCCAAGGCCCTCATCAGGAACGTGGCCATCTCGCCCCTGGTCAGAGGCGCGTCCGGGCAGAACCGGTTTGCGACACATCCCACCGTGATCCGGGCCTCGGCGAGCGCATATACCTCGCTCGCGTGCGGGAAGGAGGTGGGTACGTCCTCGAAGGTCTGAGTGGGCGCCTCGGGCCTCGGGAGCTTGGCGGCCCGCGCCAGCAGGACCGCCACCTCCAGCCGGTTGGCCTCGTCACTCGGGCAAAAGTTGAGGCTGTAATGATCGCAGCCTTCCGCAATAGCAGCCCGCCGGAGGGTGTCGATCCCCTCCTCGTGGGTATTTCCGGCTATGTCCTGGAAGGGTGGGAGCTCGTCGAACGGTATCTCGCCCTGTTCGGGGGCCTGCCCATCTCCGTCAGTGCCCTGGTCAGGAGTCTCGGGCTCCTTGGTGGGCGGCGCCACGCGGTCATCGATCGTGCGAACGACCGACGACCTCAGGCCAAGCCCGTAGCGGAGCCAGGCGCCGGCAACCGTTGTCGAGACCTCGCTCCCTCCTTCCCGCCCGTCGAACCGCACTCGGGAGACGCTGGTGGTGCTCGGACCCGACACCAACTGGGCATCGGTCACCTCGTCCCAACCCAGTCGTTCGGCGATCTTGGATGCAGAGATGGTGGTACGCCACCCGTTGAGCGGGTTTTCCACGCTCGGGTCCACGTCCCAAGGATCCTCCACCGGATGCAGGTACGGCCACTGAGTGACCGAACTCGGCCGCCTGTCCCACTCGGTGAAGAAGCCGTAGCGGTTGCTGTTGGTGATACCCCCGGAGGATGCGGAGAAGAAGGCCTGGATGATGCCTCCCTTGGTGAAACGCTCCCAACCTTCACCGAAGTAGGTGAGCACCCGGCCCTCCGTGGCGGCCACCGCGTCCACCCAAGCCGCCTGATCGGGCCCGTTCTCCCGCCACCAGCCGGCGTACACCTGATCCCGTGTGTTGTCGTAGAGGTGACACCAGCATGAGTTCTTGCGGGAGCCGCTGATCCCAGGGTCCCCGTCGGGATCCGCCGGACGCTCGTTCACCTCCTGGGCCAGGAACTTGAAGGACGCGTAGGTGCGGGCGGCCACCGCTTGCGCCTCGTTGACCCCGGACTCCCTCCAGTCGGGGAATATCTCGGCGATACCTCGGACATAGTCCTCGAGGCCGATGGTCAGCAGCACATGGAAGCCAACCTCTACGGGATCGTCCCGCAGCTTGATGGCGCCGTGGCGGTACTCGCATTCCGAGTCCCTCACCACGCAGGGCTTCCGCCGGTCCTCCCCGTAACGAAGCTGCACACCCTCCGCTTCAGGCCAGGAGATCGAAGCCCGGCAGTCCCCGGTAGTTCCCTTAAGTTCGCCCCCCATGAAGAAGCCGCACTCCTCTACAGCGATCCGGCGAAACTCCCAGCGCTCCCCCTCCTGCGGTTGCTCCGGCTTGGGACAAGGCCCTTCACCGTCATCGGCCAGGCAGAGCTCCAGCGGCCCGCCGACCGCGGTGAACTCCAGGAGGGTGATCTCGGAGGCGATATTGATCCAGAGCGGATTGTCGAGCGTGGTCAGCAGGTCGCTCGGCAGGTCTAGATCGGACAGATCGGCGGGACTCGAACCGGTGTAGTAGTAGGCGGCGATGTCCTCACCGGGCTTCCGGGGGTCCGCCACAGCCTGGCCGTACGCCCCCCACTGGCTCATCCCCACCCCGTGGCCCCAGCCCGAACCCTCGAAGGTGAACGTCCTCTCGTCCTGGGCCGCCACCTGGACAGCTACCCCGATGATGGCTACCAGCGCGAGTAGCAGTGCCCTCTTGACCACGGCGGCCAGTGTAGGACGGGTCGGTGGTCTGTCTTGGGAATGTCTGTGGACCTCGAATCCGCCCGCTTGCCGTCGATCTGGAGCCGGCCGGGCTGCGATCCGGGCCATTTACGGTAGAGTCCGGCCGTGCTCAAGCCCACCTCCGGAGGAGTGCCACCTCTCTCATGGATCCGGTGAACTCCCCCGTTCCACCCGCCGCTATAAGAAACAACGACTGGCGTACCCTGGACCCGCCATCGATCGACGATTTCGTACCCGGTATCCCGGTTTCGATCGTCGTCCCTTACTACGAGGCGCCGGAGGCACTCGAACTGACCCTGGCGGCAATGGAGCAGCAGACCTACCCCCGTGACCTGTTCGAGGTGATCGTTGTCGACGACGGGTCGTCCGTCCCCTTGGAGCCACCCGAATCCAGCCCACTGGACGTTCGGGTGCTCCACCAAGAGGATCTCGGATTCGGGCTGGCGCGTGCCCGGAACAACGGCGCACGGGCGGCGCGCCATCCCATCCTCGTGTTCCTCGATTGCGACATGCTTCCCGAGGCAGGCTGGCTGGCTGCTCACGCCCGGTGGCATCACCTGGCCGGCGACCTGCTCACCCTCGGGTTCCGAGCCCACGTGGATGTCGCGGGTCTAGACGCGGCTGCCATCCGCCACCGCACAGGAGCCCTGTCCGACCTCTTCAAGGGCAGAAGGGTCGATCGCCCGGAGTGGATCGAATTCCATATGGCCAGAACCGATGAACTGACCCTGGAGTCCGACGACATCTTCCGGGTGGTGACCGGCGGGAATCTAGGCGTCAGCCGGTGGTTCTTCGATCATGTCGGCGGCTTCGACGAGTCCTTCGACCGCTGGGGAATGGAGGACACCGAGTTCGGTTACCGAGCCTTCACCCATGGAGGCCCGCTCGTGCCGGTCCGGGACGCCTTATGCTGGCATCAAGGCGAAGGGGCCGATCCCAGTGCGGCCGAACGGGCGAGTCTCGACATCCAACGGGCCAAGACCTCGCATCTGATCGCGCATCCCCATTTCCGCCAAGCGGAGCCGGGTCGCAGCTTCACCGTCCCTTCCTACGTGGTGACTATCGACCCGCAGGATCGTCCAACGGACGTGGTGCTCGCCGCTGCCGGGGAGATAATCTCCAACACCATCCACGACCTCGTCGTCTGGATCGGAGACCGGCCACGAGATCCGGGCTACGAAGGGCTCAGGAACCATCTGGCGCCCGACCCTCGAGTCTTCTTCGGGCCGGTCAGCGGGGCGATCGAGCAGTTTCCCGTTTCGTCCTTCCACATCCTCATACCGGCCGGCATGGCGACTGACAGACGGATCGTCCAACGGCTTCGGGACGGATTGGGGACACGGGCGGCGGCGATGGCGACCCTGGGCGACGGATCCACTATCTCGATAACACGTACCTGGCTCCTGCACCGAGCGCACCGGACCGGCGAGGACCTCGAGGATCTGGCAGAGGTCGTGCCGCTGAGCCTCTCCGATCTGGTGCTGCGCCGCAAGACCCCCATGCCTCTCGCAAGCCTCCGGTTGAGCGGATCCCCTCTGGGCGCCAAGGCCGCTCTGGTGCTGTCGCGGCTGGCCAGGGTTCGTAGTCCTCGCCAGGCCCTGACCTTCGCCAGATGGTTCGTCTCCGCCCTGGGCAGGAGGCTCTTCAACGTCTCAAGACGATTGTGGGCGAGCATGCGCCGACCCCCGCCGGACCCGACCAGACAGGCCGAGTATCCGCTCGGAGTGGAGATCGCCGTTATCGGGCATCGAGCCAGGGATGTGTTCTCCGGCTCGAGCCGCGTTCACCTCTCCCCGGACGGTGAGCAGCTGGATCTGGTGGTAGCCGATACAGGGAGCGGATTGGCCGACACCGGGTTGGCCGCCACCCATCCCGCGGTGATTCTCGAGGAGGAGTCCCCTCTGCTGGCCGTGCCCGCCTTCGACATAGAGCAGACGAACCCCGTGGACTGGACGTGGCATGTGGGGGGTCAGGTGGGCGCCCTGAGCGAGATAGGGCTTCCCGAGGGCGTGGCAATAGACACCGTGATCGACATCGCTGACCGGGAGGCGCTGTCCAAGCTCCATCACCTTGAGGATTCCCGTCCCTTCCACCCTGACACCATCTGCCGGGCGGCGACGCTTGCGGTGGTGGCCGCCACCGGGATGGTAGTCCATGTCAGCGAAGACGATCCCGAGTTGGAGGCTCACCTCGGGACGGAGCTGTACGGCGCCATGCGGGACGACCGTATCACCCAGGGCGGACTGAGAACCAGAGAGCGGGTCAGCATCGACATGCGAAGGGCGGCGCTGCGGACCCACTCGCTCCGGGCCAGGACCCGCCAGGTCGCCGCTGCGGCCGGTCTCGCCACATTTCCGGGACTCCCGGAGGTATCCATCCTGCTGGCCACGAGGCGGCCCGGCCTGCTGGAGAAGTGTCTGGAAGTAGCGGCCTCCCAGACCTATCCCCGCCTCGAATTGGTACTGGCCCTTCATGGCGAGGGGTTTCCCGACAGGATCGACACCTCGAGCTGTCCCTTCCCGGTCGAGGTGGTGCGCGCGCCGTCCGACAGGTTGTTCGGGGAGGTGCTCAACCAGGCCACCCGGGCGGCCGGCGGGACCCTGCTGACGAAGATGGACGACGATGACCACTACGGAAACGAGCATGTGTGGGACTTGGTGCTGGCGCACGAGTACTCCCGCGCCAACCTGGTCGCCAAGGCGGCCGAGTTCGTCTACCTGGCTTCCAGCGACAAGACGATTCACCGGATGATCGGAGGCGGAGAGGCTCGGTCGGCCAATCCCACCATCGCCGGAGGTGCAATGATCATCTCCGTCGACGACCTGGCGGAGGCCGGTGGCTGGCGCCGGATCCCCAGGTGGGTCGACCAGGCCCTGCTCAAGGACGTGGTCCGGGAGGGAGGCGCTGCGTACCGGACGCACGGACACGGGTACCTGCTCGTCCGGCATGGTGACGAGCACACGTGGAAATCGCCCGACTCCTACTTCCTGCGCCATGCGCAGGAGACGCGTCCCGGGCGCGATCTGGCCTTCGCCGCCATCGGGTGAGGGAGGCGGCCCTGCTCGGCCACGGGCGCCACCCCTGCTTCGAGGGCCCCCGGCATCCGGTCGGTCCGGACCAGCACCAGGTCGGCACCGCTCGCCGTGGCGATGCCGTCCAGCGAGACTTCGAACCACCGGGGACTGCTTCGATAACGCCATATGGAGTCATTCTGGGTCCGCTGCAGGTCGAACTGTTGGACCGGCGGCGATGGCGCGCCCGCATCGAGTTGGCCAACGCCATCTTCGAATACCTCAAGATCTTCCACAACCGGAAACGACGACACACCGCCCTCGGGATGCGAAGCCCGATCGAATACGAGGGAATCCACCACGACAACAACCTATCCGCCGCACCGCTGATCCAAGTGAGCTGACTCCACCAAACCCGGTCACCATCACTCCGGGGAAACCGGGGGGCGGTTCACCCAGCCCGCCTGTCAATCCGGTGGTGGATCGAAACCTGGCGCAACCCCCAAACGAATCGGAGGACGACTACTACCATCACACGGCCGCATAAGCCGAGTGTCCAGCCCACAGGGGGAACCCCAGACTTTGAGCCTGGACGGAACCAACATCCGGGTCAGGATCACTGTCAAATCTCTCAGGCACCCCGACGGCCGGTCTAGTCCGGACCAAGGAGAGAGCCACATCGCGCTAGCACATCAGCCTCGACTTCACCGACAAACCGCTTCGGCGGCGATCACACCGGCACGCCTGCTATGGCCCTGAGGATCGCCCTTGCCGGTTGGTACGGGTCGGACAACCTGGGAGATGAGATGATCCTGAGTTGCATGGCCGCCGCCATACGTGCCCGGGGGTTGGAGCCGATAGCGGTGTCAATCGATCCCGAGCGGACTATCGCCGTCCATGGCATTGAGGCAGTGCCTCATCGCTCGCCCCTGGGCAGCGCGGCGCTGCGCCGGTCGCTGCGCCGGTCGCACGCCATGGTCCTCTCTGGAGGCGTGGTGCAATCGGAGACTTCGCCGTGGAACATGTGGTTTCATATGTCACGCCTTCGCGCCTACAGGCGGTCGGCGGCGGCCACTCATAGCCGAGCGCGGGCAGTGGTCGCGGCCATCGGCCTGGGAGTGGGACACGTCCGGGGCGCCGGTGGCCGGCGGATAGCGGTCTCAGAGATGCGCCGGGCCTGTCACGTCGTGACAAGAGACGCCGCCTCGGCGCGGCGCCTGCGCAGCTGGGGTGTGCCCGACGTGGTGATCGGTGCCGACCCGGTGCTCGCGGGGCACGCCGCGCTCGATTCGAGCCGGGCGGGTGCGACCCGATCGCCGCACTCGCGCGCTCCGACGCTAAAGGGCTCGACGCACTCTCCCAGCGACTCCGGGGACACGATCTGCGTGATCCTGCGACCCCCAAATCGCCGAGGCATCCGCACGGCGGCGGCGAAGACCCGCACGTCTTGGCAGCCATGGATAGGCCAACTGGCGCGATCGCTGGACGCGCTGGCCGAGCGTAGCGGTATGACGCTGCGCCTGCTGCCCTTTCAGCCAAGCCAGGACACCCCCATGCTCGTGGCGCTACGGCAGAGGATGAGAACGGACGCGGAACTGGTCACGCTGAACATCGACAATGTGCTAGCCGAGGTCGCCCAAAGTCGCTTCGTCGTCACCATGCGCTATCACGGCGCCGTCGCAGCTCTGCTCAACGATCAGGCGGCGGTGCTGCTGGACTACTCGCCGAAAATGAGATCGCTCGCCACCGAAGGCGGAGGCTGGGCTACGCTCGTCGATTTGGCTCCGCTCGACGCCGGGCGCTTCGAGCCCCGCACGCTGCTTGACGCGGCGAACGAGGCGCAGGACAAGTCGCGCCGGACAGCCGAGGCGCGTGGCTTGCTGCGCGCGCGCCTGAAGATCAACGACGCCGCGCTCGACGATCTGCTTGAGCTTATCCGGTGAACGTGCTGACGGAGCGTCGAGCCACGTCGACCCGGTCGAGTCCGACCCATCGCCCCGGACGCTTGATCGAGACGCGGCAAACGGTCGTCTACTGTCTCGGCCATGTGTCGCGCAACACCCCGCGGGCGTCGTGCTGCTAGCTCGGTGACAGGCCGCCCGTGGTACCGACACCTACTGAGATGGTTGAGAACCGCATACCTCGCCCTGCTCGTCGCCGCCGTTCCCGTGCTCGTGCTAGCGCGCAGGCAGAAAGTGGCCGACGTTCTAGGAGACCTAGCTGGCGCAGGGCATCTGCTCGTGGCTGCGTCGTTCGTGACAGGGTTCGTGCTGATAGTGCTAAGTGCGTATTTCTGGCTCGTAAGCCTGCGCGTGCTCGACCAGCGCCCGCGCTTTACCGATCTGATCGTCACCGCGGCTCGTTCCCAGCCGGCCAAGTACGTACCACTGATGGTCACGTTCGCGATCAGCCGCGTGGCTCTGATGCGGCGCCGCGGCGTTCCGGGGGGGGCCCTCGCTCTTACCGCGACGCTCGAGATGGCGGTGAGCTTCGCCGTCTCGGTGGCTTATGGCCTGGTTCTGCTCGGCTGGGATGGCGGGCTGCCCGGAGGTCTCGCAATCCCATTCGTTGCCGCGGTCGGGGTGGTCGTCGCCGCATCACCGTCGGTGGCGGGACGTGTCGTCGCGGCGGTGGCGCGGCGACGCGGCCTGGACAGCCTGACCCCGGTCAGCGGATTCACGTGGCGGGGATACCTGCACATGATCGCCGCATCGGGCTGCTACTGGACTTGCGCAGCCGCCGTGTTCTGCATGTACATGCGAGCATTTGAGGCCGCCGACAGCTTCGGTGTGGCGCGCCTCGCCGGTGCGTTCATGCTCACTTGGGGAGGTCTGCGATTCCTTAGTGTGATCGCGCCGCAGGGAATCGGCGTGGTGGAGGCAACCATTCCGTCACTGCTCGGCGCCCCAGATCCCCTGGCTCTCGGCATATTGATATTCGGCTTCAGGCTGGTGTTGCTGCTGCGCGACCTGCTGGCCGCGGGCATCTCGGAGCTCCTCGAGGCGAGGCGCATGACGGTCGAAGCGGGTCCGGCGCGGCGTTCGGATGGGACAGACCCTTGATCCACGTCTTCGTAGGCACCCAAGCCGAGTACGTCAAGATGTCGCCACTGCTGTGGCGCATGGAGTCGGCCGGCCTCCCCTACCGGCTAATCGATTCCGGCCAGCACGCTGACCGGTCGGAATCGTTCCGCGATGAGCTGGGCGTGAGGGTGCCCGATCACGCGATGGGGGGCACGCGCAGCGTCGACTCAGTGCCTGCGGCGTTGTGGTGGGCGGCGGGACTTGGCCGCAAGCTGGCGCTGCGGCGGCGGCTCGCGCGAACCGTCTTCGGTGGGTACCGGGGAATCTGCGTGGTTCACGGCGACACGCCGACGGCGCTGGTCGGCGCGCTCATGGCGAAACGCGCCGGGCTAGCACTGGCGCACGTGGAGGCGGGCCTTCGCAGCCATCGGTGGCTCCATCCTTTTCCGGAAGAGATCGTCCGGGTTGTCGTCGACCGACTCGCCGATTTGCTCTTGGCACCCAACGGCGCAGCAGCCGACGAGCTACGCAAGCGCCGTGCAAAAGGGCGAATCATCACTGGATCGTCCAACACGGTTAGCGACGCGCTCCGCGCTGCCCTGGCGCCGAACGCTGCTGGTACTACGCCGTCTACAACCGACATGTCGGGAGGCACTCGCTCGCGCAGATCGCCACGCCGGACACGCCAACCACGCCCCGCGGTGGTGACCATGCACCGAGTGGAGAACCTGTACCGGCGACAGCGGAGACAAGTGATGGTGCATACGATCACGCGGCTGGCGCAGACAACCCCGGTGCGCTGGTATGTGCACGAGCCCACACGACGGGCGCTCGGATCCGCAGGTCAAGCGGACCTGGAAGCCTCAGGCGTGGAGCTTGTACCGATGGTCCCTTACGCCGAGTTCGTGAGGTCGCTCGCACGGGCGCCGTTCGCGATCACCGACGGGGGCTCCATCCAGGAGGAGTGCGCGCTTCTGGGTGTGCCTGTGCTGCTGTGGCGAAACCGAACCGACCGGCCCGACGGCCTTGGTGAGAACGCCGTGCTGAGCCGCTATGACCCCGCAGTGATAGAGGCGTTCCTGGCAGACCCCGAACGCTGGCGACGCGCTCCCCGGATGCCGCAGTCAAGCCCGTCTCAGGAGATTCTCGAAGTTCTCGCCGAATGGGTGGATGGCTGAAGCGGCTGAAGCGTGGGGCGAGTCGGATCGCCCAACCCGCGAGGCGGCCGAGCGGCCCGGTTAGGCGCGCTTCCCGAGTTTGCGAACACGTACAGAAATCCCGTAGCGAAAGATACACACGAAGGCAGCAACGCCGTCTTTCCATGTGATCTTCTTGCCTTCAGCGTAGTTTCTGCTCGTATAGGAGACGCCAGTCTCCCAGATGCGCCAACCTCCGGCGGCTACTTTCGCTGTGATCTCCGTGTCAATCCCGAAGCGTTTCTCGCGCAGGTCGAGGGATCGAACGACCTCAAGGCGGAACGCCTTGTAGCAGGTCGCCACATCGGACAGACACACGCCGGTAAGCATGTTCGACAGCAGTGTCAGCATTCGGTTGCAGATCATGTGCCAGAAGTACGGCACCCTATGCGACGGGCCTTCCTGCATGCGGACTCCGTACACCACGTCGGCGTCTCCGCGCGCCAGAGGCGCCAGCAGCGCGTCCCAGTCACCGGGGTCGTACTCAAGGTCGGCGTCCTGGATAACCACGAATTCGCAGCTTGCCTCGACAAAGCCCCGCTGCACCGCGGCGCCTTTTCCGCGGTTCTCGGGCTGTAGCAAGACCCTCACACGAGGGTCTTCGTATCGGGTCAGCCGATCGTGCGTGCCGTCGGTCGAACCGTCGTCCACCACTATCAACTCGCCGGTGAAGGGACTGGCAAGCACCCTGGAGACGATCTCGTCGACGGTAGCGACCTCGTTGTAGCAGGGCATGACCACTGATAGGCACCCGTTTGAGGCACTCACGCGGCGCAGCCTAGCACTACCCCGGCCTGTTAGGGTCGCCCGGTTGACCGACAGGGATTGCCCGAGTTGAGAGCGGCCATCAGACTCCTGGTAACACGCCTTTCGTCCGGATGGACTGTTGTGGCTCTGATTGCGGCTGCCCTCGTGGCTGTCTGGCTGCCCGATCTCGGCCTGCCTTTCGGCAACAGTGACGACGGCCGGATACTGGGGCTGTTTGGCCTTCAGGCACGCAACTTCTGGGACCTGGGAGCCGTGGACTCGTACTTTGGGGCGGTGATTGAGCCATACGTCCATTCGCGGTACGACGTAGCCCCCAGAGCCGAGCCACCTCCCGTCGCCGTCAGGTACGCTCATCATCCGCCTCTCCAGGTGTTCATGGCGGTGGTGTCGACGGGCATTCTCGGAGACAGCACCGCGGCACTGCGAGTGCCGGGCCTGCTGGTAGGCGCGGCGACGTTGGCGTTCATGGCGTCGCTGCTTCGCAGCCGAGACATGGCTTGGGGACCGACCTTGCTGGCTGTGGCGGCAATGGGGAGCACTGGCTTCTACTACGTATACGGGCGGATCAGCGTCAGCTTCTCGCTGCTACTGGCCGCCATCGCGGCGGTGTCGTGGACGCTGCGCAGGGCCAACCCGCGCGGTCGGGACACGCTCGTCGTGGGCGGATTAGCGGCGCTGGCCGCGATGCAATCCTGGATCGGGATAGCCGCCATGGTGCTAGTGATGCTGTGGCTGCTTGCCGCCAGCCGGGGTGACGGCGGTGAAACACCTTCGGGTGACTCCCAGCGAAGCGTCGGCACGGCTGTCACAGCTCCGCAGCGGAGGCAACCCGTGTCGTGGTTGTGGGGGCGCCGGTTGTCGGGGCGCCGGCAGCGGTTGCTCGCGGCGGTCGCCGCGGGCACGGCGCTCGGCGCCGGCGCCACAGCGCTGTGGATGCTCAACGGCGCCGGAGTCGAGGATCTCGCGAACCAGGTGGCCATACGCACCGGCAACGAGGTGGGAGGAGCCAACGGGTCGCCGGCTTTCACCTTCGGCGAGTTCCTGGCCCGACAATGGCGCTTCGTCACCGAGGAGATGCTCGTGCCTGTGTGGCTACGCGTTCTTCTGGTGCCGTGCCTCCTGGCCGGGCTGATCGACCGACGCACACGGGTACCCGCCGCCATAACGCTCTCGGTCGCTGCTGCGCTGACGTTCGGGGTTCAGCAGGGCGCCTGGGTGCACAGGCTGTGGAACTTCCCGTGGCTGGCACCGGTGACCATAGGCTTCGCGGCTCTCGCCGACTGGATCCGCCGGCTCTTCCCCCGCCGTTGGCGACCGCTGCCGGCTGTGCTCGCGACCGTGGTTATCGCGAGCACTCTGGTCGCTGTGGTCAGCGGCTCGACACGGCAGCGCTACATCACCGATCCCGCCGACGCGGGAACCGTGCTGGAGCAAGTGAGGAGCCTATCGGGCTCGGAACTGGCATGGTCTGTATCCCCGGTGACTAGCGCTACATGGATCTCCTACCACCTGCGCATGCGGGTGATACGCCTCGACGAGGACAATCTCGGCGACTTGGACGAATCCGATGTGGTGGTTCTTAGAGTGGATCGGGTGCCCGACTTCTTCCCAGAGGGAGCGTTGAGCGACCCGCTTGCCGCTCACAACGATTTCGTGATTATCTCCGCCTCCAGGCTGCTGCCGCAATGACGCCGAATCCACCGCTCAACCCATTGGCCTGAATCCACCGACGGCTCCCCCTTTACCTTGTTGGGCAGCTCTGATGTGTGATTATCGGGGCTGGTTGCTCGCCGCGGCGGGCAGGGCTCTGTCCCCCTGTCAGAGAGATGGCCTGGGGGGTGTTGCCACCCGGCGTCGGGGTGGTCGTGGGATGGTTCCATGCGCAACGACCTAACCACACCATTGGCCACCGACGCCCTCTACATCCCGGAAACCTGACCGGCTGATCCACGCGGGACCAGACCCGATCCGCTGTCTTCGACTACCCGGGTACCTGCTCGTCCGGCACCGTGACGAGCACACGTGGAAATCGCCCGACTCCTACTTCCTGCCCCATGCAAAGGAAACGCGTACGGGCTGCGATCTGACCTTCGCCGTTATCGAGTAAAGGATGCGGCGGTGAACAGGGCGTAGCGGCCCTGCTCGGCCACGGGCGCCACACCTGCTTCGATCGGCCCCGGCATCCGGTCTATCCGGACCAGCACCAGGTCGGTGCCGCTCGCCGTGGCGATGCCGTCCAGCGAGACTTCGACCACTGGCGCGTCCCAGTAGTAGCTCACCCAGTAAGAGAGAGGATCGACTCCTTCGGCCACCCATGCCACCTCCTGGCCGGGCGCCGGTCCCACCGCCCTGACCAGCCCGCCGGCATCGGAAGGAGCGTAGAAGTAGGCGTCCCGGTAGGCGCCCAGGCTGCGGAAGCCGAGCACCGCCAGCACCACCAGGCCGGCCACAATCAACAGCCGAGCGCGGTCCCATCCGTTCCGGGATGTGAGGCGCGGCAGGTCACAGCCCAGCCGGTCCAGGATGACCGCTAGGCCGAGTAGGACGGGCGCGAGGAGCGGGTAGGTCCAGTAGTCATGCAGGAAGGCGGCGTCGGGGTTGACCAGCGTCCAGACGCCGAGTGCGATCATGATCGCACTCGAAACCATCCGGGTGCGCCGATCGACCACGGCGACCACGATGGCCGGAAGGATCAGCCACCGGAACCAGCCGGGGAAGAGCGTTGCGTAGAACCAGCGATAGTTCTCGACGAGGGCGTCCCAGGGTGGCCACTGGCGGCGGTTGGCGGCGTGGGCCGCCAACTCGCCCGCATCCCCCACCGCCAGCGCCCATACCAGCGTCACCAGCACCGCCGCCGCGCCCGTACCGGCGATCCACCAGGCGGCCCTGCGGGACCCGGGATGGAAGAGTCCCCATCCGGCCAGCACCGCCACCAGCAACGCGCCCGTCCAGGAGGAGAACGCCACCGCACCCGCCACCGCGGCCAGTACCAGGAGGGAGTGGTCGGTACGGGACGGGCCGCCGGATCCGGGGCGCCGAGCAGTCTCCGTGCCGGATGCCCCCAGATAGCGGATCCAGAGCCCGAGCAGGATGACCATGAGCGACACGCCCAGGCCGAGCCGGGCATAGATCCAGAACATGGGGGTGCCGGCCACCAGCGCCATGGCCAGGACTGTCGCTACTGCGCCGACGTCGAGCAGGCGGGCCAACCACAGCAGGCCCACCACGGTGACCAGCCCGGCTAGGTAGCCGATCAGGTGGAGCTGCCACTCCCCCTGTCCCAGCACCGCCCCGACCAATCCGTGCGCCAGGTTGAGTAGCGGCGGGTGGTGCACGTACGGTTGCTCCGTAAAGGGGGACATGGAGGCCAGATAGTCCGATCCGGACAGGCCGCTCTCCAGCAGGTTGCGGACGTGCAGGCCGAACCGGGCGTTGATCCGGCCGTCGTGACTAGCCCCCAGGGGCAGGAACAGCAGCTGCCACCATCCCACGGACAGGATGGTAAGGAGTGCTCCGCCACCCACCACCGTGACCCGCGAGCCTCGATCGACATGCCGGGCGGCGGTACCGGTTCGCACCTACGAAGTCTAGGATCAGCCGGCTCGTGTCGTGGCCGGTGTCCAGGTGGATCGGCGGTTAACCCAAGGGCCCTGGACCCGGAACTCAAGACCGCAAAAGGATCCGCGGATAGGAAGGGGACCCCAAGGAACGCTTCCCAACCGGGGACTCGCCGCACCGTCGGTGACGACATCAACCTAAGGTCCCGGCAGGCGGCGGTGGCGGGCTTGCTGCGAAGCGCTCGGGCAGGCAAACTCCCGACCGTGCATGCCGATCCTACTTTGGACGTCACCGTCGTTCTCCCGGTTTTCAACGAAGCCGGGCATCTGGACACCGAACTGGACCGGATCACAGCGGCCATGGGTGCATCCCCCTACGACTACGAGATCGTGGTGGTAGACGACGGCTCGACGGACGGCGGGGCCGACCGGGCCTGCCCCTTAGGAGCAGGCGCCCCGCGCCCCCCCCCGGGAGGGCGCCCCCCGCCGGCCCCCCCCGCCGATGACGAGCCGGATCGCCCTGGCCGGCTGGATCGGCTCGGACAACCTGGGTGACGAGTTGATCCTGCGCTCCCTCGCTCGCCGCATCCGCGCCCGAGGAGCGACGCCGGTGGCGATCTCGATCGATCCTGCCGCCACTTCGGACCTCCATGGAATCAGCGCCCTACGGCACCGCTCGCCAGGGGATACGCGCCGGCTATCCCGGTCGCTGGCCGGCATGGACGGGATCATCCTCTCGGGAGGACTGATCCAGAACGAGACCTCGCCGTGGAACCTGCCCTTTCACGCATCGCGCGTTTGGGCATCCAGGCGCCTTCCCTGCGGCACGGTCGGGCTCGGCGTGGGCCGGGTGACGGGACGCTGGCCGGTCGCCATCGCCCGACGCATGATGCGCCGTATGAACCCGCTGGTGGTGCGAGACCACGCCTCGGCGGACCGCCTGGTGGCCTGGGGGATGGCGCGCGTCCGGGTGGGCGCCGATCCCGTCATGGCGGAGGAGGTGCCGCCCGTCGCGCCCGATGACTCGTTTTGCGTCGTGCTCCGCCCTCCCAACCGTCGGGGAGTAAGTACGGCCGCCGCCAAGGCCAAGCCACCCTCTGCCGTCCGCGCTGCCGCCATGGCATCAGCCCTGGACGCGGTGGCCGATGACACCGGGCTCAGGATCCGCATGGTGGCATTGCAGGCCGGCCGCGACTCTCCGGTCCATGAAGCCGTGGCGGAACACCTCCGCCATGATGCGGAGTTGGTGACCCCGGGACTGGACGAGGTACTGGACGAAGTCGGCCGGAGCAGGCTGGTGATCTCCATGCGCTACCACGGAGCGATAGCCGCCTTGCTCCACGGCCGGGCCGCGGTGCTCCTCGACTACTCCCCCAAGATGGCCTCGCTCGCAGCCGAGGGCGGGCAGTGGGCGCCGCTCATCACCGAGCCGGACACCGAGCCGGACCGCCTGGTGCGAGCCTCCCGGTCCGCCCTCGGAGTGGCCTCCCGGGCAGGAACTGCGAGGGATGCTCTCCGGGCTCGTCTGGCCGAGAACGACCAAGCACTCGACGAGCTGATCCCATGACTATGGCCCCGGCGCTTGCCCGGCTGCTCAAGATCCTCCGTGTCGCCTATCTGGTCGGGCTAGCGGTCCTGATCGGTTGGGTGGCGAGGACAGAGTGGGACGAGGTGTTGACCTTGCTCGGCGGCGCCCGGCCCTGGCTGATCGTGGCATCGGTGGCCTCCAGTTTCATCCTGATCTTCATCGGCGCCTGGTTCTGGACGGTGAGCCTGCACATCCAGGGACACGGATTGGAGACCCCCCGCTTGTTCACCAAGACCACCGTGGCGGCGTCCCGCTCGCTGCTGGCCCGGTACGTGCCCGGATCGGTCTGGTTCGCGGTAGGGCGGGTCGCGTTGTTGCGCAACGCCGGCCTGCCCGTGGGACCGCTGAGTGCCACCGCCATCCTCGAAATGGCCACCAGCCTGACCGTGGTGCTCATGAGCGGGCTGGCCGTCCTCGGCCTCTCGGGCGGCGTCCCGGGCGGCGCCGTGTGGATGGTGTTCGTCGCCGTGGCCCTGATTGTCGTTACGGCGCCGGGTGGAGGGGGCCGCGTGATGGCCTGGCTGGCCGCCCGGCGTGGCATCGAGTTCGCCCTCGATTGGCGGGGCTACCTCCGGTTGATCGGAATAAACGTGGTGTTCTGGGGATGGTCCGCTGTGACGTTCCTGCTGTACCTGCGCGCCTTTCCGGCGGCTGACGAGTTCCGCACCGCGCTGGTGGTGGGCGGGTTCCTCCTCACCTGGGGGATCGGCTTCCTGGCGCCCTTTGCTCCCCAGGGAATCGGTGTGTTCGAAATGACCATGGCCACCGTGCTCCGGGCCGAGGGGATAGCCCCGACCGTGGTGGTGCTGGGGGGCTACCGGCTGGTGCTGCTGGCGCGGGACTTCATCGCCACCTCGACCGCCGAGCTCATCGCCACTCGGCAAGCGCTTCGAGAGCCCGAGCCCCCGGAGACACGTCCGGGATCCGGGGCGTTCTACGATGCCGGTCAGGATCCGCCAAAAGCGCCTCGATGACGGCAGGTTCGTAGCGGCTCACCACCACGTTGGCCCCCACCCCGTCGGGGCGCTCGGTGTGCTTACGCCACAGCAGGCCGGCGCGCCGGGCGATGAGCCCGAGCCCCCACCGCACCGCCTGCGGGATCGTGGTTACGTCGGTCCTGCCACCCAGCCGGACATCGGGGCCCGCAGGCCCAGTTCCACCTGGAACGAGCCGGCCAGTTCCGTATGCTGGCCGGAGTGGATGAGGCGGTAGTCGATCCCCTGCTCCGTCATAGCCCACATCAGCGGCGCGCTCTTGATGTAATGGACCTTGTTTCCGATGAAGACGCGGATCATGGCATCCGGGCCCCGTCGCCGCGCCGGTGTCCGTATCTCACCGGGGCGCGGACGGGGATGCCCGGCCGTAGGCCTCGATCACCGCTTCGGCGGGCCCCAGGTCCCGTACCCTCCCCCGCTCCAACCACAGCACCCGATCACACATTTCGGCCATACCACTGAGCACGTGGCTGGCCACCATGACCGCCCCGCCCTGCCCGAGCAGTTCTCTCATGGCTGCCTGGCTCTTCTTCCGGAAGCCAGCGTCGCCGACTGCCAGCACCTCGTCCAGCAGCAGGATGTCGGGCAGCAGGTGGATGGAGATCGAAAAGGCCAGCCGGGACACCATGCCCGACGAGTAGGACTTGATCGGGCGGTCGATAGCCTCGCCCAGCCCGGCGTAGGCCACGATGTCATCGAAGAGCCGGGACACCTCCACCCGGGCCAGACCGTGGGCAAGGCCGCTCAGGTAGACGTTGCGCCGCCCGGATAGCTCGTGGTTGAATCCTGCTCCTAGCTGGAGCAACGTGGAGGTCTCACCGTTCACCACCACCGAGCCGGCGTCGGGACGCATGGTCCGGGCGATGACCCGCAGCAGCGTGCTCTTACCGGCCCCGTTGTCACCCACCAGGCCCATGGTCTCTCCCCACTCCACCTCGAAGGAGACATCATCGAGAGCCACCACCGTGGTGGTCTGCCTGAGCCGGCGCCGGGCCACCACCCGCCGGAAGGTCGAGGCACGGTCGAGGTAGGAGCGGTAACGTACCCCTACCCCGCTGACCCTGATGGCCTGTCGTGCTCGCGATACCGTCATAGATGCCGGACCATGTTGCCCTCATGCCGGACGAAGCTGAGGATGCCGCCCCCGCCGAGCAATAGCGTCCACAGCAACGCCAGGACGAAGGCGCCGGTGTCCAATTCCCTGCCCATCAGGGCCATCCGGTAGAACGAGAGGATCCCGTACATCGGGTTCAGCACCGCCAGGTCCTCGACCAGACCGCCACGATCCCGCAGGAAGGTCAGAGGCCATATGATCGGGGAAAGGTAGAGCCACAGCCTCGTCACGTGCGGGATCAGGTTGTTTATGTCCCGGAACGGGATGGCGAGGCGAGCCGTCCATCCGGCCAGTCCCAGGTTGAAGACCGTGTGCAGGGCGACGGCGAACGGTAACCACAGCAGGGAGATGCCCGGCGACACGCCGTCAGCCGGCCAGACGATGAGGTAGTAGACAGCGATCGACATCAGGAAGCCGACCCCGGTCTCGATGATGGCGGAGATCGGCAGGATCAGGCGGGGAAAGCGGATGTTCACCAGGAGGCGGCGGTTGGCCAGGATGCTGTTGGCGCCCGAGGTCATGGCGGTGGCGGTGTAGTTGAAGGCGAACACCCCGGACAGGAGCCAGGCGATGAACTGCGGCTCGCCGCGCCGCCCGTCCAGGATCAGACCGAACACCAGGAAGTAAACGGCCGCCATGATCAGAGGGTTCAGCATCCACCAGACCAACCCCAGGGAGGTGGAGGCGTTCCGGGCCTTCAGGTTGCCCATAGCCAGGAACCAGCCGAACTCACGCCAGCGCCACAGGTTCCGGGCGTAGTTACGCCACGCGGAGAGGCTGGGGACCTGATCGGCGGTTACTGTCGACACGCCGGCCGATTCTACGCGCCGACGATCGGCAGGACTGGTAGCGGCCACCGACCGTCAGGTACTCGCTGCCGTCACGGCTCATGGCCACGAAAAGCCTTGGGCGTGGTATGCTGGCATATCATGAAACGGACGACCGTCAAACTCCCCGACCGTATCGACGCCATGCTGCGGCACGAGGCAGAGCGTCGCGGCATCACTATTTCGGAGATCACGCGAGAAGCCATCGAAGATCACCTGGGCACGCGAGTTCGGCACCTCAAGGCGGCCGGGGCCGGACGTAGCGGAAGGACCGACATCTCCGAACGGATCGAAGAGATCCTGGCGTCGGAGGTGGCTCGATAGCCGCCCTCGTAGACGCGGGACCTCTTTATGCCTACGTAGACGCCGACGATCGCCACCATGATGCCTGCCTAACACTCCTGCGCGGGTACCACGGCCGGCTGATCGTGCCAACTTTAGTGATAACCGAAGTGTGCTATCTGATAGAGACCCGTCTTGGCACATCGGCAGAGGTACGTTTTCTCGGAGATCTGGCCGCGGGCGACCTCGACGTCGAGCCGGTCAACGCAGGCGACTGGTTGCGCATAGCCGAACTCGTCCATCGATACAGCGATCAATCGCTCGGAACCGTTGACGCGTCGGTCGTCGCGACCGCGGAGCGTCTGGGCGTCACCAGGATCATTACGCTGGACCGGCGGCACTTCTCCATCGTCCGGCCCATTCACACACCCACCTTCGAGATCCTCCCATAGGGAGGCCGGCGCGCCTTAGGCGCCTCGGAGCCAGGTTGCCAAGCGCCGAGCCACCGCAGGAGCGGTCAGCCCGAGCTCCTCGGCGATCCGGCCGGCCGGCGCCGACGCACCGAATCGGTCGATGCCGATGTTCAGCCCGCCCGGTCCCGTGAACCGCGACCAGCCGAAGGCCGACCCGGCTTCCACGCTGGCAACCGGTAGACCGTTCCCCAGTACCTCGCGGCGGTAGTCCTCCGGCTGCTCCAGGAAGAGCTCCGCACACGGCATGCTCACCACCCGGATCGAGTGGTCATGGGCCAGCAGGTCCGCCGCTTCCAGCGCAACCGAGACCTCGGAGCCGGTGGCGATCACCACTGCTCCATCGCCGTCGCGCAACACGTAGGCGCCTCGCGCCACGCCGCCCTCCCGTCCGGAACGGTCCAGTACCGGCACAGCCTGGCGGGTTCCGAGGATGACAGCCGGATGGCTCCGGTTGAGCACCGTCTCCCACGATTCCAGCATCTCTCCCGCATCGGCGGGCCGGAATACCGCCATATTCGGCATGGCTCGCATGGCGGCCAGGTGTTCGATGGGCTGATGGGTGGGGCCGTCCTCCCCCAGGAACACCGACTCGTGGGTGAAGACCCAGATCGAGGGAATGTCCATGAGGGCGGAGAGCCGGATGGCAGGACGCATGTAGTCGCTGAAGACGAAGAACGTGGCGCCGTAGGGCCGCAACCCGCCGTGGAGGGCGAGACCGTTGACGATGGTCCCCATGGCGTGCTCGCGCACCCCGAAATGGAGGTTGCGCCCGGCAGGATTGGAGCGCGAGAAGCTCCCTCCATCCGACACCTCGGTCTTGGTCGACTCCACCAGGTCGGCGGATCCTCCGATCAACCCGGCGACCCGGTCGCCGATCTCGTCGAAGATGGCGCCCATCGCCGCCCGGGTGGCGATCCCGGCACCGACCTCGAATCCCGGCCCTTCCAGGCTCACCCGCTCGGGGCGGTGGTAGGCCGACCAGCGGGCTTCCAATTCGGGGTCGGCGCCGGTGGCGGCCCGGAACCGATCCTGCCAGCGGATCCGGGCGGCGCGGCCCCGATCCATACCGGCGCCGAAGTGCTCAGCCACACCGGCGGGAACGTGGAAGTCCTCATCGGGCCAGCCCGCGCCACTGCGCCACCCGGCGATCTCGGCGGGGCCGAGCGGTGCGCCGTGGGCGCCTGCCGTGTCCTCCTTGGTGGGTGCGCCCTTACCGATGTGGGTCCGGGCGATCACCAGGGAAGGACGATCGGTCACCGCACAGGCCGCGGTGTACGCCTCGTCTATGGCGATCGGGTCGTGACCGTCGACCTCCACCGTGTGCCATCCCACGGCGCCGAAGCGCGCCGCCACGTCCTCGCTGAACGCCAGGTCGGTGGGGCCGTCTATCGAGATGCGGTTGTCGTCGTACACGTATACGAGCTTGCCCAGACCCAGGTGTCCGGCCAGGGACGCCGTCTCCGCGGAGATGCCCTCCATCAGATCACCGTCCGACACGAACGCCCAGGTGCGGTGGTCCACCAGATCATCCCCGAACACCGCGTTGAGGTGGGCCTCGGCGATCGCCATGCCGACCGCGGTTCCGAAACCCTGCCCGAGGGGCCCGGTGGTCATCTCGATCCCCAACTCCGGCTCGTACTCGGGGTGGCCGGCGGTGGGCGACCTCCACTGGCGGAAGTCCATCAGGTCTTTCATGGTGACCGGGAACCCGGACAGGTGGAGAACCGCGTACAGGAGCATCGAACCGTGCCCGTTGGAGAGCACGAACCGATCCCGGTCGGGCCACCGCGGATGGTCGGGGTCCACCACCAGGTGGCGCTGCCAAAGGACGGCGGCGAGATCGGCCATCCCCATCGGCATGCCAGGATGGCCCGAATTGGCCCGCTGTACGGCGTCCATGGCCAGGGAGCGGATGGTATTGGCGGCCAGATGATGGCTCTCGAGATCGATACAGGCCGGAGTGGGCATGCCCTATCCGCCTTCCGCCAGGGCTGCCAGGATTGCCGCCACGTTCGACGGCGGCTGTTCGCCCGCCAACCGACCCTGCACCTCCCCCGATCCGTTCACGGCCACGTAAAACGGGAAGGAGGTCAGGCCGTATGCCTGGGCGATGCGGCCGGCCTCATCGTCCACCAGTACCGGCGCGGTCCAGCCTTCTCGCTCGAGCCAGGCACTAGGTGGATAGTTCGGCCGGATCTCGCTGTTCGATGTGGCTACGGATACCAGTTCGACGCCCTCGGGAATCCCGTTGGCGTTGATCCAGCTCTGCAGGGCGGGCACTTCCCTGCGGCAGAATTCGCACCAGTGGGCCAGGAAGAGGATCAGCTTGGGGGTGCCGTCGTGCTCGATCGAGATCGGCGCCCCGGCGAAATCCGTCGACCGTATCTCCGGAGCGAGGGCGCCGATGGAACCGTCCTGGGCAGCGCCTGCGAAGGGGGCCAGGGGGGCGCCGGTCACGGTCACATCGGGACTCAGGAATGCGGCCGCCTCGGTGCCCTGCTGCTCCTCGGTGGCCAGGTTGATCGCCAACACCACCAGCACGGCCACCGCCACCAGGGCGCCACCAGCCAGCATGATCTTCTTCCCCAGCCCGGTCGGCTGCTCTTCATCCGCCGTGGGCAGCGTCGCCCGTACCGGGGCGGGCGCGGCCGCAGGTCGCGCCTTGGGCTGGCTTCTCTTGCCTCCCGTCCTTGCCATTCGGCACTCTCCTCTTCGTTCTCAGACGTGACTGGTCGCTCTAACCGGCCTGTTCATGTGCAGCGCCACCAGCAGGGCGATCAGGCAGAAACCGGTGAACGCCATGAATGGTATCGACATGAATCCGAATTGCCGGACCCATACGAACGTGCAGGGCGCCACCGCCGAGCAGAACTCCTCGGATCCGCCCCACCATCCCTGCTGCTCCCCGTAGTGGTAGGCGGCGGTGAGGGCGCCACCGATCGACATGACGAGGACCAGCAGCTGGACCACCCGGGTCGGCCTGGCGATCGCCCAGGCCAGGAGCAGCACCAGCGGGTACATGAACCCTCGCTGCACCCAGCAGAGCAGGCAGGGAACGAACCCCTCCACCTCGGACAGGTATAGCGAGCCGAGCGTGGAAACCGTCGCCACCGTCACCGCCACGGGGAGGGCATAGCCACCCAGCTCGCGTACCGCGGTCGCTCTGCGACCGGGGCGGGCCATCATCGCGACCAGCCCGAGGGAAGCGGCCAGCGCCAGCAGGCTCAGCAGCGAGAAGAACAGGACCACGGCACACCACCTGGGAGAGACCGACAGCAGATACTAGTAACGGGAAGCGCCCCTAGAGGTATGCCCGATGGGCTTCCAGATCGGCCAGATCGGCCCACTCCAGGGTCCGGGCGTGGGTAGCTTCAAGCACCACGTCGGGAGCCATGCCGGCCCGCTTGGCCTCTACCCAGCGGGCCGCGCACAGGCACCATCTGTCCCCCGCCTTGAGCCCGGGGAAGCGGTGGATGGGCATCGGGGTGGACAGGTCGTTACCCACCGATCTCGAGAACTCAAGGAACTCGTCGGTCACCACCACACACACCGTGTGGACACCGTGATCGTTCTGGTCCGTGTTGCAGCAGCCGTCCCGCCACCATCCGGTCAGGGGATCGAGCGAGCAGAGTTCGAGTTCCCCGCCCAGTACGTTGTGTGCCATCCACCGCATTGTGCCAGATCGGGAAGCGCCGTGGGACGGGAGGCGGCCGGACCGGCGACCGGTCAGAAGCTGGCGCCGAAGCTGGAGATGCCTCGCAGCCCGAGCCCCATCATGAAGAGCAGGGCCAACCCCCAGTAGAGGGCGGGACGGCGCTCGAACTGGACACGGTAGATGTAGACGAAGGTCAGGGTCAACAGGATCACGAAGCCGTAGAACATGTGGATGGATCCCGGCTCCATGTCCCGGGCGAAGAGCACCAGCCCCAGCCCCACCTGCAGGATCGCACTCACCACGCACACCGAGACCATCGATTTGAACGCCGCGTCGGGCCTGCGCCGGCCGAAGTGGTAGCCGAGAGCGACCAGACCGGCCAGCCCGCAGACGACCACCACCGCCCAGCCCAGCCAGCTGTGGACCGAGGCCGTCAACGCCGCCGACAACGCTTCCTCAGACCGATGATCGCGTTCCCCGGACCGGACTCACGGCTGGTCGGTGAGGACGGAGGCGTATCGATCCCTCATCACCTTCTTGTCGAACTTGCCCGTGCTGGTCTTCGGGATCTCGGACACGGTCACGTAGGCATCCGGAAGCCACCAGTCGGCCACCTTCCCCCGCAGGTGACCGGCCAGCTCCTCATCGCTCACCTGCCCACCCGGATGCGGGACCACCAGGGCGATGGGTCGTTCCTGCCACCTGGAGTGCTCCACCCCGACCACCGCAGCCTCCGCTACCTTGGGATGGGCCATGATCAGGTTCTCCAGGTCGATGGAAGAGATCCACTCCCCACCGGATTTGATGACGTCCTTGGCCCGGTCGGTCACCCGGATGTACCCCTCTGGTGTGATCTTGCATACATCGCCGGTCCGGAGCCAGCCGTCGACCATGGTGTCGGCCGTCCGTTCATCCCGGATGTACTCCGCCGCTACCCAGGGACCCTGGACGAGCAACTCCCCGAATGCCTTCCCGTCCTGGGGCAGTTCCCGCCCCTCGTCGTCCACGATCTTGGCCCGGAGGCCCGGAATCAGCAGCCCGGCCGTCTCGATGAAGTCGAGCTGGCGCTCCCAGTCCCAATCCTCCATCTCCGGTCTCAGGATGGAGAAGGTCGCCACCGGGTTGGTTTCGGTCATGCCCCACCCCTGGATCACCCTGATGCCCCTCGCCCGCCAGTACCAGTCGATCATGGCTCTAGGAACCGCGGATCCTCCGCACATGAAGGAATGGATGGACGAGATGTCGCGCTCGGGATGATCCTCCAGGTAGTGCTGGATGGCCAACCACACGGTGGGCACGCCGGCGGAGAAGGTCACCCGTTCGCCTTCGATCAGGTTGACGAGGCCCTCGGCCGACAGGTCGTGTCCCGGATAGGTGATCTTGCACCCGGCCGTGATGGCCATGAAGGGATGCCCCCAGGCGGCGGCATGGAACATGGGTACCACCGGCATTATGTTGTCCCTGGCCGCCAGAGGGGAGAAGACGATTCCCGACAAGGCGTGCATGTAGGTGGAGCGCTGGGTGTAGGCCACGCCCTTGGGGTTGCCCGTAGTGCCGGACGTGTAGCAATACATGTGGGGTGATCGCTCGTCGAGCTCGGGCCAGGACCCCTTGTAGCCAGGATCGGAGATCAGGTCCTCGTAGGCGATGGCGCCGGGCAGCGAGGTTGCGTCAGGATCCCCGTCGAGCATGATCCAGTACTCCACGCCCGGTAGGTCGGGCGCCAACCGCTCCACCGCCTCCACCATGTCGCCGGATATGAACACGGCCCGGTCACGACCGTGGTCGATGATGTACCGGATGTGGTCCGCCGACAGGCGAAGGTTGACGGTGTGGCAGATGCGGCCCGTGTTGGCGGTGGCCCAGTAGATCTCGTGGTGCCGGTGAGTGTTCCACGCCAGGGTGCCGACCACCTCGCCCCGCCTGATGCCCAGCCGGTCCAGGGCGGCAACCAGCCTTCGCACCCGGTCGTCCGTCTCGCCGTACGTGCTCCGGCGGAGGGATCCGTCGGCGTTCACCGACACTATTTCCTGGTGCGGGTAGATCCGCACGGCCCGCTCGTACAGAGTGGACAGGAGCAGGGGAAAGTCCAGCATGTGCGGTGGCATCGAATCCTCCTCTACCGGGACAGACCGCCACGCCGCCTCCGGGCAGACACCGATGGTAGTTGCGGGGCCAGTGGCCGGCGGTCGGTAGTCAGTGGCCAGTGAATGTTGTGCCTCGGAACTGACACGGACGGTCAGGCTTGAGGGCTTAACGCGACCTGATCACGTCGGGGTCACCCACTGGCCACTCGAAACTGGCCATAGGCCACTACTCAGGCCATCTCAGGTAACCTTCGCCGATGCCCGCCGTTAACCGGACCGAGTTGACCCCACTGTCGTTCCTGGAGCGTTCGGCGCTGGTCTATCCCGGCAAGACCGCCATCGTCGACGGCGACCGGCGTATCACCTACGACCGCATGGCCGCCCGGACCACCCGGATGGCGAACGCGATGGCCGCCTCAGGCCTGGGTCCGGGGGATCGGGTGGCTTTCCTCTGCACCAACATCCCGGAGATGCTGATCGCCCACTTCGCGCCGGCCCTCCTGGGAGCGGTGCTGGTGTCCGTGAACGTGCGCCTCTCACCGGAGGAGATCCGCTACATCCTCGACCATTCGGGAGCGAAGCTCCTGGTTGGCGAGACCCACCTGCTGGCCGGACTCGCCGGCATCGCAGATCGGCTCGCCACCGTTTCCGAGATCGTGGGAATCGACCGTACCGGCGCCGAGACCGGCTTCCCCGTCACACCTTTCGATGAGTTCTTGGCCCGCGGGTCCGACCGGCCACGCCCCTGGGAGGTGGACGACGAGGACCGGCTCATCGCGATCAACTACACCTCGGGTACGACCGGCCGCCCCAAGGGGGTCATGTTTACGCACCGGGGCACTTATTTGAACGCCATGGGCGAGATCATCCACTCCCGCCACTCTCCCGACTCCGTCTACCTCTGGACGCTTCCGATGTTCCATTGCAACGGTTGGTGCACCACCTGGGGCGTGACCGGCATCGGTGGCACCCATGTTTGCCTGCCCAAAGTCGATCCGGCCGAGATCTGGTCGTTGGTCGACTCCGAGCAGGTCACCCACTTCAATGCCGCCCCCACCGTGCTCATCAGCCTCGCCAACGCTCCCGAAGCCCACCCCTTCCCCCGGCCCGTAACCATCACCACCGCCGGGGCGCCGCCGAGTCCCACCATCATCGAGGCAATGGGGAACCTGGGCGCCGAGATCGTCCACATGTACGGGTTGACCGAGACCTACGGACCCCACACCGTGTGCGAGCTGCAGCCTGGGGTACCCGGCATGCCGGTGGAGGAACGCGCCCGGTTCCTGGCCCGCCAGGGCGTGTCGTTCATCACCGCCGAACCCACCCGGGTGGTGGATGATCGGATGGAGGACATCCCTCAGGACGCCACCGCCTTGGGAGAGGTGGTGATGCGCGGCAACAACGTCATGAAGGGCTACTTCGACAACCCGGAGGCGACCGACGAGGCCTTTCGAGGGGGTTACTTCCACTCCGGCGATATCGCGGTGTGGCACCCGGACGGCTATATCGACCTGCGTGACCGTTCCAAGGACATCATTATCTCCGGAGGCGAGAACATCTCCACCATCGAGGTGGAGAAGGCCATCGCCTCGCACCCGGCGGTGCTCGAGTGCGCTGTGATCGCCGTCCCGCACGAGCGCTGGGGCGAGCGCCCCAAAGCGTTCGTGGTCCGCAAGACGGGCCGGACGGCCTCGCCGCACGAGATCATCGACCATGTGCGCGACCGCATCGCCGCTTTCAAGGCGCCGGACGAGGTGGAGATTGTCGAAAGCCTGCCCAAGACCTCCACCGGGAAGATCCAGAAGTTCGTGCTGCGGGATCGCGAGTGGAAGGGCCACGAGCGCCGTATCAACTGAGAGGTCGCACGGAACGGAATCGCATCCGTACAAAGGAAAACCCCGAGTGAGCTTGCGCCCTCTCGGGGTTCCCTTGCTCCAGCCGCCGCCACCCGGAGGTGACTACCGCTCGAGCCCTTGAGAAGCCTCGCGGCTCCTCTCGCCTCTCGAATGCCCAGCCGTATCTCTACGACCGCATCCCTCAGGCGATAAGCCAGGCATCGGTTCCACGTTTTACGGCGTTGCCTTTGCCGGCAGTTCGGGAGCCGTTGCGGCATTGCTGCCACTCCGGATTCCCTTCGACCCGTTCGGACGGGGCCTGAGCCACCGCCCGGCGAGGGCCACCGCCTCCTCGTCCCGTAACATCGCTGCTCTGCGACGAGGAAACGTCCTTTCCGAAACTTTGGATCCGATACCTGAGCATCGAATCCAGAAACTTCCGGTCCGGTTCCCCGACCGGGTTGCCCCGGTTGGTTGACACCAAGTTAACGCTCAGGACACGGTCGCCCAACCGTTTGGGCGCCGGGTTTTTTCGCGATCCTGCGGATATTTTCGCGACCCAACCATCAAGCGCGTGCGCGCCCGGGCGCCGCATCCAAATGATGTCGGGTCCGGTCTTTATGATTCGGCTCATGTCATCGGAGAAGACCGCGGCCCGGCAACCTGCACTGTTCGAGAACGTACCCATGCCGGACCCCCCGGCCGGCGGGCCCAGGACCGCAGATGGCTTCGAGACCCTTCTCGAGACCATCTCTCCCAGCCGCGCCGGGGACTTCAAGCAGTGTCCCCGTCTGTTCCGATTCCGGGCCATCGACAGGCTGCCCGAGCCGGTCACGCCCCCGCAGGCCCGGGGCACCACCGCCCACCTGGCTCTGGAGCGCCTGTTCGATCTCGCCGCCGCGGAGCGAACCCCTGAGCGGCTCTTCGACCTATTCCGCGAGGAATGGACCGCGCTGCGGGCCACTCCCGAGTATTCGTGTCTGTTCGACGATCTGGACGCTGAACGGCGGTGGGGAATCGACAGCCTGCGCGTGGTAGCCAACTACACCCGGATGGAGGACCCGACCTCGATCGCGCCGATCGAGCGGGAACTGATGCTCGCCGAAGACCTCGGCGAGATCGTGGTGCGCGGCATCCTCGACCGCATGGATGAACGACCCGACGGGGAGCTGGTCATCATCGACTACAAGACCGGGGCTGCGCCACCCGAGCGTTACGCCCTCTCGGCCTTCTTTGCCCTCAAGATCTATGCCTTGCTGGTCCAGCGACAGAGGGGCCGTACCCCGGCCGAACTCCGGCTCATGTATCTGGGCAATTCCACCGTGTACTCGATCGAGATCGACCGCAACACCCTGGAGGGTATCGAGCGCCAACTCCTGGCCTTGACGACCACCATGCGGGCAGCCGTCGAGGAGGACAACTTCCCGCCCAAACCGTCAGCCCTGTGCCGGTGGTGCGCCTTCCAGGACCTCTGCCCGGAAGGCCAGGCCTATGCCAAGCCAGAGCCCGCCCTGCCTCTGGGTTAGGCGTCGGTGGTCAGCGGCATCCAACTACCAACTACCAACTACCAACTACCAACTACCAACTACCAACTACCTAGGGGTACACGCCGCGGACCAACTTGGCGCCGGCCACCTTGTCGATCCCTCTCATCAGGGCGGCGGTTCGCATGTCGACGTTTTCCCGGATGCTCACGTCCAGCACGGACTCGAACGCCCGGATCATGATCTCCCGGAGCCGGCTCACGATCTCGTTCTCCGACCAGAAGTAGTTCTGCAGGTCTTGCACCCACTCGAAGTAGGAGACCGTCACCCCGCCTGCGTTGCAAATGATGTCGGGCACGATCATCACTCCCCTATCCAGCAGGATGCGGTCGGCCTCGAGAGTGGTCGGGTTGTTCGCGCCTTCCAGGATCAGCCTGGCTTGGACGTCGCCTGCGTTACCGGCGTGGAGCACTCCGCCCACCGCCGCCGGGATCAACACGTCGCATTCGATCGCCATCAGCTCATCCGGAGCGATCTCATCGCCCCCCGAGAAGCCCTTCACCCCCCCTACCTCGTCCGCGTGGCGCGCGAGGCGACCGACCTCCAGGCCGTTCCCGTTGTAGATCGCGCCGGTCAGATCGCCCACGGCGACGACCCGGCACCCGATTTCGGCGGCGGCGATAGCGGCATAGCGACCCACATTGCCGAAGCCCTGGATCACCACCCGGGCTCCGTCAACCGACACCCCGCACCGCACGGCCGCTGACGGCAGCAAGCTGATGATCCCCCGGCCGGTCGCCTCACGGCGGGCCACCGACCCACCCAGTTCCGGCGGCTTGCCGGTCACCACGGCCGGCACCGCATACCCTTGATGCTGGCTGTAGGTGTCCATTATCCAGGCCATGACACGCTCGTCGGTGCCCAGGTCCGGCGCCGGGATGTCCTTCTGCGGACCGATCATTTCGATGACCTCGGCCGTGTAGCGCCGGGTGACCCGCTGGAGCTCCCGCCGGGAAAGTGCGTGAGGATCGATCCGGACGCCTCCTTTGGCGCCTCCGAACGGCAAGCCCACCAGAGCGCACTTCCAGGTCATGAGCATGGCCAGCGCCGCCACCTCGCCCAGATTGACGTCCTCGGCATAGCGGATACCACCTTTGGTGGGGCCCATGGTGAGCACGTGCTGAACCCGGTAGCCGTAGGCGGTGCGTACCTTGGAGTACTCGTCCGTCCGGTACGGGAAGGTCACGACCAGGGATCTCTGCGGCATGGCCAGGCGTTCACGTATGTTGTCGTCGAGACCCATCTTCTCGGCCACGTTCTGGAACTGGGTGACCGCCTCCTTGTACATGGGGGAATCCCACTCCATCTCGGGAGCAACGGTCCGTTTTCGGCTCGGTTCGGTGGTAATCACCGTGACTCATTCTCCTCTGGAACGCCGCTCCTACTCCTGCGGCGTCGTGCGCTGATCATCCCGGGTCCGGCTCTCACCAACGGACCACGAACAGCCCGGAGCGTGGCTTGGGGGTGAACCAGGTGGACTTGGGCGGCATCAGGCGTCCCGCATCGGCAACCGCCATCATCTCCACCATCCGAGTGGGGTACAACGCAAAGCCCACGGCGCCAGGATAGACCGCAACGCGCCTCTGGAACGGTCCGGTCGAACTCTCACCTGCCATGTACCAGAGACGCGGATCCTCATGGGACCATATCCCGAATACCGGGCCGAGAATCCGGTGGTGGAGCAGGCTCACATCCAGGCGCTCCACTGGATCCTCCGACCGCCGCCCCCGGAAGACCATGCGATAGCACCGTCCCTCCAGCACCATTGCCATCTCGCCGGTGCCCCGGGGTTGAGCCTCCACCTCACCTGCCGGTCCCAGATCGATCATGTCCCAGTCATCGCCCAGCGCATGCCGAACCTCCTCGGGGGACGGGAGATGGGAGGGCGCGACGACGCGGTTGTACGCCACCGCTTTGAGCTGGTCGTTCGGGAACATGATGGCCAGGAACCAGCCAGGACCCACTCCCCGTCTGAGGGAGGCCGCAACGCGATGGTGGCCGTCGGTGATGTACAAGGTTGTCACCCGGGAGGTGGCCGACCGGACGGCCGCAAGTCCGGACGGTTCGGTAACCGCCCACAGGCGCTGCCTGACACCATCCGGGCTCGTGAAGTCCCGGAGCGGCGCGCCTGAGGAGAGCCGCCTCATCAGGGAATGGTGATCGTCGTCCGCCTCGAACCCGAGCGCCACCGGGCTGGACGAGAGCCGGGCCACGCGGTAGAAGTGGGCCAGATCGTCCACTTGGCTCTCAAAGATCCCCTCGTGACCGAGTACCCGCCCCTCTTCGATCGCCGTCAACGACACCCCTCCCACGATTCCGGCCTGTCGATGGCTGCCTGTGTCCAACTCGTAGAGGAAGAAGGCCGGTGACGGCTGGGGGTCGAAGAGTCCGCGGTCCATCATCCCACGGAAATGAGCGACAGCCCGTTTCACCACCGCCTCCCGTGGAGGGGTCGGCTCGGGGAACTCGGGCACCGACAGGGTGACGTTCAGAAACGAGTCGGGACGGGCGACCGCGTAGCGATGACTCTCCCGGCCGGGAACGGAGTCGGCCTGGGGCGCAACGACGTCGGCAACCCGATCTACATTGGCTACCAGGGCTTGGAGCGGGACGACGGAGACCACGGGAGATCGGCTACTCCGGGAGCGTGCTTGTGTAAGTGTGAGGCACGATCATACGGCAACTGTGGAGCAAAGGCACGCGACTGCGGCCGAACCCATCCCCAGGACATCGGTGGAACAGCGCCGGCAAGGGCGCCGTCCTGCCAGGATACACGCCCGGAGAAACATGTCACACCCTCCCAGTAACTTCCGGACCATGGCAAATAGCAAGAGAAACGAATCCCGCATGGACAGGGAAGCCATCCGGGCCGCCGAGCAGGCCATGATCGAGGCCGGCTTCGGCTTCACCGTGGTGCTCGAGGAGACCGGGCGGACAGAGGCTGAGGCGGCGCTCGCCGCCCGGCCACCCCTGGCCGCTTGACGGGCCATCCGGATGGGGTGACTCCGGGCACTGGCACGGCCCGGTTCACCGAGCGGCGCCTCCGTCCCGAAGACTGGGACGGAGCGGTGACAACGACTGACGGTCCCCAGCTGCTGGTGGCAGGTCCGGGCGCCGGTAAGACGGAGTTCCTCGTGCGGCGGATCGCCCATCTGATCGACCGCCGCGGGGTCCCGAGCCCGGCCATCCTCGCCGTTACGTTCTCCCGCCGCGCAGCGGCCGATTTCGGGAACAGGCTCCACCGCGCCGTTGCAGGTCCCGCCGGAGGCGTGGGCGCGTCCACCTTCCACTCCCTCGCCTACCGCCTGCTGGAGCGGCACGCCCATGATGTGCTCGGATGGGCCGCCCTTCCGTCCATCCTGACCGGTCCCGAGCAGGTGGACCTGGTCTCGGAATTGCTGGCCGGCGACCCGCCCGGCAATTGGCCGGTTCCCCTCCGCCGGCTCCTTGACAGCAGAACCCTCGCCCATGAGGTGACCGACTTCATCCTGCGGGCCCGGGAACAGATGCTCGACCACACCGACCTGGCCCGGATCGCTGGGGAGCGCCGCGACTGGCGGGCCCTGCCCGACTTCATCGCCCGCTATGACGCCGAACTGGATCGCCGGGGCCGGATCGACTACGGAACGCTGATGACCAGAGCGATCCAGGTGCTGGCCGACCGGTCGCAGGATGCGCCGAAGGTCCAGCCCTACCGGTACGTGCTCGTGGACGAGTACCAGGACACCACCAGGGCTCAGGCCGTGCTGCTCAGGTGGCTTCTGGGCCCGGACCGCAACCTCGCCGTCGCGGCTGACCCCTACCAGTCCATATACGGCTTTCGCGGGGCCGACCTGGGCAATGTCCAGCGCTTCGCCGACGACTTCCCGGCTGTGGACGAACATCCGGTGCGGCGATGGGTGCTGGCAACATCCTTCCGCACCCCGGTCGAGATCCTCCGGGCAGCTGAACGGCTCACGGTGGGGGTGGACCTTCCCGGTGCGGCAGGTCCGGTGGAAGCCGCCGCCGGACCAGGTCGGGTCGAGATCCGGGTGTTCGACCAGGAGTCCGCCGAAGCGGAATGGATCGCCACCCAAGCCACCCGCCTCCGGGTCGAGCAGGAAATCCCCTTCCACCGCATGGCGGTGCTGGTCCGGACCAAGCGGCGCTTCCTCCGGGAGCTATCGCGAGCCCTGGAGCAGAGGTCGATCCCCCACGAGCGTCCCGACAGGCGCCTCGCCGACCACCCGGCCACCCGGGTTGTCCTCGATCTGGCCCGAGCCACTCTCGACTCGCATTCCGGCCCATCCGCCGGCAGCGGACCGATCAGGAGGCTGCTGCTGGGCCCCCTGTTCAACTTCGGCGTCGGCCGCCTCCGAGTGGTAGAGCGGAACCGGAGGCTGTTCGACATGGAATGGTCGGAGGCCATCCGGGCCCATGTGGAGGGCGGGGAGGAACTCGCCGGCCTGCTGAGCGATCCTTCCTGGATCCACCGGACCGCTATCGACGGATTCTGGCATGCGTGGACCCGACTCCCGCAGCTGAAGCCCTTCGTGAATGACCCGGAGCGCGGCGAGTTCCGGGCGGCTTGGGCGAGCCTTGCCCAAGCCCTCGCCAGGGTGGCCGACCGCGATCCGAGCATCACCCTGATCGATTACATCCGCCTGGTGGAGTCCGACGACTTCGAAGCCAGCCCGTTGCTCAGCTATCGCGATCCCACCGAGGATCGGATGGTCCTGACCACTATCCACCAGACGAAAGGCCTCGAGTTCGACGTAGTGTTCATAGCCGATGCGGTCGAGGGAGTGCTGCCCGACCTGAGCCGCCACCGATCGCTGATCCAGGTCGAGCATCTCGATCCCCTAATCCCCTCCGGCCCCGACCGGTCTAGCACGCGACGCCTGCAGGAGGAGACCCGTCTTCTCTACACCGGTATGACCCGGGCGTGCCGGCGCGTGGTGCTGACCGCCACCAACGCCGGCTCCGGCGAGGCTCAGCACCGTCCCAGCCGGTTCCTGGACATGATCGAGGGACCGGGAGTGCACGTCGCGGGTGCCGGCGCCGCCCCTGCCAGGCCCGTCACACCGCGGGAGGCAGAGACCTGGTTGAGGCGTGTCTTGGTCGATCCTGCCGAGTACGGATATCGGCGCCTTGCCGCCGCAACGGTGCTGGCCACCGCATCCCGCCCCGGCATCCGCACGCCGCAGAGCTATGCGGCCGTACGCCGGGAGGACGCCGACCACGGCCTCGTCGGGGGTCGTAGACGGCTGTCTCCCAGCGACGCCCTGGGTTACGACAGATGCCCCCGGCAGTTCGCTCTCGGACGGCTGCTCGACGTGAGCGCAGGCGGTAGCCCCTACCTCGCCTTCGGCGCCCTCATCCACACGGTGCTCGAGAACGCCGAGCGGCAGGCGGCAAGGGAGAACCGCCCGTCCACCCTCGATGAAGCTGTGACCGTCCTCGGCTCGCAGATCAGCCGCCACGACTTCGGCACCGACTCCTTGCGATACGCGTGGTTGCGCCGTGGACAGGAGTTGTTGGAGAAGCTCTACACCGGGTGGCCACAACCCGTCGGTAGCCCCGTATTGCTGGAGCACCCGGTGAGGCTGGAGCTAGGAGGAACCACCTGGCTGGGGCGGATAGATCGGATCGAGCGGAATTCCGATACCACCCTGCGGATAGTCGACTACAAGACCGGGAAAAGGGCCCCCACCAAGGAGGAGGCCCGAAATTCCCTCCAACTGGGCTTCTACTACCTGGCCTCCAACGCCGACCCGGCGATCACCGAGCACGGGCCGGTAACCGGCGCCGAGTTCTGGTTTCCGCACGCTCCCACCAAGGAGGTCACGGTGCGCAGGTTCGGCCCGGACCGGGAGGCGGAGATCAGGCGCCGCCTGGAGGAAATCGCCCGCCTGATCCACGAGGAGGACTGGAAACCCCGGCCCGGCCGGGCCTGCAACCGCTGCGACGTGCGGCTGGTGTGTCCTGCGTGGGCCGAAGGCCAGGAAGCCTACCGCCGATGATGCCCCGCCCTTCGGCCCAGCAACAGGCAGTCATCGACTACGGACTGCGGCCGCTGCGTGTCACCGCCGGGGCGGGCACCGGCAAGACCTTCACCCTGGTCCGGCGCATGGCCGCTCTCATGGAGCGTTGCGGCGTCCTGCCGGAACAGATTCTCGGGGTGACCTTCACCAACAAGGCCACCGCCGAGCTGGCCGGACGGATCCGGTCAGCCCCCGAACTCTTATCGATACCCGGCATGCGACCCGAGCAGGCAATCGATGTCTTCACCTACCACGGGTTCGCCGCCCACCTACTTGGTACCTACGGAGCGCTGGTGGGAATGGATCGGGGTACCCGCATCATCACCCCGGCGGCCAGCCGCCAGATCCTTCACCGGTGCGTCCTCTCCACCCCCTTCCGGCTCGTGGACGCCACCCACGTGCCGACCGTGGTTCGCAAGCTGGCCGACCTGGCCGGCGAGCTGTCAGACAACCTGCTCCGTCCCGATGACATACTCGCTACCGATCCTGCGGACGAGGTCGATGCCCGCCGGGCCGAACTGGCCGCCGCACTCGTCATGTTCGAGCAGGACAAGAGGCGCCTGGGAGTGCGGGACTTCGGTGACCTCACCCGGCTGGCGGTGGAGCTGGTCCGCAACCCCGACCACCGAGGCATAGTGGATCGGGTCCGGTCACGGTACCGGTGCATCCTGCTGGATGAGTACCAGGACACCAACCCGGCCCAGCGGGAACTCTTCTCGACACTCTTCGGTAACGGCCGGGCCGTGACCGCGGTAGGTGATCTCGACCAGACCATCTACGAGTGGCGGGGGGCCAGCCCGTCCAACTTCGGGTACTTCCCCACCAGTTTCCGGGAAGCCGACGGGTCGGAATCGCGCACCCTCCGGTTGTCCGTGAACCGCCGGTCGGGCCGGCGCATCCTTGATCTGGCCAACCGGGTCAGGGCCCGGATCACCGGTTCCGAAACGGCCGATGACCTCGTGACCCTGGAGGGAAAGCCCCCAGGCTCGGTACAGGTCTCCTGGTTCGGCAACGCCCGGGACGAGGCCGAGGAGATCGCCCGGGAGCTCCGGCGGCTCCACGACTCCGGGATCGAATGGTCGGAGATGGCGGTCCTGTTCCGCCGCAACGCCAACATCGATCTCGTGCGCCAAGCGCTCGAGGAGCACGACGTTCCCCTTCAAGTCACCGACCTGGGTGGCTTGCTCAAGGTCCCGGAGGTGGTCGAGCTGGCGGCCTGGCTCCGCCTGCTGGACGACCCGGCCGACAGCCCGGCCCTAGTGAGGATCCTGATGGGCGCCGGTTATCGCCTGGGCCTGGGCGACCTGGCGCCCCTCTCCCGCTGGGTGGCCTCTGGGAACCGCCAGGCCGACGGCATGGGGTTCATCCTCGTCGAAGCGCTGGAGCAACTCGATTCCCTGGAGCTGCTCCCGGACATCAGAGACCGCCTGGAGCGCTTCCGGGACATGTACCGATCACTCCTTGTCGAGGCCCAGGGCGCCGGGCCGTCCGAGCTGGCTCGATCGGTCCTGGCCAGGACCGGCGCATGGCAGGAGATCGATGCCATGCCCACCCCTTCCAACATCTCAGCCCGCCTCAACGTGCACCGCTTCCTCGATTTCACCGAGCACTGGCAGCCCCTCGAAGGATCCTTCTCCTTGAGGGCGTTTCTCGATCATCTGGAGATGATCGCTAACGATCCGGACGACCGGCTGGAAACCGCCCGGCTCGCCGGTGAGGACGCGGTCACGCTCTCCACGGTTCACCGGGCGAAGGGGCTGGAGTGGAACGCCGTGTTCCTTCCGGCCCTGTACGAGTCCAACTTCCCGTCCCGGCCCCGAGCGTATGCCGACCCGTCCACGATCGACGCGACGGTCCCCGCCCACCTTCGTATCGACCCCGAGTTCCGCGCCAATCTCGATCCGGCGCTTGACGATGGGGCTCGCCGGGATTGGCTCAAGAGGCGCCACTACGACCAGGAATGGCGCCTGGCCTATGTGGCGGTCACCCGCGCCAAGCAGCACCTCTACCTGAGCGGCGCCCATTGGTACGGCTCGCCCGAGCCGCTCAAGCGGCCCTCCCGGCCGGGCAAGCTCATCGAGATCGCCCGCCGCCGCAAGGATGTGACGATCGGTCAGTGGATACCCGAGCCACCGCCCCGACCCGACAGCCTGCGGTTCCCGGTCCCGGAGTCAGGGCCGGACCCGGTGCTCGGGACCACCTGGGAAAAGTCGCTCCACGAGATCGTCTCCGATCCGGATTGGGCGGCCCGGAGGGCCCGCCGGCTCGGGGTGGAGGGCCTCTACGATCAGGCTGTGGAAGATTTCCAAGAGGTGCTGCTGTCCCTGACCGATCCCGCCGGATTCGATCCCGAGCCGGAGCCGACCGTCATCAGCGTGACCGGCCTGGTCACCTACGCCGACTGCCCGAAGAGGTACTACTGGTCCGAGGTGGACCGCCTCCCCCGACGGCCAGGGCCCGCCGCCCGCCGCGGCACCGAGCTGCATCGCCGCATCGAACTGCATAACCGGGGCTTGGTTCCCTTCGACGACCTCGAACCTGACCTCTACGACCGCACCCCCGATGAGAGCACCACGTCCCCCGACGGCACGCGCCGAGGCTGGAGCGCTTTCCTGGAGTCGTCCTACGCGGACCGCATCCCCGTCCATGTCGAGGCGCCGTTCGAACTCCGGATATCCGAGTCGGTTCGGATCAGAGGGCGGATCGACGCCGTCTACGGGGACGGAGAGGACGGCTGGGAGATAGTCGACTTCAAGTCCGGCCGGCGTTCCCACCGGCCCTCGAGCCAGGTCCAGCTACAGGCCTACGCGCTGGCGGCACGCCGGTCCGGCCTGGGCGCCACCCCACCGGAGTCCCTGAGGGTCTCGTTCGTCTACCTCGGCGACGGACTCGATGTGGTGAGCCAGGAGGCGGATGACGCATGGATGGAACTAGCCGAGCAGCGGGTAATGGCACTGGTCGACAGGATCCGGTCCGAGCAGTTCCGAGCCGCCCCGTCCGCCGCCTGCCGCTCCTGCGACTTCCTGTCCTTCTGCGACTCCGGCCAAACCCACCTCGCCTCTGAGCAATAGGCACAGCGGCCCCATTCACATCCTTCTTCGACGACGGTTATAGACCAGGGGCATCACGCGTCCCTCAATCAGGTCCGGGCACGACCGGAGGTGCTCGCGTTCTGCCGGAAGGGGGTTGTATCCGTCACACCCCCGCTATACGTTGCCTATTGCCAAGCACCACCGCTGGCCGGAAACGTCTCACCGATCGGTCCGGTCAAGCCCGAGGGAACATGACAACACGAGGAGCGAGGCCTCATCCCGGCATCCGGCCCGGGCATGGCCAGCCGCGCTCCAACCAAGGTGGTGGAGGCGGGGGTGGGCCCGGTGCGGAGCACCGGTTTTTCGCGACTTCGAGTTTCTGGGTTATCGAGGCCGAGAACGCCGCATTCGACACCCTGAAGCTGAGTTTCGCCGACGACGGGGAGGACAAGCTCCTCGGTTGCTACATAACCCGGCCGGCGGCGGTTTCGACCATCAGGGTGAACGGTCCGTTGTTGCGGAGGTCCACCTCCATCATCGCTCCGAAGCGTCCTGTCGCTACCTCTACTCCTTGGGCTCTTACTGCCTCCACGAACTCGTCGACCAGCCGTTCGGCCTGCTCGGGCCGGGCCGCCTCGGTGAAGCTGGGACGGCGGCCCCGGCGGACATCGGCATACAAGGTGAACTGGCTGACCGCCAGCATGGCGCCGCCCACGTCGATCAGAGACAGATTGAACCGGCCATCCTCGTCGGGGAAGATGCGGAGCCCCACTACCTTGCGGGCCAGCGCCTCCGCATCGGCGCTGGTGTCGGCCCGACCGGCGCCCACCAGGGCCAGGAACCCCTCCCCGATCCGCCCGATCACTTCGCCGTCGACCGACACGGACGCATGATCCACCCGCTGGATGAGCGCCTTCACCGGACCCCCTCTCCCGGGTCGGCGTCGAGCGTGATCGACAGGGCCACGTCGAATACAGCCTCGTTCGCGGCGTCCAACCGGGCCTGCTGCGCCTCAGTGAGCGGATCCAGGAAGCTCCGGTCCTGGTCGAGCTGATCCCATACGACCAGCAGCGCGGTGGCGGCGAAACCCGAAGACCGCGCCACCGCGTATAGGGTTGCCGCCTCCATGTCCACCGATCCGTAGCCGTGGTCCCGCCATTCGGACACCATCGCTCCGCTCTGGGCGAAGATCGATACCCAGGACAGGTGTAACGAGTCGGCCGCCCTGATGTTCCGTTCCATGAGCCGGCGGCGCCCCAACCCGGAGAGGGTTGGATCGGCCTCGACAATGTCGGAGGCCCCGTACAGATGGGCCACCCCCTCCCGGGCCACCGCCACCGACGGAACAACCACGTCGCCGGTGGACAGCCCGGCGTGAAGGGCACCACAGGTTCCGATCATCACCATGCGCGGCGTCCCCAGCACCCCGAACAGATGTGCCGGCTCCACGGCGCGGGGCGCACCGTACACGCAGGAATAGACCACGGGTCTCCCTTGCCGGTAACCGAGGAACATGTCGGGGAAGGCCAGCTCGCGCACGTCCTCCAGCCGGCTGAGCCGCCAGGCGGTGCGTTGCTCTCTCCACCAGGAGCCCTCCAGGATCACGGCATGGGGAACATCGGCCTCTGCGATACCGAGCGCGGCCATCCACTCGTCACGACCGAGGTCCATGACCGCCTTATGCTGGTCCATCGGAAGCTCCTTCCCGCATGTGCCGAGGTCGCGCCCTCGCGTACCAGCCGTAGGACCACAAGGCGCCCACCAGCACCGATCCGGCCAGGAACAGGAATGCGACGTCCCAATCGTCCTGGCCGACCAACCTGCCCATCAGCGGCGACCCCGCTCCTCCCCCGAGGTTAAATGCGAGGGCGAACACCCCGGAGGTCAGGCTCACTCCGTCCGGCGACCCGACCCGGGGATACAGCCCCATCACCACGGACGACGAGGCCCCCACCAGGGCGGTGGCGGTGGCCACCGCCACCACGCCGCTCCCGAGACCGGCAGCCCTGGAGACCGCGGCCAGCGCCACGGCGGTCAGCAGGAGGACGGCCCCGCCCCTCAGGACCACCCCGGGAGCGTGCGGGATCCGGAGGAACCAGCGGCCCAGCGCGATGGTCACGACGATGGAAACGGCGGGCATCATCGACGACAGGAGCCCGGCGCTGCCCACCGACACGCCGTGGACTTCCACGAAATAGGCCGGGGCCCACACGATGAGGGCCACATAAGCCACCCCAAGGGCCGCTGCCGGCGGTAGTAGCCAGATCGCCGCTGAGATGGACCCTGAGGCTTGATCGGCCGGTGAAGCCTCGGGGACCTGATCCCGCACCCCGATCCACCAGACGACCCCGATCGGTACGAGCACCAGGAAGGCGGTCACGAACACCGCATCCACCCCGCCCCGCTCGATGATGAAACCGCCTGCCGCGAACGTAAGAGCCGTGCCCGCCACGAAGCATGAACCGAACGAGGCGATCACCCGAGCCGACCGGTCCGCCTCTACCCACCGACCCAGCGCGCCCACCAGCGGGGTCCAACCCATGGCCTGGAATATCCCGTTGGCCGACCAGATCACCAGCAACAACCGGAAGTCCCCGGATGCGAGCACGAACGCCGCGTTGAGGAGCCCGCTGCCGACCAGCCCGAGACCGACCAGCGTCCGGGCCCCGTACCGATCCGCCAGACGGCCGACCGGGACCGCTGATAAGGAATAGACCCAGAAGAATCCGGCGGCCAGGGCCCCGATCTCGGTGGCGGACAGGCCTGCCTCGTCCTCGAGCCGCGGTACGGCCACCGAGAAGTTGACCCTCCCCAGGTAGTACAGGGCGTAGACCGACCATCCCGATGCGACCAGCCCCCAACGGGTCACCACCGGGGTGGGGAGCAACCGACCGCCTACTGCTGGGAGGAGGCCGGCCCGATCACCCAGATCTTGCTGGAATCGAACCTGACCGGCACCTCGTCCCCGTCTTTGAACTGCTTCACCTGTCCCGGGTCCGTGATCGCCTCCACCTCGATGTCGCCCAGCGCTACCCGGAACCGGGCATACCGCCCGACGTACACGTGCGATCTGATCCGTCCCATCACCGAGTTGCCTCCGTCGGCGCCAAGCGTCACAGCCTCGGGGCGGATACTGAGCACGGCGTCACCGCCGGCCACCGCCGACCGCGGCGCCCGGAACCGGCCGATGGAGGTGGTTATCTCACCCCCCTCGAAATGGCCCGGAATGAAGTTGGTGCCACCGAAGAACTTGGCGATCTCGACGCTCTGCGGCGAATCGAAGAACGCATCCGGAACGTCGAACTGCTGGAGCCGCCCGTCGAACAGCAGGGCGATCCGGTCGGCCAGCACCACGGCTTCCTCCTGGTCGTGGGTGACGAAGACGGTGGTGATCTCCATCTCGGTCTGGATGCGCCGGATCAACTCGCGCATCTCATCCCGGAGATGGGCATCGAGGTTGCTGAGCGGCTCGTCCAGCAACAGGACGTTCGGTTCTACGATCAGCGCCCTGGCCAGTGCGATCCGCTGCTGCTGGCCACCGGAGAGTTGCCGGGGCTTGCGGTCCTCGAAACCCGGCAGCTGCACCAGATCCAGCATGTCGGTCACCCGCGTGCGTATCTCCTTGCGGTCCACCTTTCGCATCTTGAGACCGAAGCCGATGTTCTCCGCAATGGTCATGTAGGGGAACAGCAGGTAGTTCTGGAACACCATCACCGCTCCACGGTCCTCGGGCGGGATGCTCAGGATCGACTCGCCGTTGAAGCTGATGTCGCCCATGGTGGGCCGGAGCAGGCCGGCGATCATCTTCATGGTGGTGGTCTTGCCACACCCGGACGGCCCGAGAAGAGCGGTGAGCTTCCCGGATTCGATCTCCAGATCGAGATGGTCGACCGCCGGAGGCGACTTCTCGTCGAAGATCTTGGTCAGCGCGCTGAGGGTTACCTGGGTCATATGTTTCCGATACCTCCTACGGCGGCGTTGTCTCCGGACAGGTAGCGGGAGCTCAACAAGAGGACCAGCACCGCCGGCAGGATGAAGACCACGCTCAGGGCGCCGGCGATGGCCGGGTCCGAGCGGACGAATCCGAACAGCAGCAGCGGCAGGGTCTGGACCTGACCGCCCCCGATCAGCAACGTCAGCACGTACTGGCTCCACGAGATTATGAACGCGAACAGGGCTCCCACCACCACGCCCGGAAAGATGGCCGGCAAGGTGATAAGCCGCTGGGTGGCCCACCGGCTCGCCCCCAGGGAGCGCGCCTGCAGTTCGAAATCGGTGTCGTAGTTGGCGAACACCCCCGACATGACCAGCGTCATGTACGGGAGGGTGGGCACCAGGTGGACAAGGATGACACCCGGGATGGTGTTGGACACGCCGGCGCGGATGAACAGCACGTGGATACCGAGCACGACGGCCAGTCCCGGGACGATGATCGGGGCGAGGATCATCCACTCCACCAGCCGCTTGCCCCGGAACTCGTACAGGCCCAGCGCCCTGCCGGCCGGCACCCCGAGCAGGATGGACAGGGCCGTCACCACCAAGGCGATGAGGGCAGTGTTCCACGCCACGCCCAACACATCGTTGTGCGGCGTGATCACCTCCGTCCAGGCGCGGGCGCTGTACTCGGTTGGGAGGATGGCCGGGTAGAACCACCGGAAACTGATCGACCAGATGAACAGTGGCACTATTGGCGCCACGAGGAAGGCCAGCAGGGCGGTGATCCCTACCCATCGACCGGTCATCCGCCAACTGAAGCGGCGCTCCGAGGCTTCCGGCGCGACAGCACCTGCCCCCGCGCCGGTCGGTTCGATCCGGGTGTCCGCCATCGCCCTAGGAGCGTGCTGAAAAAGACGCGGGCTGGTTGGCCCGCGAAGTCTTGAACTGGGGTTTCATCGTAAACCCTCGGGCCAACTGGACATTTTTCGGTACCCTCCTAACTCCGCACGTACCGGCGAGATACCTTCATGTACGCCAGGATCATGAGGCTGCTCATAACCGCGATGACCATCGCCATCGCCATTGCTTGCGGTCGGGCCGCCAGATCGACATCGGTGTAACTCTCGAAGGCCAGCACCGGAAGGGCCTTGGGGAAGGTGGAACCGAGCAACCACGGGATCTCGAAGGCGCCGAACGTAAAGGCGAAGACGATCACCGAGGCGGACACCACTCCGGGCATGATCAACGGCAGGGTCACGTTGCGGAAGGCCTGCCATCGGTTGGCGCCCAGCGAACGGGCCACCGACTCGTAGTCCTCTCCCACCGATAGCAGGATCGCCAGGACTATCACCCCGATGAACGGGATCTCCTTCCACACGTACTGGATGATGATGCCGAGGGCCCAGGGATCGTTGACCATGGCCGGGAACCCCGCCGGGCTGTCGATCAGGCCGGCACCGGTGGCCAGGCGGGACACGAGGCCGCTACCCGAGAACAGGTAGAGGACGCCCACCGCCCCCACCAGATGCGGGATGGTGAGGTTGAGGGAGAAGATGAACTGGACGAAGCGCTTGCCCCGGAAGGCGGGGCGGAGGAGCATCGCGGAGGCCACCGCCAGGATGCTGGCGATGAGGGTGGAGGTGAAGGCGATGTGGAAGGTGAGGATGAAGCTCCGGATGAACCCGTTGTCGGTGAATATGGAGGTGTAGGCGTCGAAGTTGAAGTCGTTGAGTCCGATCAAAGGGAAATAACCCAGACTACGCAGGAAGCCTGTGATCAGGCCCCCCATGAACAGGAGCAGGATCACCACGATGGCGGGCATCAGGAGCAGCGTGATGGTAAGGCGCTGCGCGGCCTTCTCCGACAGGCTCGCACGCCTCAGCCGCGGTGTCCTAGCCACCGGCTTGTGCCATTTCATGCTCCATGATGCACGGCGCGCTTCCTCGCTCCACGTCAGCTGACAGGTGGTACCGGGGTCCGGAGGGTTGGACGGGGGGTCGGCGAGGCGCTAGCACCGCCGACCCCCCGTCTCCGAACCGCTCGTCTATTGCTCGGCTACGTTGGTATTCCAACCTTCCTCGATAGCCGGAACCCAGTCACCGAGGAGTTCACCCAACGAGATGATCTCCCCAGGATCGACCACCGACGGGTGGCGGGGCACATCGGCGAAGTGCGACTGCGACGCCGCGTTGAGCACGTTGATCTGGCCCCAGACGTCGGGATAGGCCTTCTCCAACTGACCGTCGATGCTCAGCATGAGGTCGGCCACCACCAACGCCGCCGCCTTGTTGGGCGAGTTGTAGGGGATGGTCACGAAGTTGGTGTTACCGATCTGGCCGCTGCTCAAACCGTAGGTACGGGTTGACTCGGGGAACAAACCGCTGTCCACCTTGGAACCGGCCGCTGCCGGGCCGTAGGCCAGGAAGTGGGACACCTCTTGGTTGGCGTACAGCTGCTCGAGGGCGGGCTGGTCGACCGGGTAGGTCTCTCCACCGCGCCACAGGCAAGGCTCGACCGCGTTCAGGGTCGCCCACGTGGCAGTGGCCACCTGGTCGTAGAGTTCCTGGTTGAACGGGATACCGACCATGTCGGCGTGCCCGCCGGGCAGGATCTTGTCGGCCTCGTTGTAGAACACGTGGCGCACGAACACGCTGCCGGTGAAGTCCGGCGGGGCCGGGTACGTGAACGTTCCCGGGTTCGCGCAAGCGTGAGCCAGCAGGGCGTCCATGTCGGCCGGAGGCTCGGGCACGAGGGCGCTGTTGTAGAACACGGCCGACTGGGCCTGGTTCCACGGAACCTCGCACTCGTCCACCGGGGTGCCGAAGTCGAAGGCGATGGGTCCTGCTTGCTGGTCGACATTGGCCATGCTGGGCATGATGTCCCAGTAGCCGCAGAACAGCAGTCCGGCGTTCTTCATCGTCTTGAAGTTCTCGCCGTTGATCCAGATCATGTCCACCGAGCCGCTGGCGAACTCACCAGCCTCGGTCTCGCTGATCACCGTGTCCACCGCGTTGACGGTGTCGGTTATCCGTACCTGGTTGAGGTCGATCCCGTAGCGCTCCGCCGCCTGCTCCTTGACCCAGCCGTTGATGTAGGCGTTGATGACCGCGCTACCGCCCCACATGAACCAGTTGAGTCGGGTGCCGTCTGCCTCGGCCACGATCTCGTCCCACGACTTGCCGGCAAGCTCGGAGTCACCCAGGTCCAGTAGGCCCGGCCCCGAGGGTCCCATCGGCTCGGCCTCGACCGGAACCTCGACCTCGACCGTCTCGGTGACGGTCTCTGTCACGATCGACGTGACCACCACTTCCTCGGTCACCACGACTTCCTCGGTCACGACGACTTCCTCTGTCACGATCGATGTGACAACTATCGTCTCCGGGGTGGCGTCCTCGCTACCGCAGGCCGCGGCCACGAGGGCAATGACCGACAGCAACACCCCGAGGCGTAGCAGTCCTTTGATGTTTCTAGTCGCGCGCATAGACCTGCGTCCTCCTTGTTGCTTCGTTGTCTCGTTTGCTTCGTGCTCTACCGGACCGCTTCCCCACCCGATCATCGGACGTGGGAGCTACCGGTAGGACATCCGGATCCCCACTCTGCGGTCTCTCGCCGCTACGTGCTCCCTGCATTGTTCATGAAGGGCCTCCATCGGGAACCCGCCCCAGCACCCCGTACAGCCTCCGTTCGGCCATCCTCATCTTATGGGCCATGTTCAACTCCCGGATGCGGCCGAATTCGGGGAAGCCGGCCCCCTGCTCCGCCGCCCACTCCCGGGCGAAAGAACCATCCTGGATGTGGGAGATGATCGCTCTGAGCCGTGCCCTCTCGGCCTCCTCCTCCTCGGTGGAAAGCCGGGCGGTCACCTCCTGCCCGTACTGGCTCGTGCGGGAATGTAGCGTGATTTGATCCCAGAGACCAATGTCACGATAAGCCTTGGCGGTCTCGATTCCTTCGCCCGAGGCGTAGAACTCCAGAATCGCAACTTCGGGGCTGCAACCGGCCTCTACCAGCACCTCGCAGTAACGACGAACCGCGTAGAGGTACCCGACCTGCTCGGCAAACAGGTCCACGGTCGCTTCCTCGAGGAAACTGGACTCGATCGCCCCCATCCGTGTGGATCCGATCCCTTGGCACAGGGCCAGCATCCGCTCGAGGGCCGTGCCGGTGGCGGCCTGATGGACGGCAATGAGGCTCGGGAACCCCTCACCGCTCAGGTACGTGTCCCTGACGCCTGCTCCGATCATGCGGGGAGCGATCATCACCACATCCACATCGGCCGGAGGCTCGATCAGGTCGAAGGCGATGTTGTAGCCGCTGGCGAACACCACCATGTTGCCCGCTGCGAGATTCGGAGCGATGTCCCGCTCGAATACCTGGGGCATGACCTCGTCAGGCACCAGCAGGAACACCACATCCGAACGCAACACCGCTTCGCCGACTGGAAGCGCCTCGAAGCCGTCCTGCAGGGCCGCCTCGTAGGACTCGTCCCGGCGGCTCCCCACGATGATGCTCAGCCCGCTGTCCCGCATGTTGAGAGCCTGGGAGCGGCCCTGGTTGCCATACCCCACTATGCACACGATCTGGCCGGCCACATGGCTGAGGTCTGAATCCTCCTCGAAGTACATCCGGGCCATCAGCCGCCCACTCCCCCGCCGTCGGCCACGTCGATCATGACCTTGACGGCGCCGGAGGCGCCATTGAGGGCGGTGTCCATCGCTTCAGAGGCCCGCTCAAGGGGAAAGCGATGGCTGATGAGCCTCGTTCCGTCGATCCGGCCTGATGCCAGGAGGGAGATAGCCTCCGGGAAGGCGTCCCGACCGAGGTAGACGGGGATGACTGTCGCCTCCATCGCCTGGGCCAGCAACAGGTTGAACGGGATTCGTTCCTCCGTGTTCACTCCCACCGCCACCACCCGCCCGCCGGGCCGTACCAGGCGGAGGGCTGTCTCGAGCGTGCGCGGGCTTCCGACCGCCTCGAACACGACATCTGCCCCCAAGGGTTCGGTCCGGTCGAGGATCTCCCGCGGCTCAAGCCCCCCTACGTTGACCGTGCTGCTGGCGCCCATCTCCGCCGCCAGCGCCAGACGGCCCTCGTCCAGGTCCGTTGAGTGAACGGCGCCCGCTCCGTAGGCCAGGGCCACCGCCAGGATCAGCAGGCCGATCGGGCCGGCCCCGATCACCACCACCGTCTCACCGGGTTGGATCTGGCCGCGCCGCACCGAGTGGACCGCTATGGAGGTCGGTTCCACCAGGGCGCCGAGGGCAAAGTCCATCCCCTCCGGGAGCGAATGGGCGCCGCGGGCAGGCACCGCGACCAGGTCCTGCAGGGCTCCGTCGGTGTGGGGCGACCCGGTGAACCGCATGCGGGGACAGAGGTTGTAGACCCCTCGCCGGCACGGATCGCAGTCCTCGCAGGGCACGATGGGCTCCACCGCGATGTGATCGCCGACCCGGGTGCTCCCCACTCCCTCACCGAGTCCCGTCACTATGCCGGCAAACTCGTGACCCAGCACATGCGGGCGCCGGACTCGCCAGGTGCCGATCCGCCCGTCCTTGTAGTAGTGAAGATCCGAGCCGCAGATTCCTACCAACCGGGGCGCCACCAGCACCTGTCCCGGACCGGGGGACGGCGCGGGCCCCTCCCGGATCTCGATACCACCTTCGGGAAGCAGGCAGGCGGCTCTCATGCGTCCTCGACTCCTCGCGGCTCCGATTTCCGGGTCACCGCGAAGCCAGGAGGGTGCTGAAAAAGACGAGGATGGGTTGGCCCGTGATGCTCTGACCTGGGGTTGCGTTGTCGAGAACCGGGCCAACGGGACATTTTTCAGTACCCTCCTAGGATGCGGTCCTGATCGTCGAGCTTGACGATCAGATCGTGGAAGATGGCGTCCCGGTCGATGCCCACTGCCTCCAGCATGACCGGCCCGTCGGGTCGTGCCTGCCAGACCAGGTCATCGTCGAGATGGGGGGTCCTGGTGGTCCGGGTCGGTACCCAGCTGCGGTCGATCAACCAGGCGATGTTGATCAGGTCCCAGACCACCCAGGACTGTCCTGGGAACTGCTCAACTCCACGCTGGATCCAGATGGGATTGTGCTTGTAGAGGTGGTATAGGTAGTCGCCGATCGCTCCCTTGCCCTTGATCCAGGCCTCCGCCTCCGGATGCGAGAAGTTCAACTGGGCGCCGATGTGGTAGCCGGGGAGGTAGACCAGGGGCACACCCGAGGAGAAGAGGAGCCGGGAGCCATGCCGATCCTGCACCAGGTTCAGGGAGGGGGTGTTGTCGAGGTCGACCCAGGTGGGATATCCCGAGGTCCAGTTGACCACCATGCGGGAAGCGATCTCGGGCGCCATCAGCAGCGCCGAGGTGACGTTGGTTACGCATCCGATGGCCACGACATGCAGCACCCGCTCGTCATCGGCGAGCGCCGCCTCGATGATGCGGTGTGCGCCCTCGCTCTCGACCGGGACGTCCGGCGCCGGCATGTACCGGTCCGAGCCGCGGAATACCAGGCCGTCACCGGAGATGCCCAGCTTGCCGAGCACCCGGTGGATCTCCTCGTACGACTGCTCCATGCCCTCGGCCGGACCCACCAACTGGAGATCCCGAGGCTCGATACCTTGGGCGATGAGGTGGCGAACCCATCCCTCGTACTTGTTCTCCACCGCGCCGGTGGTGGTCCCGGCCCGGAAAGCCTCCAACTCGGCCACCAACTCCTCCCGCATGTGGAGGTGGCCGAACGGCTCGGCGACGATGGCTTCGATCTCGATGCGGTCGGGTGAGAGCAACGCCCAGGCGAGGGCGAACTGGTCATCCACCTCGTTGGCGGTGTCGGTGTCGATGAGAACCCGGGCCGGCCCCGATCGGTCGGCGAACATCTCGAGCCGCCGCTCGTCGCGGACGGTAGGGAACAAGGTCATCGCGCACCCTCCACGGTATAGCCGGCTTCAGAATCCGGATGGCCCACAATCTACCCGAACACCGAAGACCGCAAGTCTGACCTCCCATGAGCCCCGTTCGAGAGCTACCGGATCATGCGCCCGCAACATGAGCGAGTAGGCCGATCACCGGGAGGAATACCCCTTGGCGGCACCGAGAACAACTACCATCGATTCCTCACCACGACCCACTACCGGGGCTCAGACGTAACACCGTCCGGTAGGCCGCCTGGTGCGGTTAACGCGCGTTTCCGCATCCAATCGATTCTGGGAGGCGAGACCGGAATGGCATGGGAACCGATCAAGGGACTCGGCGATGGCTGGCGCGAGCTGACGAGCCCGGAACTCCCGCCACTGGTGAATGTGTGGTCAGAGCAACGTGAATCCCTGCAGGACACCGAGAGCCTCAAAGACTTCAACGAGCGGCTGGCCCGCGAGTGGGCGATCGAGACCGGAATACTTGAGGGGCTCTATACCCTCGACCGGGGCATCACAAGACTGTTGATCGAACAAGGTATAGACGAGTCGCTTATCTCGCATGACGCCACGGACGGGCTACCCGGCAAGGTGGCGGCCCATATCCATGACCAGAAGGAGGCTGTGGACTGGCTCTTCAAGTTCGTCAAGTCCGAACGGCCCTTCTCCGAGTCGTTCATCAAAGAACTCCACGCTCTTATCACCCGCAGTCAGGAAACGGCGACGGGGATCGACACGTTGGGTAGAAGGGTAGAGGTACCCCTCGTGCGAGGTGCGTACAAACCTTGGCCCAATGATCCGACGCGAGCAGACGGTTCGGTACATGTCTACTGCCCGCCCGTACAGGTCACGGTCGAGATGGAACGCCTGATCGATTACCACGACCACTACCTGGCGGAAGAGGTCGCGCCGGAAGTGCTGTCGGCCTGGATACACCATCGATTCACACAGATACACCCCTTCCAGGACGGCAACGGCCGTGTCGCTCGGGCCCTCGCATCCCTGGTGTTCCTCAGGGAAGGGTGGTTCCCGCTGGTGGTCCACCGAGACCAGCGCGCCCAGTACATCGATGCCCTCGAGGCGGCTGACGACGGCAACCTCGCTCCGCTAACGGATATGTTCGCCGCCATTCAACGCAAAGCCTTTGTGAACGCCCTCGGGATCGCACGCGAAATTCTGCGAGCGAGCGAACACCTGGAACAGATGGTGGCCGCGATCGGCGACCACTTCCAGAAGCGGGACAGGGCTCTAGCAAGGAACATGATCCAAGCCAAGAATCATGCCGGTGCCCTCTGGACTCAAGCAGGACAGACCTTCGCCACCACTTCCGCCCAACTCAGCGAGGCTCTTCAAGGCCCCCAGGAACGTAAAGTCTTCGACGACTCCAGTTCCCCGGACGAAACCGGATACCGCCGACGCTGGCACCGAGCTCAGATAATACGGGCTGCCAAAGATCTCGGATACTACGCAAATATCCGCGAGTTCAGCGCATGGCGTCGTCTCGTGTTGGAAACAGAGAACGGGCGTTCCGAAGTAGTCCTGTCATTCCACGGCATCGGACCTGAGTACAGGGGCATAGTCGGGGTGTCACTCTCCTTCTACAGGAAGCCCGAGACCGACGAAGGCCATTCCATGATCGAAGATCATCACACAGTCAGCAAGGAACTCTTCCAGATCAACTATCTCGAATCCCTGGATGCGGCACGAGCCCGCTTCGACACCTGGCTCGATAAGTACCTTCTGCAGGCATTGGACCTGTGGCGGCGGGGCGAATAGCCGCTACTACCGCGCTCTGCTAACTCCGTCGAGGACGCCGACCGCCTGCCTACGGGTTCATCCGGAAGATCCTCGACCTGACGGGCGGGAGCCTGACCACCCACCTGCACAAGCTCCAGGTCGCCGTAGAAGTGCAATCACCAGGGACTTGCAGAACTCCAATCGCGCACCTGTGTCCGGCCGCTACAAGAGGGGCTTCGCTTTTTCGCCGGCTATCTCGCCAACCTGGAGAGGGCTCTCGGTAGCGTCCGCCGCGTTGACGTAACCGGTCGAGCGCTCAAAAAAGGTGACATCTTGCTAGCTATCACTGTCTAGGGATGAAGTGTGTCCTCCAGAGCCTCTCCCCCGACACCGAACTCGCCGGCATGATCACCGCGACGGCGGCCGGACCGATGCTGACAACCTCGTCGCAGTCACTCAACCCGGCTCCACAAGCACCTATCGACTTGGGCTTTGGAGGCGCAACCTACTAAACCGGTTGCGCCTCCCTCCTGCCCGAAGGTTCGAATGCCCTCTGACCAACCATCCGGTGTTGGCCGCCCTGCCAAGCGGTTTCTTGGCTGGCGGATCGCGGGGTTGGCAGTTATCACCGGTGCCATGACCGGTCCCGGGCAAACGATCGGCGTGTCGGTCTCGATCGACCCGTTGATCGCCGAACTGGGACTGAGTCGGCCCCAGATATCGGCCGCCTACCTGATCGGCACCCTCGCGGGCGCCGCCGCCCTGTTGCCGGTCGGTAGCTGGATCGACCGCGTCGGGACCCGGCGGGCCATGAGATGGATCGGGTTGGCGTTCGGTATCGGTCTGGTCGTCATGGCGGGTGTCCAGGGCTTCGTGACCCTGGCGATCGGATTCACCCTCATCCGCTGGCTCGGCCAGGGCGCGCTGACGCTGGTCGGTTCGCTGTCCATCACCCACTGGTTCGAGCGCCGGCGCGGGCAGGTGTTCGGGCTGACAGCCCCGGCCATCAGCGGCCTGATGAGCCTCACGCCACTGATCCTGGGGCTGGCCGTGGCGACCTACGGCGTCCGTGCCGCATGGCTACTGGCCGCAGCCGCCGTCTGGCTCGTGGTCATACCCATCGGGCACTTCGGCATCGTCGACCGCCCGTCCGACGTCGGTCAGCTGCCCGACGGCGACAAGGGTCCGGCCTCCACAGCCTTCGCAGCCGCCCGCATTTCCTACACACGGGGCCAGGCCATCACCCAACCCCGGTTCGTTCTCATGTCGTGCGTCATCGGCACGGCCGCCATGGTGTCCACCGGGCTCAACTTCCACCAGATCTCGATCCTGAGCGGAGCCGGCCTGACGGCCACCGAGGCCGCGGCGATGTTCGTGCCCCAGATCATGGGCATGATCGCTGCCGGGCTTGCGGTGGGGGCTATGGCTGACCGCCTCCCCGCCCGGGTGCTGCTGGCGGCTTCGATGTTTCTCTTGATATGTGCCCTGGCGATGGTCGGGAACCTCGAACCGGGCTGGCAGGTGTTCGTCTACACGGTCCTCCTCGGCGCCGCCGGCGGAGCACACTTCCCGCTCGTCCCCACGGTATTGCCCCGCTGGTTCGGCCTCGCCAACATCGGAGGTATCCAGGGCGTCTCCATGCTGGTCATCGTGGGAACGTCGGCCGTGGGGCCCGTGACCGTTGCGCTGCTCTCCGCCGGCACCGGCGGGTACCCGGCGGCGGCATGGTGGCTGGCATCCATCCCGCTGGCAACCGGCTTGGGTGCCCTTTGGATCACCGAGCCGGCTCGGCCGTCGCCCTCCAGTCCCCGATCTCCGGACCCCCGCTGACGGCGGATCGCCGTCCCCAGCACGGCAGCCCCCAAGCCACGCTGGGTACACTCCGAGCCGGCGGCGGGCTGCCCGATGCTTGGCCAATCGTGGTCCCAGGCTGTGTTCCTGGTCCGTTATGGAGGTTGTGTCATGATCTTGTTCGACAATTGCCGGTTCCTTATCGCCACGCCTGACCCGGAGGGCATTATCGAGGGCGGCTGGGTGCTCGTTGACGGACCGCTCATCGTCTCGGTGGGTGGACTCGAGGAATCGCCCAAGGACGAGGTCGTCAAGCAGGGCGGCGAGGTCGTGGACTGCAGCGAGAGGCTGGTGATGCCCGGCCTGATCGACAGCCACAACCATCTGGCCAACTACGCGTTCAACCTGCTTCCGGGTATCGACCCTTCCTCACTCGAATTCAGCGGCATTTCGGAATGCCTCGAGAAGTTCATCTGGCCCGCCTACACGTGGGCTTCGGACGAGAGCACCCACGACATGACCCTGCTCGCGATGTGCAATGCCATAAAGCACGGCACCACCACCATCACCAGCGCCTTCCCCTTTCCACACGGGACGTTCCGGGCCGGTGTCGCCTCGGGAATGCGGCTCATCATGCACCCCCAGACCGTGAGCAATGTCATTCTCGGGGACGCCCTCGACGATGACGGTTACCTCGCCCTGACCGAGGAGGTGATCCAGAACTATCACAACGCCGAGGACGGGAGGATCCAGGTCGCCGTCCACCCCCACACCACCTATTCGTGCTCGGAGCGGCTCCTGCTCGGCAGCATGGGACTTGCCGAGCGTTATGACGTGGGATTCGCCACCCACCTGCTCGAGAGCGCCGCGGATCGCCACATGTCGGACGCCCAGTTCGCGGCGTGGGGAGGGATCGTCGGCTACTTCCAGGAACGCGGCCTGCTCCAGGAGAGAACCCTGTTCTTCCATTGTGACCAGGTGAACCCCCGGGAGGCGGAGATATTCGCCGAGGCGGGAGTTGCCATCTCGCACAACCCGCAGTCGAACGCGACGTACCACGGCTCGGTTGCCGATGTCCCCGCTCTGCGGGCGGCGGGTGTCACCCTCGGCCTCGGCACGGACATGCCGGCCGGCAACCTGTTCGACAATATCTACACGGCGTACCTCGTCAATGCCGTCATCCCCCCGGACCAAGAAGGGCAGTTCGAACCCTGGGTGCCTATCGAGTTGGCCACGATAGGAAGCGCCCGGGCCCAGCGACTCGGGGACAAGATCGGGACGATCGAGGCCGGCAAGCGAGCGGACATCATCACGGTGGACCTGCACCGGAACACCACCCTCTACCCCCTCAACGCGGGGAACCTCCTCTACTGGATCGTCACCAAGTGCGCGGGCACCCTGGTCGAGGACACGATGGTCGACGGGAGGTTCCTGTTGCGAGGGGGAGAGTTCACGTTCCTGGACGAGGAGGCCATCATCGCCCGTTCCGACGAGTGGATGACCAGTTTCGGGTCGTGGTACCGGGCCCGGAAGGCGGCCGGAGAACCGGTAACCGTAAGGAAGTACCCCGACTACGAGAACCGGTAACCCAGGAGTTACGGACCGTCCCGACCGCCCGGCCCGGGATTCCGACCGGGATGGTGATCGCGGTCGCAGGTCCAGGCCGTTCGTCACTCCCCGGCACCGTATTCCTAGTCCTTGGCGAAGGCGATCGCGTTCGGCTCGAACCCCTTGCTGCTGGGTGTCGAGAGCCCGGTCAGTGTGTCCGAACCCGGTTATGAACTAGCCGGCAACCACCAGTAACATCACGGGGGCAGCAAGGGCGCCTGACCTCCGGGCTCCTGAGTTGCTTCGGGTCACGAAACGACGGCGCCCGCTGGTGGGATTCCTCCCCTTATCCACGACTCGCCGAGTGTGCTGCAGGTGGGGTGAGCCATGATTTCGCTGTTCCGTTTCACATTTTGATGCCCTGCCCGGTGGCCACGGAACAGCCGGGTAGGAAGAGCAAAGGAGCGAGCATGACGAGTTGGCGGTTTACGAGCCCATCGGCGTTCTTCGGTGTGCTGGCGCTGCTGGTCGGGATCCTCGTCTCGGTTCCTGTCTCGGCCGGTGCCCAGGACACGGATGGTGACGACGCCTTCGTCCTCACCATCCTGCACAACAACGACGGCGAGTCGAAGCTCCTACCCGACGAGGGTTCGGATCCGGGCGTGGCCCGCTTCGTGTCGCTCATGAAACAGCTGCAGGCCGGGGCATCCGGTAGCGGCGTGGTGACGCTGACCTCGGGCGACAACTTCCTCGCCTCCCAGGAGTTCGGCGTTTCGCTGGCGCGGGAAGGGCACCTGTATGACTCGGTCGCCCTGAGCGGCGTATACGACGCGATGGCCCTGGGTAATCATGACTTCGACATGGGACCGGAGGTCACCGCCCGGTTCATCAAGGGATTCGATCCCGCCATCCCGTTCCTGTCGGCCAATCTGGACTTCTCCGCCGAGCCGGAGTTGCAGGCGCTCGTCGACGACGGCCTGATCGGCGGCAGCACGGTGATCGTCACCGGCGGCGAGAGGGTCGGGGTCATCGGCGCGGTCACGCCGATGCTGCCCAACATATCGAGTCCCCGCAACGTGGTGGTCTCGCCGGTGCTCCCCGCTGTCCAAGCCGAGGTAGCAGCCCTGGCGGCTGACGGAGTCAACAAGATCGTCCTGGTCAGCCACCTCCAGGATGTCGCTGAGGAGATCGAACTCGTGGCCAGCCTGTCCGGCGTGGATGTGGTCATTGCCGGAGGCGGCGACGACCTGCTGCGAAACGAGGGCGACACCTGTATGCCCGACGAGGACGCCGCGGCGCCCTACCCGATCATGGTCGAGGACGTCGCGGGGACGATGGTGCCGGTGATCACCGCCCCTGGCGGGTACCGCTGCATCGGGGAACTCGACGTGACCTTCGATGCGGACGGCAACGTCACCGCCGCCGAAGGCCGCTCCGTGGGGGTCGGTTTCGACGTGGAGCCCGATCCCGGCGTGCAGGCCGGCGTGATCGAACCGCTCACAGCCGCCGTCGCCCGTATCAGCTCCGAAGTCATAGGCACCAGCGAGGTGGAGTTGGACGGACGCAAGCCGATGGTGCGGACCGGGGCGACCAACGAAGGCAACCTCATGGCCGATGCCCTGCGTGCAGCCGCCACCAACCTGGCCGACGAGTTCGGTAGCCCGGTGCCGGATGTCGCCATCCAGAACGGCGGAGGCATCCGCAACGACGCGGTGATCCCGCCTGGAGACATCACGGTAGGCACCACGTGGGACATCGCTCCGTTCCGCAACTTCGTAGTGGTGGGCGAGGTGCCTCGTGACGTGTTCCACATCCTGCTCGAGCAGGCGTTGGACCGCCTGCCCGGCGCCGGGGGCCAGTTCGCGCAGGTCTCGGGATTCACCCTCACCTACGATCCGACCGCACCCGCCCGGGAGATCGCCCGCGACGGCGATTGCTCGCTGGTCGGGAACCCCGGCGGCCGGGTACGCCAGGTAGTGCTCGACGACGGCACGGTGATCGTCGCCGACGGCCAGGTGGTGCCTGGTGATCCCGTTGTTCTGGCCACTATCGACTTCCTGGTCGGTGGCGGGGACTGCTACCCGCTCACGGCCATCGACTTCACCAAGCTGGGCGTCAGCTACCAGCAGGCTCTCGCCAACTACGTATCCGAGGACCTCGGCGGGAAGATCACGGCCGAGGACTACCCGGTCGGCGGAGGGGGGCGGATCGTCGCCCTCGAACCCGAACCGGAACCGGTGGCCGTGCCGGAGCCCGAACCCCGGACCGTAACCGTGAAGGCGGGCGACACTCTGCGCAGTATCGCCATGGCCTACCTTGGCGACGAGAACCGCTGGCCCGAGATCTACGAACTCAACAAGGGCGTGATACAGGCCGACGACCGGGCGCTGACCAACCCCGATCTGATACGAATCGGCTGGGTCTTGCAGGTCGAACCGCGAACGTTCCCCATCGATCCTGCGGTGCTGGTCGGTGAACTCGACAACGGTTTCACCTACTACCTGCGCAACAACGACCGTCCGGGCAAGAGCGTGACGCTGCGGCTGGTAGTGAAGGCCGGGTCGGCCAACGAGTCCGAGCCGGGGCAGGGTCACGCCCACTTCCTGGAGCATGTGCTGTTCGAAGGCACCGAGGAATACACCGCTGAGGCTCTGAACGCGACTATCCGGAGCCTGGGAGCGGAACTGGGTCCCGACACCAACGCTTACGTCGGTTACGACCAGACCGTCTTCGAGCTGACCGTGGCGTCAGATCCTGCTGAGAACATCGCCACGGCCCTCCACGTACTGTCGCAGATGGCCCACGCCGCCACCATCGACCCGGAGGCGGTGATAGCAGAGCGGGGCGTAGTGCTCGACGAGCTGCGGTTCCGCGTTGCGGACAGCTACGGGTACGTCGGCGCCGAGTTCGACCGTATCTACACGGAGGGTACGCCCTACGAGGGGCGGTGGCCGGGCGGCACGTTCGAGTCCGTCGGGGCGACCACGGCAGCCGACCTGAGGGCGTTCTACGAGACGTGGTATGTCCCGTCGAATATGGCCATCGTCGCGGTCGGCGACGTCCCCATCGACGAACTCCAAGCCCTGGTGGAGGAGCACTTCGGGCCGATACAGGCCGGCGATGCCCCGGCGTTCTCGCTACCCGAAGTCACACCGGACCCCGAGCCGTCGTACCACGTGGTCACCGATGAAGGGCAGGGCTTCTCCTACATCTCGCTGGACATCCCGATCCCCACATCCGAGTCTGGGACGGTGGACGGGCAACGCCTAGGCCTTATGGAGACGCTCATCCGGTTGATGGTCCTGAACCGTCTCGAGGATGCCTACTACCGCGGTGAACTGACCCAGGTGGATAAGCCCGACTTCGGCACCTTCAATCACGGATACCTCCTGCGCTTCTACGGGACCAACTGGCAGGGGGAGAGTCTCGACACGGCCTCCGCCGCTTACTTCTCGGTACTACTGACGGCCCGGGAGTACGGCTTCACCGACACCGATGTGGTCATTGCGAGAGATGAACTGGTCGCGGCGTTGGAACACGGGCTGGAGAGCGCTGCCACGATTCCCGACCCGGCATACGCGGACAGCTACGTCTCGCACTTCCTGTTCGGTGGCGATATCAGTACTCCTCAAGCAAGATACGACCGGCTCACGGCGCTGCTCGAGGAGATGACGGCCGAGGAACTCACCGACCGCTACAGATGGATGATGGAACAGGCCGGACCGTTAGTGATAGCGGTCGGTCCCGACCCTGCCGACGTACCCACTACAGCCGACCTGGAAGCTGCCTTCAGCGCGGCCGTTCCACGCAGCGAGCCGCCGCCGGTGGAGGCGGGCATCGACGAGTTGCTGCCTCGTCCCGATCCGGTCGACCCTGTGGCAAGCGGTCCGACCGGTGTGCTGGACGGCCACGAGTGGGAGTTCGCCAACGGGGCGCGGGTGGTGTTCGTGCACTCCGACACGATCGAGGCAACCGTGGCTCTCCGGGCTAGAGGTCTGGGCGGATGGTCAACCCTCGAGCCCGGCGCTCGGGCCATGGCACCCAGAGCAGTCGAGGCAGTGGCGGGCAGCGGGTTAGGCGACCTGACGAAGTCGCAGATAGACCGTTTCCTCGGCGAGAGCACCGTGTCGCTCAACGCGTCGATCGGCGAGAGGACCGAAGGGTTCAGCGGCAGCGCGAGCCGCTACGATCTCGAGACGTTGTTCCAGCTCATGCACCTGCTGGTCACCGCTCCCAGGGTGGACGACCTCGCTTTCGATCAAGCGGTGAACAGCGCTGCGATCCGCACGCAGCTGGCCGAGGTGAACCCGGCCTGGCAAGCATGGGTGGCGTCCAACGAAGCCCGTTTCGGCCTTGAGTGGCACCGGCCCGTGGCTACCCGGGAGCAGCTCGCCGCGATGACCTCCGAGTCGTTGCTGAATCTCTACACGAGCCGCCTCGGCGACGTGGACGACTTGGTGGTGGCGGTGGTGGGCGATGCCGACCCAGAGGTGGTCGGGCGCCTTGCCGGGCACTACATCGGGACGCTGCCGGCGGGTGAGTCCGACACGTATGTCGACCGCCATCGGCCGGCCCCGACCGGAGTGGTGAGGCGCGAGATACCGGTGAGCGAGGACGAGAGCGCTGTCATGGAGATGTCCTACGAGACCCAGATTCCCGTGACCCCTTCACTGAGGGTCAACGCCCACGTGCTCAGAGTGATCCTGGCCGACCGCCTCACCCGGCTGGTCCGCGAGGAGTTGGGCGCCTCCTACATCACCCAGGTCTCGATCAGTCCTGCCCTGGCGCCGCGCCCGACGGTCTACTCGGACATCGTGTTCACCGCTGATGCCGCTCGTCTCGACGATGCCCATGCCCGGACCCTGGCGATCCTGGCCGATCTGGTGGCGAACGGACCCACCGCTGAGGAATTCGACCAGGCCATTGCCGTGGCGCAGGTTGACTACGAGGAGCCCAGCAACGCCAGGCTGCTCGGCGTGCTCACGAATCGTCTGCACACCGATGATGAGAACCTCCTCACGCCCGAACGTTCCTTGGAGGAACTCGGGAAGGTCACGGCAGCCACCGTGCAAGCTCTGGCCGTGGAGGTCTACGACACGGAAGATCGGATCGAGATCGTCCGCATACCCACCTCGTCTGCGGGGTAAAACTGATCCTCACGACACCGCCCAGGCCGCTGCCGTATTCAGAAATACTTGTTCCCGCCTGAAAGGGCTCAACCTTCTGCGTTGAGCCCTTTCAGCGTGGTGACGGAGTGCATGCAAAGCACCACGATCAGGAGTGAGACGAGAGGACCATCCGGCGTGAGAGATATCCCCCCTCACGTGATGCTGGAGTCGCGTAGGACCTTTTCCAAGGCCATTGCCCGGAAGCAGGTGATGACAAAGGACGGCGCCGCTGGCTGACTTGAAGGAACCCGAACTGCCCGGCCTGGGCGTACCTGCCGGTGCCGGCGCCCCGCGGTATCTCCGTATGGCGGCAGCCGGCGTCCTCTTCGCCACGGTGCTGCTCGCTTGCGCAGGAGGGGCCGAGGATCATGCCGGCGAGGAGCGGTTGCTCGAAATGGAGGCGAGGGTCGACTCCTTGGAGGACTCCGTCGAGTCCCTTACGGATCAGAACGCCCGACTGCGGAGCGAGATCGCCAGCCTTCAACGGGACCAAATCGATCCCACCGAAGGACGGGAATCTGCCGAGCAGGCCCGCGGTTACGGGGTAGAGGACGTGGACATCGAGGCAGCTGAGCAAGGCCTTGCGACGGACAGCAAGCCCTCGGACGATGCGAACAGCGGCGCCACTGACCCTGACGAGGCCGCCTCCAAGCACGAGCCGTCCACATCCGAGAAGGACGGGTGGTCCGAGAGCAAGGATGATCGGCTGTCGCCTGACGGCTCTGCCGTGGAGATGACCGTGAACCTGGTCGAGGATTCTGGAGGCGAGGTCCACTACGTCGAGCATCGAGGCCGGGGAGACCGAACGGTGCTGGTGATGCCCCGGGAGTTCGTTGACGGCGAGACTCCGCTGATCGTGTCCCTCCACGGCTTCGGAGGTAACTCCGCCTACCAGAGCATGTACGTGCCCCTTCACGAGCGGGTCAACACCCATGGGTTCGCTCTCCTGCTGCCCAACGGGACGCGCGACAGCGAAGGCAGCCGCTTCTGGAACCCCACGGACCGGTGCTGCGACTCGTCCAAGTCCGGCGAGGACGACGTCTCCTATCTCACCGACTTGGTGTCGGAGGCGGAGAAGTTCGGGGACTTCGGACCGGTGTACTTCTTCGGTTACTCCAACGGCGGGTTCATGTCGTACCACATGGCCTGCAAGGGACTACCGGGCCTTAGGGCGGTGGCCAGCCTCGCCGGCACGAGCTACGTAGAGGACACGAGCTGCGAGAGCGCAGCACCCGTGTCCGTCTTGCACGTCCACGGCACCGCGGACGACGTGATCCAGTTCCTCGGAGACGAAACCGGGCCGGATCCGGATACCGGCGGCGAAGCGGCCTTCTACGCAGGCGCTCTCGACATGGTCTTGCGATGGAGCCAGAGAGCCGGCTGCGACTGGCCCGCCAACCCCCGACCCTATGCCGCCCTCGATCTGGACGATTACGTGCCGGGCGCCGAGACCCAGGCGTTCCGCGCGGAGTCGGGCTGCGCCGAAGGAATAGGCATCGAACTCTGGATCGGGTTGGGCAGCGGCCATGCGCCCGGCTACGGCGAGGCTTTCGTGGACGCTCTGGTGGACTGGCTCCTATCGCAGTAAGAGGGCGCCGCGCCGTTCGCGAACCACCTGCGAGTGTGCTGCGAACGCCGGTCCTTGCAAATCAACTGAGCCACGGCCACCCGGGCAGACCGGTTGGCCTTGATCCGTCCTCTACTCGTGCTGGTCTCTCTCCAGGCTCTTGAGCGTGGCGAAGGAGTGCATGCAGAGCACCACGATCAGCATCAACCCTCCCGCCAGGGTGGCCCCGTGCGGCGCCTCGCCCACGGCGATCCAGACCCAGAAGGCGCCCAGCACCGTCTGCAGCAGCAACAACAACGCGACCTCGGCCGCCGGAATGTATCTGGGGCCGGTGGTGATCAGGCCGAACGCGACCGGCACGATAAGGAGGCCGAGGAGTACGAGCAAGACCCAATCCCGTAGACCGGCCGAGGCCGGACTGGCCGCCGGCAGACCGATCAGACCGCCCAGACCGGCTCCGATCGCCACCGCCGGGACGAGGTTCAGGGATGGTCTGGACCGGACCACCACCAGCGTCCCTCCGATCGCGATCGCCGCCACGAGACCGGCGAGGGTGCCGAGTAGGTCTCCTGTGACCAGCGAGCCGAGCAGGATCACCAGCGTCGCAACCGTCGCCCCTCCGATGGCGAGCCACGTCCGCCGCGGAACCTCCTGCCGCAGCACGACACGGGTCAGCAACCCGGCGAACAGCGGGCTCAAGCTGATCATGAGCAGGGTGTTGGCAACCGAGGTGTGGGTGATCGAGTAGATGAACATCACGTTGTCCAGCGCGAACAGCAGCGCCGCCATCACGCCGGCCAGTCCCATCGCTCGCAGCTGACCTCGCCATCCGGATCTCTCCATCACCAGGAAGAAGACGAACAGGCCGGGCGCCGATAGAACCCCGCGTGCGAAAAGGAGCGTCCACGCGTCCACCTCGATCAGCCGGATCGGGACACCCTGGACGCTCAGGATGATTACCCCCGTGGACGTGATCAACAGACCCTTCGCCGGCTGGGAAAGACGGGAAAACCTACCCGGAACGGCGAGCCTCCCGGTCGGTGTTACCGGCGGCCCGGTCGATGAACGCCAGAACCCGCTCCGGTGTGAGCGGGAGCTCGTTGACGAACACATTGCCGATCGGGCGGATGGCATCCTGGACCGCGGCGGCCATGATTGCGTAGGGAGCGACCGCCCCTCCCTCGCCTACCCCCTTGATGCCGTTGGGGCTGGTCGGTGAAGGCGTCTCCAGGTGGCTGATCCGGAAGTCGGGCAGTTCGGTCGGACCCGGGATCAAGTAGTCCATGAAGGAAGTTGTCAGCAACTGGCCCTCCTCGTCGTAGATGAGCTCTTCGTAGAACGCACCGCCGATGCCCTGGGCAACGCCCCCGTGGATCTGACCTTCAACGATGGTCGGGTTGATCATCCGACCGCAGTCCTCCACGATGTGGTACTCGAGGATCTCCACCGCCCCGGTTTCCGGATCGACCTCCACGAGAACGATCTGGGAAGCGTTGGCGTAGGTGCCGTGACCAGCGTCGAACGTTCCGGCCGCCTCCAGCAACGGACTCCATCCGAACGGGAACAGCTCGGGGTGGTAGTAGGTGGCCCGCGCCACCTCGGCCACCGACAACCCCCGCGTCCCGGACCCCCGAACCGTGACGCGGCCGTCTACCAACTCGACATCCTCGGCCGCTGCCTCCATCAGATGCGCCCCTCGCTCAGCCAGCATGTCCCTGACCTGTCCCGACGCTATGTGAGCGGCCCCGCCCGCGACAACCGCCGTGCGGCTGGCGAAGGTTCCGATCCCCTGAGCAGTCTGTTGCGTGTCCCCGTAGAGAATCCGGATCTGATCCAACGGGATGGTCAGCTGGTCAGCCACGATCTGGGCGATGGTCGTCTCATGGCCCTGACCGTGCGAATGGGTACCCAGCTGCACGGTTGCAGAGCCGGAGGGATCGAGCCGGACGAGTGCCGAGTCGTACCTGAAGTTGATAGGCACCCCCTCGTCCACCGCCGGTGCGGTCTGCTCGATGAAGGTGACCACACCGATGCCGAGCAGGCGTCCTTTCTCCCGGGCAAGGCGCTGGCGTTCCCGCATCCCTTCGTAGTCGGCCTCGGCGCAGACCTTGTCCAGGGACTCGATGAGGCTCGCGTCGTCGTACACGAAGCCCGTTACCGACGTGTAGGGGAACTCTTCGTCCCGGATCAGGTTGCGCTTGCGCACCTCCACCGGGTCCATTCCGAGCGCATCCGCCACCGCGTCCATAGCCCGCTCGATCGTCAGGCAGTTGGCGGAGCGGGCCACCCCCCGGTAGGCGCCGTAGGGGCATTTGTTGGTGGCGACCGCGAACGTCTTGCACCGGAAGTTCCTGATCCGGTACGGACCGGGCATGATGAACAGCGACATACCCGGGTCAAGCGCCGCCGTCCACGGATAGACCGAGTAGGCGCCGCAGTCGACCGTGACCTCGGCGCTGAGGGCGAGGACCTCGCCTTCTTCGGAGTAGGCGACCCTCGCCTTGTGGTAATGCTCCCGGGAGTGGAAGCAGGCCAGCATGTGCTCCCTCCGGTCCTCGATCCAGCGAACCGGCCGCCTCGTGTCCATGGCAAGCACGCAAGCCGCGACCTCCTCCGGGTTGAGGTGGGACTTCGGACCGAATCCGCCCCCGACGTCGGGGGCTATAACCCGGACGCGGTTCTCGGGCAGACCCAGGCAGTTCGCCAGTTCGCTCCTGATCAGGTGAGGAATCTGCGTGGAACTCCACAGGGTAAGGACCCGCTCGATCGGGTCATAGACGGCGATGCAACCCCGGCCCTCCATCGGGATACCGCCATGGCGCCGGGTCGCGAGTTCTATCTCCAAGACCCCGTCCGCATTGGAGAAGGCAAGATCGGGGTCCCCTCCGGCATGGCGATCGCGGTAGAAGTAGTTGCCCTTCCACCCCTTATGCAACAAGGGGGCCGTGGGTTCCTGCGCCGCCTCCACGGACGCGAGCGGGGTTAGCGGTTCGTAGTCGACATCGACCAGCGCTGCGCCGTCCTCGGCCAGGTACCGGTTGTCGGCCGCGATCACGGCCACCGCCTCCCCGGCATAGCGGACCCGGTTGATAGCCAGGGCGGGAAACTCGGACGACTGCCAGCCATCGGAGATCGCGTCGCAGACTGTCGGCTTGACCCGGCCCGAGAGGTCCTGCCCGTGAAGGGCCGCTATCACCCCCGGCACCGCCAATGCCTCCGAGACGTCGACCGAGAGGATCTCGGCATGGGCGAAGGGGCTCCGCACGAACGCGGCGTCGATCATCCCCGGTAGCTCGATGTCTTCGATGTAGCGAGCCTTGCCCATCAGGAAACGCGGATCCTCGACCCGTCGCACCCGGGCTCCGAGCAGTTTTGGTTGCTTCCGGTAGCTCATGGGGACTCCCCACGCGGCGCATCACTCGCCATGGTCTCGGCAGCGGCCTTCACCGAGTCGACGATGAACACGTACCCGGTGCACCGGCAGATGTTTCCGGCGAGCGCTTCCCGTATCTCGGCCCCGGACGGCTCGGGGTTCTCCTCGAGGAGGGCCTTGGCGGTCAACACCATTCCCGGGGTACAGAAACCGCATTGCAGTCCGTGATGGTCCCAGAAGGCCTGCTGGACCGGATGTAGGCGGTCGGGATCGTCGGCCAGCCCTTCGATCGTCTCGACTTCGGAACCGTCCATCTGGGCGGCGAACAGCAGGCAGGACCTCATGGTTTCCCCGTCAACCACCACCGTACAACTCCCGCACACGCCCTGCTCGCATCCGAGGTGCGTCCCGGTCAGGCCGAGACGTTGGCGGAGGAAGTCGGCCAGCAGCAGGCGTGGTTCGACCACTTCCCGGTGCTTCCGTCCGTTCACGGTGAGCCTGATCTCCACACCGTGGCGCAGCACATCAGCCATGGCCCGCCTCCAGCCTCCCGAGGGCATCCTGTAGTGCCCGGCGCGTCATGGCATGAACCAACCGGCGCCGGTAGTCGGCCGATCCGTGGATGTCCGACGTGGGTTCGACCGCCTCCGCCGCAACGCGGGCAGCCTTCTCGATCGTCTCCGCGCCGGGGACTGACCCAACGAGCGCCTGCTCGGCCTCGGTCACGCGTCTCGGCGTCCCTTCCGCGCCTCCCAGTCCGAGTCGGGGGGGGGGGCCCCGCGCCGCCCGCCCCCGGTCCCGCCGCCCGGCCCCCCCCCCCGCCCCCCCCAGCCCGGGGGGGGCGGCCCCCACCCGCCCGCCCGCCACTCTCAGGAGAGCAGCAGCCATCACGACCGCGAAGTCGCCCACCTTCCTGACGAACTCCCGGAATCCCCATCCCTCATCTGGACGGATCCGGGGTATCGCCACCGATGTGACGATCTCGTCCGGCGCCAGAGTGGTGGTCATCTCCGCCAGGAACAGCTCGTCGGCCCGGATGGTGCGCTCACCGGCGGACCCGGTGACTCGGACCGTCGCGCTCTGGGTGACGGCTACGCAGGGCAACTCCGAGGCCGGGTCGGCATGGGCGAGGCTTCCGCCTAGGGTGCCCCGATGGCGGATCGCCCTGTAGCCGATATGCCCGGCGGCGTGGCTGAGCAACGGTGACGCCCCTCTGATCTCGGACGACGTGGCAACCGTGTGGTGCCGGGTCATTGCACCGATACGGACCACTTCGTCTCCGGACTCGACGAATGCGAGTCCGCCTACCCGGTTGATGTCCACCAGCACCGTTGGCCGGGCGAGCCGCAGGTTCATGAGCGGCACCAGGCTCTGGCCGCCTGCCAACAACTTGGCGTCGTATCCGTGCTCGTCGAGCAGTGAGATCGCCTCTTCCAACGTCCGGGGCGCGCAATACGCGAACGCGGCCGGCTTCATGAGACGGTCTTCATGTGGTGATCTCCGTCGAAGGGTGCCCGCGGCTCCTCAGGGTCGCGACGGAGTGCGCTGCCAACACGACGACCAGGATGACCCCTCCCACGACCGTGGCGATGGTTGGGGCCTCCCCGATAGCCCACCACACCCACAATGCCCCCAGCACCGTCTCGAGCAGCAGAAAGAGGGCGACTTCGGCGGCCGGAATGTACCTGGGCCCGGTGGCGATCAGGCCGAACGCCACCGGCACGACGATCAGGCCCAGGGCGACGAGATACATCCAGTCCTCGGGACTCGCCGATGAGGGGGTGGAGGCAGGCAAGCCGACGAGAGCCGCCAGTCCCGAACCGAGTGCCACCGCCGGGACCATATTGAGGTGCGGACGGGCCCGGAGCACCACCAGCGTCCCGCCGATCGCGGCCGCCGCGACAAGGCCGGCGAGCGTACCGGGCAGGTCGCCCTCGACCAGAGATCCGACCATGATGATCAAGGTGGCAACAGATCCCCCTGCGATCGCCAACCACGTACGCCTCGGCACCGTCTCGCGCAGCACCATGCGGGTGAACAACCCGGCGAACAACGGGCTGAGACTTATCAGGAGGAGGGTGTTCGCTACCGACGTGTGGGTGATCGAATAGATGAAGCCGACGTTGTCGATCGCGAACAGCACCGCTGCGAGAAGGCCCGCCAGACCCATCGACCGCAGTTGATGCCGCCACCCGCGCCTCTCCACCACCAGGAAGAAAAGGAACAACCCGGGGGCCGCAAACACTCCGCGCAGGAACAGCAGCGTCCACGAATCGACCTCGATCGACCGGATCAGAACACCCTCAGCGCTGAGGACCAGGACGCCGACCACTGTGATCAACAACCCGAACGCGGGAGGGGAAAGACCGAGGTAGGGCTGTCGGCCGGAGGTCCTGCTAGTCACGCAGGTTCCGTGACCGAAACGGAAATCGGCGCGGGGGACGCTAACGCTGCCGGGTTCCGATCAGATGCTGGGCTGTGGGTCATCTTTTTGGCCCATCCGGTTGGTCCATCTGGAGGATAACCCCTCGGCCACCAACCGGACGGCCCGGCGGTCGCCTCCCAGAATCGAGCGCCGACAGGTTCGGGATCACCGGCCTCCTTGTCCGCGAAGCGGGCTCGCGCAGTGTTAAGGAGATCGGGAACTACGTGATCGCAGGTTAATCATCGATGAACGACTACCAACTATCAACTACCGGCAAGGAACTAATCATCTAGAGGGCTCGGAGGGCGGCGCGCAGCCTTGCCAGAGCCAGGAGCAGGTCGGTCTGCTGGCCGCTCGCCGTGGTGTGATCGCGGATCTCGAGGCTGTGCGTGTATCTGGACAGTGCGGACCGGAAGTAGGCGACCTCGCCCGAAATAGCCCCGGGCCACTCCGGCACCTCTTCCAGTGTGAGGCGAGCCTCTTCCAGCGCCGGAAGGGCCATATCGAGCCCGACTCCGGGCGAGTCCCACCGGAGTTTGTAAACGGTCGCCTTGTAGATCTGAAGGTCGAGGTCGGTCACGGCGGCCCACAGCAGCGCCCTCCTACCCTCGCCGATGGTCATGCCATCCCTCCCGGTGGTTTGCGGCCTGCGGTCATGATGCGTCGACGGACCGCCACTCGGTGAGATAGTCCGAGAGATCGATGGCCTCCCAGACCTCCCTCGGGACATCTGCCCGTTCCTCGAACGGGGCTTCGACCGGCTTGGTGGCGTCGATGGCCCATTTGGTGTTCATGGTGTCCTTCTCCCAGCGACTCCAGATCGAGTACGAGGCCGGGTCGAGCCGCGAGGTCGCGGACTCCGGAACGAAGAACGTGGAACGATCCGGCTGGGTCCTGGTGGCAATCGCCCACAGCACCTCGGCGTCGTTGTGGATGTCCACATCCTCGTCCACCACCACCGCCAGCTTCACGAAAGGATCCGATGAGAGCGCCGCCAGGGCGGCGAGCTTGCCGGCCCCGTCGTACTCCTTGCGGATCCGGACGTAGGCGTGGAACCGGCAGATACCCGACATCGGCATCGCCACGTCGATTACCGACGGGACCGCGGCCTTGACCCTCTTGTAGAGCACCGACTCCCGACCGAGCCGACCGGTGAGGTTGTGCTCGGGGTGCGCGGCGAAGAGATGGTGGAATATCGCGTCCTTGCGGTGGGTGATGGCCGTGACTTCCATCACGGGGCTGGGGCGCTCCAGCCCGTAGTACCAGGTGAACTCCCCGTACGGACCCTCACCGATACGCTCGTGGGGAAGGATCCGGCCCTCGATCACGACCTCGGCGTAGGCCGGGACCAGCACGTCGACCGTCTTGGCCATGGTGACGGGAAGCGGCTCCTGGAGCAGCCCTCCCATCACCTCGTACTCGTCCTCACCGAATGGAATCTTCGACTGGCAGCCTAGGAGGCAGGCCGGGTGATGACCGATCCAGGTCACCGCCTCGAGCGGCTCGCCGCGAGCCTCGAAAGGCCGGTGCACCTGCCCGATGTGGGTGTGCTTCTCGTAGCTCATCCCGAGGGTGTTGCGGGAATGGACCATCATGCGGTAGATGCCGGAATTGAACTTGTCGGTTCCCGGATGGCGGACGGTTGTGATGCCCGCGCTGATGAAGGGTCCCGAGTCCTTACCGCAGTTGGTCACTATCGGGATCTCGTGGAGGTTCACGTCACCGGCTTCGATGACCACGTCCTGAGCCGGTCCCGTGTCGACCACCTCGTAAGGAATGCGGGCATCCTCACGGTCGATATACGCCCTCGTCATCTCGGTGGGGGTCGTCTCGAGCGCCTCGGCCAGCAAGGTGGCGCTGCCCAGCACGTTGGATATAGTCCGCATTCTGGCGCCCGTCACCGACTCGAAGAGCACAGCCGGGTAGCGACCCTCGGACTGCAGCTTCCGTAGCACCCCAGGAAGTTCGAAAACCGGACTCACGGGTCGGGAGACACGGACCAGTTCGGACGGAGTGTTCGCCTCAACCCGCTCGAGGAAGCTCCTCAGGTCTTTGGCCACAAGACAGCCCCCTCCCTCACGCCCGGACCATCACGGCGATGTTAACCCATGGACGAGGGACCCTCTGCGAAGGTGCCTGTCTCCGAGCTGCAGAGGCCGGGCCGGAGCACCCGGGGTTCGCCGTAAGATGGACGGGGGGCACCGGACCATGGGAATCGAGAGAGCGGAAAATGAGCATCATCGAGGACCGGAAGCGCGAACACGTGGAACTTGCGGTGTCGGAAGGTTCTCAAAGCCAACGGTCCGCCCTGTGGAGAGATGTCCACCTGGTACCCGACTCGGTACCCGACATCGGGCCAGACGACGTAGATCTCTCGGTCGACTTCCTGGGCCACAGGCTGCGCGCTCCGCTGCTGATCAGCGGGATGACCGGCGGGCACGCCCAGGCGCTCGAGGTCAACCGCAACCTGGCGGTGGCCGCTGCCGAACTCGGGCTGGCCATCGGGACGGGGAGCCAGCGGGCTGCGCTGGTGGACCCGGAGCTGGTCGACACCTATTCGGTGGTGCGAGCCCATGCTCCCGATGCCTTCGTCATCGGCAACATCGGGATGAGCCAGCTCATCGAGCAGCTGGACGGGCCACCCCTAGGCAGAGCCGAGATCGAGCGTGCGGTTTCGATGATTGAAGCCGACGCCCTCGCCGTCCATATGAACGCTGTCGAAGAACTCATCCAACCCGAGGGCGACCGGAACATGCGGGGAATGCGAGAAGGCATCGCCAAAGCGGTTCGGTGGTCGCCGGTACCCATCATCGCCAAGGAAACAGGGGCCGGCATCGCCAGGGAAACGGCCCTCAGGCTTAGCGATGTCGGAGTAGCCGCCCTCGATGTGGGCGGGGTCGGTGGTACGAGCTTCGCGCGGATCGAAGCCATGCGGGCGAAGGCGGTGGAGGATGTGACCGCGGTGCGGATCGGGAGGACCTTCGCCGACTGGGGAGTTCCCACAGTGCTGTCCCTTCTCGAGGCCGGCGAAGCCGGTCTGCCGCTGATAGGCACCGGAGGCGTGCGTAACGGTCTCCATGCGGCCAAGGCCCTCGCGCTGGGGGCGACGCTGGTCGGGATGGGCGGACCCTTCATCAGAGCGGCGCTCGACGGTCCCGAAGCGGTCATCGCCGAGGCGCGGCTGGCGCTCGAGGAACTCAAGGTCGCGATGGTGTTGACCGGCGCAAGGGATATAGAGGACCTTCAGTCACTGCAACCGGTCCTGACGGGGAGCGTCGCCGAATGGGTCGCCGAGCGTCCATCGACCCGGTCGGCAGGGTCATGTTCGAGATGAAACCAGGGAGGCGGGATGTCACGCATTGAAGGCAAGGAACTGAGCCCCGAGCTGATGGCCCTGCTCGACGGGACGGACCTCGACAGCAAGGTCGGCGAGACCGTGTTGCTGCTGACCGTCAGCGAGAGCGGCTGGCCACATCTCGCCATGCTGAGCGTCGGCGAACTGCTCGCCACACGTCCCGACGAAGTGAGGATGGCCCTATGGAAGGGCACGACAACCGGCAACAACCTGCGCCGCACCTCGCAGGGCACGCTGGCGCTCGTGTACGGCGGCGCCGGCCACTACATCGAACTGGAGGTGACCGGAACCGCGGGTCTCCAGGTCGGTACGAAGACCCTGGATTACTTCTCGTGCGCGGTGACGAAGGCCCTCGCCGACGTGGTGGGCTACGCCACCCTCACCACCGGCATCCGTTTCGAGTTGCCGCGCAGGGAAGACGTAGTGTCCCGCTGGGAACGGACCGTCGCGGCGATACGAGAAGCCTGACGCCCACCGCTCTCCTCGCTGGCGATCCGCGAACCTACACGGAACCTACCTGCCCGTATGGGTCTGGCGCCCCCGCGCCAGGCTGGCCAGCCGGGCCGGTGGTACCTCTACTCCCGCAGGCCGGCTCGGATCTCGTTGACCAGGCGGAAGAACCGTTCGTCCTCTCGCGTCTGCTCATTCCTGGGATGGGCCAGGTCGATGTGCCGGTCAAGAACGATCCGGCCAGGTCGGGGGCTCATCACGAGCACGCGGTTGGAGAGGAACACTGCCTCCGGAATCGAGTGGGTGATGAAGAGGATGGTGGTGTGGGTGGTCTCCCAGATGCGCTGCAGCTCGGCATTCATCCGTTCCCTCGTGATCTCGTCGAGGGCGCCGAAGGGTTCGTCCATGAGGAGGATGTCGGGGTTGAAGGAGAGTGCCCGGGCTATGGCAACCCGCTGCTGCATGCCTCCGGAGAGCTGCCAGGGACTCTTGCGGGCGAAATCCTGGAGGGCGACCAGATCCAGCATCTCGGTCGAACGGCGGCGGCGCTCGGTCCGGCCCACTCCCACCACCTCCAAGGGGAGCTCCACGTTGCGCCGCACGGAACGCCACGCGTAGAGAACGGGATTCTGGAAGACGACGCCGATGGCCCGGGCCTGCCTCGCCTCTCGCGCCGTCTGGCCGGCCACGGTGATCGATCCGGACGTCGGCGGCAGCAGATCGGCGATGAGCCGGAGCATGGTCGACTTACCGCAACCGGACGGACCCACGATCGAGACGAATTCGTTCTGCCCGACCGAGAAGGAGATGTCCTCCACCGCTACGACCCCGTCGGGCGCCGTACCGAAGCGCTTGGTCACGTCCTGGACGTCGATGGCGTGCGCTGCGCCGGATGTCTCTGCCATCCGCTCATGCTAGATGCCGACCGATAGGTGGGTCAGCCGCGGCTCGCCGACTTCGAACGATTGCTCACCGGTGGATGGCTGTTGAGTTCCGGTTGATCGGCACTATCTATGATGGCGCAACCGTCCGCAATGGAGAAACCGTGGAGCATGTCAGGTTGAACAAGGTCCAGATGCAGGCCGACCCGGACCTTTCCGAGAGGTGGGTTCAGAAGGTGATCGCAGATGATCCTTCACTGCTCGGGCTCGGAGAACTGGACGTGAGGGATGTTGAGCGTCGCCAACCGCGAGCGGGACGACTCGACATGCTGTTAAGCGACCCGGACAGTCCCATCCGATACGAAGTGGAGCTACAACTCGGCGCCACCGACGAGTCCCACATCATCCGCACGATCGAGTACTGGGACAACGAGAGGCGTCGCTATCCCCAGTACGAGCATGTGGCGGTCATCGTCGCCGAGGAGATCACGAGCCGCTTCTTCAACGTGATCAGCCTCTTCAATGGGTTCATCCCCGTCGTGGCCATCCAGATGACTGTGCTCCGGCTTGATGACAATAGGGTCAGCCTGGTATTCACCAAGGTGCTGGACCTGCTTGTCCTAGGAACGGACGAAGAGGAACGGGTTGAGCTTGCTGATGCCAGCTACTGGGAAGGGAGATCTACTCCGGGGATGATGAAACTGACACGCCATCTCCATCGGATGATTCAGGAACAGGATGAAGGTGTAACCCTCAAATACAACAAGCAATACATCGGGCTCTTCAAGAACGATGCACCCAACAACTACATCATCATGAAACCGCGGAAGAAAAAGGTGAGTTTCGAACCTCGGATACCTCGCTCGGATGAGATAACCGAAATAATCGACAAGTCCGGGCTCGACCGGCTGTCATACAGTACCCGGAACGGGAGATATCGAATTGACATCTCAAGCAAGGCTGCGATCGACGAAAACCAGGACCTGTTAGTTGAACTAATCGAGAAGGCCAAGGCCTGACCGTTAATCCTGCCGCATTCCGATCCACTGGGACCAATCGGGGACCTCTTCAACGCCGGGGATTTCCACCACCTCGGCGAACTCGGCGCCGTAGGGGATGGTGGCGTCGATCCCCATCAGCGATGAACCGAACTTGCTGGGGGCGGACGGATCGAGTTGGCCACCGGCCGCCCGGGGGATGATGATCACGTCCTCCGCCGGCTGAGCCCGTGTGAGTACGGCCCACCAGACCTTGGCGGTGTCGTAGATGTCGATGTCATCATCCACCACGATCACGACCTTCGGATGGGCGACGCTGCCCAGGGCTGTCAACAAGACGTTCTTCGCCTGGTTGACGTAGCGCTGTTTCATGCTGATGACCGCGAGAAACTCGGCGCCGCCCTCCGGTGCGTAGTGGACGCCGGTGATGTCCGGATAGACCTGCCGCATAGCCGTGAGGAGGTTCGCCTCCATCGGTAGCAGCTTGAGGACATGGTTCTCGGTCACCGGGATCCCTGTCAGGCCGGCTTGGAAGATCGGATCCGTACGGGACGTGATCGCCGTGCAGGTGAACACCGGCTCCGGACCCCCCGGGCCTACGTAGCCGGTCATCTCCCCGAACGGCCCCTCCTCACGGCGCACGTAGGGTTCGAGGTATCCCTCGATCACCAACTCGGCCGTAGCCGGCACTTCCAGATCGATGGTCCGGCATTTGACAAGCTCGACGGGCGATCCGTGGAGTCCTCCGGCGATGGCGAGTTCGTCCACACCGAAGGGCACGCGGGCCTGGGTGGCCAGCTGGATCACCGGGTCCACGCCGATGGCGACCGCTACCTCCAACCGCTGCCCGAGTTCCTCGGCATGAACGCGGATCGCATCGAAATCCGAGTACGGGCTGACGGCTATGCCCATTTCGGTGGGTCCGTACAACTGCATCCGGTAGATACCGGCGTTGCGGGCGCCGGACACCGGATCTCTGGCTATCTCGACCCCGACCGTGACGAAGGGTCCGGGGTCCTGCTTCGAGTAGGTGGGGATCGGGAGCGAGGTCAGGTCGATGTCATCCCCGGTCACGACAATCTCCTGGCATGGACCGTCGTCCACGAGAATCGGGGGAATGGGGTTGTTCAAGCCGTTGATGAACAACTCGAGCGCCTCGCTCGGCCCTGCGCAGCGGAGCGCGTGCACGGCTTTGGACGGCGAGCAGAAGACGCCTGCCGCGACCCGCATCCCGCTCCCCTTCGCCTCGTCGAAGAGAAACGCCGGCCCGAGCATGTCGGAACTCTTGCGGATGTAGGCCGCGATCTCGTAGAGAGGGTCGACCGGTGTGGGAACGTGGGCCAATTCGCCCCTGTCGGCCAGGTAGCTCAGAAACCCGCGCAGGTCCTTATGCAGCATGATTCTCTCCTAGTGTCTCAGTCGATTCTGACGCCGGCCCATTCGCCTCGGCATCACGAATGGCTCCCCAAACTCTCGAGGGCGTCATCGGGATCTCGTTGATGCGCACGTCGTGGTCGCGGAGCGCATCCTCAACCGCACTCACCACGGCGCTCAACCCGCAACCCAGTCCGGACTCGCCCGCACCCTTCGTTCCCAGCGGGGTGAAGGGGGAAGGGTTGGCCTGGTGCTCGACCGTTACGCGGGGCATCTCGACCGCGGTGGGGATCGTGTAGTCCATGAGGGTTGCCGTCTGGATCTGGCCGTACTCGTCGTAACTGATCTGCTCGTACAGAGCACCGCCGAGAGTTTGGGCGGTCGCCCCGTGCAGGTTCGCGTCCACCAGCAACGGGTTCACGATGGTCCCGGCGTCCTCCACGAGGTAGTAGTCGAGCACCTCGATCATTCCCGTCTCCGGATCTACCGCCACAACGCACGCGGCGGTGGCGCTGGGCCATGTCGGGTAGGCATTGAACCGCCCCTGCGTGGCGGGCTGGTGGTAGATATTCTCGGCGCGGTAGTAGCGGGTGATCTCCAGCCCCGGCTCCACATCCTCTGTAGCCGGACTGTAGGGCCTCCTGTACATCTCGTCCGCTACCTCGGAGATCCGGACCGATCGCCGGCCGGCGCCGACCACGCTGATAAGTCCGTCGGCCGCTTCCAGATCCTCCGGCGCGACCTCCAGCATGTTGGCGGCTACCGCTAGGAGGCGGGCCTTCAGGTCGGCCGCCGCCTCGCCGACCGCCGAGCCACCGATGATCACGCCCCTCGAGCTGTAGTTCCCGAGACCCCAGGGACAGATGACGGTGTCACCCTGCACGACTCGCACGTCCTCGAAGCGGACCCCGAGACCGTCGGCGGCGATCTGGGCAAGCGCGGTCTCGTTCCCGTTGCCCGGCGAGGTGATCCCGCTCAGCACGGTGACCTCGCCCGTCGGGCCCACCCGCACGGTGGCGCCGTCGTACGCCGAGATCATCACCGAGCCGGGCATCGCGCATCCCTCCGGGGTGAGTTCGTGACCCAACCCGACCCCGATGCGGCGGCCCCTCTCCCGCGCGGCGCGCCGGCGCTCTTCGAAGCCCTGGTAGCCGACCAGATCCATTGCCGCCCGGAGGCTCGCGTGATAGTCCCCGCTTCCTATGATCCCGCCTCCTTCCCGGTCGAAGGGGAACTCGTCAGCCCGCAGGAAGTTGCGCATCCGTACTGCGGCGCGATCGAGACCCGTAGCCCTGGCTACTTCATCCATCACGCGCTCGAGCCAGAGATTGGCGATGTCCTTGCCGAACCCCCGGTAGGAGTTCCACGGCGTCTTGTTGGTAACCACGGTCGCCAGCCGGACTCGGGTGTTGGGGATCCGGTACGGCCCCGGAATGAGGCCGCTGGCGGCGAAGGTCATTCCCCAGCCGACGAGGCTGGTCGGAGCGCCCACGTCGGCGTGTATCCGCACGTCCACCCCGGTCACCACCCCCCGGTTGTCGTATCCGGCCCTGATCCTGGCCGTCATCTCCCTCGCGTGGCCGATGGATATGAAGTGCTCGTCTCTCGATTCGATCCACTTGACCGACCTGCGGAGTTTGAAGGCCAGGTAGGCAATGAGCGGCTCCTCCTGGAAGGTGGGTTGTTTGAGCCCGAACGCACCACCCACCTGGGGTTGGATGACCCTTATGCGGGATTCGGGAATTCCCAGGGTCTGGGAGAGGTAGACGCGTAAGGGATGGGGATTCTGGGTCGAGTCCCAAAGCGTGAGCGTCTCCCGTTTCCGGTCGAACACGGCGAGCAGACCGCGCGGTTCGATGGGTACGCCCGTTCCGCGATGGGTTATCACCTCGGCCTCGACCACTCCGTCAGCATCCGCCAATGCGCGAGCGGCATCGCCGACCTTAAGATCCCGCCTCACCAACACGTTGGTGCCCCAGTCCGGCTCGACGAGCGGCGCGCCGGGTTCGAGCGCCACCCAGACGTCGGTGACGGCCGGAAGGGGCTCGTATTCGACGTCTATGTACCCGAGGGCAAGGTTGGCGGTGTGTTTCGTGTCGGCCACCACCGCGGCCACCGCCTCACCGACGTAGCGGGCACGATGAACGCACAGTGCGTACCACTCCACCTGGTGGGCGCCGATCGCAGCGGTGTCCCAGCCCTGCGGGATCGGTTTCGTGTTGGAGGCGATCTCCGCGCCCGTGACCACGGCCAGAACGCCGGGGAGCGCCTCCGCCCGGGACGTGTCGATGGACCTGATGAGGGCATGCGCGTGCGGGCTTCGCAGGACCGCCATGTAGCTCACCTCGCCGCCAGGACGAACATCGTCCACGTAGGTGCCCCGACCCATGACCAAGGTCCGGTTGGTGCGACCTGTGTAGCGCCTGCCTACGTGTGTGTCCTGCCCGAGAGAAGCCAGTTTCAGTCGTCCCCTTGCCTGCGTGATCGAGCCCGTGCCTCCCTGATTCCCTTCCATACGCGGCCGGGATTGAGCGGTAGGTCCTCGAACCAGACATCGGCATCGGGAAAGGCGTTCTCGATGGCGTTGCATACGGCGCCCAGCGCGGCGCCCAGCCCCGATTCTCCTACCCCTTTGACGCCGAGTGGTGTGAACGGAGAAGGGGTGTGCTGATGCCGGAGGTCGAAGCGGGGAACCTCCACCGCGGTGGGGATCGTGTAGTCCATGAGGGTTGCGGTCACCAGTTGCCCGTTGTCGTCGTAGCGCACCTGCTCGTAGAGTACGCTCCCCAGACCCTGGGCAATCCCGCCGTGCATGGTGGCGTCGGCGAGCTTGGGATTGATGATGTTGCCGGCATCCTCCACCATGCAATACCGGAGGATGGTCACCCCGCCCGTCTCCGGGTCGACCTCGACGATGCAGGCGGCCACGCCGTTGGGCCACGTCGGGTAGACCGAGAAACGGCCGTCGCGCTCGGGTTGGTGGTAGATGTTGGGAATCCGGAAGTAACGGGTCGCCTCGAGGCCGGGCTCGACCATGTCGGCATGTTCCTCGAACGCGTGCCAGTACACACGCTCCACCACGTCTGTGAACCCGACGGAGCGTTCAGGATCGCCGTCCACCCAGATCCGCCCATCCACGGCAGCCAGATTGGCCGGCTCGGTAGCCAGCATGGATGCCGCGACGACGTGCATCCGTTCCCTCAGCTCCCTGCCCGCCTCGAAAACGGCCGAACCGCCGATGATGATGCTCCTCGAGCTGTAGTTTCCCAGACCCCATGGGCAGGACTCGGTGTCCCCCTGCACGACACTGACAAGGTCGATCTCGCAGCCGAGAGTGTCAGCAGCTATCTGGGCCAGGGCGGTCTCGTTCCCGTTGCCAGGGGAGGTAACTCCGGCTAGGACTGTGACTTCCCCGGTCGGCATCACGCGGACCGTGGCGCCGTCGTACCCGTTGTTGGTGATGCTTCCCGGCATGGCCACGCCCTCAGGAGTGAGTTCCTGGCCGATACCCAGCCCTAGGTACCGTCCATCCGCCCTGGCATCCGCCTGCATCTCCGGGAACTCCGCGTACCCGATCGACTCCAGCACCGAGTCGAGTACCTGCTCGTACGCCCCGCTGTCGAACATCGCGCCGGATACCTGCGGGTAGGGGAAGGCGTCGGACGGAATGAAGTTCCGGCGCCGTACATCCGGACTCGGGACTCGCAGGCACCGTGCCACCTTCTCCACCACCCGGTCCATGAGGAACGACGCTATGTCCTTCCCGAACCCCCGGTAGGGAGTCCAGGGACACTTGTTGGTGACGACACTGGTGAGGCCGACCCGGACGTTCTCGATCTCGTATACGGTCGGGAGCGAGTACATGGTTACGTACGACATGCCCCAACCCAGATAGGATGTGGGCGCCCCGACGTCGGCGATGATGTCCACCGAGAGAGCGGTTATGTTGCCGTCCGGCTCGAACCCGACCCGGTACCGGCACTCGGTCTCCCTGGCGTGCCCCCCAACGGTGAAGCTCTCGGACCGGCTCTCCAACCAACGTACCGGGCGTTCCAGGCGACGAGCCGCGAACGCCACGATCACCTCCTCCTGGGAGGTGGGCTGCTTGAGGCCGAATGCGCCGCCCACATCGGTCTGGATTACCCGTATGGACGACTCCCGCACCCCCAGGGAAGCTGCCAGGAAGGTCTGGACCTGGTGGGGTTGCTGGGTCGATTCCCAGAAGGTGAGCAGGTCCGCAATCGGGTCGTACTCGGCCACGATGCCGCGCGGCTCCAGCGGCACGCCGGTGAGGCGCTGGGACTTGACCCTCCCGGAAGCCGTGTGTCGAGCCTCCGCGATGGCGGTGTCGAAGTCCCCCGCCTCGAAGCCGTCGGACACCAGGACGTTGTCCTCCCACGAAGGTTCCACCTTGACCGCCCCGGGAAGGAGGGCCTCATCGGCCGAGCTGACGGCGTCGAGGACTCCGTACTCGACCCTTATGCGACCGGCGGCGGATCTGGCGATGTAGGGATCGGTCGCGACCACCGCGGCTACAGCTTCCCCCACGTACCGGACGCGGCCCTGGGCGAGGGCGTACCAGTCCACACCCCTGGCGCCTGCCTCGGCCGTGTCCCAGCCTTCCGGGATCGGACGTGTTCCTTTCCCCACATCGGCCGGCAGGATGACGTCGACTACCCCTTCGATGGCTAGCGCCTCCGATCCGTCGACGCTCAGGATTCGGGCGTGGGCATGAGGACTCCGCACGACGGAGAGGTGATGCATGTCGTCTCGGCGGAGATCGCCCACGTACTCACCGTCGCCACGAGCCAGGCGCCGGTTGTTTGCGCCTATCCGTGGAGTTCCGACCGCCCGCCGCGCAAAGTGTTCGATCTCCGGACCGGATCTGGTCATCGGAGAGGCACGGGTTGACCGTACGGGCCGTACACGTATGGCATCGGTGGCATCCTATCGGAGACCGGCCGGCGCTTCGTGGGACATGTGCCGCCGGCTCCCAGCAGCAGCTGGTGGCAACAGGACCTCCTCGCGTGCCGAGAAAGGGTCGCTACCCCGGGCTGACCGGAGCCGGTCCTGGATGCTTGCGGAGACCTCGTACTCGCGAAGCCCCCGGTAACACGCCCTAGCGTTCCGCTGTGATACCTTGCGAGCGGCAGTCAAGCCCTTCTCAAACAGTGAGAGCTGCACGTGTATCCACCATCCTTCAAGTATCTGGCCGTGCGGTCCGTCGAAGAAGCCGTCGGAGCACTGGCCACCCATGGCTACGAAGCGAAGGTTCTGGCAGGTGGGCAGAGCCTGATTCCCATGATGAAGCTCCGGTTGGCATCCCCCTCGGTTCTCGTCGACGTCTCCCGCCTCGAGACGCTGTCCGAGATCGACGACACCGGGGACGATCTGCGTGTCGGGGCGATGGTCACAGAGACCGAACTGGAACGATCCGATGCAGTAGGGCGCTGGGCTACCGGCCTGGTCGACACGAGCCGGGTGATCGCCGACCCACTCGTCCGCAACCTGGCCACCGTCGGTGGGAACGTTGCCCACGGCGACCCCGCCAACGACCATCCCGCCACCATGGTCGCCCTCAATGCATCCTTCACCCTGACGGGCCCCAGCGGAGTGCGGACGATCCGGGCGGATAGGTTCTTCACCGATGTGTTCACCACGGCGATGGAACCGGATGAGGTGCTGACCGAGATCCGGGTTCCCAAGCAGCCACCCTGGACGGCGAGCGCCTACGTGAAGTACGAGCGGCAGGTCGGTGACTACGCCGTAGCCGGCGCTGCTGCGTGCCTCAGCCTGAGCGACGGCGCGATCCACGATCCGAGAATCGCGCTGACCAACCTGGGACCGACTCCGGTCCGGGCGCTTGAAGCCGAGTCGATACTCCGCGGACAGGCTCCGACGCCGGACCTGTTGGCGATCGCAGGGAACGCGGCCGCAGCAGAGACGGAACCGTGGTCGGATCAGAGGGGAACGGCCGAGTACCGCCGACGTATCGCGGCGATGGTGACCCGCCAAGCCATCGGGCGCGCATGGCGAAGAGCCGGGAACGGCCGTGACTGACCTGGACGTCAACGACCTGCAGCAGGTCGTCTCGGTGACCGTCAACGGCGAGGTCGTGGAGGAACTGGTCGAGACACGCCACCTCCTTGCCCATTTCCTTCGTGAGCAAGCGAACATGGCCGGCGTCCGGATCGGTTGTGACACGACTAGTTGCGGAGCGTGCGCCGTGCTCCTCGACGGACGTGCTGTCAAGTCCTGCACCGTCTTCGCCGTACAAGCCCACGGGCGCAGCGTCATCACCATCGAAGGCATCGGCATGGGCGACGATCTCCATCCACTGCAGGCTGCCTTCAGGCAGGAACACGCCCTCCAATGCGGTTTCTGCACGTCGGGCTTCCTGATGGCGGCGATCGAGCTGCTGTCCGGCGTATCGGACCCATCGGAGCTCGAAGTCCGCGAAGGCCTATCAGGCAACCTCTGCCGGTGCACGGGCTACTCCAACATCGTGACCGCGGTCCTGTCGGCCGCGAAGGTCATGCGTAGGAACGGGATCGGCCGGGATTGAGGCTCACCGGGACGTCCGTCCGCAGGGTCGAGGACCGAGCCATCCTGACGGGGAAGACCAGGTACCTGGACGATATCCGTGTACCCGGAAGCCTCCATTGCTCCATCGTCCGCAGCCAGGTGGCCAGGGCCGACCTGGCGTTTATAGACGGCACGGACGCGCTGAACACACCCGGCGTGGTTGCTGTGCTCACCGGCGCCGATCTGGGCACCGCCAACGGTCCGATCCCTCAGGCGACCTGGTTCCCTCCCCCTGAAGCGCTCCGACGGCATATCGAGGTGATGTCCCGGCCCGAGTACACCTACCTGCTGGCGCCGGGACGCGTGCGCTACGTCGGAGAACCGGTCGCCGCCGTGCTTGCGACCGATCCGTACGCCGCCGCCGACGGGGTCCGCAGTGTCTTGGTGGACTACGAGCCTCGGCTCCCGGTGGTCGACATCGATCAATCCCTGGCAGCGTTGGGGGGACCGCTCAACGAAGACTGGCCCGACAACCTCGCAGCCCGCTTCGTCATCCGTAAGGGCGACGTCGACCGGGCGTTCGCCGTGGCCGACCACGTGGTGCAGGGAACATTCCGGACCGGCCGCCAGACCGGCACCCCTATCGAACCGAGGGGCGTGCTAGCCGATCCGACCCAACCGGTGTTCACCATATGGTCGTCCAATCAGGCGCCCCATTGGCTCCGCGATGCGCTCGCGGACCGATTCGGGCTGGACGCCCACGAGATCCGGGTCATCGCACCCGATGTGGGGGGCGGTTTCGGAATCAAATCGATGGTGTATCCCGAAGAACTCCTCATCCCGGAACTCGCCCGCCGGATCGGGTCTCCCGTCAAGTGGGTGGAGACCCGCACGGAGAACTTTCTGGCAGCCGTTCACGCGAGAGACCAACGCCATCAGATGGAACTCGCCCTCACGAGCAAGGGTGAGTTCCTCGCCCTGCGGGACCGGTTCATTACCGATGCCGGGGCTGCGAACCTCGAGAGCCTCATCGTTCCCTACAACACCGCCGCCCACCTCCAAGGCACATACCGGATTCCGTCAGCTCTGATCGTGTCGGAGTCCTACCTGACGAACAAGAGCCCCCTTTCCGCGTACCGCGGCGCCGGACGTCCTGAAGCGGTATTCGCGATGGAACGAATCATCGATGTCGCGGCCCGGGAGCTGGGAATAGATCCCGCCTCGATCAGGCGGAACAACATGATCACGGCATGCCAGATGCCCTATAGCGTGGGCATTCGCTACCGGGACGGTACGGCGCTGCGCCTCGACGGAGGCGACTACGGGGCGGTGTTCGACGAAGCTCTCCGGCGCGCCGACGTTCGGCGCTGGCGGCAGGAGCAGGCGCGGGCCAGAACCGCAGGCCGGCTTCTGGGTATCGGGTATGCGAACTACATCGAGGGGACCGGAATCGGCCCGACCGAGACTGCCGCAGCAACCCTGGAAGAAGACGGGCGGGTCTCGATCGTCGTGGCCTTACCGTCACAGGGACAAGGTCATCACACCATCCTCGGCCAGGTGGCGGCCGACGCTCTGGGCGTATCCATCGAAAGTGTGCGCGTCCTCCAGGGGGATACGGCCCTCATGCAGTCGGGTGGTGGAACGATCGCCAGCCGTACCGCAGTTGTAGTCGGGAACGCCGTCTCAGCCGCAGCGTCCGAACTCCGCTCGATGGTGCTCGACAGGGCCTCGGCCCTACTGGAAGCCGACCCCGCAGACCTGACGATAAGCGACGGCCGAGCCTCGGTGAGAGGCGCCCCCCGGCGCTCGGTCTCGCTCGCCGCGTGCGCAGACCATCAGATCGGCCCTGCCCTGGTGGCAGAAGCGGGTTTCGATCCGGGCAGGGTGACGTTTGCTCACGGTAGCCACATCGCGGTCGTCGAGGTCCACCCCGTGACCGGACACGTCTCCATACTGCGCTACGTCGTGGTCCACGACTGCGGAAGGCTGATCAACCCGCTCATCGTCGATGGCCAGGTCGTAGGGGGCATCGCCCAGGGGATCGGCGCCGCCCTGTCCGAGGAACTGCTGTACGACGAGTCCGGCCAACTGACCACGGCGAGCTTCCTCGACTACCAGATACCGCGTACCACCGACATGCCGAGTCCGGAGGTCTACCACGTAGAGACCCCGTCGGAGCTGAACCCGCTGGGCGTGCGCGGGGTCGGGGAAGCCGGAACGATCGGACCGCCGGCGGCTCTCGCAGGGGCGATCGAGGACGCCATCGGCAGACCAGGCATCGTTATCGACCGCTGCCCGATGCCGCCCTCCTACATCGCAGGGCTCATCGATCCGGGTGTGGCATCCTCCGGGTAAGACCAGAAATAGGGAGACAGCGTCCGCCCACTCCCAGTCTTCTAGTGTCCTGAGTCTTTGGTTCGCAGCGTTCCATGACGTCGTCGTGCGTGGCGTGGCCCCGTCGTCCGGACAAGGGGGTTGAACATGTCACGGCCCTGTCGCATACTGGTCGGCAGTCACAAACACCACCGGTCTCTTGCTTATCGACGTCGAGGGAACCGGAGCCGGGATCAATTCGGGAGCGGACCCCGTTGGGGGATAGCGGGGCGCGTTCGGACCGAAGGAGGTGGTGGCTGGGGGATGGGCCCGCTAGGGAGAGGATGCGCCGCGTTTTTCGCGTTCTCGACGCCTGGGCGAATGGGTAATGAACTTCCGAATCAGGACACTAGGAGGGTGCTGAAAAATGTCCAGTCGGCCCGATAGTCGGCAACGAAGCCCCAGGTCGGGTATTGCAGACCAACCCATCCCCGTCTTTTTCAGCACCCTCCTACACCCAGTCTTTGATCCTGAAGTCGTCGGCGCCCGGCACCTTCACCACCTCCGGATAGGGAACACCGAACGGTCGGGTGGCGTCGATGCCCCACACCGAGATGACCTCCTTCTCCGGCGCGGACGGGTCCAGGGGACCCCCGGCCACGCGGGGGACGATGATCGTGTCCTCCTCAGGCTGGCTCCGGGTCATGATCGCCCAGTTGACCATCTCCGTGTCGTACACGTCGATGTCCTCGTCAACCACGATCACGAGCTTGGGCCGGGACGAGTCACCGAGCGCGGTGAGGATCACATGGCGGGCCTGTCCCTTGTAGCGCTGTTCCAGGGCGATCACGGCCGCGTACTGGACGCCACCCCAGTTCGGGTACGTGACTGCGGTGACCTCCGGGAAAGTCTCCAGTAGCTTCTCGTACAGAGCGCTCTCGTAGGCGAACGACTTGAGGACATGATTGTCGGTCGGGGGCAGCCCGGTCATTCCTGCCAGGAAGATCGGGTCGCGACGGTGGGTGATGGCCGTCACCTCGATCACATGGTTCTCCTCGGCGGGCCCGTAGTAGCCGGTGAACTCGCCGAACGGCCCTTCCATCACCCGCTCGCCCGGAAGCACGCGACCCTCGATCACTATTTCGGCCGAGGACGGAACCTCGAGATCTACCGAGACGCACTTGACGACATCCACGGGCTCCCCCCTGATACCTCCCGCCACCGTCATCTCGTTGACACCTTGCGGCACCTTGGCCTGGGATGCGTACAGGAGCACCGGGTCGCACCCGTTTACGATCGCCACATCCAGACTCTCACCGCGCCGTCCGGCCCGAGCCATGTGGGTGCCGAGTCCCTGGAAGGCGTGCGACATCACGGACATCCGGTTGCTACCCGTGCGCATGACGCGATAGACCGAGGCGTTGACCTTCCGGTCAATCGGATCCTTGCTCACCTCCAGGGCCACCGTCACGTATGGACCCCCGTCCTTCTCGGAATACACCGGCATGGGAAGCCGGTGCAGGTTGATGTCGGAACCCGTGTGCACCACCTCCTGGCACTCCCCGAACGGGACGAGGCGAGGTTCGATGGGGTTCCTCAATCCGTGGGAGAACCTGGCGTTGCCCTCCGCCGCCGAGTCCACCCCCAGAGCGAGGAGCGCTTTGGATCGGGTGGCGAAAACGGCCCCGACAACGGGCATATCGTGCCCGGCGACATTCTCGAACCACAGGGTCGGACCACCCGTGTCCGACATCTTTCTGATACCAGCCGCTATCTCGAATCGTGTCTCGACCGGGCGACTGACGCGGACCAGGTCCCCCGCCGCCTCCAACGCCGCCAGAAACTCGCGGAGGTCATGGAAAGGCATGGTGTGCGACCTCCATCTCGTGTTGTTGGCGCCGACTCTACGACCGCGCGCCCCCTGAAACAACAATGCGGGAGCACGGGGGTGCCTGGAGCACCACCGCCGGCGCCCGCAACCCGGATCGGGAGTCGCCCGCCACCACCTCTACGACTTGTCGGCTCGGCGCTGTTCCAGAAGCCGGGAAACATTGGCCAGTGCCCCGATGATGACCTGCTCAGCCTTGGTGGCGATTATCCGTTGCGCGAACGTAGCCACCCTGCCGACCATCCCGACATCCGCAGCGATGAGTATCTCGGTGGCCGCCCCGCCATCGGCCTCGCTGAATGAGAAGACCTGCTCAGAACTGACCGAACTGGCAAGAACGTTATCCGCGCCTTCAACCATGGCGGTCACGCTCTTGAGGGGCTCGAGATCTGTCAGCGTCGTCTTGAGCCTGAAGCGGGCTGTGACGGGCCCGACTCGCTGGCTCAACAGGGCGGTGAACTCGGTCGGTCCCGTCTCCTTGTAGTCGCTGATCCCGGGAATGCAAAGTGCTACGGCTTCGATGTCGTCCAGAAGACCCCAGATCTCGCCGGGTGAGGCTTCCACTCTCACCGTTTTCTCGAATCTCATCCCATTCCTCCCTCTTCGAAAGGCTCCGGCAACCGCTTGTGACTGCACGCCTGCCGGTAGATGACCGAGGAGTCTCGTGGCCCAAGCAGGAATCGTCGGTCGATCCCTCGAAGCACGCGAAACCTAACAGCATCGGTCCGCCGGCAGGGGTGGAGTTCGCAGTGTGAGACCCGCGCCAGACAGCACCCGTATGATGCCGACCGGTCGCCTGCTCCCTCTGCTCAGCCCTATTCCACCCTGCGAAGGACGGTTGAATCGACATAGGCCACTCTGTAGCATCCTGCCGAGGGTCGGCCAAGCTCTTGCACCGCTGACATAACCCGGCGGCCGAACCGGGCCATGACACACAGAGGAGGCCATCGTGCGACGGGATATGGAACTGCTGCGCGGAGCTATCGACATGCACGCGCACACCGCACCCGCCCTGTTCCCACGTCCGATCACCGACCAGGACCTGGGCCGCTACGCGCTCGACTACGGCATGCGCGGGTTCGTCCTGAAGGACCACGACAGCGCCACCTTCCACCGGGCCGCGATGCTGAAACGCTCCATGCCCGGCCTCGACCCGATCGGAGCGATCGTTCTGAACCGTTCGGTCGGAGGTATCAACCCGTACGTCGTGGAAGCAGCCCTCCATTACGGAGCCAAGGTGATCTGGATGCCCAGCAACCACTCCAAGCATCACGACGACTATTTCGGCATACCGGACTACCCGCAACTAGGGCGGATGCAGCCCCAGCTACCCGGGCCGGGTGTCACCGTCCTCGATGCGAACGGACGGTTGACCGAAGACGCCAAGACGGTGATCAAGCTGGTCGCGGACGCGGGTGCCTGCCTCTGCACGGGGCACTTGAACCTCGACGAGACCCGGCTCGTATTGAAAGAGGCGAACCGCCAGGGCCTGGAGAAGGTTCTCGTGACACACGTCAACTGGGCCCTGACCAAATACGACCTCGACATCCAGCGGGAACTCGTCGATGCGGGGGCATACCTGGAGATAGTCGCCATCACCTGCACATCGCCGACCTTCTACGAGCAGACACCGGAGGAGCTCGCACCGGTCATCGACGCTCACGCCGGGGAGAGGCTGGTACTCAGCTCCGACCTCGGCCAGGGCTCGGGACCGCCACATCCCGAGGGTCTGCGTATGGCCCTCTATTCGCTTCTCGACGAGGGAGTCGACTACAGCGCCCTCGAGAAGATGACCAAGGAAAACCCCGCATACCTGACCGGCCTCGGTTGATGGACACCACCCGGACCGCTCCCGCCCGGACCGCGGCATCGGCCGCACCTTGCAGGCGGGGCGGCGCCGGTCCGACCCGGTTCCGGTTATGCGGCGATCGGATCTGATTGCCGAAAACGTTCGGCTTTCGCATCCCCAAGTCCCCTAGAGACCGCGCGGCGAAGAGCACGGACGCCCCGCCGACGGACCACCCGGCTACCGAGCCGGCGCTCAGCATGCGCGGGATCCGCAAGACCTACCCGGGCGTGATCGCCAACGACAACGTCGACCTCGATGTCTACCCCGGGGAGATCCACGGTCTGCTGGGCGAGAACGGCGCCGGGAAGACGACCTTGATGAAGATCCTCTACGGTCTCGCGGAGCCGGACGCCGGCTCCATCCGGATCAAGGGCCGCCCGATCGAACTCCGTTCACCGAAGGACGCAGTCGACGCCGGGATCGGCATGGTGCACCAGCACTTCATGCTCGTCCCGGATATGACAGTGGCTGAGAACGTGGCGCTCGGATACAGGACCGAGCGTTTCCCGCTCACCGACCTGGCCGGTGTCTCCGCCGACGTCACGGAGTTGTCACGTATCCACGGCCTCGAGGTGGATCCCGAAGCCGTCATCGAAGACCTCTCTGTCGGGGCCCGGCAACGGGTGGAGATCCTCAAACTGCTCCACCGATCGGCCGAGATCCTGATCCTCGACGAGCCCACGTCGGTCCTAAGGCCTCAGGAGTGGAAGGACCTGGCCCTGGTGCTCCGGTCCCTCGTAGCCGAGGGCCGAGCGGCGGTGTTCATCACCCACAAACTCGACGAGGTGATGGCCGTGGCTGACCGTTGCACAGTCCTGCGCGACGGGGCGGTGGTGGGCACCGTGGACGTGAAGGACACCGACAAGGCCTCTCTGGCCAGGATGATGGTCGGGCGTCCGGTCGTATTCCGGGCAGCCAGGGTGGAGATAGAACCGGGTGAGGCCGTGCTGGAGGTCGAGAACCTGTCCCTTACCGACAGCAGTGGCAAGGCGGTCCTCGACGGCATGACGTTCGAGGTCAGATCGGGAGAAGTTCTCGGCGTGGCCGGGGTCGACGGGAACGGCCAGACCGAGCTGGTCGATGTCCTGACAGGCATGATCCGGCCCACCACCGGCCGCATCCTCATCGGCGGCAAGGAGGTGGATCGCCTCACGCCGGCCGGGTTCCGGCGCCGCTCCGGTGGCGTCATCACAGAGGATCGGCACAAGACGGGCCTCGCTCTGGATCTGTCCCTGCGGGACAACCTGATAATGCGCGACTACCGGGACCGTCCCCTCTCCTCCCGCGGCTTGCTGGAACTGGCCTCTATCAGGAAGCACTGTGTCAACCTGATACGCTGCTTCGACGTCCGGACCCCGAGCCAGACGATCCGGATGCGCCAACTCTCGGGTGGCAACCAGCAGAAGTCGATCCTGGCGCGGGAGCTCTACGCGGCCCCCAACCTGCTCGTAGCCTCGCAGCCCACCCGGGGACTCGATGTGGGCGCCATGGAGTTCGTCTACTCGACCCTGCTCGAACGCAAGCGCGCCGGATCAGCCCTCCTGCTGATCTCCACGGAGCTCGACGAGATCCTGTCGCTCAGCGACCGGATTGCTGTGATCGCGAGCGGACGACTCCTGCGGATACTCGCCGCAGAAGAGGCGGATGCCGAGACTCTGGGTCTGCTCATGGGGGGTGAGGGTTAGTGGGGCGCAGAGTGCTCTTGAACGGGGCCATCGCCGTCGGCCCGGTAGTCGCCGCTCTGCTTGTCGCAGCGGTCGTGCTGGCGGTCGCCGGCGCTCCCCCTCTGGAAGCGCTCAACGCGCTACTCAGCGGGTCGCTCGGAGGACGCATCCAGCTCGCCCGCACCCTGAGCTTCCTGCTGCCGCTCGTCCTGATCGCGCTGGCTTGGATCATCGCCTTCACCACCAAGCGGATCAACCTCGGACTCGAAGGTCAGATCATCGTCGGCGGAATCGTCGCCACGCTCGTCGGGCTGCACCTGAGCGGCCTTCCGACCGGCGTCCACATCGTGCTCGGGATGGCAGCGGGTGGGGCCTCGGGAGCGCTCTATGCGGGGATCGCCGCCTGGTTCTGGGCGAAACGGGACGTGAACGAGATCATCTCGACCCTGATGCTGACGCTCATCGCCGCGGAAACGCTCGGCTGGCTGGTGAGGGGACCCATGCAGGAGCCGGGGGTCGTGTTCCCCAGGAGCAGCGAGGTGGCGGAAACGGCCCAATGGGGGACGATCGTCGCCAACAGCGCCCTGACCTGGGACATCCTGCTGGTGCCGGTTGCGGTCGTCGCCGTAGCTTTCGTGCAGAGTCGGACCACCTTCGGACTGACGCTCCGCATCACCGGCGCCAACCCGACCGCTGCCCGCCGTGTGGGCATCAATACCGTTCGGATCAACGCCCTGGCCCTGCTCCTGTCCGGCGCCGTCGCGGGGGTGGTCGGGGCATCGCTGATCCTCGGAGGCGAGACCGCCCGTATGGGCGACGGGTTCTCGGCCGGCTTCGGGTTCGAGGGAATCGTCGTGGCGCTCGTCGCCCGCAACCATCCCTTGGGCGCCGTTCCCGCCGCGCTGCTCTTCGCCATTCTCGACTCCGGCAGCGGCCTCATGGAGACCCGGGTCGGGGTCCCCTCGGAACTCGTGTACGTGACCCAGGGCCTGGTGATTCTGTTCGTCGCAGGCACCGCGTACCTGTACAACCGGGCCAGACGCACCCGGGTCGATGCCACTGAACGAAGTGCGATGCCCCCGGGGACCGCAGCCGAGACGGCGGGCACGGGCTGATGGGAGTCTTCGACGCGTTCTGGCTGGCCACCACCCTCCGTCTCTCCACGCCCCTGATCCTCACCTCCAGCGGTGAGTTGCTGGCCGAACGAGCGGGTGTTCTCAACATCGGTCTCGAAGGGTTCATGCTGGCCGGCGCCTTCTTCGGGTTCCTGGGCACCTACCTCACCGGAAGCTTCTTCCTGGGCGTCGTGTCCGGCGTGGTGGCCGGCGTCGTCTTCGCCGCTGCGATGGCGTTCCTGTCGATCCGGCTCCGCGCCGATCAGATCGTGGTGGGAATCGGGATCAACATCCTCGCGCTCGGGGTGACCTCGTTCGCGTTCCGAGAGATCTTCAGCGGTCCGCAGGTGCTCCTCGACCGTCCTGCACCCTGGAGGTGGCCCTACCTCTCCGACATCCCCGGTGTCGGCGAAGCCCTGTTCGCCCAACCGGGGTGGGTCTACTCCTCCCTCGTGGTCGTGGTTGTGGTCTGGTTCGTACTCCAGCGAACCAGCTGGGGGTTGTCGATCAGGGCCACGGGCGAGTTGCCCGAAGCGGCCGACACGGCCGGATCCAGCGTGTTCCGGAACCGGTGGGTAACCACTCTGATAGCCGGGGGATTGGCAGGAGCAGGTGGGTCCTTCCTGTCGATCGAGCTCGGCGTGTTCATCGAGGGAATGACCAACGGACGCGGCTACCTTGCGCTGGCCGCGGTCATCTTCGGGCGCTGGCGCGCTCCCGGGGTCCTGGCGGCGTGCCTCGTGTTCGGCGGCGCCGACGCCTTGCAGCTCCGGCTACAGGCAGAGGCGACCGTTCCGATCGAGGTCTGGCTGGTCCTGGCAATGCTCGGCCCCGCCTACCTGCTCATCACCAGGCGCTCCCTCAGATCCCATCATGCCGTCGCCTTGGTTCTCGTCGCTGCCGTGACGCTGGCAGGGGCGGTCCTGGCGGTGGCACAGCCACAGTTCACCCTCCCCGCCCAACTCTGGCGGACCTTCCCCTTCGTGTTGACGATCGTCGTCCTGGCCGGCTTCATCGGAAGATCGTGGATGCCGTCCACCCTGGCGATCCCGTACAGCCGGGAGGCGGACACCTGACCCGTCCGGGTAGAGTCTCTCATGAGGCGAGAACCGGAGGCCGTGCTACGTAGGGGCTTCGTAGAATCGGCCGGCCATACCTCGAAGTGATTGGTTCGCTACATCGGAGGGATCATGCGAGCAAGAGCATCCGCTTACCCGAAAGTGCTAATGGTGGTCTTGTTGGCCTTGGCCATGGTCGCCGCCGCCTGCGCCGAGGAGGATTCGTCCGACGAACTCACCGTGGGCATGGCGCTACCCGGCCCGAAGAACGACAAGGGCTTCTCGCAGGCCCACTACGACGGCCTCCTACTCGTGGAGAGCGAACTCGGAGCGATAATCTCCGTGCGGGAAAACGTTCTGGATCCCCAAGCCCGGGTTGAGGCACTGCGCGACCTCGCCCAGGACAACAACCTGGTCATCGGTGTGGGCGCCGAGTACGCCGAGCCCGGGGTAACCGTCGCCCCGCAGTTCCCCGACACCACCTTCATGGTGATCAACGGACAGACGTCCGACGCCGACAACCTGTTCGTTTACGGCGTCAGAGAGGGCGTACCGGCCTACATCGCCGGCGTTGTAGCAGCTCATCTGACGACCGCGAACCAGGCCGGCTTCGTCGGGGGTGAGGAGATACCGCCCCTCTACATGGCCGACGACGGGTTCTCCGCCGGGTTAAAGTCGGTGAACCCCGACATCGAGATCGCATCGACCATCGTCGGTTCGTTCATCGATCCCCAGGGCGCCTTTGCGGCCGCCTCGGCCCAGCTGGCAGGCGGCGCTGACGTGATCTACAGCTACGTGGACTCAGGTATAGCCGGAGTCATCGAAGCGATCGGCGACGCGGGAGGCAACGCGCTCACATTCGGCATCATCTTCCCCCGTTGTACCGACTTCCCCGAGATCGTGGGCACGTCCATCCTCAACGCGTCGGGACTGGTTATGACCATGACCAGCGACTACGTCAACGACACGGTTCCGGACCAGCCCCAGTTCTTCGGGGTCGAGAATCCGGATGTGCAGCGGTTCGAGCTCTGCCCGGGCCACGCCACTGACGAGCTGCAGAAGATCGTCGACGACACGACAGCCGGGATCAACGACGGCTCGATCCAACTCCCGGCAGGGGTGTAAGGGCGCCAGGATCTCGTCGGGTTCCGGCATCCTGCTGGAGTCGGCGCGCTATCGCGTAGTCGTATGGCACCAGTAGCCGACGCCCCGGCGGAAACTTGCCGGCCATGGGCGAGCATCGCCTTACCCGGAGGATCGGGAGCCCCGTGCGGAAGCTGATCGTGGGCATCTCGGGCTCTAGCGGCGCCATATACGGCGTGAGGCTGGTAGAGGTCCTGTCATCGGTTCCCGATGTCGAGACCCATGTGGTCGTGTCCTCGGGAGCCGAGGCGACCATCTCCTACGAGACCGACCGCGACCCGGCCCGTGTCCACGCGCTGGCGGACCATGTCTACGGCAATTCGAAGGTGGGCGCCACCCTCGCGTCCGGTACCTTCGTCACCGACGGGATGATCGTGGCGCCGTGCTCCATGAAGACGCTGAGCTCCATTGCCAACAGCTACGGCAACACCCTGATAGCCAGAGCAGCCGACGTCTGCCTGAAGGAGCGTCGCAAGCTGGTCCTCGTCACCCGCGAGACCCCCCTCCATCTCGGGCACCTGAGGCTGATGAGTTCAGTAACCGAGGCCGGCGCGGTGGTGCTCCCGCCGGTACCCGGCTTCTACATGAGACCCCAGTCGGTGCAGAACATCGTCGACCACACGGTGACCAAGATCCTCGACCAGTTCGGGATCGAGACCAACCTGATCGAACGGTGGGCCGGGATATAGTCGGTAGTCAGTAGTCGCCCAAGTCTTTAGCTCGTAGCGTTTCATGACGCCGTCGTGGGCGACGCGTGTCCGACGCCTGGACAAGGGGGTTGAAAGTGTCACAGCCCCGTCGCATACTGGTCGGCATTCACAAGCACCACCGGTCTCTTACTTTCGGCGTCGAGGGGACCGGAACCGGGATCAAATGGGAGCGACCCGTTGGGGGAAGGCGGGACGCGCTCGAACCCAAAGGAGGTGGTGGCTGGGGGATGGGCCCGCTGGCCAGGGGTGCGTTCCCGCGTTTTTCGCGTTCTCTGCGCCTGGGGTATGGGTAGCGAACTACTGAATCAGGGCAGTAGTTGGTAGGTAGTTGGTTCGACAATGGGACCAGGAGTGTTCAGATCGTGGCGAATCTGGCCAGCCCGGCACCGCTGACTGCCGTCCCTTCCTTCAGGACCGCCCAGGGTAGACGGAGGCAGCCGAGATCCTCCAACGGGTTGCCATCGACCACCAGCAGGTCCGCTAGCTTCCCCTTCTCCACGGTTCCCAGGTCCCTCCCCACCCCGAGGAGTTCGGCCCCGACCCTCGTGGCGGCCTCGATCACGGTCTGGCGCGGCATCCCGGTGGAGTGCAGCAATTCCAACTCGTCGTGCAGTCCCGACCCGGGAAGTATGAAGGGGTTCGGCATGTCGGTCCCCGCCGCGATCTTGACCCCGTGCCGGTGCGCCCGACCCACGAACTCGACCTGTCGTCGCCACTCTGTGGGCGCGGCTTCCCAGTCCTCGGCGGAGTAGTCGCTTATCCAGCCCTTCCGTTCCCACGTGTCGACAACTGCACCCGGCATCTGCCCTATGCCCTCCGGCTTGCGAACCGCCTCCTCCCTGTTGCGGAGCGCGCTCCGCGACAAGGTAAGGGTGGGTGTGAGGTAGACGCCTCGTTCCACGAGGAGATCGAGCAGGGCACCCACACGGTCGGATTCGATATCGATGTAGCGCCACGGTCGGAACGAGAGCAGATGATCATGTGCCCGGACCGGAAGCCCGCCTATCTCAGCGCGCTGCTCATCGGTCAGTAACTCCTCGCCGATCCGGATATGTTCGAGCGCATCGACCCCGTGGAGCACCGCCTCCTCCGCCGTGAGCGAGTTGCCGACGTGGGCTGCCACCCTCCGTCCGTGAGAATGCGCCTCCGAGACGACCCCTCTCAGGAGATCGCCGGTCATCCACACGTATACCTTGACGAAGTCGGCGCCGTTCTCGATCAGGTCGAGGGTCTGTGCCCGTGCTTCGGCGGCGCTTCGGACCACGCGGAGGCCCGGATGCGGTCCTCCCGGTGGGCCGTCCAGGTTCGGCCCCGAGCCGTAGAACCGCGGCCACTCAGGGTTGCCGTCCTTGAGAATCCGGAAGGACCAGTCGAGATCCGGGCTACCTGTGCACCTCACCGTGGTCACGCCGTACTCCACGAACGCCTTCATGAACCTGTGGAAGAGAGGAATCGGGTCGTCGACGCCGAACCGGTTGTAGGGAAGCAGCCCCAGGTGGACATGGCTGTCGATCAGGCCCGGGAGGAGCGTCTTGCCGGTGAGGTCCACGGTCTCGCTGCCGGCCGGAGGGGTGGTGTCGCCCTGACGGTAGACGTTCGTGATACGGCCACCGGCCACCTCCACGACGCCTTCTTCGATCGGCTTCCGCCCCGTGCCGTCGATGACCGTTCCGCCGCTCAGGATCAGGGCAGGCGTTCGCGCCGGGTTCGGGATGCCGTCCACGCCGGGCCTCACTCGCCGGCTGACCGGACGGACGTATGCCAGGGGATCACCAAGCCCTCGATGATCTGCACCGCTTGGAACCAGATCACGCCGAGAATCGCCACGATGAGCATCGAGGCGTAGGCGTCCGGAGTGTCGAAAGTCTCGAGACTCCGGGTCAGGAGTGTTCCGAGACCCCTCTGCACGGTGACGAACTCGGTGACGATCGCGCCGACGAGGGCCAGTGTCACGTTGAGTTTGAGCGAAGTGAAAATCCACGGAAGCGCGCTCGGGATCTTCAACTTCGTCAACCCACCCAGCCGCCCGACCGCCAAGGACTCGAGCAACTCCTCGGACTCGCGGTCGATCGAGGTGAGACCCTTGTAGACCGAGATGACGGTGGGTGGCACCGACATGAGAGTGACCACCGCGATCGCGGAGTTCGGGCCGAGACCGAAGTACAGCACCATGAGCGGGGCGGTAGCGAGGATCGGCATGGCCGCGAAACCACTGGTCACTGGGAGAAGGTAGCGCCGCATCGCGTCGATCTCAGAGAGGACGATGGCCAGGGTGATACCCGCGATCGAGCCGAGCACATATCCGATTCCGGCGGCATAGAAGGTGTGGTACGCGTTCTTGCGGAATGTGAGCCACCCTTCAAAAAAGGCTTCCACTACTGCAGTTGGATACGGGACGGTGAAGATCTTCAGATCGAATAACCTGTGGTACAAGCCCTGTTCCCAGGTCACAAGCAGAGCGACCAGCACTGCAAGGGGTGGGACAATCCGCAAAGCGAAGAGGCGAATCCGGTCCCCGGTCATGAGACTCCTATCCCCTGAACTCGGGTTGCCACGGCGTGAACAGCCGTTCGAGAAGGGCGGCCCCTCGGTAGAAGACGACTCCCAAGAGCAGGGTCAGGATCACCGCCGCCCAGAACAGGCTGGCGAACTGGGGCCCGTAGTACTGGGTGATGAGTATCAGGTATCCAACCCCATCTGTTGCTCCGGACAACTCCACCACGATCTCGGCAACCACCGCCAGTGGCGCGGCGATCTTGAAGCCGGTGAAAAAGAAGGGGGCCGCAGACGGGACCCTCAGCTTCATGAGTGTCTGGCGCCGGGAGGAGTTGTAGCCGGCCATCAGCTCCGCCTCGTCAGGTGGCACGCTCTTCAGCCCCTTGAGCACGTTGAGCGACATCGGGAAGAACGTGATGTAGCTGGCCACCACGATGCGGGTGATGGTGAAATCGCGCAGGATCGCCAGCAGGATCGGTGCCAAAGCGATGGTCGGAACCATCTGCCCGAATACCACGTACGGATAGAACGCGCTCTCCCAGATTCTTGAGCGCCCCGCAATGAGGGCCAGCACCACGCCGATCGTGGTTCCGATCACGAGGCCTACCATGGCGCCGCTCGCAGTGGTTCGTACCGCTGACCATAGGTCGGGCCAGTTCTGCACCATGGCGGTCGCCACGTCATGGAGGTAGGGGAACTTCTTGCCCGCCAGAGGCGTGTCGCTGGCTGCCACCCTCCAGGCGTTCAACTGCCAGAGCCCACCGAAGGCCAGCGCCAGCAGCGTGCCGATGGTCCATGTCCGTGACCTGGACCACTCCGACCGTGTTTCGACCGGGGAAGCCGCTGAACCGCTTCCCCGGTCGATCACACCGGATTCGCTCACATGTACCTCAGGAGTTCGGCGCCCGTGGGGCTACGTTCACCCGGCTGCCATCTCCCAGACCGATGCGTCGTAGGCGTCCGTGGCCGGCACCTCCGCGTCGAGTAGCCCGAACCCGAACAAGTCGGTCGAGAGCCGCTCGAACGCGGGGATGTCGATGCTGCCGTATTCGGCCTCCGAGAATCCTGCCGGGAAGTGCAAGGCCTCGAGGGCGGTGAGCATGTTGGTCTGATGCAACTCGGATGCCTGGATGGCCTGCTCGAGGATCACGCTCACCGTCTCCTCCGGGTTGTCAAAGGCATACTTCCATCCCCGGATGGTCGCCTTGACGAAGCGGGCGATCGCTTCACCCTTCTCGGCGAGGATCTCCTCGGTCGTGTGCAGCACCCCGTGAGGGCTCCCGACGCCGTAGTCGTCGAAGTCGATGATGACGAGGTCGTCCGGAGTGAACCCTTCCTCGTACAGCGACTGCAGCTCGTTCCAGTAGGTCGGCGTGATGGTGTCGAACTCCCCGTTCAGGAACGGGTCCAGGCTGAAGCCCTGCTCGACCAGCTCGAAGTCGACGCCGGGTTCGAGACCGACCTGAGCGGCGAGCGCCAGCAGCTCGACCTCGTCGCCACCGCCCTGGAACGCCGCCACGGTCTTGCCGGCCAGATCCTCCGGCCCCTGGATCCCGCTATCGGCCATCGCCACGATGGGGAACCCGGACTTACGATGGAACTGGGCTACCGCGATCAGTGGCACGCCGCGGCTGCGAGCGACGAAGATAGCGGCCGCCTTACCAAGCGTCAGGTCCGCAGCTCCGGTGATGATCTGCTGGTCAGGACTGACATCCGGTCCGCCAGGCAGCACCTCCACGTCGAGATTCTCGTCGTTGTAGAAGCCCTTCCGGTCAGCCATGATGTAGCCGGCAAACTGCGACTGGGGCACCCAGGTGAGCTGCATCACCAGGCTCACCCTCTCGGGACCCGCCGTCGTGGTCGGAGCGGCTGTGGTTGGAGCGGCAGTCGTTGGCGCCGGCTCGTCTTCACCACACGCCATGGCAACGAGAGCCAAGGCGAGTAGGCCGACGAGGATTCTGCCACGGGTGCGGGTCATGATTCCCTCCGATGGTCAGAGCCTGTCCGAGCCTCGGCTCGAGACCCTGGCACAGGCTGGGTTGAACGACAATCCTATCAGTTGGCCCTCCCGCTCTGAGGAGGCCGCTCACACCGTGGAATGACTGGAATCAGAGGCCAACCTACCTAGAAACGAAGCGACTGGTAGAGGCTCGGAGAGGATCGAACCCACCGTCGGTCTCCCACCCGAGAAGCGCTGTCAGCGACTCTCCCGCCGGTACGGCGTCCCCAGCGCGGCGGGCGCGCCCAGCTTCCGGGCGAGCCTCGGGCTGCTCGTGAACAGGACAAGGAAGAGCAAGGTGAACGCAAAGGGCATCATGAGCAGGAAATCGGATGGGATCGGGACATCCAGCAGTTGAAAAGTGAGGCCGAGGTTGGCGAGTCCTCCGAAGGCGTACGAGGCGAACAGCGCCCTCCACGGACGCCAACCCGAGAAGGCGACCATGGCGAACGCGATCCAGCCCAGACCGCCCGAGAAGCCCTGCTGCCATGCTCCGATGAGGGCCACCGAGAGGTAGCCGCCGGCCAACCCGGTGAACGCGCCTCCGATCAGGACGTGTACGTAGCGGGTGAACGCGACGGGCACGCCGGCCGCGTCTGCCGTGGCCGGATCCTCGCCCACGGCCCTAGCCGAGAGACCGCGGCGCGTCCGGAAGAGATAGAAGCTTGCCGCTGCCACGAGCAGCCAGGACAGATACACGAACAGGTCGTGGCCCAGGAGGATCGGCCCCACTATCGACAAGTCGGCAAGAGCATCCGGGAACACCGGATCCAGGTCTCGGGGTGGCGACCTGCGGATCAGGGGATTGCTTCCGATCTCCCCCAAGAACGCGGACAGGCCGCTTCCGAGTATGAACAGTCCGAGACCGGAGACGATCTGGTTGATGCGGAGACTGATGGCCAGTACCGCGTGGATGGCCGAGAACAGGGTTCCCACCAGCATGGCCACCAGGAGACCGAGCCACGGGTTGTCTGACCCGGATGCAGCCCAGAAGCCGGTGACCGCTCCGACCAGCAACATCCCTTCGATACCCAGGTTCATGACCCCCGAACGCTCGGCCAGGATCTCGCCCACCGAGACCAGCACGAGGGTCGTCCCCGAGGCTATCGCTGCCACTACCGACAGAACGATGACCGTCTCGTTCATGGCCGGCTGCCTTCGAGCGCAGCCTTGGACCCGGACCGGTCAACCACCCGAACCCGGTACAGCGCGAAGAACTGTCCGGCAGCAGCCGCCAGCAGGAGAATGCCGTGAAAGGCGATCACGACGGAGTTCGGTATGCCCAGTGTCTGGAGAGCCTGGCCGGAGTTCGTGATGGCAGCGACAACCATCCCGACCGGTATCACCGCGGCCAGGTTCAGGCGCGCCAGGGCCGCAACGACGATACCGGTGTATCCCAGACCTATCGACAGGGCCCCCGGCTCGAGCGCGCGGAGCACCCCGGACACTTCGATCCCGCCCGCCAGTCCGGCGAGCGCCCCAGATAGCATCAGAACGGAGATGGTCTTGCGGGTCACCTTCATCCCGGCGTAGCGCGCCGCCCTGGGTGAGTCACCTATCGCTCGGACCTCGAATCCCCAGGGTGTCTTCCTGATCGCGGCCCACAGAGCGAGGGCGAGGATCACTGCCACCAGGAATCCGATATGCAGTCCGCGACGGCCTATCCCCCAGAGAAGCGGGAGTTCGGCCACCTCGGGGATCGGCGCCCCTGTGGGGAAATTCGGCCGGTCGAGATCCCGCCAGAGGCTGCTGCTCCCCAGTACGAGGTAGTTCATCAGGAACAGGGCCATGAAGTTCAGCATCAGCGTGGACGTCACCTCGTCGGTACCGAAGTACGCACGTGGCACAGCAGCGATTGACGCCAGAAGGGCTCCGCCGAGAGCGCCGGCCGCGAGCACCATCGGGACGGCGATCCAGGGAGACAGCCCGTCGGCAAACAAGAGGGCGGCGCCGGATGCGCCGATGGCGCCCGCATAGAGCTGACCCTCCGCGCCGATGTTCCAGATCACCATCTTGAAGGCGAGGGCGGCGGCGAGCCCCGCAAGTATGAGCGGAGTCGCCAGGACCAGCGTCCGCCTCAGGGCCAACTCGGACCGAACTCCCCCCACGATCATCAATCTCAGCGCGGGTATCGGCTCGAAGCCCGTAGCGAGAAGCAGCACCGCTCCGGCGAGCAGGGCCGCAGCCAGGATTCCCAGCAGTAGAGCCAACTTGAACCGAGCCGACTGGCGGGGTCGAGGCTCCACCCTTAGCGAACGGGCGAACGCGACGAGGCCATCCATCCGGTCAGTGGACAGGGGCCGGTTTCCAGTGGCCAGTGGGCGACCCGCAAGTAACCAAGTTCCCTCTGCCTCTCAGGCCCGTTGGGTTATCCATCAGTCCCGAGCTACAACATCCACCGACCACTGACCACTGATCACCAACCACTAAACCGGAAGGCTCGCTCCCTCCAGGAATGACACCAGCCAGTCACAGCACCCCTGGACCTCTACCGTGCCCAAGGACTCTCCGGCTGCGACTCGTTCAACTCCCTCGTTGTCGGATATCGGTCCGCCGAAGACCTCGAAACCGCCACTGATCAACTCCTGTTTCCGCTCTTCGATTGCGTCGAGGACGGACTGGGTCACGGCGGGGCCGTAGGTCGCCTCTACCAGCATGCCTTCGGCGATACCGCCGTAGTAGAGCTCGGGCTCCCAGACGCCGGCGATCAAATCCTCGACGGCCTTCTGGTAATAGGCATCCCACCGGATGCGGAAACCGCCCATCCAGGACTCCGGATTGACGTCCGACAGATCCTGGTCGTAGCTCGTGAACAACAGTCCCTCGCGATCGGCGAACGACGGGATACCCGGCGAAGACATGTCGCTGACGATCACGTCAACACCGGCCTCGAAAAGGGTGCGTGCTGCTTCTCGTTCGAGATCCGGGTCATACCACGAGTTCACCCACAGCACCTCCATCCTTGCGTCCGGATTCACGGCCTCCACCCCAAGCGCCACCGCATTGAGAGTCCGCACCTCGATCGGTATCGGGAAGCCGGAGACGAAGCCGATCACGTTCGTCTCCGTCAGCAGCCCTGCCATCATCCCGTGGAGGAAACGGATTTCCTCGATCGCGGTGAAGTACTGGGCAAGGTTGTCGGCAAGCAACGTGCCGCCCACGGTCGCGAACTTCGAGTCCGGATAGTCCTCGTTGATGGTCAGAATGTCCTCGGTGTGGCTCGAGCCCGTCGCCAGGATCAACTGGTGGCCTTGCGAAGCCAACTCCTCCAGAGCGAGCTGAGCACGCTGGCCGGGGTTGGCGCCCTCGATCCTGGTCACCTCGATTCCGGGATACGCCTCCTGCACACGGTCGATCGCCGCGCTGTGGGACTCGTTCCAACCGCCGTCGAGTAGCGGTCCGTCGAAGATCACACCGACCTTCAGACCAGAGCCGTCGGCGCCGATCCCGCTGGTGTCCGCTTCAGTCGTCGTCGGCGCCGCTGTTGTTGTTGCGGCTTGGGTGGTCTGCGGGGCCTGGGTGGCTGCTGTTGTATCGGCGGTATCGTCACCGCATGCCCCCGCCAAGAGGGCTAGGGCCAAAGTCAGAGCTATCGGTAGCTTCCTTCCGGTCATGACCAACCTCCTGCGTTCAGCCCGACACGTTGCAGTCTGGTTAGCGGGCTCACAGGGTTCTGTCAAGCGTCGGATGCCGCCACAGACGGCACGACACCATCGACAAGTACGCCAGATCGGATCCGTCGCCTGGCACCGGGACGGAGCAGCATCGGGATCAAGCGGGCTTCCTAGCGGACACGGCCGTGTTCAATTGATCGTGTCATAATGGCCGCGAGTTGCCTCACTCCATGACCTGGACACAGAACCGCACCGTCCCCACGCATCCACGGATCGAGGCGTCGGAGCCGCACTCGGTGCCGCGACAGGCGGGCCGGCGTGATTAGGTGGCCTCGGAAACGTGGCGGGGGACGCCAGGCCGAGCCGAGCCCGTCTGGAACGAATGGGCAGGATCCGGACGGCGCGTTCGCCGCCGAGATCCTCTCGATCGATAAGGCCTTTTTCGGCGTACCTGCTAATGACAACATCGACTTCAATGTCAGATGGGGTGAAGTCCATGCGCTGCTGGGCGAGAACGGCGCCGGCAAGTCGACCCTGTGCTCGGTGCTGGCCGGGCTCTACCGACCTGACGCCGGTGAGATCATGGTCGACGGAGCACCGGTCCAGTTCCGCTCTCCCCACGATGCCCTCGCTGCCGGGGTCGGGATGGTCTACCAGCACTTTCGCCTGGTTGAGTCGTTCACCGTCGCCGAGAACCTCGCCCTCGGCCACGAAGCGGAGGGTCGGCTCTCCCGCAGGAAGATCGAATCCGACGTCAAGGCCCTCGGCAAGGCCTACGAACTGCCGGTCTCCCCCGGGGCCCAGATATGGCAGCTTTCCGTGGGCGAGCAGCAACGCGTGGAGATACTGAAACTGTTGCATCGCGGTGTCCGCATCCTGATCCTGGACGAACCGACCGCGGTTCTGACCCCCCAGGAGTCGCAGTCTCTATTCCGCGCGGTCCGTCTCATGGCCGAGCAGGGCAAGGCCGTCATCTTCGTATCCCACAAGCTCGACGAGGTCCTGGCCGTTTCTGATCGGATAACCGTCCTGCGAGCCACCCGCAAGGTGGCGGAGTTGCCGACGGCGACCGCCGACGCCGGCAAGTTGGCGCGCCTTATGGTCGGCCGGGAGGTGGAGTTGCCCGAACGCAGCGATAGCGAACCTACGGCAAGGCCTGTCCTGACCGTCCGGGGAATGACCGTGGCGAGCGATCGCGGGTTCGAAGCAGTGAGCGGCGTCGACCTGGACGTGCGCGGGGGCGAGATTGTCGGGATCGCGGGTGTGGCCGGAAACGGTCAGCGCGAGCTCGCCGAAGCCCTCGCCGGTCTCCGAAGGACGGTAAGCGGCCAGGTGACTCTCGACGGAGACGACATCACCAACGCCTCACCTCTCGAGAGGATCCGGTCGGGTCTGGGATTCGTCCCCGAGGATCGCCTGGGCATGGGTCTAGCGGGCGGCCTGTCCCTGGAGGACAATCTGATCCTCAAGTCCTACAGGTGGCCCCCTCATCGACGCGGCCCCGGACTCTCATCCCGGACCATCAGGAGAACCGCTGCGGAGTTGACCGACCGGTTCGACATCCGCGGAAGCCTCAAGGACTTCCCGGTCCGGTTTCTTTCCGGGGGGAACCTGCAACGGGCCATACTCGCACGGGAGATATCACAGGACCCGAAGGTCCTGGTAGCAAGCTCACCGAGCAGAGGCTTGGACATCGCCGCCATCGGGGATGTCCGGGAAGTGCTACTCAGCCAGCGCGAGAGCGGCAGCGCCATACTTCTCCTGTCGGAGGACTTGGATGAACTGCGTTCCATGGCGGATGTCATCCTCGTCATCTACGAGGGCCGGATCGTCGGGCGGGTCTCGCCGGATCGGTTCGACCCCGGGGAGGTCGGTCTGATGATGGCGGGGAGCGCCGGAAACGAATAGTGGTCTGTAGCAGCATCCGAGTTCAGGAGGACTAGATGGGTAAATTCGATGACAGGGTCGTGATCGTCACCGGCGCAGCGATGGGAATCGGTCAGGCATACGCGCTGGGTTTCGCGAGGGAGGGCGCTCATGTCGTCGCAGCGGACATCGCCGACAGCAGCGAAACGGTCGGGCTCATCGAAGCGGAAGGTGGACATGTCCTGCCAGTCCACGTCGACGTCACAGACCTCGAATCCACGGCTGCGATGGGAGACCGAGTCGGCGAGGCATACGGACGGATCGATGTCCTGGTCAACAACGCCGCCTACTACCGGACCCAGCAACTACTCCCGTTCGACGAGATGTCGGTAGAGGAATGGGACAAGGCCTTCGCTGTCAATACCAAGGGGTCGTGGCTATGTGCCCGAGCCGTATTCCCATACATGAAGAGGCAGCAGTACGGCAAGGTGGTGAACATCTCATCGATGACCGCCTTCAAGAAGTACGTGCTCCCCGAGGGTCAGGGCTTCCTTCATTACGTCTCCTCCAAGGCTGCGGTGATCGGGCTGACCCGTGGTCTCGCCATCGAGATGGGCCCCCACAACATCTGTGTCAACACCGTGGTGCCGGAGTACATCCCCACCGGCATCTGGGAGGACTACGTCGATACCTACGTCATCGAGGAGCGCATCTTCAAACGGACCCAGACTCCTGAGGACATGGTTGGCGTAGTGCTGTTCCTGGCAGGCAGCGGATCGGACATGGTCACCGGCCAGACCATCATGGTGAACGGCGGCACCCTGCTCCACTGATCGGTCGCCATCAATCATCAACTAGCGACTACCAACTACCACTTACGGCATGTATGAGCCTTCGTGGTCGAGGGATCTCAGGAGACGGCGGTAGAAGATGGCGCCCGCGTCAGGAACCTTGAGGTGAAGCTCGTCTCGTAGATCGAGGGGAATCTCCTCCGGGCGTTGCGACTCGACGATTGCTTGATCCTGGCCGAGGAGGAAGGTCTGGAACTCGATGAGTTCTTCGTCGCTCTCGTCCAGCGAGTGATTCCGCCCGCGCCAGAGGAAGACCCGCGTCGCTTTCGAGGAGACCGGCGACGCGATCATGGAGATGTAGTCGAGGTCGTCCGGCCGATCATCCCACCCTCCCTCGATGTGAGCCACAAAAGGAAGATGCAGCGTGTAGGCATAGTACGAGTGGTTACTCGCCCCCTGGTCTTCAGCCTCGTCGAGTTCGGTCGGAAGGGGTGGCCAGATGGTGTATTTGAGGTCCGAGCCGTCAACGTCGACCTCGTAACGAGGGGTCACGGTGTTGTCTCGCGTGCCTAACAGTCCCTCGTGGACCCAGGCGAAGTGGGACACGTCTAGGAAGTTCTCGATGGCTCTTCCGGCCGACGTCGACCATACGCCGTCGTACACCAGGATGGTGTGGTATCGCTCCTCGTCCCACAGCCCCTCAGGAAAGGGCGGAACGTCGGATACCGGTTCATCCAGGCACACCCACACCAGCCCGTGGGCCTCCTCCGCTCTGAAGGCGCGGGTTCGGGCCTTCGGGGGTATCGCCGAGCCCTCGGGTAAGGAGGGGATCCTGACACAACGCCCGGAGGGGTCGTACTGCCACCCGTGGTAGCCACAGGTTATCTTGCCGTCCTCGACCCAGCCGAGAGAGAGCGCCGTTCCTCGATGGATACACAGATCCTTGAGGGCGCAGATTCCGGAATCGGTCCGGAACAGCACCACTTTCTCATCGAGAAGTTGCACGGACGTCGGCCGGTCGGATATGTCGTCGGCCTTCGCTACCGGATGCCAATAGTTGCGCAGGCTGGCACCCAATCCGACACCCCCTGACTCGATCAGCGGCTTGGCAATGCTAACACCGGACCGTGGTCTGCCTCCTTGAGACATCGCCGTCAGGGTGCCAGAGCACTGGCGCCGAGACCTCGGTCCGCGAGCAGTTTGCGAAGGGCGATAGCCGGAGCATCGACCCCCTTCACGTGCAATTCAGCGGTGATGTCGAGCGGCAACTCCTCCGGGCGCTGCGCCTCTACGATCGGCTGATCCTGCATGGCGACCGTGTGCTGGGTAGATCGGTACTTCTCGTCCGACTCCGGATCCAGATCGTAGTTTCGCGTTATCCACGTGAACCGCCGGGTCCTGGTTTGGGTCATCGGCTGCAGGACGATGTCAAACCGGTAGTGCGCGTCAGCCTCCTGTTCCTCACCGTGGTCCTCCGTATCACCATGGAACACCTTCTCGGTCGGTCGGAAGCCCGCCTCCGTGATCATGAACCAGAAGGGCAACATGAACCGGTAGAAGATTCCCTCCCGAACCCATCCACCTTCCGCTGTCTCATCCCGGATATCCGTCTCGACCACGTAGTTGAACCCTTCGTTCTCGTGGTTGACGGGACCGGTGTACACCATCGGCCGCTCCGGATCACCGAGCAGCCCGGTGTGGACCCAGGCGAAGTGGCCGGCGTCGAGGAAGTTCTCCATCATCCGGCCGGCACTGGCCTCCCACTCGAACGGAGGCAGGAATATGGTTCGGCATGCCGGATCGTCCCACTCGGGCATGGGGCCCGGCCCGTCGTGTGGATCACCGAGCGTTGCCCAGATGACACCGAATCGTTCGATCGCGGGATAGGTGGGAACCCTCGCCCGTGGAGGGATGGGTGCTTTCGGATCCCGCTGCGGAATACGGACGCATGCCCCCGAGCGATCGTACTGCCATCCATGGTATCCGCAGGTGAGTTTCGATCCATCGACCCATCCCATCGACAATGGACTCCCCCGATGAATACACAGGTCCTTGTAAACCACCGCTTCGCCATCGAGCCTCACGATGGCCAGCCTTTCACCGTGCAGCATGGTCCCGACGGGGTTGTCGGTAACTTCCGAAGACATCGCGACCGGGTACCAGTAATCCCGCGGGGCGGGGTGGGCACGGGAATCGGAGCCGTTGTTACTCATCTCGCAAACCTCCCCACGCCTCGATCTTGTCCGTGACCGTGGCACGATCCAGCATAACCCCGAGCGCCTTCGCGTCGCTGGTCAGGGGCCCTTGGTCCGATCCCTTGGAGCTCATCATCTAGTGATGCCATGCGACTCGTCGATCGCGCAGCATCCTGCGGTAGGCCAGGGCGCCGGCGTCCGTCCCGCGCAGGTGGAGTTCGGCGGTGAGATCGAGCGGGAGTTCCTCGGGGCGCTGGTTCTCGACCACCATCTGATCCTGACCCATGACCACCGCGTCGAATGCGTACCAATCCTCGTCCGGCTTGGTGAGGTTCCAGTCGCGCGACGTGAAGAACCACTGGATCGTCTCCCTGGAAGAGACCGGACAGCACGTGAACATCATGGAATAGTTCCGGCCCTTCGGGCTCATCGACTGGGTGTGCCGTTCGTCTTCGGGTATGCGCGTCGTCACCGTCAGCCGGACTGTGAAGGGTAGGAACAGCCGGTAGGACCGGACCGTGTTATTACGGTCGTCGGGTACGTCATAGCCGAACCCGTCGCCGCGAAGCTCCGGTTTGACGTGCGGGTACATCGGTTCGTCGCGCTGGCCCAGCAGGCCGTCATGCACCCACGGGAAGTGCGTGTAGTCCAGGACGTTCTCGATCACCCGCGCCGCGTTGGCCTTCCAGCGGAAGTCGTCATAGAGCACCGTCGTCATGGACTCGCTCTCGTATGCCGGATAATCGGGGATGGGATGCTTCGGCTCGTCGAGCGCCACCCATACCAACCCGTACCGCTGCTCGGTCCGGTACCGGGGAACCGTGGCGGCCGGGGGTATGCGACCACCAGGAGGAAGGGTGGGTATCAGGGTGCAGGCGCCGGTCCTGTCGTACCGCCATCCGTGGTAGTGGCAGACGATCTCGTCGCCCTCCATCCATCCCAGCGACAAGGGCGTGCCGCGGTGGATGCAAAGGTCCCTGAGAGCGACGATCTCATCACCCGAACGGAATAGGACCAACTTCTCGCCCAGCAGGGTGGCCGCCACCGGACCCGACCCGACGGAAGACGCCCTCTCCACCGGGTGCCAGTAGTTACGAAGCTCGTCCATCGCGCCGTCCCTTCGACTCGCCCCTCAACCCGGGGCGAGAGTATCACGCGACCCGGGCGCCGCGCCGGTCTGGCCATGCCATCGGGTACCGCCCGCTATCGTCGCAACCTACGGTCGGCCCGCACGACAGGGACCGAAGGATCAGGCGGTGGAGGAGCATGGGTCTCGGAACCGGACGGGGCGTGGTAGCCACCGCTAGGGGCGGCCCGCTCTCGGTGGAGAACCTGAGTATCCCGGATCCGGGTCCCGGCGAAGCGCTGGTGCGGATCGCCGCCAGCGGCGTGTGCCATAGCGATATGCACTACGTTGACGGCCATCTCGGAGACGACTTCCCCTACCTGCTCGGACACGAGGGCGCCGGATACGTGGAGGCGGTCGGCGACGGGGTCGACCCTTCACTCGTGGGCGAGTTGGTAGTACTCACCTACCGGGCGCCCTGTTACGGGTGCCGTTCGTGCCGGGCGGGCCGGATCGACCGGTGCCGCCGTCCCCTCGAGGCCTCCACCCGGCCCACCACTCGGGACGGTCGCGAACTCACGCCGGCTCTCGGTCTCGGCACCTTCTCTGAATACGTGGTCGTGGCCGCATCCCAGGCGGTACCCGTCCCGCCGGGCTGCCCCCCGGAACAGGCCTCCCTGTTGGGCTGCGCGGTCTCGACCGGAGTGAACACCGTCCTGCGGACCGCCGCCGTGGAACCCGGCGCGACCGTTGCGGTATTCGGGGCCGGCGGGGTCGGCATCAACGTCATACAGGGCGCCCGGCTGGCCCGGGCCGGGCGGATCATCGCCGTCGACCTGGCCCCGCGAAAGCTCGAATGGGCCACCTCGTTCGGCGCGACGGACACCGTGGACGCCTCCCGGGCGGACGCTGTCGAGGCGATCCGGGACCTCACCGGAGGCGCCGGCGTGGACTACGCGTTCGACGCGGTAGGGATCTCCACCACCCTGCGCCAATGCGTTGAGGTACTGGACTACCGGGGCACCGCGGTGTTGATCGGATTCCCGCCTGCGGACCAGGTCCTTGCTCTACCCATGCAGGGCTTCTTCTTCCCCGGCGCCACCATCAAGGTCTCGCTCAACGGTGACTCGCTGGCATCCCGGGACTTCCCCCAGCTCATCGACTGGTACCTGGAGGGCGAACTCGACCTCGACGGTCTGGTCACCGAGACGATCGGCCTCGGTGACGTGGGATCGGCCTTCGAGTCTATCCATCGAGGTGACACCATCCGGAGCGTCATAAGCCTCACCTGAACCCGGGCAATGCGTAGCTCCATCCGCGTGGTTCGGCGGCCCGTCCACGTCGATCGGGCGTGCCGCCGGGCGCTGGCCAATCCCATCGAGAAGGCCGGATCGTGCTCGGCAGGTCCGGGCCGCCGCTGACATATTTCGGCGACATTTCATCGTTAGAACGGAGGCGTCACAAGATCCTTCGAAAGGATGAATGGGATGAATCGCAGAGTATTGACGACCAGAACCCTGGGGGTAGTCCTTGGGGTCATGCTCAGCGCGGGGGTGCTGATCGCCTGCACGGCTGAGTCCGAGGGGCCCGAAGGCCAGGATTCCATCGGCGGTGAGATGAGCAACACCGGGGAAGGTACTGAAGGCGGCGCCGGTGAGCACGGCGGCGGCGCACAGGGTGGTAGCGAAGGCTCCGAGTCCGGTGGCGAAGGAGCGAGCGCAGCCATGTTGGCGCTGGATGAGACCTTCGACCAGGTTCGCGCCGGCGCCCGCCTGATCCTCAGATATGACCCTCCGAGCAATTCGTTCATGGGCACCGTGGAGAACACCACCAACAACGTCCTGACCCGGATGAGGATCGAGGTGCACCTGTCGAACGGAACCGAGCTCGGCCCCACGGCTCCGGTGGACATGGTGCCCGGCGAGGTGTTGCAGGTCAGCCTGGCGGCCACGCCCGAACCGTTCACCGGATGGACACCACACGCCGAGGTCGGCAGCGGCGAAGGCGGCAGCGGAGGCGAAGGGAGCGAGGGCGGCACCGAAGGAGCCGGAGGCGAAGGCGGTAACGAAGGCGGCACCGAAGGAGCCGGAGGCGAAGGCGGTAACGAAGGCGGCAGCGAAGGAGCCGGTGGTGGAGTCGGCGCAGAGGCCGGTGAGGCCGCCATGTCGAGCCCGATCGTTCCACTCGACCAGCAGTGGAACGGCGTGCTGGGCGGATTAGCGATCTGGGCCCGCTACGACACGGCCACCCACACCGTCTACACAACGGCAGAGAACACCCTCCCGCAGGTACTTTGTTATGTACAGACCGAACCTCACCTGAAGTCGGGAGCGACGACTGTGGCGGAACTCGGTCCGGACGTGATGGGGCACTTGAGCCCCGGCCAGGTAGTGACGTCCAAGTTGGCGGTTGCAGATGAACCGTCGGTCGGTGGAGTCTCCTACGACGGGTACGTCACCCACATGGAAGTCTTCGACTGCGGCGGCACCGGTCCGGTTCCTCATGCGCCCGGACAAGGTGGTGAAGGCGGCGGCGAAGGAGCCGGCGGCGAGGGTCACGGTCCCGGCGGCGAGGGCGTCAGCGAAGGAGCCGGCGAAGGCTCGGGGTCTGGCGGTGAAGAAGGCAGCGCAGCCAAACTGGCGCTGGACGAGACCTTCGACCAGGTTCGCGACGGCGCCCGGCTGATCCTCAGATATGACGCTCCGGCCAATTCTTTCCGGGGCACCGTAGAGAACACGACCAACAACGTCCTGACGCGTGTCAGGATCGAGGTGCACCTGTCGAACGGGACGGAACTCGGGCCGACCATCCCGGTGGACATGGCGCCGGGCATGGTGTTGTCGGTCAACCTGGCAGCCACGCCCGAACCGTTCACCGGATGGATCCCCCACGCCGAGGTCGGCAGCGGCGAAGGCGGCAGCGGAGGCGAGGGAAGCGAGTCCGGCGACGAAGGAAGCGAGTCCGGCGAGCATGGCGGCGAAGGCGAGGGAGAACACGGCAGTGGTAGCGAAGGGGGCGGAGGCTAGGAGGGTACTGAAAATGTCCCGTTGGCCCGAGAGCCGACAACCAAACCCCAGGTCAACGCATCGCGGGCCAACCCATCCCCGTCTTTTTCGGCACGCTCCTAGGGCTAACCGGAGCCGAGGGACGGAGACCGGAGACTTGAGGAACGATGCTCCGGCCATAGGCGTATCCGGTGGAGCCACGAGATGGCTCCACCGGAAGGGCTTTCGTCATGGCGCATTGCGGCGGCTGCTATGAGCAGCAACGTGCTGATAATCGAGGACAACGAGAGGATCGCCAACTGGGTCCGGGTGTACTTCGAGAGGGCCGGGTTCTCCGCCGAGGTCGCTCACGACGGCGAATCCGGCCTCGCCCTGGCCCGCCGTCTGTTCCCGGACCTCGTAATCCTTGATCTCATGCTTCCCGGCCTTGATGGAGTGGAGCTCTGCCGGATCCTGCGTCGCGAGTCAGATGTCCCCATAATCATGCTGACCGCCCGAGAAACGCCTGCCGAGCGGATCATCGGGCTGGATAGCGGCGCCGACGATTACATCGTCAAGCCCTTCGATCCGGAGGAAGTCGTTGCCCGAGCCCACGCGGTGCTCCGCCGCGTCAGGGACAGAGTCCAGCAGCTCCTGACACGGGGCCGCATCACGCTTGATGAGACCACCCGGAGCGTCACGGTCGACGGCGAACCCGTGACCCTTACCCAGGGCCAGACTGCGCTGTTGTCAACCTTCATGCGCCATCCCAACCAAGTGCTCACCCGGTACCAGCTAATCCTCCAGACCTTCGGTTACGACTTCGAAGGGTACGACCGCGCCATAGACAGCCAGGTCGCTCGACTGCGGAAGAAGATCGGCCGGGGAGGAAGCCAGCCGATCCAGACCGTCTACGGCGCCGGCTACAAATTAGTGGTGGAGGACCATTGATGTCTCTGCGCTCGCGGATCATGGTCTCGATCGTCCTGGTCATCCTGCTGACCATCGGCATCGGCATCGGCATCGCCTTTTACACGACGCAGAACCGCCTCGACGTCTTCGTGGATCGGATAGGAAGGGAGGAAGCGAGCCGGCTAGCCCGGAATCTGAGCCGGGAATACACCTCCACCGGTGGTTGGGAGACGGTTGAGCGGCCGCTATCGGAGGCTGGATACGTCATCGAAGGAACCCTGCGGAGTGAGGGGTCCGATCAAGGTGAGCACGAATCCGCGGAGTCATTCCACCAGGATCCGGTGCGAGTAGTCATCACGGACGCCGATGGACGGGTCGTCAGCGACAATCTGTCCGAACTGTCCCCCGGAACCATCGCGCCCGATCTGGCAGGACGGAGCGAGACGGTCTTCGATCTGGAAAGTGACCTAGCAGTGGGCCGGGTCTACCTGGATGTGAACCTTGACTTCCTGTCGACCGAGTCCCATGGGTTTCTCAGCACGGTCCTGTACATAAGCCTGGCAGGCGGTGCGTTGACCGCCGGCGGTGGCATCCTGTTGGCCGCTTGGTTGTCGAAACGGATCACGGCGCCGGTGACGGCTTTGACGGAGGCGACCCAGGCAATCGCCCAGGGTGACACCACCCACCTCCCCGTCACTTCGTCGGACGAGTTGGGCAGGATGAGCGCCGCCTTCAACCGGATGACCTCGACCCTGGAGTCCCAGCGCGAACTCCGTCGGCGCCTGATAAACGATGTTTCCCACGAACTGAACACCCCGCTGAGCGTGATCCAGTTGGAGGCGAAAGGGCTCCGGGACGGCCTGCAGACGCCCGAGGAGGCCTCCACCCACATCATCGGGGAGGTGGACAGGCTACGCGGCCTCGTCACCGATCTGAACTGGCTCGCAGAAACCGACCATGGAGAGTTGAGGCTCACCTTCCAAGCATGCCCGGTCCACGAGTTGCTCACCGCGGAGGTGGATCGCTGGCGGCCCCAGTTCCAGGCTCAGCAGGTCGATCTGTCGTTGCAGGCGTCTCCCGACCTCCCGCTCGTCGGCATAGACCGGGCTCGCATGAGCCAGGCGTTGGGGAACGTCTTGAGCAACGCCGTTCGCTGCGCTGAGGCCGGTGGGAGGGTCGTGCTCGACGCGGGGGTCGGGAGCGACGGTTGGCTGGCCATAGCGATCATCGACAACGGGATCGGAATCCACGCCGCAGACCTTCCCCACGTGTTCGACCGCTTCTACCGGACCGATCGGTCTCGGAGTCGTGGGATAGGGGGCACGGGTCTGGGATTGGCAATCACGAAGACCATAATCCAGGCCCACAAAGGCATGGTTACGGTGGAAAGCGATGGACCTGGACAGGGGACCACCGTGACTGTTCGCCTTCCCCCGAGCCGGCCGATGCCCTCCCCCACGCCCATGAACCCCGCCGCGGAAACGGCGGACACGCCTGAGTAGGGGTGATAGGACGCGTCCTGCAACGGATACCCGCCCCACGACCGCCATCCGGCACGACGAAACCACCCCGACAACCCGAACCATCAGGCAGCCTGATCGCTTACGATCATCAACGCTTGGAACCAACCATCTAGAAGGATGCCGGGTCGGAAAATGGAACGTGAAAACCGCCTCGCCGGGGACGGGCGGCGGGCCGGCGCGGCTCTGGTAGGGATGCTCGCTCTGGTTGTCACGGTCACAGGATCTGATGCGGGAGCGACTCCCCCGCCACCGCCCGAGGCGTACACGGCACCTTCCACCACCGTTTCGCCGGCGGTCACCGATCCGGCGTCGTTGCCGTCCACCGCACCATCCGTCCCCGAGCCACGCTCGTTCACCATCGCCGCCACCGGCGATCTCCTCATCCACAGCCCGATAGTCCGCAGGGCGCGCAGCGCCGACGGCTGGGACTTCACGCCGATGTTCCGCCAGGTGGCGCCGATCCTGCGGGCGGCTGATCTGGCCGTGTGCCATGTCGAGACACCGATGTCACCGGACAACAAGAAACTATCCACCTTTCCCCTGTTCAGCGTGCCGAACCATCTCGCCGATGCCATCGCATACGCGGGATACGACACGTGCTCGCTGGCCTCCAACCACTCCCTCGACTCCGGCATGAGAGGGGTGGTCGGCACCGTAGAGGCGCTTGAGCGGGTCGGAGTCGCCCACACCGGCATGGCCCGCTCCCCCGAGCAGCGCGACACGCTCAACCTGCTGCACGTGAACGGGGCGACCGTGGCCCACCTCTCCTACACCTACGGGCTGAACACCGGGGCGCTCCGTCCCGAGGACGCCCACCTGGCCAACATCATCGACGAGGAGACCATCCTCGTGGAAGCCGGGCGGGCGCGGTCCGCCGGAGCCGACTTCATCCTTCTTTCCCTGCACTGGGGAACCGAGTTCAGGCGAATGCCCGACCGTTTCCAGGCCGATCTCGGACCACGCTTGCTGGCCTCCCCCGACGTCGATCTGATCATCGGCCACCATGCCCACGTGGTGCAGCCCGTGAGCCGGATGGGCGACGAATACCTCGCCTACGGGCTGGGCAACTTCATCTCCAACCAGTCTCCCCGATGGGAGAATGGCAAGCCCGGAACCCAGGACGGCGCCATCCTCCGGTTTACCGTCACCGAAGACCCGGCCGGCCGCTGGTTGGCGACCTCGATCTCGCACACACCGACCAGGGTGGACCTGGGCACCTTTGAGATCGTCAACGTGCTCAAGCCGACGGGCAGGCATAGCCCCGTCGAGCTGGCCGCATCGGCCGCCGATACCGCCCGGGCCCTCAACGCACTAGGAGCCACGGTTCGAGCAATCCCCGGACTGACACCCGACGTGGCCGAGTGGCTCAGCCGCTTGCTCGACGTTTGATACCGGCTGCATCCGACCGGACCGGCGTCATTCGACACGCCGGGTACCCGCGTTGGGCGCGAACGAACCCGAAACCAGGGATAGCTAGGGCACGCGTCCTAGTAGCATCGAGAAGGCGGCAGCGGGGAGATCGGGTATGGAGCGGAGCGAGGCTCAAGGGGTATTGAGCACCATCGAGCAGCAGTTTGCCACAGATCCCGCTGCGGGGCTGGCGGGATCGGGCTTCTGGAAGGTCGCCTCCGCCGCCAAGCAGACGCGGGAACTGGCGGCGGAATTCGCCGAGCGGATCGCCGCTATCGATCGCGCCGCGTTCGAGCGGTGGGCACTGCTCACCGTTCCTCTCGGAATAGGCACGGCCGCCGCCTCGGTGGGCACCGTGGTGGGGCTCGTGCTGGTAGGCCTGGCATACAGCACGCCCGATCCGTGGAACGGCCTTCTCTTGCTGGCCGGGACCGGCGTCCTGCTCGTGACCACCCATGGCCTGGCCCACCTTGTGGTAGGCCGGCTGGCTGGGATACGTTTTACGCACTGGTTCATCGGCACCGTCACCCGACCGCAACCGGGAGTGAAGACCGACTACGCCACCTACCTGACCACCGATGCCAAGCGGCGGGCATGGATGCACGCCTCCGGCGCCCTGATGTCGAAGATCCTGCCCTTCGCGCTCATCCCCGCCGGGGTGATAGCCGGAGTCCCCGGTTGGGCGACGGTCCTCCTAGTGGTGGTAGGCGTGGTGTCGATCATCACCGACATCCTCTGGTCTACGCGCGTCGGCGACTGGAAGAAGTTCCGCCGGGAGATGGCCTTCGCCAAGCGCTAGCGTCGAGGACAGGGCCAGCACGGAGAACAGGGCCGGTCCAGGCATCCTGAGCCGGAGAAGATCGCGAAAATCGCCCCCGCAAATCGGTGCTCCGCGCCGGGCCCTCCCCCACCACCACCTGTCCTGGTTCGGAGCGTGGCCGGCCATGCCCGGCTGGATGCCGGGATCGGCGGTCGCTCCACAAAGCCTTGTTTGTTCCCTCTGGGCCAGCCGTCCGATCGGTAGACGCATCAGCCGGTGCAGGTGCTTAGCGATAGTCAACGTATAGCGGGGTGTGACAAGTTCGAGCCGCCGCCGGCTGCTGCCCACAGCGATGCCAAGATTTTCCGTACACGCCCGGGTGTACAACTACCCCAGACGCGCGAAAGTCCGGCCACTCACCGTCCGGAGAGGTACCGAACTCCGCTTCCGCAAGCTACTGCCCAACAGCCCCCACAGCACACCGCCGGCCACCAAACCGCGGCTCGGTTACGCCAGGATCACTACCCCACACGGGGTATCCGGCAGGTAGAGAACGCTATGTGGTGCTTGATCCGGCAGTGGTCACACAGGAGATCGTTCCTGGGGAGATCGGATCATCTGGACTATCTGCGAATAGGTTCCCTTGTCCCGGCAGACCTCATCGAACGCGAACCGAACGAGCCTGTGGATTCATTACCACTGGCCACCGCGGCGGGGGACGGGTACGTGGCCGGGAGGTGGTTGACCCTCGCCCTCGGCGCCTTTTTGGGTCAGCGATGCCTGGACGGCCAGCCGGTCGGCGAGATCGTTCCATTTGTTGCCCCCGTGTCCCTTGACCCATCGGAAGCTGATCGCCCTGGACCGGTAGAGATCCACAAGTGGTTCCCAAAGATCACGGTTCGCCACCGGCTGTTTCTTGGTATTGATCCATCCGCGGGCGAGCCATCCCTTCCACCAACCCTGCCGGAAGCAATTCACGACATACGCCGAATCGCTCACGACTTCCACCGCGCCATCGATGGTTCGCACCGCGTCCAGAGCGGCCGCCAACTCCATCCGCTGGTTGGTGGTGTGGCGTGCCGAGCCGCTCCGGTACCGACCGCCCGGGATCACCCAGGCCCATCCTCCCGGGCCGGGATTCCCGGAACAGGCCCCGTCGGTGTACACCACCGTGCAGTCCGGCGGCCGCATTCCCTCGCGACGGCGCGAGGGTCGGGGCCGGTCTGTCTGATCGGGTCTGGTGCTGCGTCTGGCCACGCCTTGATACCTCCGGCGGCGTCCGGGTCAGGCACCATGATGGCATCGCCGCCGCCGTATCCGGTCCTCCGTGCCGGTTCGAGGGCACGGCGCCGGACGAACCCCGGTTCCGACCGCAGTGGTCGGTCTGGTGAATGGCGGCTTGGTATGGCGACGGCAGCGACGGGACGCCGATGACCGCCAGAACGCACCAAGCTATTTCCCAGGCAGACCACTAGCCTGCGGCCGGTTGCATCGGTCCCAGCAGGAAGGCAGGTAAGGACGGTATGGACCTCAACGGAGCAGTGGCGGTCGTGACCGGAGGGGCTTCGGGCCTCGGGGCGGCTGCCGCCCGGGCGCTGGCGGCCGAAGGCGCGAAGGTAGCAATTCTCGATGTCAACGACGACCTCGGCGCAGCGGTCGCCGGCAAACTGGGTGGCATCTTCGCCCATTGTGACGTGACCAGCGAGGATGACGTGGTGGCCGGTGTCGACGCAGCCGCCCGGCTGGGCGAGATCCGAGTGGTCGTCAACTGCGCCGGGATCGGACCGCCCTGCCGGACGCTCGCCCGGGACGGAACCCCCCATTCCCTGGCCCTGTTCCGCAAGGTGATCGACATCAACCTGGTGGGGACCTTCAACACGATCCGGGTCGCAGCCTCCGCGATGATGGGCAACGAGCCTGACGGGAACAACGACCGGGGCGCCATCATCAACACAGCCTCGGTGGCCGCCTACGACGGCCAGATCGGCCAGGCCGCCTACTCGGCTTCCAAGGGTGGGATCGTGGGGATGACCCTGCCGATCGCCCGGGATCTCTCGGTTCTCGGGATCCGGGTCAGCACCATCGCCCCCGGGATCATCGACACCCCTCTCCTGGCAGGTCTGCCCGAACCCGCCAAGGAGTCGCTCGGCCAACAGGTGCTCCACCCCAAGCGTCTGGGCCGTCCCGACGAATACGCCCAAACGGTGATGTTCCTGGTCACCCATCACTACATGAACGGCGAGACCATCCGCATGGACGGCGGGATCAGGATGGCGCCGAAATAGAACCGGGCTAGTCCAGGTCGTCCACGAGCCTCTGGAACTTGGCGGCAGAAAAGAGGCTGGCGGCCTGCTCCACCCGGTTGCCGTGCTTGTCGAGCAGCATCACCCTGGACGTGTAGGGGCTGCCGTAGTGACTCCATACGGCATTCGAACTGTCCCAGAGGTTGGTGAAGGTGAGCCCGTACCCGCGGACGAACCCCTGGCCGGCGTCCAGACGGTTCCAGAATGCCGGGTTGATACCTATGACGGTGACCTTGCCGGCATTATCTCGAGCAAACTGCTCGACCTCCGGGGCGTGGCCCCGGCAAGTGGGTCACCACTCGGCCCAGAACCAGAACATGACCGCATTGTCGCCGGTGAACACCGACCGGAGATTCACGGCATCGCCGGTGGCCATGTCCGTCAGGCCGGCATCCGGGACGTCATCGCTGATCTCGACCTGCCCGGACCCGGCCGCCTCCTCCTGTTTGAGCATTGCCCGGCGCAGGAAGGTGGCCATCTCAGCCCGGGTGACGGCTTTGTCCGGGCAGTAGCGGAGCGGATCGGTCTCGCATCCGGCGGTGATTCCGGCAGCGAACAGGGCGTCGATGTCGGCTGCGTGCGTGCCGTCCTCGTTCACGTCGGTGAACCCGGCCGACGGGGCGGGTTCGAGTTCGAAGGCGCGGACCAGGAAGGATGCCATCTGGGCCCGGGTGACGGTCTTACCCGGGCAGTAGCGGAGCGGTTCCTTTTCGCATCCGATGGTGATTGCCCGGTCTGCGAGTTCCTCCGCGTAGCGCGACCACCACATGTTCGCATCAACGTCTGCGAACCGGGAGGTTCCGGTGGTGGTGCCCTCTCCCCCGAGCGCCCGGACCAGCCAAACAGCCACCACCCACCGCTCGATCGGGTCGCGGGGGCAGAAGAGGCCGTCCTCGCATCCGGTGCGCTCGAACAGGCCCATCTCCGAGAGGGCATTGATGGCGGGCGCGTGCGTGCTGTCCTCGTTCACGTCGGTGAACCCTCCGCTCCCGCCGGTGGCAGCCGGTACCGGAGCAGTCCCGGCAACCAGCAGTGCGACCGCAACCAGCCCCACCAATGCGCGCCGACGCCATTGAAGGGGCGCGAAACGCTTGGATGCGGTCACGGATGCTCCCCTGTTTTCGGGACCGGCCTCAATCATAGTTCTCATCGGCCCACTGCTCGATGGGTTTGGGATCAGCCGGGGTTCGGAACCGGACGCGGGCATCTATGGGCCCCGTTGACCATCGATCCCGACTCCTGGCGGTCCATCCATCCGGTCATAACGCCCACGGTTGCGCTATAGACTCCAGATGATGGGGAGGATGGTGGTGATCAAGCACTCCCACGAGTCCCTGGGCAGGCTGGCCGAGCGCTTGGAGCATGCCGGGATGGAGTGGGAGGAGATCCCCATCATCGACGGAGACCCGATTCCCCCGGCCGACGAGGTGGACGTCCTGGTGATGACGGGCGGCCGCATGGGTGCCTACGAGACGGAGGCGTATCCCTACCTCGCCGACGAGATGGCGCTGGCGCGCGAGTTGGTGGAGCGGGACGTCCCCGTGCTGGGGATATGCCTCGGATCCCAGCTGCTGGCCGCTGCTCTCGGGGGCCGGGCCTATCTGGCCGACCGTCCCGAGGTCGGCGCAGTCCCAGTGGAACTCACCGACGCCGGATACCGCCACCCGGTGGTGTCGAAAGTGGCCGGACGGAGGGTGTTCGAGATGCACGAGGACACGTTCGACCTACCTCCCGGCAGCGTGTTGCTGGCCCGTTCGGATCGGTTTCCCCAAGCCTTCGCGCTGGGGTCGGCGTTGGCCATCCAGTTCCATCCGGAGGCCCACAATTCCGCGGCCAACAAGTGGGCCTATTACCGCGCCCGCGAGATGGTGGAGAGGGCGGGCAGTACCCCCGACGAGTTCGCTGCCGGTATGGACGACGCCCGGTCGGAGCTGAACGAGGGTTCCTACCAGCTGTTCGATGCATGGATCGCCGGCCTGGGCGACTGAAGGCCGACAAACGCCCTGTGTGCGCTGATCTACCAGGCCGGCCCCGTTGGGGCGCCGGCGCGCCGGCCCATGATCCTCTCATCCTGCGAAATCCGGTTTTCGGCATGCGAATAGATTCCTTAGTATCCGGGCTCCGGTAACCCAGACCTCCGAGGGGATGCATGACGTTTTCATCGGCTCTTTCCACGGCCACGCTGCCCTTCCGCCCTGATCTGCTCTCCGCCGGCGAGAGGCTCTCCGGGAACCCTCTGGAAGTGCGTTCGCCATGGGACGGATCGCTGGTGGGGATGGTGCCGACCGGAGGACGGGCGGAGACCGCGGATGCCATAGACGCGGCCCACCGCGCAACTCGCAACCCTCTCCCGGCCTATCGCCGCGCCGAGATCCTCGACCGGGCCGCAGCGGGGATCTCGGCGAACCGGGATGCTTTCGCCCGCATACTGGCGCTCGAGATAGGGAAGCCGGTCAGCCAGGCGATGGTCGAGGTCGACCGCTGCGTCCAGACCTTCCGCTTCTCGGCCGCCGAGGCCAGGACCCTGACCGGAACCGGCGTAGCATTCGACGCCCATCCCGCCGGTGTGGGTCACCGCGGCTTTACCATCCGGGTTCCGATCGGCGTGATCGCCGCGATCACACCCTTCAACTTCCCCCTGAACCTGGCCGCTCACAAGATCGGCCCCGCCATCGCCACCGGATGCGGCGTGGTGCTGAAACCCTCGAGAGATGCGCCGCTGGCAGCCGCCGCGCTCGCCTACATCCTGTACGACGCCGGCCTGCCGGTGGAAGCACTGTCCGTGGTGGTGGGCTCCTCCTCGGAGATCGGTGACGTGCTCGTAGACGACCAGCGGGTGGGAATGATCACCTTCACCGGCTCCAGCGAGGTCGGATGGCAGATAGCGGCCCGAGCGCCGCAGAAGCGGGTCAGTCTCGAACTGGGCAACTCGACCCCGGTCATAGTGTGCGCCGATGGCGATCTGGGTGCGGCCGCCGGCGCGGTGGCGGTGAGCGGGTTCGGCTTCGCCGGCCAGTCCTGCATCTCGGTGCAGCGAGTCATCGTCGAGCGATCCGTGCACAGCCGCTTCATCGGCGAGCTCGCGCGCGCCAGCGCCGGCAAGATCGTCGGCGACCCTCTGGACCCGACCACCTTCGTCGGCCCCCTCATCAACCACCAGGCCCGCCAAAGGGTGGCCAACTGGATCGACGAGGCGCTCGATGGCGGGGCCACCTCGCTCGTCGATGCGACAGGAGCTCCCCACATCGGCCCGACCGTGCTGGACGGTGTCGATCCCGCCAACCTGGTCTGGCACGACGAGGTGTTCGGACCCGTGGTGGGCATCCGCACGTTCGACGGCTTCTCCGAGGCCATCGAGATGGCCAACGGCACCGAATACGGGCTCCAGGCAGGCATCTTCACCTCCGATATCGGCAAGGCCCTCGACGCGGCCGAACAGCTGGACTTCGGCGGGGTGACCATCAACGAGACCCCCACCTTCCGGGTTGACCAGATGCCCTACGGCGGGACCAAGACATCTGGCAACACCAGGGAGGGACCGAGGTACACGGTCCGCGAGATGACCGAAGAACGCGTCGTGGTGATCGGAGGCTGAATTGACAACGTCCGCCGCGTACCACGACTACGAGGTCATCGAGTCCACACAAGCCGGGGCGGATACGTCCGGTTTCGGCCCGCGAGTTCTCGACCGGACGTTCGCGATACTGCGACTGTTCACCCCCGACGCGGCTGATTGGACCGTCACCGAAGCCGCCCAGGCCCTCGACCTACCGGTCCCGACCGTACACCGGCTGCTGGCCGCCTTGCAGCGGCACGGCTACGTCGCTCGGGACGAGGTGTCCAAGCGTTACCGGCTCGGCGTAGCGGCTTTCGAACTGGGTAGGCGGGCAACGTCCTCCACCGACCTCCGGGCTACCAGCCTGAAGGTGCTGGAGTCGATCGCATCCGCCAGCGGGGAGACGGTCCTGCTGACCGCGATCAGCCCCGACCGGCGGACCTCCGTCTGCCTGGAACGGGTCGAGAGCCGCAAGCCCCTCCGGCTTTCGGTCGTTCCCGGGATGAGGGTCCCGCTACACGCGGGCGCTTCCCAGAAGGCCCTGCTCGCCTACATGAGCGACACCGACCTGCATTCGTTCATGGACGGCGGGTTGATCCCCCTCTGCGACTCCACCATCACCGATCCGCTCGCACTGGGCCAGGAGCTGGAGGCCATCCGCAGGCGCGGCTGGGCCACCTCCTACCAGGAGACCAACCTGGGCCTCTGGGGTATCGCCATCACGCTGCTCGATGCCGGCGCCAGCCCGGTGGCGGCCGTCGGTCTGGCCGGACCCCGCGCCCGCCTGCCGAAGAACCGGATACCCGAGGTCCTCCAGCTTCTGGACGAGGGTGCTCGGGCCATCGCCTCGTCCAGAGCTCTAGCGACATCGACCCAGATGACTCGGGACAGTTCCCCGACCCCGGCGCCGGCGCGAGCCGGATCCAATTCACGGTGAAGGAGATGAGCCGTTGACGATATCAAGCCAGACCCTCTTGAATGCGACGGCGCCCGCTTCGGCGCTGGCAGGGAAGGTGGCGATCGTCACCGGCGCCGCGAAAGGACTTGGCGCCGCCATCACCCTGGACCTGGCCCGCCAGGGCGCCGATACCGTTCTGACCGCCCGGGATGAGGACGCCCTGCAAGAGCACGCCGCCCACGTGGACTCCGAATTCGACCATCGCTCCTCTCTCGTTATTTCGGCCGATGTCCTCTCCGAAGGCGACGTGAAGCGACTGGTGGAGGCGGCCGTGGACCGTTTCGGGGGCATCGACATACTGGTCAACTCCGCCGGAGGTACCGGCCCGATCGAGACACCGGCCCAGAACGTCGACGTGCAGGCCTTCAGAGAGATCCTTGATCTGAACGTGCTGGGGACGTTCATCGTCTGCAAGTACGCCATCCCCCACATGATCGAGCGTCGTGACGGGCGGATCGTCAACCTATCCGGGACAAGCGGCCTGCGCGGCTACATCAACCGCGCCGGGTACTCCTCGTCGAAGTGGGCAGTGCGGGGCCTCACCAGAACGTTGGCGCTCGAACTGGGGCCGTACGGCATCACGGTCAACGCCGTGTGTCCCAACGTCACGCACGGCGATCGCATGACCAAGATCGTGAACACCAAGGCCGCCACCCTCGGGCTCACCCCCGAGGAGGTCTATGCCGACTTCGCGTCACAGACCGCTCTGGGCAGGTTCATCGACAGCGAGGACGTGGCGGCGGCGGTCTCCTTCCTGGTGTCCAACGGCGCCCGCAACATCACCGGTCACGACATCGTGGTGGACGCGGGCTGGGACGTCTGAACACGATGCACGGCTTATGGGAGGGGTGACCGGATGCTGGTTGCCGCCGTCCAGACCGGCCCGGTAGGGGGCCGACCTTCGACCGCGGTTCGCGACGCCTTCCGCCTGCTGGGTGATGACAACCCCGATCTCGTCGTGTTCCCCGAGCTGTTCAGCCTGCCCTTCTGGTGCGTCGGTCAGGCCGACCAGGGCTTCTTCGATTGGGCAGAGGACTTCGATGGCGAGACCCTGACGGCTGCCCGGGAGGAGGTACGCGAGCGAGCTTCCCACGCGGTGGTGCCGTTCTTCGAACGGGGCGCGGTAGCCGGCGAGTATTTCAACAGCGCAGCCGTGCTCGGACCTGACGGATCGATGATCCACGGGCTACTTCCCACCGGCGAGAGCGTCCCTGTCTACAGGAAGAACGCCATCTCGTCATACAACTGGGGCGGGTCGGTCAACGACGAGAAATACTATTTCCGCCCCGGTCCCGGATACCCGATCTTCACGACGGGTATCGGACGGCTCGGGGTGCTCATCTGCTACGACAGATGGTTCCCGGAGGCATGGAGGCTCCTCGCGCTCGGGGGCGCCGAGGTGATATGCGTTCCCAACGCGTCGAGCGGCGCCGTCTCCGAGTTGTTCGTTCCGTCCATCAGGACGTGGTCGGCCCAGAATGTCGTGTTCTCGGTGGCGGTGAACCGGGCCGGCCGCGAAACCGTCGGCGCGGCGTCCACCGAGTATTACGGTCTCAGCTGCGTGGCCTCCCCACGAGGGAAGCTGCTCGCCACCGCACCCGAGGGAGAGCCCGCCGTGGCGTCGGCAGTGATCGACTTGCGCGAGGTCGCCGCAGCCCGGTTGGATCAGACCATGTACCGCGACCGGAGACCAGAGCTCTACTCCCCCTTGACCTGGCCATGACAAACCCGACCAGCCTTCGATCAGCTATCGATCTGCTCGACCGCCGGGGCGGCTTGGTCCGGGTCAAACGGACCGTGGATCCGGTCGGCGAGGTCACCGCGGTGATGACAGCCCTCGAGGAGAAGGGCGACTGGTCAGCGGTGCTCTTCGAATCGGTGAAGGGATACGAGGGCTGGCGGATCGCCGGGTCGCTATTCTCCGACCGGTCGAACGTGGCGGCCATGCTCGGCGCCGACCGCGGACGGCTCGTCGCCGAGTTGAGCGACCGCCTCGAGCGGCCCGTCCCGACCACAACGGCCCGGTTCGCTCCGGTACAGGATGTGGTCCTCACCGGTGATGAAGCCTCGCTGGACGGCATCCCGCTGGTGTGGCACCACGAGCGGGATGCCGCACGCTACATATCGATGGGCCTCACCTTCGTCAGGGACCCGGACACCGGAACGACCAATGTCGGGATCTACCGGTTCATGCAGCGTGACGCCAGGACCCTGGTTCCTTCGCTGACCTCCATATCCAACATCGCCGACATATTCCGCCGCCAGGAGGAGCGCGGCCGGCCGCTCGACATCGCCATCGTCCCGGCGGCCTCTCCGGCCATGGCGCTGGCGGCCAGCTACCGGGCCGCTCTCGGAACCGACGAGTCCACCCTCGCCGGGGGCCTGCAACAGGCGCCGGTGGAGATGGTTCCGGCCTGCACCGTGGACGTGGACGTCCCCGCCGGCGCGGAGGTGGTCATCGAAGCTCGAATCCATCCGGGTGAGCGCTATCCCGAGGCGCCGTTCGCGGACATGTCCGGTTCCTACAGCCGCGTGAAGCAGGGTCCGCTGGTCGTCGTCAACGCCATCACCCGGCGGCGGGACCCGATCCTCCAGCTCGCCTTCTCCGGTCATGCCGACGCCACCAACATGGCCGCCATCTGCCACGAAGTGGCCATCTGGCGAGCCGTCCAGGCGTCCTCCCCCAACGTGACCGCCGTCCACGTCCCAGCCAGCGGATACGGCTTCCACTGCTACCTGGCCATTCGCAAGCAGCCCACCGTGGAAGGGAGCGAGCGCGGGGAGCAGCGCAACGTGATGCTGGCCACGCTGGGCGCCGTTCCCCAGATCAAGCTGGTCATCGCCTTCGACCACGACGTGGACATCTTCGACGAGCACCGGGTGCTCGGAGCACTGGCACGTCGCTTCCAGGCCATCGACCCCCGCTCCGGACGCAGTCACCTGACCACCATCGGAGACGCCAAGGGCGCCACCTACGACCCGAGCAGCTTCCACCGCGAATACCCCAACTCGAAGCTGATGATCGACGCCACTATCCCCACCGACCTCGACCTCGAGGTCCGGGCCGCCTTCGAGGAAGCCAAACCTGGATGGCGCGACCCCATCAACCTCAACGATTACCTGGGCTAGCCTGGCGAGAAGCGTCAGCACGCCACGGCGACGAATGCGCCATTCCGCGAAGAAGCGTGGCGGGATAGACCAGATCGGGAGGACAACGTGCCGCCCTTGCGAGGAGACCTGATCAGCCTTCGCCTCGTACGCAGCGCCGACATCGACAGCCTGTTCGAGTTACTCAACGACCTCAGCACGCGCGGGGCTCTGGGCCACTTCCTCAAGTCCGAAACCGACATCCGACACCGGTTTGCCCAGGACGGCTACTGGTCCGACAACTCCGGGATGCTGCTCATGATCGATGCTGACGCTCAGATCGTCGGGTGGATCGCCTTCACTCCCGTCGTCTACTACTTCCACGGCTACGAGATCTCTTACCAGGTGCTCGGAGAGCAGTACTCCGGCAAGGGCTATGCAACCGAAGCCCTAGGGTTGCTGACGGAATACCTGTTCTCGACCAAGCTGATGCACCGGCTCCAACTCAGCATCAGGCCTGACAATGTGGCGTCGCGGCGGGTGGCAGAGAAGTGCGGCTATACGCAGGAGGGCGTGATGCGCTCGATAGCGTTCAGCCACGGCCGGTTTCACGACATGGAGCTATGGTCGATCACCCGCCCGATGCACGAGGCGATGTGATGATTCACCCACTGCGCCCTTCGGCCGACGACCCGGACGCTGCGCTACTTGACACCGGCATTCCATCAAGTGGACGAGATTCCCAGACGGAACTCCCCTTCTGCTAGCTTCACGCTCCATGCATGAGCACGGAGCGCGCCCCCGCGATCAGGCTGAATACGTGGGGTTGCATGCCTCCGGGCGCCCACTTCTCGTCCCTCCCGCCCGCCGCTTTCATGCGCCGCATCAGGGCGCCGGAGGAACCCCGTGACCACCGCCACCGCCCTCCGTCATGTCGGGAAGCCGTACCTCGGCCTCACCAACCGCGAGCTCGCGGCCGGAAAGGGTCTCTTCGTCTCCGACATCGTCCTTCCGGGTATGGCTCACCTGGCGATCCTGCGAAGCCCGCACGCGGCGGCCCGCATCGTTTCGATCGACACCTCGGCGGCCGAACGGCTCGACGGCGTCGTGTACGTGATGACCGGGGCCGAGGCGAAGGCCGAGATGCGCCCGATCCCCGAAGCGTGGAACACCAAGGAGATCGGGGCCAAGGGGGTCGACTGGTACGCGCTGGCGCCGGACCGGGCCCGCTACGTGGGCGAAGCCGTGGCCGCTGTTGTGGCGGAGTCCAAGAACACGGCGTACGAGGCGGTCGGCCTCATAGACGTCACCTACGAGGTGCTCCCGGCCGTGACCGACCCTCGGGCGGCTCTGGAACCCGGCTCAACGCTGGTCGAACCGGAGTGGGGGGACAACCTGCTGATAACCAGGGACTGGCGCACCGGTGACATGGAGAGCGCCTTCGAGGGCGCCGAGCACATCATCGAGGGCGAGGTCCGCTCCGAACGGATCACCGGGGTTTCGCTGGAGCCGCGCGGCTCCGTGGCGCAGTACGACATCTACAAGGACAAGCTGACGCTCTGGGAATCCACCCAGAACCCCCACCCGCTCAGAACCTTCCTTGCGGAGACGCTCGACGTCCCCGAGCGGACCATCCACGTGATCCAGCCGAACGTAGGGGGAGCGTTCGGGCTCAAGCAGCCGCCCTTCCAGGAGCAACCACTCATCGCGTACCTGGCGAAGAAACTGGGCAGGCCCGTCAAGTGGATCGAGGGGCGAGACGAGAACTTCGCCACCACCGGCCACTCCCGCGACGTGAGGTTCGACTACCGGGCGGCCTTCAACAGCGACGGCATCGTCAGCGGTCTCGACATCAAGGTCATCGCCGATGTCGGCGCTCCCACCGCGTTGCTCGGCTGGGGACAGTCCTTCGTGACCGCCTACTGCCTGCCGACGGTCTACCGCGTCCCGAACAATCGGATCCGGCTGTCCGTGGTGGTCACCAACAAGACCCCGTGGAACGCCTACCGGGGATTCGGGAAGGACTCCGCAACCTTCCTGATGGAGCGGATCATCGACCGGGTGGCCCGCGAGACCGGACTGGACAGGGCCACGGTCCGGTACAAGAACTTCATCCAGCCGGACGAGTTCCCCTACTCGCAGCCGTCCGGGGCCATGCTCGACAGCGGCGACTACCCGGGATCCCTGGACAAGGTTCTGGAGATGATCGGCTGGGACGACTTCCCGGACTTGCAGAGCCGAGCGCGCGAGGAAGGCCGGTACATCGGGATCGGCCTCAGCCAGGAACTGACACCCGAGGGGTGCGCGATGCCGGGCGCGGTCCTGATCTCGGCTTACGACGGCGCAACCGTACGGGTGGCTCCGTCGGGGGATGTCACCGTCCTGACGGGCGTCACCTCGCCCGGCTGCGGGAACGAGACGGCGATGGCTCAGATCGCGGCCGAGTTCCTCGGTTGCGACATGGAACGCATCAAGGTGATCCAGGGCGACACCGAATCCTGCCCGTACGGCCTCGGTAACTTCAGTTCAAGAGCCACCATGTACGGGGGTTCGGCCGTGCAGGCCGCCGCCACGGAACTGCGGGAGAAGATGTTCCGGATCGCCGGCAAGATGCTGGAGGCGGCGCCCGAGGACCTCGATGCCGGGCATGGCAAGATCTTCGTGCTCGGAGCGGAGAGCCGGAGCGTCCGCTTCGACGATGTCGCCAACCAGGTGTACCGCCACACGTTCGGCGAGTACGCGGACGAGGAAGAACCCGGTCTCGAGTCGACCCGCTACTTCCGGATGGGCAACGTCTACCACCAGCCGGAGAAGCAGGGCCGGTTCAGCAACTACCCGGCTTGGCCCAGCGGCACCGCAGCGTGCGTCGTCGAGGTCGATCCCGACACCGGGGGCGTCAAGGTGCTTCGCTTCTGCCTCGTGGACGACGCCGGCACGGTCATCAATCCGTTGCTCGTGACCGCCAACCTGCACGGATCCGTGGCTCAGGGGATCGGTGGGACGATGTTCGAGCAACTGGCATACGACTCCAACGGCCAGTTGCTGACCGCCACGCTGATGGACTACACGATCCCGACAGCGGTCGAGCTGCCGAGGTTCGAGATCGAACATCAGGAGACACCTTCGCCGTTCACGCCTCTGGGGATGAAAGGAGTCGGGGAGTCCGGCGTCGGCGCGTGCCTCAACGCTCTGTGCAGCGCCATCGAGAACGCCTTGCCCGAACTCGACCTGGAGATCAGCGAACTGATCCTGACTCCCGGGCGGGTCTGGCATGCCATCAACGAAGCCCGCCGACGGCAGGGGGTGACGCTTTGATAACGCGCGAACTGGAACTCCTCCGGCCGAGTACCACCGCAGAGGCGGTCGCTCTGCTGGCAGAGCGGGGAGAGGACATCACCGTCCTGGCGGGGGGTATGAGCCTGCTGCCGATGATGAACCTGGGAATCGTGCAACCGGATGTCGTGATGTCGCTGAACCACGTGTCGGATCTCGGTGACCTGACCTATGACGGTGAACTCCGGATCGGCGCCACCGTCCGCCACCGGCAGGTGATGGAGAGCGATCTGGTCAACTCCCACTCGCCTATGCTCGCCGAGGCGGCGGGCAAGGTCGGCGACGTGCAGGTGCGGAACCGGGGCACGATGGTGGGAAGCCTCTGCCATGCCGACCCCGCCTGCGACTACTCGCCCGTGATCGTGGTTGCCGGTGCGGAGGTGGAGTTGGTCAGCGCCGCGGGAACCCGCCGCCTGCCCGCGGACAAGTTCCTCATCGACCTGATGTTCACGGCCAGGGAACTCGACGAGTTGGTCACCGCCGTGATCGTTCCGAGCCGGCCCTCGGGAGCGGGCTCGGCCTACGTGCGTTTTGCCCGGGTGGAAGGCAGCTTCGCCATCGTCAACGCCGCTGCCGTGGTTGAGGCGGGCTTCGGATCGGTGAGGGTCGCCATCGGCGGGGTCGGACCCATCCCGGTCCTGGTCGACGCCACCGATGCCTTCGCCGACGGCCCCGGACCCGCCGCCTTCGAAGAGTTGGCCGCGAGAGCCTATGACGCCGCCGAGTATGCCTCGGCCGACATCCATTCGGACGCCGAGTACCGGCGCCACATGGCGGGGGTGTTCGCCAGGCGGGCGGTCCAGCAAGCCATCGAAGGCATGTGACGGAGGTGCGGCAGCCATGAAGACACGGATCAGCCTGACGGTGAATGGCAAGGCCACCACCGTCGAGATCGACACCCGGACGATCCTCGTGGACATGCTTCGCGACGAGCTCCGGCTCACGGGCTCCCATGTCGGCTGCGCGACGGGCAACTGCGGGGCGTGCACGGTGCTGCTCAACGGCCAGACCGTCAAGTCCTGCTGCGTGCTGGCCGCCGACGCACACGGCCACGAGGTCCGGACCATCGAGTCGTTGAGCACCGGACCCGACGATCTTCACCCCATCCAGGAGGCCTTCATCGACAACCAGGGCTTGCAGTGCGGATTCTGCACGCCGGGGATGATCCTCTCGACCCTCTCGCTCCTCCGGGAGAATCCCGATCCGAGCGAGGCCGAGATCCGCCACGGTATCGCCGGTAACCTGTGCCGGTGCACGGGCTACCACTTCATCGTCGACTCGATCGAGGACGCCGCGGCCCGTCTCCGCTCGGCGGCCGCGACTCAGTGACCGGGAGAACGAAGGGGGAAAACCTCCGGGGAGTGTCCGCTCACCGGATCCCGACAAACACGCGACAGGAGAAAGCGATCCAATGAGTAGGTTCGATCTGGTAATCCACGGCGGGACCCTGGTCTTCGCCGACGAGGCCGTGCCGGGCGATATCGGCGTCAGCAACGGAAAGATCGGCGCCATCGCCGGCCCCGGCATGCTCGGCAACGGGGGGCGCACCATCGACGCCACCGATCTGCATGTCTTCCCGGGCACGATCGACCCCCATGTCCACCTCCAGACCTTCCAGAGCCCGTTCGACGTCAACGTGAAGACCGAGACCCGCAATGCCGCCATGGGCGGATGCACCACGATGATCCCGACCCTGCTCAACCGTGAGGACGCCTCGGTCTCCTTCCTCGACTACTACCCCTGGGCCCTCGAAGCGGTGGAGCGTGATTCCCTCATCGACGCCGGGTTCAGCGCCGTGATCGGCACCGATCAGCAGATCGAGGAGCTTCCGGCCATGGCGTACGACTGCGGCATAACGTCGTACAAGTTCTACATGGCCTACACGCAGGACGAGGCGGCCGTCTTCGGCATCCTGGCCGTGGACGACGCCCAGTTCCTGGCCGGGCTCCGCCAGGTGGCCGCCATCGGCAAGCCCGCCATCGCCATGGTCCACGCCGAGAACATGTCGATCATCCACAACCTGAAGGCCAAGTACATCGCCGCCGGTCGCGACGACCTCAAGGCTTGGACCGACGCCCGTCCCGACATCGCCGAGGAGGAGGCGACCAGGCGGGCGATCTGGTACACGAAGGAGACCGGCTCCCAGCTCTACGTCGTCCACATGACCATCGGCCGCGGGGTCGACTGGGTCCGCCAGGCCAAGGCCGAAGGCGTGGACGTGATCGCCGAGACCTGCCCGCATTACCTGGTGTTGACCAAGTACGACAACGACAAGGTGGGAAGCCTGGCCAAGGTGAACCCGCCGCTGCGCGACGCCGAGAGCCAGGAGATGCTCTGGGAGGGCCTGCGCGACGGGACCGTCACCTGCGTGGGCTCCGACCATTCGACGGTGGTCGCCAAGCCGGACAAGGTCAACACGAGCATCTGGGACGCGGTACCCGGCTTCCCGGGGATGGGCATGCTGTTGCCCGTCATGCTGAGCGAGGGCTACCACAAGGGCCGCATCTCGCTGCCCGGCGTATCCCGCATCCTGGGACTGCAGAACGCCCAGGTCTGGGGCCTCTACCCGAGGAAGGGCGTGCTCCGGGTGGGATCCGATGCGGACTTCGCCATAGTGGACCTCGACCACGAGCGGGTGGTGACCCCCGACTACATGCAGTCGGCGGCCGATTGGGGCCTCTACGACGGCTGGAACCTGAAGGGATGGCCCACCCAGACGATCGTGCGGGGTACGGTGGTGATGGACTCCGGAGAGATCGTCGGTGACCCGTCATTCGGCGAGTACATCCCGAGGTACCCGTACGACAAGACCGGCTAGAAGTCGCCGGAGACCACCGGAGGCCTGACCGATTCGGAAACGCCTACTGAAGACCGATCAATGAGTCCACAAGCCTCTCCCGGGGACGGTTCCTGGCCGGTGCAGCGCTGGTTCACGGACATCCCCGACGTGGAGCAGCGACTGGCCGGCTGCGACTACCTGGCCGATCGAGGACTGGCCACCGCGGTCTTCCTCGCGACGTCCCTCAACCTGCCCCTGCTCCTCGAAGGTGAGGTGGGGGTGGGCAAGACCGAGGTAGCCAAGGCGGTCGCCCATGCCCTGGACCGCCGGGTCGTGCGCCTCCAGTGTTACGAGGGCATCGACTCGACCCAGGCCCTGTACGAGTGGGACTACCCGCGCCAGCTCCTCTACCTCCGCGCGGTGGGGGACGTCCATCCCGACAAGGAAAAGGTCGTCGAGGATCTGTACGGGCCCCGCTTCCTGAACGAGCGTCCGCTGCTCGAAGCCATCCGGGCGGGTTCGGGAGTGGTGCTCCTGATCGACGAGATCGACCGGGCAGACGACGAGTTCGAGGCGTTCCTGCTCGAGGTTCTGGCCGACTTCCAGGTTTCCATTCCCGAGATCGGTACCGTGAAGGCCGTCACTCCCCCGTTCGTGGTCCTGACCTCCAACCGGACCCGGGAGTTGCACGACGCCCTGAAGCGGCGCTGCCTGTACCACTGGATCGACTACCCGGACCCGGATCGGGAGATGGCGATCGTGCGGGCACGGGTACCGGAGGTTCCGGAGGATCTGGCGCGCCGTATCGTCGAAGCGGTCCACCGTTTCAGACGGCTCGATCTCATCAAGCGGCCCGGGGTTGCGGAGACGATCAACTGGGCCCTCACACTGGACCTGCTCGAGGTCGATGAGCTCGACGCCGGGCTCGTGAGGCCGACCCTCGGCGCTCTGCTGAAGGAGCGGGAGGACCTCGACCGGGTAGCGCCCCTACTCGACGAAGTGCTGGCTTGATCGCCGCCACAGAGGATCCGGCTCGACTACTCGTCTCGTTCGGACATGCGCTGCGTGGGCAGGGAATAGCGGTGAGTCCGGCCGAGATCGTAACGTTCGGGCGGGCGGTCACGCTGCTCGGGGTCGATGATCTCGAAGACCTCTACTGGTCCGGGAGAGCCTGCCTGGTTTCCGAGTTCGTGGACATCCCGGCGTATGACGCGGCCTTCGCCTCGTTCTTCCTCGGCTCGGAGGCGGACCTGTCGCTCGAGAGCAGCGAGGACCCGGAGAGCCCGCCGGGTGAAGCGGCCGCTACCGAGGCCGGTGCGGAACGGACCTCATTGGTCGACAACACCTCCGTAGAGCACGGCCGCGGGGAGCCCGAGCAGGAACCACCGGACCCCGAACCGGGCGCCGTGGCTTCGCTCTTCGAGACACTCCGGCACCGGTCCTTCTCGCAATGGACCGAGAAGGAGAAGGCTCTTCTCGCCGAACTCATAGGCCGGATCGAGGTCCGCGTACCGCGCCGATGCACCCGGCGGCTCCGACCGGCGCCGGCGGGCAGCAGCCTGAACCTGCGCGGCACCGTTCGCAAGGCACTGCAGAGCGAGGGGGAGGTGTTTCGAAGGTCGTGGAGAAGGCGGGTCGTCGTTCCTCGCCGCCTTCTCCTCCTGGTGGATGTCTCGGGATCCATGTCCACCCAATCCAGGGCCATGCTGCATCTGGCGTACGGCCTTGTGACCAGCACCCTCGACGCCGAGGTGTTCTGCTTCGGTACGAGGCTCACACACACCACCGACCTGCTCAGGGGCCGCGACCCGGACCTCGCCGTGCAGCGCGCATCTTCGGGGGTTGTCGACTGGGCGGGAGGAACCAGGATCGGCGAATCGCTGGCGTCCCTGCTCCGGAACCCGATCGCTCTGCGCCATGTGCGGGGAGCAGTCGTGATGGTCGCGTCGGACGGTCTGGAAACGGGTGACCCGGACCTGATGGCCTCCCTGGTCGCCCGCCTGTCCCGCCTCGCCTACACGATCGTATGGATGAGCCCCCTCAAGTCCGATCCTTCATACCGTCCGCTGACCCGCGGCATCCGGCTGGCCCTCCCTCATCTCGACCACCTGGTTGCCGCCGACACGCTCGGCGACCTGGAGGCGGTGGCCACCCTCCTGCCAAGGCTCGTCTCCGGCGTCCGCTCCCGGTAGCGAGGAAGGTACTGAAGAAGGTCCCGTCGGCCCGGTTCCCGACAATGCAACCCCAGGTCAGAGCATCACGGGCCAACCCATCCTCATCTTTTGCAGCACCCTCCTATACGCACGCCGGATCCGGCTACCTGGGAAGCGGTCGCGTTCGGGAGGCGATCCGGGAGGGCCACCAGTTCCACCGGCCCAGCATGGAGACCACTGACGGGACTATCAGGGTGCGGGTGATGAAGGTGTCCATCAGGACCCCGACCGCGACCCCGAACCCGAGCTGCAACAGGTCCTGTAGGGGCAGGGTCATCAGCGCGGAGAAGGTGCCGGCGAGGATTAGGCCGGCAGAGGTGATGACCGGCCCGGTCCGCGCCAATGCGTGGTGGGTCGCCTCCCCGAGCGGCGCCGTCCTGGCTTCCTCGCGGATGCGGGACATGAGATAGATGTTGTAGTCGACGCTCAACGCGTTCAGGAACACGAAGAGGAAGAACGGGACTGCCGGACCCAGCCCGTTGTGACCTGCCAGGACAATGAACACCACCACCACGAGGCCGAGCGTCGCGAAGTAGGTGAATGCGATCGTCGCCATCAGGTAGAGGGGGGCGATCAGCGACCGCAGCAGCAGGGCCAGGACCACGCCGATGGCAAGGAGGATCAGCGGGAGCACCACCACCGAGTCCCGGTTGCCCGCCGTCCGTGTGTCGTAGGCCTCAGCCGTGTCCCCGCCGACCAGCACGCTCCCGGCGGCCAGGCCCAGGGCCGAAGCTTCCTGCCGGGCGAGGGACCGCAACTCGGGCACGGCATCGAGGGCCTCCCCGGAGAAGGGTCCGTCTCGGAGCACCACGTCGATGCGGCCTGCGCCTCCATCGGCGGAGACGAACCGCCGCCCGCTCCCCTCCGGCAGTTGGGACGCTTCGGGCCCCCCTATGCCGAGGGGTCTGCTGGGACCGGACGCGTCGGCTACGGCCGGGTGGCCGGCCAGTTCGAGCGTGAGGGCGTCCATCTGGGCGAGCACGGCAGGGTCAAGCGCGTTGGCGCCGGGGGGCAGCGAGACGTAGACCTGGGTGGGCGAGAGCTCGCCGCCCGGGAACCCACCTCTCAACAGCTCGAAGCTACGGACGGACTCCGTATTGGCCGGCAACCTGTCGAGCTGGTCGTAGTTGGCCCGTAACGGGACCAGGCCCACCACCAGCACCGCCAGGCCCACTCCGGTCACGGCCAGGGTCAGCACCGGCCTACGGAGGACGACCGCGCCCACCCTGCCGTACACGCTGCGCCGCCAGTCGGTCTGCTCCGTAGCCTCCGCTTGCAGCCGGGGCTGGGCGGGCCAGAAGGCGCGCCGCCCGAAGATCGTCAGCAACGCCGGGATGAGGGTGAGGGCGGCCAGCATCATCAGAGCCACCGCCAACGCGATGATAGGGCCGAGCGCCTGGTAGGAGCGCAGCGTCGCGAGAGCGAGCGCCGCGCAGGCGACCAGGATCGTGGCCCCCGCCGAGGCGACAGCACCGCCGACGCCGCGCATGGTCCGTCTCATCGCCTCGTGGCGATCATCGTGTCGCGTCAGCTCCTCTCGAAAACGCGCCGAGACGAACAGCACGTAGTCGGTGCCTGTCCCGAAGAGAACCACCGTCATGATGCCGGTCGTCTGACCGGAGATCGGTATCCCGTAGCGGAGCGCGTACCAGGCCGCGATGGCTCCGGCCACCTGGAAGACGAGTCCCACCCCCAGCAGCGGAATAGCGGCCATGACCGGGGAGCGGTAGATGATCACCAGCAGCACCAGCACCAGCAGGACCGTCACCAGAAGCAGCAGGGTGTCGATCTGCGTGAACACCCCGACCAGGTCGAGGATGAGACCTCCGGGCCCGCCCACGGCGATCTCGACGCCGCTCAGGTCGAACGCCCCCGAGCGGTCTCTGATGGCCTCGACCGTGTCGAGAAAGGACGGGTCGGCCGGCTCGCCGGAGACCTCCGCGAACACGTACATTGTGGTGCCGTCGGGAGACACCAGCCCGGTCCGCTGACCCATGACCGGATCGGGGCTGAGAACCTGGCCCACGTTGTCGGGCGCCGCCGGGCCGGACAGCCAGGTCGCGATCTCGGCTGCGGCCCCGTACGCAGCAGGCCCCAGACCCGCGGCTTCCCGGAACACGACCAGGACCGGCGTGCCGGTCGCAGGGAAATGCTCCTGAGCGAACCGGTACGCCCGGGTGGCCTCGGCGTCCCTGGGCAGGAATAGCGCCTGCTCGTTCTCGTTGGCGTCGGCGAGCATCGGGAGCTGCGAGATCAAAGCTCCGGCGGCCACCAACCAGACCACCACCGTCACCCACTTGCCGCGGCGGCTGGAGGCGAAATCGGTCAGACGGCCGAGCACTACCGGTTCCCCACGGGGACTCCGGCCGGCCGGCAGCCCAGGCTCGCAGTTCCGACGCTCATCATCGAACGATGCTAACGACCCTCAAGGACTTGTCCTGCTACCGGTGGGAGGACGATCGCAGCGGCTGCCTGCTCCTTGCCGTCAGTCGGGGATCCAGGATTCGGTCTCGATGCCGAGACCGTCGGCGATCCGGTTCGCGTAGGCGAAGTAGCCGGCAACCTCCACTATGTCCAGGATGTCACGATCTGAGAAGCCGGCCAATCGCAGGTCTTCCACGTCAGCGTCTTTCATCGCGCCCGGCGACCTGGTCAGCTTGATCGCGAACCTGAGCATCGAATGCCGCTTGGGCGACAGGTCTGCGGTCGTCCAGTCCCGTTCGATCGCCTCGACAAGCTCGTCATCCTTGATCAGCCGGCGCAGACCGCGCCGGTGGTGGACAACTCAGTAGTGGCAATCGTTCTCGAGGCTCACGACCAGGGCGATGATCTCCCGCTCGACCTTGCGGAGCGTCGCGGTGCCGGCCATCGCCGATTCGTAGAGGCCCTGGTGAGCGGCCATGCCGCGGGGGTTCAGCGAGTGCACCGCCAGGACGTTGTCGACCCGCCCGTATACACGATCGACAACTCGGGGATAGATCTCACCGAGTGCCCCGTCCCAGGAGTCGTCAGGTATTACTTCAATGCGTGCCATGGTGCAGCGTTCCACACCACCCGCACACTCGACAAATCCGCGACCAGCCGAACAATCGACGGTCGGCGACTACCAAAATCCTTGATGCGGACACGGAGGCGCAGTCGTATCAGGTGACATATGTTGGTTATGGCGACGCGCCTGCGCGATAGCTCGGTACGCCTTCCACCACTTGTCGCGACCAATGCCTTGAATAAGGATTCGATCTCGCGAAGCTCAGGCCGGCTCGTCCGTCGCGACCCAGGCCGCGTGCGTCACCACCCGGGTATGGTTGCGTCACGGCCGTCCATGACTAGAAGGAGCCCGACCGATGGCGACCGCGAGGACCGACCGGAAGATGATCGAGGAGTTCATCATCCCTCGGGGCACCGGGAAGGCCTTCCATCTGGCAGCCGGACAGATCCTGCGGATTACGGCCCATGAGGGCAAGCAGGTCGCCGACGTCAAGTTCATCAACGCCCACGATCACAGGGAGCAGTTCTGCGCGTGGTGGTCATCGTGCCTGAACTCCGAGCGTCCGAACGGCCTTATCACCGGCGGAACCAAGAGGATCACCGAGCTCTTCTCCAAGCCTCCGTGGGAAAGGGTCCTGCTGCGCGTCATAGATGACAAGGTCGGGGACCACCTCTTCAATGGCGCCTGCTCCCCCAAGATCCGCGAGCTGATGCCCGAGTTCGAGTACCTCGGTCCCGAAACCTGTGTGGACCTCTTCCGCGAGGCCCTCGCCCCTCATGGCATCGGTTTGGAGGATCTCGAAGCATCCGGAACGTTCAACGTCTTCATGCCGGTCCGCTTCAAGGATGACGAGGCCGGCACGTGGGAGTTCTTGCCGCCATCGTGCGAGAAGGGTGACTTCATCGAGTTCCAGGCGGAGATCGACATCCTGGTGGCCGCGACCTCCTGCCCCCAGGTCGCCATCATCAACGACTACAACCCCAAGGCCATGCTTTACCGGATCTTCGAGCAGCGGCAATAGCGGAACCCGAAGCAGGTTCGTGACCACCCGAGAGCAGTACGTAACCCACCGGCAAGGCCCTCTTGGCCTGATCGCCTGAAGCTCAGCAGGCATCGGAGGCCCTGTCTCACTGGATGGAACCACCCGTCCATCGGGTCAACCCCGTTCTAGTCTCACGGGGGCGACCAGATGGACGCGCTGTGGACCGGCTAGGACGGCTGCTGTAGGCCCGTCAGAGGCGAGTGATACACTCGAATTTGGCTGATACTGGGAGGTGACCAGGGGATGACGATAACGCGGTTCGACTACGTCGCGCCTACGAGCGTCGAGGAGGTCACCGGGCTCTTAACCAGCCACGGGAGCGACGCGAAGATCCTCGCCGGTGGACAATCTCTCGTAGTCCTGCTCCGGCAACGGCTCCTGGCGCCGGCCGTTGTCATCAGCCTGAGCCGGGTCGAGGCGTTGACGGGAATAGCAGGCACTGACGACGGCCTCGAGATCGGGGCCATGACCACCTACTCGGAGGTTGCCCGCAACGCGCTGGTCAACCGGGCCGCACCGTTGCTGGCCAAGGCGGCAGGCTCCGTGGGCTCCCGCCACATCCGGAACCGAGGCACCGTCGGTGGGAGTCTGGCCCACGCCGATCCCGCCGGCGACGTACCCGTGGCCCTGCTTGCCCTGGATGCATCGATCCACGTCGCCGGAGAGGGAATGGTCCGAACCTGTGCGTCCAACGACTGGTTCACCGGTTTGTTCGAGGTCGCGATGTCGGACGATGAGGTGCTGACCGGAGTGACGATCCCGAAACCACCGGCGACAGCCAGTCACGGGTACAACCGCTTCAGCTACCGGGAGGGTGAGTACCCCATGATCGTGACGTCCGCCGTCCTGGGCTGGGATGAGGGGGTTTGTACTTCGGCACGGGTAGCCATGGGAGGTGTCGGCGCCCATCCGCAACGACTCCCCGCAGTGGAAGACCGGCTCGCGGGTTCCGCTGTGGACTCGGAGGACATCGACGCGGCAGCCGTGATCGCCGGAGATCTCATAGATCCCCCGTCAGATGTACGGGGCTCCACCGGGTGGAAGAGAAAGGTAGCGCTGGAATACATGAAGCGTGCCATAGCGGAAGCGGGCCGCGGTCGGGAGAACGGTGATGGCTGACCAGGACATCACCCTCGTCATCAACAACGAGACCGTCTCCACCAAGGTCGCCGGCAACCGCCTTCTCCGTGAGTTCATCAGGGAGGATCTCGGTCTGACCGGGACCAAGTCCGCCTGTGAGGACGGGATGTGCGGAGCGTGTTCCGTTCATCTGGACGGCGACGTGGTCAAATCATGCCTCGTACTCGCCATGGAGGCCGATGGGCGCACGCTGACCACGATCGAGGGACTGGCGCCACCCGACGGCCTCCACCCCGTGCAGCAGGCGATGATCGACAACTTCGGGTTCCAGTGCGGGTTCTGCACGCCGGGATTCATCATGACGATCGTCGACATCCTGGACAAGGATGTCGTGGACGACCCTGAGGCGCTGCGCGAGGACCTCGTGGGCAACATCTGCCGCTGTACCGGATACACCAGGATCGTGGCTGCGGTGATGGACGCAGCCGGGAGGAAGGACCAATGACCAAGCCCGATAGCTCGAACGGCCTCATCGGAACCTCACTCCCCAACGTCGACGGGCGGGCGTTGGTCACCGGCCGCGCCAAGTACACGGTCGATCTCGACTTCCCCGGGATGGTGCACGGGAAGACCGTCAGGAGCACCTACGCACATGCCCTCATCACCGCCGTCGACACGGAGCGGGCGCGCCGGGTTGACGGCGTGCTCCTGGTGATAACGGGGGAGGACATAACCGAACTCGGACCGGTCGCCAACGGTCCGATCCTCGACATGCTGCTCCTTGCGACCGGCAAGGTTCGCTACGTCGGCGAGCCGGTGGCCGTGGTGATAGGGGTCACCGAGGAGGCCGCCCAGCAGGGCGCCGACCTCGTCGAAGTGACCTACGAACCGCTCCCCCACGTTCTGGATCCCGAGGAGGCGATGCGTGACGACGCCCCCCTGATCCACGAAGGCCTTGACGGAGTGGAGGGCAATGTCTGCTGGACACAGCAGACCAAGGCGGGCGATATCGATGCCGCGCTCGCGGAGGCCGACCTGGTGATAAGCAAACGGCTGGTGACAACCAAGGCTCACGCCATGCCGATGGAGACCCATGCCGCCGTGGCCCGGTACGACGACGCTTCCGACACGATCACCCTCTGGACCGGGACCCAGGGCCCCCACCTCCTGCGCAACGAGATCGCTCGCGTCTTCGGCTACCCCCAGACCAAGGTCCGCGTCATAAAGCCGTACATGGGTGGGGCCTTCGGTCACAAGGAGGGCATCCACACCAACGAGGCGATGGCGATCTGGGCCGCACGCGCGCTGCGTAGACCGGTGCGGATCGAACTCAGCCGGACGGAGGAGTTCGCGGCGACGGTCAGCCGCAACCCTCACATCCGGGACGCCACGATCGCCGTTCGCAACGACGGAACGGTCCTCGGCTGGAAGGAGACGATCGTCCAGGACGTCGGCGCCTACTCGGGGATCAGCCCGGCCGTGCTCGCGCTGTCCGAGTGGGTCACGGTGGGGCCCTACAAGACCCCGGCCCTCGACATCGAGGGTTCGGTCGTATACACGAACAAGCCCCCATCCAGCGCCTTCCGAGGCTTCGGCAACCCTCAGGCCACGTTCGCGCGCGAGGTCATGTTCGACATCGCAGCCCGTGAGCTGGGGATCGACCCTCTGGAGTTCCGGTACAGGAACGTGATCCGGCCCGAGGACCTGCCGACGGCCACCGCCAACGGCCTGAAGCTCGTCACGCTACCGATCGAGGAGGCCACCGACGCGGTAGCCGAGGCCATGGGGTACCAGGCATTGCTCGATTCGAAACCGCCATGGCGGGGCGTGGGAGTGGCGAACATGCTGGAGTGGGGCGGCGGGTGCCGCTGGCATATGAACTACGACGTGGACATGAACTCGGTGAAGGTGGAGATGAACGCGGACGGTAGCGTCGTGGTCGCCACCGACGCAGCCGACTCCGGCCAGGGCCACGCCACCATCTTCACCCAGATCGTCTCGGATCGCCTGGGAGTGGATCCCTCGACCGTCACCGTGCGGCAGTCCGACACCGATACAGCACCCTTCGGGCTGGGCACGTTCGCCAGCCGGACCGCGGTGGTGCATGGGTCTGCCCTCATGCGGGCCTGTGACACGCTACGCGAGAGGATGATGGAGGTTGCCGGATCGAGCCTGGAGGCCGACCCCGAGGATCTCGAGATCGCCGGCGGTCAGGTGCGCATCCGGGGCACGAATCGCGGAATACCTGTCACAACGGTTGCCGCTCTCGCCCACTACGTGCGGTCCGTTCTACCCGACGGCATGGAATGCGGCTCCCTCGTGGCGAGCGCCAGCTACGACGCTCCCTCGACCGTGCCCGACGAGAACGGTGTCGGTAACTTCGCCGCCAACTACACCACCTCCTCGACCATGGTGATCGTGGATGTGGACCCCACCACCGGCAAGGTCACCATCCTGGACTGGGCGAGCGCGGAGGATGTGGGGCGCGCCCTCAACCCGGACCTGCTCAAGGGACAGCTACAGGGCGGGGTCGCGCAGGGGATCGGTTTCGCGCTCGGCGAGGACCTCATCTTCGACGAGTCGGGAACCGTCCTGAATCCGTCCATGGCGGACTACCAGGTGCCGACCGCGCCGCAGGTGCCCTTGATCGAGGACAAGATCATGTGCATCGAGAGCTTCGACCCGACCTACCCACTGCAGCACAAGGGGATCGGCGAGAGCGGGATCACCCCGGCCGCCGCGGCGATAGCCAACGCGGTGTTCGACGCCATCGGGGTGCCGATCACGACCCTGCCGATCACACCGGAGAAGGTTCTGGCCGCAATCGAGAGCCGGCGCGACTAGGGGGATCAGGCAGCGGTGTGGGCGGCCATCGGGGGGGGCCCACCCCGCCCCCGGCCGACCACCCGGGAGAGGTTTCGGGCCGAAATCGAGAGCGGGCGCGACTAGGGGGATCAGGCAGCGGTGTGAGCGGCAATCGTGTCGAGCCGCTCCGAAAGGCGGTCTTGGGCGAGTTCGAGGTCGTATTGGCTCTGTAGTCCGATCCAGAAGCTCGGAGAATTGCCGAAGAAACGCGCCAGCAGCAAAGCCGTCTCTGCTGTGATGGAACGCTCCCCGTGGACGATGGAGTGAATCCGCCTGGCGTCCACACCTACGGCTTTCGCCAACCGGTACTGGGTGATGCTCATGGGGATGAGGAACTCCTCGTTGAGTATTTCTCCGGGGTGGATAGGCGGTAGCTTCGTTTCGTTGGTCACCGGTCCTCCACTTCAGTGGTAGTCCGCTATTTCGACACGGTAGGCGTTGCCCTCGCTCCAGACGAAGCAAATCCGCCACTGGTCGTTGATGCGGATGCTGTGCTGCCCGCCTCGATCCCCCGACAGAGCCTCCAGCCGGTTCCCTGGCGGCGCCCGTAGGTCGTTGAGGCTGGCAGCATTGTTCAGGATCATTAGCTTCCTTTGTGCTCTACGCTGGATATCCCCAGGCAGCTTCCGAACACGGCGCCGTTCGGCAACCGCCCGTGTAGCCTTGTCCCGGAAACTCCGAATCACCTACCCGATATTAGTAGCTGACGCTATTAGTGGCAAGTGCTACTAAGGAGCGCCTCAACCTCTACGGTTCGGAAACCGGTCTGTAGCCATGAGCCACCTCTGCGGGCGGCGCGATCGACAGCGGTAGAGACCTGCTCGATCAGAGTCGTGGACCAGAAGTCGAATCTTGGCGCTCAGGCCAGGTCGAAGCGGTCAAGGTTCATGACCTTGTTCCACGCCGCCAGGAAGTCCCCCACGAACATCTTCCCGGCGTCGTCCGAACCATAAACCTCAGCTAGAGCTCGAAGCTGAGAATTCGAGCCGAAGACGAGGTCCACCGCGCCGGCCGTCCACTTGACCTCGCCCGTCTCGCGGTCGCAGCCCTCGTAGACGTGCTCGGTCTCCGACAACTGCCACACCGTGTCCGTGTCAAGCAGGTTGATGAAGAAGTCGTTGGTCAGCGTCCCGACCCGGTCGGTGAGCACCCCGAGCGAGGACCCGGCACAGTTGGCGCCCAGAACACGGAGACCACCGACCAGGACCGTCATCTCCGGCGCGGTCAGCGACAGCAGGCCGGCCCTGTCCACCAGCAGCGTCTCGGGTCGGCGCTTATCACCGTTGCGCCGGTAGTTCCGGAACCCGTCGACGGTCGGTTCGAGCACGGCGAAGGACCCGGCATCCGTCTGTTCCGCCGAGGCGTCGGTGCGTCCCGGCGAGAACGGAACCTCAACCTCGCACCCTGCGTCACGCGCTGCCTGCTCGATGGCGGCACACCCGCCCAGGACGATCAGATCCGCCAGGGACACCCTCTTGCCACCGCTTTGAGAGCAGTTGAACTCGCTCCGGATCTCCTCGAGGGCCGCCAGCGCGGTCGCCAGATCCGAGGGGTCGTTGACCTCCCAGTCCTTCTGGGGGGCGAGCCGGATGCGGGCGCCGTTCGCTCCCCCGCGCATGTCGCTGTCGCGGAACGTCGACGCCGAGGCCCACGCGGTCGAAACAAGCCGGGAAACGGAGAGGCCGGATTCGAGGATCCTGGCCTTGAGAGCGGCTATGTCGCTGCTGGCGGCGAGTTCGTGGTCCACTGCGGGGACGGGATCCTGCCAGATCAGCTGCTCATCTGGAACCTCCGGACCCAGATACCTGGTCACGGGTCCCATGTCACGATGGGTGAGCTTGAACCACACCCTGGCAAAAGCGTCGGCTAGTTCGTCCGGGTTCTCCAGAAAGTGCCGAGAGATCGGCTCGTAGACAGGGTCCATGCGAAGCGAGAGGTCGGTGGTCAACATCACGGGAACGTGCCTCTTCGACGGGTCATGAGCGTCCGGCACCGCGCCTGCCGCCGCCCCATTGGCGGGAATCCACTGCCAGGCACCAGCCGGGCTCTGCGTCAACTCCCAGTCGTAGCCGAAGAGGGTTTCGAAGAAGGTGTTGTCCCATGTCACCGGGGTGGCTGTCCACGCGCCCTCGAGCCCGCTCGTGATCGCGTCGCCCGCCATGCCGGTGCCGTAGCTGTTCCTCCACCCGAGGCCCTGCTCCTCCAAGGCTGCGCCCTCGGGCTCGGGGCCGACGTAACGGGCAGCGTCCGCAGCTCCGTGCGTCTTCCCGAAAGTGTGCCCTCCGGCTATGAGCGCCACCGTCTCGGTGTCGTCCATGGCCATGCGGGTGAAGGTCTCCCGGATGTCCCTCGCTGCCGCCAGCGGGTCGGGCCGCCCGTTCGGTCCCTCGGGGTTCACATAGATCAGGCCCATCTGCACCGCGCCGAGAGGGTTGGCCAGCTCCCGGTCGCTGCTGTAACGCTCATCGTCCAACCACCCGGTCTCGGGACCCCAGTAGATGTCCTCCTCCGGCTCCCACACGTCCTCACGGCCGCCGCCGAAGCCCAACGTCTCGAAGCCCATCGACTCCAGCGCCACATTCCCCGCAAGGATCATCAGATCGGCCCATGAGATCTTGCGACCGTACTTCTGCTTGACCGGCCACAGCAGCCGGCGCGCCTTGTCCAGATTCGCGTTGTCCGGCCAGCTGTTGAGCGGCGCGAAGCGATGCGTACCCGATCCGCCGCCACCCCTCCCGTCGAAGATGCGGTAGGTGCCGGCGCTGTGCCAGGCCATCCGGATGATCAGCGGCCCGTAATGGCCGTAGTCGGCCGGCCACCAGGGCTGGGAGGTCGTCATCACCTCTTCGAGATCGGTCTTCACCGCGTCGAGATCAAGACTGTTGAAGTCCGTCGCGTAGTCGAACCCTTCGCCCATGGGATCGATCAACGGCGAGTTCTTGTTCAAGGGCCTCAGGTTCAACTGTTCCGGCCACCAGTGCTGATTCGCCAGCGAGCCCATCGCAGTGGGCATCTGGTGCGACACCGGACACTTGGCGGTCGGCACGTCCTGGTCGATGGTGCTGATGTCTTCGACTGTCATCGGTAGTCCTCGGTTGCTGGTAGGCCGATCATGCGATGCCAATCTAGCCGTAGCCACCAGACCGTTGGCGCAAGCCCGACCGGTCCAGGCGGCGGAGAGGACCCCTTACCTCTCCTCCCGTGAGTAGGGGATGCCCAGGGCGGCGGGGGCGCCGATGCGCCTGCGCAGGTCGCCCCGAGCGAGGAGGAACAGGGCAGCGATAGTGATCAGGAAAGGCATCATCCTCAGGACCTCGGCGGGGATCTCTTCGAAACCGAGGGCCTGGAGCGTGAAGTTGGTACGCACGGCGAGGCCGAAGACGTAGGCGCCCAGCAACAGCCGGAAGGGACGCCAGGCCGCGAACACCACCAACCCGATGGCGATCCAGCCCAAACCGGCCACCGTCGCCTCGGCGTTCCAGGATGTGACGATCACTGTGATCAGGTTCGCCCCGGCCAGCCCGGCCAGCGCGCCTCCGATCACCGAGTAGACGTAGCGGGTCCGGATCACGTTGATCCCCACCGTGTCGGCGGTCGAGGGCTCCTCGCCGACCGCGCGCAGCGACAGCCCGAGCCGCGTCCTCGATATGTGGAAGGCCGTCAGCGCGACCAGCACCCACGAGATGTACACGAATATGCTCTGCCGGAACAGGATCGGCCCCAGCACCGGCAGATCGCTCAGCCCCGGAATCTCGATGGCGGTGACGGCCTTGTTGATCACGGTGAAACCGTGCGGTTCGCCGATGAAACGCGCCACCCCGGAAGCGAATATGAACAGGGCGAGACCGGACAGTATCTGGTTGGCGCGGAAGGACACGGAGAGCACTGCGTGGAGTCCGCCGATCAGGGCGCCCCAGAGCATGCCGACCGCAACGCCCACGATCACGCTGTCGGTCGCCTGGACCGCCGTGAAAGTTCCGATGGCGCCGAGAAGCATGGTCCCCTCGACCGACAGGTTCAGTACCCCGGCCCGCTCGCTGAGCAACTCCCCCAGTCCGGCCAGGATGATCGGCGTACCGGCGGTGATGGCGCCGGCCAGCGTAAGCACGAGCACGCTGTCGTTCATGTGCTCGACTCCTCCTTTGGAACAGCCCCCGCTCCCGGCGCCACCGCCACGGCAGCAGGCGCACCGCCGGGCCCGGCGCGCGTCCGTATCCAGCGCCACCGGTAGGACAGCAGGGTCGCTCCCCCCACCACGAAGAGGATCAACGTTCCCTGGACGATTATCGAGACCGAGATCGGGATCGGGTTGGGCATCGATTGCATGGTCAGGGCCGCGTTCTCGACCGCCCCGAGGATCACAGCGGACACGACTATGCCGAACGGGTTCAGCCTGCCGAGCGCCGCGACAACGATGCCCGTGTAGCCGAGCCCGGCGGCGAAGCCCTCGGGGCTGAAGCGTCCCCCCCTCCCCAGCAGTTCTATGGCGCCTGCTAGCCCGGCCAGCGAACCCGAGATCAGCAGCACCCGCACCGTCAGGGCGCCGATGCTTATGCCGGAATAGTGGGCGGCCTTGGTGGAGCTGTTCATGACCCGCATCGTGAAACCGAGCCGGGTGTGACGCAACACGAGATGCACCGCGATCACCGCGAGGATGGCGACGAAGAAGCCCCAATGCAACCTAGTGTTCCCGACCCTGGGCAGTTCCAGGAAGGAAGCCACCTCACGACCCACCGGATGACCGATCAGGGTCGTGTCCCGCCATGGACTGGTCGTACCGTCGACCAGGTAGTAGGAGAAGATGACCGCCACGAAGTTGAGCATCAGGCTGGTGAGGATCTCGTTCACCCCATATCTGGCCTTGCCGTAAGCCACCAGCGCGATCCAGAACATACCTCCGACCATGCCGGCCAGGAGCGTCATCGGGATACCGATCGGGGCGGGCATGATGTCGCCTATCCAGACACCGAACCCGGTGGCGGCTATGCCCCCGAAGATGAGCTGGCCTTCGGCGCCGATGTTCCAGAGCCGGACCCGGAAGGCGAACGCCACGGCGAGACCGGTGAGGATGAGCGGGGTGGCGCTCGTCAGCGTGTCGGCGAAACCGAACCACGATCCGAAGGCCGTCCTGACTATCTCGAAGTACACCACGACCGGATTGAGGGATCGAAACGCCAGGAAGGCGGCCACGACCACGAGCGCTAGGCCAATGGAGCCGAAGGGCAGCACGATCTTGAGCCACAGCGGCGCCGCCGGTCGGGGCTCGACCACTACGGGCCAGCGGAAAGCGCGACCGCTGCTCACGCGCTGCTCCCCGTCATCGCCAGGCCAACCATGTCCCGATCCAGATCCTCGATCGCCGTCTCGTAGGCGACCGTCCCCTCGTACAGGACCATCACCGTGTCGGCCAGGGCGAGCACCTCGTCCAGATCCTCGGAAATGAGCACGATCGCGCACCCCGCCTCGCGCAGGCGACCGATCTCCTCGTGCACGAACTGGGCCGAGGCCACATCCAGGCCCTGGGTCGGCGAGGACACCACCAGGACATCCGGCGAGCCCGAAAGCTCCCGCGCCAGGATCACCCGCTGCAGGTTCCCACCCGACAGGGTTCCCGTCTTCACATCGGGCCCGGCGACCACGATCCCGTAGTCCTCGATATGCTCGAGAGCCCGCTGCTGGGCGCGCGAGGCGTTGAAACCGCTTCTCACCGCGTCAGTCAGCATCAGGTTCTCGGCCACCGACAGGTCCGGCGCAAGGCCGGTGTGCAGGCGATCGCTGGGTATGTATCCGAGACCCTGGTTGCGGGCGGCCCTCGGACCGGCGCCCGTTGTGCCCGCTCCGCCGATCTCCACGGAGCCCGAGTCCGGTACGGCCAGGCCCGCCAGCACATCGGCCAGCAATTCCTGGCCGTTGCCGGCCACACCGGCGATGCCGACGATCTCCCCCGAACGCGCCGCCAGCGTGATCCCGTGCAGGCCTTCCCGGTCGTTCGTCCGGGACACTTCCAGGTCCCGGGCCACCAGGACCGGTTCTCCTATCTCGGCGGAAGCCTCCTGGCGCGCGAATTCGTGTTCGACCGGACGACCGATCATGGCGGTGGCCAGTGCCGCCGCGGTGGTCTCCTGCGTGGGAATGACCAGCTCGACCCGACCATCCCGCATCACGGTTACCGTGTCCGAGACCTCCATGACCTCCCGCAGCTTGTGGGTGATGATCATGACGGCCACCCCGTCCGCCGCGAACGAACGGATGGTCTCGAAGAGGCGTTCCACCTCCGCCGGTACCAGTACGGCGGTGGGCTCGTCGAGCAGGAGGACATCGACTCCCCGGAACAGGGTCTTCAGCAGGTCGACCCGCTGCCGCTCGCCTGCCGACAACTCCCCGGCCAGGGCGCCCACCCGTACCGACAGACCGTACCGCTCCATGAGCGAGCGGACCCGGGCGCGGATCTTGGCATTGTCCAGGTAGTAGGGGAGGTCGGGATAACCGAGCACGATGTTTTCCTCGACGGTCAGCCGATCCACCAGCCGGGCATGCTGGTGGACCATCCCGACGCCCCGGGAGAGGGCATCCGGTGGGTTCCGGAACTCGACCATCTCTCCGTCGAGCCTCAGCATTCCGCTATCAGGCCGGTAGAGGCCCGAGAGCATGTTCGCCAGAGTCGTCTTGCCCGCCCCGTTCTGACCCAGGACCGCATGGACCGAGTGGCGCGCCAGGAACAGGTCCACGGAGTCATTGGCCACGACCGGCCCGAAACGCTTGCTGAGCCCGTGAGCCTCAAGCATGATGCTCACCGATCCGGGCAGGGGCAGATCCGCGCGGGACGAGACGGTTCTCGATCATCGCCCACAATGTACATAAGCCCGCGCCGCTCGATGGTGATTCACCACGCGGAGCCGATCGAGGCCTCCCACCCTCAAGCAGGAGACCTCGATCCAAGCTAGCCGTCTACCTTCCCTCCGGTGGTCTGTCTACGACGGGAAGCCCCCGATCACCCCTTCGAGGAGGAAGTCCATTCCCAGGAGGAAGCCCAGGTCGGCAACCTCTCCGTCCGCGAGTACCTGATTGCCGTCCTGGTCGTTGAGGGGACCGGTGAACACGTTCAGGTCCCCGCTGGTCATGCCTTCGACCGCTGCATCGAGCATGGCAACGGTCTCGTCGGACAGGAAGTCCGCGTACGGGCCCGGGGATAGGAGCCCTGCCCCCAGAGTCAGATAGGTGTTACCGGCCTCGTATGTGCCGTCGATCATCTGTTGAGCCACTTCAGCGAAGTAGCCGCCCAACTCCAGGAGCGCGCCGGTGAGATAGGCCTCGGGAGCGAACCGCTGCCCGTTGTCGTAGATCTCGATCCAATAGCCACCCCTGGCCTGTGCGACCTCTCCTGCGGTGGTCAACTCGGTCACCTGGGCAACGGCTCTGACGCCCGTGTCGAAGAGCGATTCGGCAGCCTGGCCCTCGATCAGCGGGTCGAACCAGGTTCCGGTCCAGACGACCTGGACTGTCGCATCGGGGTTGACCGACCGGGCCCCGAGCAGCAATCCGTTGATGTCGCGCAGGACCTCGGGGATCGGATACGAGGCGAGGATGCCGATCTCGTCCGGTCCCACGAGGCTGGCGGCGGCCAAGCCGCCCAGATACATACCCTGCTCGAAACCACCGTCGTACGATCCGACGTTCTCGGACAGCAGGAAGAAGCCCGGGCCGAGGAACTGGGCTTCGGGGTACTGCTCCGCAACTGCCACTACCTGGTCCTGGTAATCGAACGAGGTGGTGACAAGCAACCTGTATCCCTGCCTGATGAGATCTTCGAACACCCGCTCCGCTTCGGCTGTAGCCGGTACGGATTCGAGGAAGACCGTCTCCACGGCGCCCCCCATTATGTCTTCGAGTTCGAGCCGTCCCATGTTGTGCCGGAAGTTCCAACCGTGCTCACCCACCGGCCCCTGATGCACGAAGGCCACCTTCAGCGGCTCGACAGCCGCCTCGGTGGTGGCGGGCGCTGCCGTCGTCGCGGGCGCCGCAGTCGTAGTCGTCTCGGCTTCCTCACCCCCGCAGGCGGCCACCACCAATAGCAACGCAACCAGGCCGCCAGCCAGTCTCCTCGATGTGCCCATACAAAACCTCCGCAGGCCGGGATCGGCTGATGTTCCTCCCATCAGCCTCCCGCCGATGGTAAACCGCCCATCCACGAACTGGAACGGGTTTCTCGCGGCATGGAAGCAGCCGGCCCGGCGACCGGCCTCAGAACGGTTTTGGTGGGAGGATGCCGGAGAACAGGTGCTCCCCGCATCCGTCTCCGTCGCCGGGAAGGCGAAGAATCTCGGTCTCGAAGCCGGCATCCTCCATGAGAGAAACCCAGGTCGCCAGCGGGAAGAGGCCGGTCACATGGAGGTCGGTCTCCACGCGCCGGCGGCCCCCCTCGTTGATCGTGTAGGTGATCCTGGACTCGATGGTTGTGTCGGCCGGATCGGGGTCGGTCAACCGCTCCTCGACCCTCACCTCCGGGTCGCCGGGTCGGGAGGGTGGCGGGATGTGCCAGTGCAGGACCCTGCCCTCCTCGAAGGACTCAGCCACCAGGTCGGGCGCCGCCAGAAGCAGACCGCCCGGTCGCAGGTGGACTCGGGCGGTGGCGAATACCGCTCTCAAGTCGTCCTCGGTCAACATGTAGGACACCGCATCGTGGATGAGCACCGCGTCGAACACCCTCCCCAGGCGCACCGTACGCATGTCACCTACGTGATGCTCCACGTCGGGGTTCAACCGCCGGGAGTGCTCCAGCATCTTCGGGGACAGGTCAACGCCGGTGGCCTCGAAGTCGGAAGTGAGGTGCGACAGGTTGTGGCCGCCGCCCACGCCGAGCTCCAGGATGCGATGCCGTCCCTCCCCCAGCCGGGCCCGGATGGCGTCCCTCCAGTGGCCGGCCTCCTCCGCGTAGTCCTCCGGAGGGCTCACCAGCGGCCACAGGTAGGCCAGGTCGGAATAGAGGCGGCGGCTTCCTGCCATGGCCCTTCCAGGCTACCGGATCGTGCTGCGCCGAGCCATCGAGGTTGCCCGGGCCGTCCCCTCGGCCTGAGCGACGGCGCGGAGCTCGGTCATCCGCCCGGCAGCATGCTGCGCGTCACGGCGGCCGGTGGCAAGCTCGCGCCAGATGGCCCGGCCTCCGAGGAACCCTGATGCCCCCGCCGCGCAGGCCACCCGCACCTGGTCGCGGAACAGCCCGAAGTCGCTGCCCTCGGACAGGATGACCCAGGGAACCGGACTCAAGCGGTCGACCTCGGCGCAGGCTTCGGCCCATTCCTCGGGAGCCTGCCGACCACCCTCCGGCATGACAGGGAACTGCAGCTTGAGCACCTCGGCGCCCAGCGGGCCGAACCGTCTCACCCCCTCCAACACGGCTCGCTTCCGGTCCTTCGGGTCCTCGTACAGGGCCAGCGGCTCGCAGAAGAGCGGCAACCCGGCCGCCCGGCACTGCCTCACCACGTCCGTCACGAACCGCTCCGCCGCCGACATATCCCCGTCCGGGTCGTAGTACACGGAGATCTTGACGGCGTCCGCTCCCATCCCGGCGGCGCGGTCCGCGTTCCAGCCGGGGAGGAGGCGAGGGGCGGTGCGCACGTCGGCGTAGTCCCCATCCTCGATGCCGAGGATCAGGCCCATACCCTCCGGACGGCGCCGATCGGCCCGGTCCATACCGATCAGATAGCCGGGGTCGATCAGGACCGCCCCGGCGATGGGCCCGAGCGCGGCGATGATCGGTTGCTTGGCGGCGTTGATGTCCGCGGCGGTCATGCTCTCCGGTTGGTCCGGACTCACGGTCTGCGCGAACGACCCCACATGATCGATTGCCAGGACCGTGAACAGACCGGCGTCCGTTGCGACCCGCGCAAGCCCCTCCGAGCGCGGCCCCGACCGGCCGGTCATGTGTTCAGGCCCTCGATCTGTAGGTGGTCGCGTATCGGGATAGGCCGGGTAGTGCGCATCCCCAGCCAGGCGGCAACCTCGGCAAGCTCTGAGGACAGGTCTCCCTGCGCCACCGCGTAGTGGTGCTCGCGGCCCTGAACCATCACGGTGTTGACCAGGTCCATCAACTCGATCGGCTCGCCGTTGAGCCGGAAGCGGGTGAACCAGCCGCGGGTGCCGTCGAACCCGGCCTTCCCGGTGTCCACCACCTCGGCGGTGGCAACGAAAAGCTCGCTGAAGTCATCCCCCGCATAGGCAATGGTGGTCTGCTGGGGAGCGAACAACAGGTCGCCCGACACCCCGTAGCGGACATCCGACTTGCGGCCCAGCGTCACGTGATCCACCCAGCGGATCCCGTTGCCGGCGCCGAAATGGCGGGGCGTGACCCCGCAATGCCAGAGCAGCGCGGCATCGGCTTCCAGGTCAAGGGTGGTGAGGTCCAGCAGGGTGGCGGACCCATGATTGGGCGACATCGAGTTCATCAGGAGCATCGACACCGCTCCGGGTACGTCTCCCTCGCAGGAGACCGCCACCCCGTCCTCCGAGCCCAGCAGGCTGTAGGCCATGCAGGGGGCCATCTCGAAGTCCTCCTGGAAGCTGGGCCAGCACTGGACCGCCAGGGCGTCGTACCCCTCCGTCTCGATGATCCGCCGGAGCGCCAGGTAGAGGCGGGCGTTGCGGTCCATGCCGATCGATGGGGCGGTCACTTCTGTGGCCAGGTCGGTGGCCATCCGCACCACGGAGGCGGCCGGACGGGTCTCGACGGCCCGCGCCACCCGGACCACCTCGTCGATGGTGTGGGTACCGACCCTGGTACCGAACCGGCTCTCGAGGCTCGCCTCGTCGAACAGCATGTTGTAGAAGCCGGGAGAGATGCCGCCGATCCAGCCGATCCGTGCCGAAGCCATCGCCTTGATCCCCTTCAGCGCCCGGAAGGTGACGCGGAAGCGCCGTTCCGTTTCCGGTTCGTCGATGTGGCCCAGGAACCACTTGTAGGGCACCCCCCGCTCCCGCAGGTAGCGGCGGATTATCGAGGCGAAGTGGTTGGTCGAGACCAGCGAGTGGAGCTGGATGGATCCCTCCAGCACCGGCTCCGGTGTAGCCCAGAGCCCGAGCCGGGGAGCGGCCGCCGCCAGCGGTTCGAGCAGCTCGCCCGAGGCGCAGGCAGCAGCCTGCAGGACCAGGAAGTCGAGCTGTCGGGATGACAGGTGGTCGGCGGCCTCGCGGGCCGACTCGAGATCGCCGATGCCGTGGTCGATGGCCACCAGGTCGAAGTCCAACTGGTCCGCGAGGCGGCCGAGGCCGGTGATGGCCCGCCGGTACTGGTCGTGCTCGTCGGCGTAGTAGCTCTCGAACGCCACCCCCACGTACCCGACCCGGAGTCGCCCTCCACTCATGCTCTCACCTCACTGCTTAGCTGGTCCGCCCAGGACTCGAGGACCAGGGCAACCGTGTTGGCGCCGGGATCCTCCGTTCCCAGGCTGTGATCCGGGGCGAAGCGGGCCCGCCCCGCGGTGGGCCGCATGCCTGCGGTCGCCCTGGCGCCCCGGCGCGCCGCCCGGGCCGCCGCGGCCATCGCCGACCCCAGGTCATCGTGCCTGTCCACCGACTTTCTGGCATCGCTTACCGCCGGCGCCAAGGCGTCGATCATGGTCTTATGGCCCGGCTCGGCCTTGCCCACCCGGGCTACGCGCGCCAGGCCCTTCTCCATCCCGGCTACCAACAGGCTCGCATCGGGGGCCGCCGACCGGGAGAGGCCGGCGGCCAGAGCGCCGAAGAAGGAGCCGAACAGGGCGCCGGCAGCGCCGCCCACCGTCTCGTGGAAGGCGGATCCGGCGGCTCGCATCACATCGGCGGCCGTGCTGTGGTCGCCTTGCTGGGCGCGACGAGCCGCTTCCGCCAGGGCGGTCGCCATGTTCACCCCGTGGTCACCGTCACCGGCCACTGAGTCGAGCCGGGACAGTTCCTCCTGGTGATCGTTCACCCGTGTGGAGGCGGCGACCACCAGTCGCACCGCCAGGTCCCGATCGATCATGCCCCGCTACCGACCCACCATCGTGAATCCCGCTCCCGTGGCAGGCCGGTCGTAGAGATCGAGCAACTCGCGATCCATGTGGCAGATGGCGAACGAGAATCCCGCCATATCGAGGGTGGTGGCATACGGACCCATCCAGGACCGGACCGCCTCGACCCCTCTCCGCTCCAGGGCGGCGCGAGCCCCCCGGTACAGGACCGATAGTTCCATGAGGGTGAGCGATCCGGCGTTGTTGAGCAGCACGCCGACATGCGCGCCCGGAGGCAGGTCGGCGTCATCCAGCATGCGGTCGATCATCAACCCCGCAATCTCGTCCGCCCGGACATCCTCGCCGAGACGGTCACCCGGCTCGCCATGAACCCCCATGCCCACCGACAGGGTGGTGTCCTCGGGATCGCCGAGGGGTTGCCCGCTCACCGGATGGGCCACCGTGCCGGTCGCCGCCGAGAGCGAGCGGGTGCGATCCCGGATTTTGCGGGCGATCGCGGCGCACGCCTCAAGGGAGTCGCCCCGTTCCGCCGCCGCCCCCACCATCTTCCACACGAAGAAGAGCCCGGCGCCGCCGCGGCGTTCGGTGATCCGCTCCTTGGGCGCCGAGGCCACATCGTCGTAGAGGACCACCATCTCCACCCCGTGGATGCCTGCATCCTCCGCCTCGTCAATGGCAAGCTCCGCGTTCATGATGTCCCCGGCGTGGCTGGAGACCAGCACCAGCACCCCGCCGCCCCGGTCGGCGGCCTCGATGCCCCGCAGGATCGCCGTCGGGCCTGGTGAGGAGAAGATCGGGCCTGCCACGTTGACGTCGAACAGCCCCTCCCCGACCCAGCCGATCATGGCCGGTTCGTGGCCGGAACCGTTGCCGATCACCAACCCCACCTTGCCCTCCGCCTTGGGAACGGTGCGGACCACCAGACCGTCCCTCAACGAGATGACGCCTGCGTGGGCGGAGACGTACCCTTCCAGCATCTCCGCCACCGCCCGGGCCGGATCGTTGAGAAAGCGACGGGTGCGGATGCTCATGCGATGTGCTCCCGGATGAATCGGGCCGCCTCTGCCGCATCCTGATCCGGGCGGTCGGTCAGATCCCGCCAGGCATAGGTGGCCCGGCCGGTCTCGACCTTCGAGTTGGGGAAGGTCTCGAACACCACCCAGCCCTCGTAGCCGGCCTCGTCCAGCGCCTGACTGAAGGAGGCCCAATCGATGTGGCCGTACTGGGGCGCCCGCCGGTTGTTGGCGGCCACCTGCACGTGGCCGATCCGGCTCCCCGCCAGGCGAACGGCACCGGCGAGGTCATCCTCCTCCATGTTCATGTGGAAGGTGTCCAGCTCCACCTTGACAGATGGATGGTCCACCAGGTCCATGTATTCGAGGCAATCGGCGACGGTGTTGAACATGAAGGTCTCGAAACGGTTGAGGACTTCGAGGCATATATCGATGCCGAGTGTGGAGGCATAGCCGGCGACCTCGCGAAGGGCGGCAGCGGAGCGTTGCCGGTGGCCGTCCTGGTCACCATCCGGGAAACCCATCCAGGTGGCGTAGGTCACCCCTCCCAGGATCGGGCTGCCGAGCCGGGCGGCATCATCGAGGCAGCGCCGCAGATGGTCGATACCGGCCCTACGCACGGAGGCATCGGGGCTGGAGATGTCCATGGTCGGACTCAGCCCGGTGCTGCAGAGAACGTCGAGGCCCAACGATCCGGCGGTGCGGGCCATCCGCTCGACGCCCACATCGAGGCCGGCCACCAGCGAGATCTCCACCCCGTCGTAGCCGGCTTCTGCGGCCTTGGCGAACACGGCCGACTGATCGTCCGACCATCTGTCGAGCCAGTAGAAGATCTCGATACCGACCGGTCGGGTCACGCGGTCACCTCCTTGACGACGAACGCTATGCGCAAGAGCGGATGGGCGGGTTGGCGGTTGCTGAACGTCACCGCCACCACGGTACCCCGCTCCGGTATCTCCTCAGCCACCACCCGGTGGGTGATGCCCCCGTCCACCCCGTCGAGCCGGATCGAGGCGAGAATGTACGGTACGTCGATACCGCCGAACGGAGGCGGGCTGTGAACGCGGGTGGCTGCCACGATCCTCCCCGTGCCCGGCAGGTCGTACCAAGTGGTCTCGGACAGGTCGGCATCGCAGAACTGCCGCGGTGGGAACCAGGTCGACCCACACTCCGGGCACTCGGTGGCCCGGAGCACCCCGTTCTCGAGACCCTTATGGAAAGGATCGGCCGATCCGACCGCATGGCGATACCGCTGGGCCATCTCGATATGGAGCAAGGAGAGCGGCCCCCCGTCCAATGCCGGCGCCCCGCACCAGGCGCCCCCCCCGCGGAGAACGGATCCGGCGTCGGGCGAGCGGGATCTCCCCCCGAGCCCGGAACGGACGATCCCGTGGCGGCGCCGGCCGCCCCGGAAGGCGCCGAGAACGCGAAAATCGCCCGGCAGACCGGTGCTCCGCACCGGGCCCTCCCCCACCACCACCTTTCCTGTTTGGGGCGTGGCCGGCCATGCCCGGCCTGCTGCCGGGAATCGGCGGTTCGCTCCACGAAGCCTTGGATATTCCCTCGGGCTGGTCGAGCCAATCGGCAGAGCTCTCGACCAACACAGGTGCTTGGTGATGGACAACGTATATCGGGGATGTGACAGATTCAACCCCCTGGTTTTCGCCGTCTCTGAAACCGCGGGGGCGGCGCAGCGGTCGGTCGCGTTCATGTGGTGCGTCCGAACACGTTCACGACCGCCAGCGAGCCGACTCCGGCGTGGGTGTCGGTGATTCCGATCCGGGCATCCGGGACGGCTCGGGCACCCGAGACCTCTCCCCTGAGCTGGCGCACCACCTCCACCGCCTGGGCGATACCGGTGGCGCCGACCGCCGATCCCCGGCCCAGCAGCCCACCCGAGGGGTTGACCCCGACCTCTCCGCCCCGGTCGAAGCGGCCCTCGGCAGCCGCCATGCCTCCCTCCCCCACCGCGCACAGACCCAGGTCCTCGTAGGCCTGGAGCTCCGCCCCGCTGAACGAGTCGTACACCTCGGCCACATCGATCTCTTGCGCCGGATCGTCGATGCCGGCCATCCGGTAGGCGTCCCGGGCCGCCCTCCGCTTGGCGACGAAGTGAGGGAACACCTCATCCGACCGGTCGGAGAGGCGGGGATGGTCGGTGGATGACCCGGAGCCGAGGATCGCCACGGGGGGACGCACCGGGAGGCTGGACGAGTGCTGCTCGGCCCATTCCCGGGTGGCGAGGAGCACGGCCGCCGCGCCGTCGCTGAGCAGGCTCGCGTCGAACAGCCGATAGGGATCGGACAGCGGCGCCGAACCACGCACGTCCTCCACCGTGATCGACATGCCTTTGTGGGCTTCGGGATTCTCCAGGGCGATGCGCCTGTTCTTCACCGCGATCTCGGCGAACTGCTCGGCTCTGGTTCCGTACCGTCGCATGTGCTCGGTGATCATCAGCGCGTAGGGAGCGGCGAAGGTCCCGAACACCGGGGTCTCCCACTCGAAATCGGCGGACATGGCAAGTATCTCGGTTGCGGTGGCCCGGTCGACGGACTTCCCGTTGGTCTCCCCACCGAACACCAGCGCCGACCGTGCGGCGCCCGAGGCGATCGCCATCACCGCAGTCCTGATGGCCAGTGCCCCGGTCGCGCCACCACCCTCCACGCGGAGCGTGGGTTTCCCCACCAGTCCCACGCTGTCCTGGAGTATGTGGCCGAGGCTCATCTGGCGGTTGAAATGGTCGCTCTCGTAGGCCGCCACGCCCATATCAATCGATCCTGCCCGGGTGCCGGCGTCGATCAGGGCCTCCCGGGCCGCCTCGACCACCATGTCCCGGACGCTCGCGTCGGCGCGGAACCCCACGAATGAGGTCATGCCTACCCCGACCACGAAGGCTGTCTCGCTCATCAAACGCACTCTCGACACCGCCCACGACGAATCGATCCACGCGAGAGCCTGCCGAAGCGACAGGTTCGCGGCATCACATCGGCGTTTCCTGCGCCGCCTTGTTTGTCGACAAAGGGCGGCTCGCGGAGGTGCAGCAGCGTGTCACTCAAGAACGAGACCCTCCTCAGCTGCCCAAGCTCGGAACTCACCGGGCTTGAAGGGCAGGCGATACTCGGTGGATAGAAGCGCGTCGGCCATGTGGCTTACGAGGTCGATGGTCAGGAGCCCTTCGCAAATGGCGTCGTAGAGAGCCTCAGCGTAGGTGAACAACTAAGTGAGGCTCTACGGGCAAGCCTCCGTGCGGGTCCGTCATCGATCACAGCTACCGCTGGAATAGTCTCGGCTAGCGCGAGCACCTCGGCGTCGCCGATGTTGCGTCCTCGGGACACTAGGGGGACGGCGAATCGCTCGAAAGCCGCAAGCTCCCTGTTGGATGCCAGACTACGCTGCTCCAACCAATCAGCACTGAGCACTGAGCACAGGCGGTAGTCACGATCCACCCCTCGCTCAAGCTCGGCGAAGACCGCGGCAGGAGCAATGGCAGACCGTTCGCCGACAATTGCTTCAAGTACACCGAGGAGGTCTGCACGGGCAAAGGCGCTCAGGGGACCCGTATCGAAAACCAAGGCGTCCATGCGGGGTCCCTCAGGACAATAAGGACCAGATCGCCTGCTTCGGGAGATACGGGAGAGGAGGAAGGTCGTCCCGGTCCCATGTATCCAGCAGCAGCTCGAGGGCGCGAGCGGCTGAGACATCCTCTGTGCGATAGACCTCCAGCACGGCCTTGACGTAGAGAGTGGGGAGCTCTGGCGGGTTCAGGTCGGTGGGCACGAACAGATCGTGCTCCAAGATGTCCGCCTTCCGGATTCGGGTTTCCCTGACCGCTCCGACCTCGTCAGGGGGCGCCAACTCGAGTTCGTCGAGCCTCTGGGCCAGGGTCGACATGTCCACGCGGAACTCGTGTCCGATCAACACCGCGTCGGTCCGGGTGTCCTCTCCCCCGCGCCACCGACCCGCTAGAGCGGCGGACGGGAGGAGCAGCGCCCGGGCGAAACGGTCGACCAACGCTTCGGTGCGTAGGGCGGAGTGATCGAGTACGTTCCAGTCGGTCGAGTACTCGTCGGCGAACACGTAGTGGCCGATCTCGTGCGCCGCCGTCAGCCGCCTCCGACCGAGGTCTCGCTCGCCGTTGACCACCGCCACGCCGCCGCGGTCCAGCAGGACGGATGCACCGTCTGCGTCGGCGGGGCCGCAATCCAGCGAGAAGATCAACAGCCCGACCTCTGCTGCCCGCCCGACCAGATCGAGGGCCGGCTCTCCGTCCTTGTACCCGAGCAGGCCGCGGATCTCGTCCGCGGCCGCCTCTGCGGACTCTGGGGTGGACGGCATCAGTCTCTCAGGAGTAGCCCGCAGGTCGAACTCATCGAGGATCGATCCAAGGAAGGTGACCTCGCGGGCGAGCCGTTCGACGGTGCGGTCCAGAATGGTCGGGAGCACGCCGGGCTCGGTGGCGGCGCGACGCGACACGACGGCCGGCGGGGCGTCCTCGAAGAACCATTCGATCCGCATGTCCAGCGCGGTGGCCAGCCGCGCCAACTCCATCGCTCCGACACGCCGCGCCCCGGTCTCGATCTTCGCCAGAACGGTGCGCCCCATCCCCGCCCTCAACGCGCACTCTCGTTGGGTCATCCCCAGCCTGCGGCGTGCTTCACCGATCCGCCCGCCCAACTCCTCAAATCCGATGGCCATGGTGTGCGATTATAGCACACACAGGCTGTTCCCAACTACCTGCTCAAGGGAATCAAGCGAGCAGCGCTCGGGTTCCGGAACTTCGCGAACTACCGAATACGGGCACTGCTCTACGCCGGCAAACCCAACTGGGACCTGTTGGGGACAGTCACTCCCCACTGAAATTCGATGAGCCACGAAAGTACGGGACCACGCAACCGACGAGAGGCGTACTTAGAGGAAGATGACCAGTAATTCGCCCAGCAATTACATAACGATAACTGGTTCTACTATCTATTCTCTCTCTTTGACCGGAAGGGTTCGGTACGTTTACTAGCTTACGATCCGTTTCTGTTCCGGTCATCCATTTGAGCACCGTCTTAACACGTCCCCATACGTTTGCGGGTATCATGTGTTAGGTTCCGGTACGTCCCGTTTAGGGCGCTCGCGGGTGTGTACAATGGGAGGTGTGTCGGTTCTCTGGCCGTTGTGGTTGCTTGTAGGAAGCCAGCTTCTGTGGGGTTGGTGGGCGGGGACGGTCTCGCATCGGAAGGGATATAGCCGTAAGGGTGGGTGGGTTGTCGGGTTGGTGACCGGTCCCTTCGGCGTGATTATTCTCTATTGTCTCCCGCCCGACCCTCACTACCAGTTACACCGAAAACGATAAGAGGATTTGACGCCGGAACCTAGACCCATGGAGTGGTAAGGCAAGGCGGTGGAGCCTATGAAGCAAGAGCGAATCCGTCCCATGAAGAAGTGTCGGGTGTGTGGCCACACGGTCGGGGAGCTTCGGCGTAGCAAAACAGCTTTTCATTTTGGTTCTGGCTGGGATTGTTGTTTATGCCGCTTTGGTTGACGCTTCCGTTCCTCCCGAAAAAGGTGTATTGCGTTCGTTGTGGAAACGAGGGTAGCTGGCTCGTCTAATTTGGGAGAACGGTGGTGGGCTGCGGAAAATGGTAGGGGTGGGGGTGGTAGCGGCTGGCTATGGCTCTGCTAGGAGCGGGAGGATGGAAGTATGAGGACGCTCCCGTGGGTAGTGGGGATTGTGGTTGTGGTGTTGGCGGTTGCGGCGGTGGTAAGGTCGGTGGAAGAACCGGCGGTGGCTACCTTCTCGACGATGACCCTGCCACCCCCTACTTCCGAGACTCCCCGACCATCGTGGTCTCTCGATAGGTGTGCCGACGAGAGTAGCGATATGATGCGGAATATGGAGATGTATGAGCGTTGGCCGAAGATGTAGGAGACGTATTGAGCCAGTCTGAATACGATAATATCCGGTATGCCGTGACTCCGATAATGACTCGGTTCGATCTCATGGGCCAGCGTGGCTGTGGTGCGTACGCTCCCGAGCAATGGGATAAGGCGGTCGCAACTATGGAGCCGTTAGTGGGGCTTTGGGAACTGGTGGTAACCCTGTGTGAGTTGGAAGGCGAACTCGATTGCTAAGGCGATAATGTGGAATTGTCTGGCAGATAAGGTTGGAGCGAGTAAGAAAAATAGAGAAGTAACGAGGCAATGAGGTTCACCTAGATAATGATCCGGGGAATCCCCGAATAACCCCGCCTCCTTTTCTTGTCTACAAACACAAAAAGGCGACTTTATACGGGGTATAAGTAGCAGTGATATAGATCTACATGGTGTGGCTCCCTCGCTAATCTGGCTCATCGGATTTCAGTGGGGAGTGACCGCGGGGAGTAGGTGCCAGTTGGGTTTGCCCGCATATAGGAGTGCCCGTATTCGGTAGTTGGAGAAGTTGCGGAACCCGAATGCTGCCCGTTTGATCCT
>MKWU01000071.1_pt1 | contig 170368 bp, 149 predicted proteins | sample 809101 | NCBI WGS metagenome assembly MKWU01 (sample SAMN05860141, study PRJNA318959) | sponge metagenome | host: Aplysina aerophoba | place: Slovenia: Piran, Adriatic Sea, Gulf of Piran | collected 2013-05-07 | reverse complement strand
AACGGACTGCAAGGGACGATACGATTCGGCGATACCCTTGGAAATGGTTGTACAGTATTGTGTTACAACCGTACTGGCGTACCCTAATGGACTACACGGGACAATCGGTATCTAGTTCGGGCGGGATTGATCCGGTCAGTTGATTCCCGACCAGCCACAACTCCACGATGTTGCTCAGGCTTCCAAACTCCGCCGGAATCGTACCCGTCAGTTGGTTGTAGTAGAGGTGCAGCGCCTCAAGGTTGCCCAGATTGCCCAGTGCCGGCGGGATGGAACCCGTGAGGCTGTTCTCATCGAGGTACAGGATTTCGAGGCTGTCCAGGTTGCCGAGTTCAGGCGGAATCGAACCCGTGAGTCGGTTCCGGTAAAGACTTAGCCGAGTGAGGTTGGACAGGTTGGCGAGTTCCGAAGGAACCGACCCGGTCAGTTGGTTTTCGGACAGATCCAAAACCTCAAGATTGCCGAGGCCTCCGAGCTCCGCCGGAATCGAACCTGTGAGTTGGTTGGTGGACAGGTCCAACTCCTCAAGATTGTCAAGCGCACCGAGCTCCGTCGGAATCGAACCCGTCAGCAGGTTGCCGAAGAGGCTCAAGACCTCCAGGCTGTCCAAGCTCCCGAGTGCAGCCGGGATTGAACCGGTCAACTGGTAGTTGCCGGAGAGGTCCAACCGCTCCAGGTTGCTCAGGCTCCCAAGCTCCGCCGGAATCGGGCCGGACAGGTTGTTGTGGACCTGCGACAACTCTCGTACCCGGCCGGTCGCATCAACCGTGACGCCTTCCCAGTTTTCGATCAACGGTTCGGACATCCAACCGCCCTGGCTGTACCAGTCCTCACCCCCGGTGGCGCGATAGAAGGTTTCGAGGATCTCACGGTCCGTCAGGACACGACTCACCGCAGCTTGCGTCGACCCGTCCTGAAGCGTCGCGTGCGTCGTCGGTGCGACGGCTCCGGGGTTGTCCGGGGAACAAGCCCAAAGCATGGTCGCCGCCACCGCTACGCGGGCGCGGGAATGCCTCATCATTCGGCGGCCCTCCGGTCGAATCAGCAGTACTTGGTGTGTGAGGCGGTCGAATGTATCGGGGGTCGGGCCATGTGGACAACGGGCGATCTTGCGCCTGAGCCTGGCATCATCGTGTTACTATCATACGGCTGACCTGCTGCGTGTCGCTCCGATCGCACGTCAACGGATCGCGCGATATGATGGCCACGACAGGGTGTACGCGCGCCACCGATGGATCGGCGCGGGAGGACATGCCGAGCTACACGGCGACCCGCAGCAGCGGCGAGGCGCCGGGGAACCCACCACCCGTGAGGGGATCAACAATGCGCGCCGCAACCAGGGGATTCTTGCTGGCGATGACGCTCTTCGTGACGCCCTCTTCACTGCTCGCGCAAACCATACGCCGAATACTCGTCCGCAACGACCAATCCATGAGTCGTTACCGACCGCTGATCCGACTGTGCGCCCTGTTAGCGGTCGTGGCCCTGACCAAGGGATGCGGGGACGGTGACAGCCCTATTGCGCCGCCAGCGGATACGCCTCGTCCCACAACGGTGGTGGTAAGCCCGACCAGGGCGGAGTTCTCCGCGCTCGGCGCATCCGTTCAACTGACGGCGGAGGTGCGCGACCAGAGCGGCAACGCGATGTCTGGGGCGACGGTGTCGTGGTCAAGCAGCAACGCCTCGGTGGCGACGGTGGACGGGTCGGGGCTGGTGACGGCGGCGGGCAACGGAACGACGACGATCACGGCCAGCGCCGGGTCTACGTCAGGATCTGCGGTGGTCAGAGTCCTCGACTTCACGGGGCTGCTACAACGGTTCATCGAGCTGCACGGCATCGGAGCCGCGGTGTTGGGTGTCATGGAGCAAGGCGAGATCATATATGATGGAGCCGTCGGCTACATGGACGCTCAGCGCCGGGTGCCCGTACGGCAGGACATGATGATGAGGCTCGCGAGTGTTACGAAGCCCATTACGGCTGCCGCGATCCATAAGCTTGTGAGCGATGGGATGCTGGCGCTGAACGACCGGGTCTTCGATCTGGGGCAAACCGGAGGCGGGTTGCTGAAACTCGATCCATTCCCTCAACTGGGCGATGGGCGGCTGGCCGAAATTACCGTCTTGCACCTGCTTCAGCACCGGGGTGGTTGGGACCGGGACATCGCTCCGGACTTCGCGTTTCGGGAGATCGAAATCGCGGCAGCACTATCGGTCGTGAGTCCGCCGGGACGCGCGAACACTGTGCGCTTTGTCTTGGGTCAGCCCCTCCAGTTCAGTCCGGGTTCCAGGCGCGCCTACTCGAATATCGGATACCTTGTACTAGGCCTCATTATCGAAGACGTGTCAGGCAAGGACTACATGACCTATGTGCTTGAGAACATCTTCGATCCGCTCGGCGTTCCTCGAGGCGACCTCATTCAAGGGCGGACTTTCCCGAAGCACCGAAGCGTCCGGGAGCCTTGGTACGACGGGGTGTTCAGATGTCGGAACGTTTTCGACCCGTCGGGGCCTGATGTTCGGTGCCCAGAAGGAGGGTGGGACCACGAGGCTAAGATCGCCCATGGCGGTCTGGTGGCGTCCACGCGCGCGATATTGGCGTTTCTTGATGCCTTCGTCGTCTTTGGCGACGACATTGGTCGCCGCCGCGGAGGGCGAGAAGGAGCGGGGTGGTGGTGGTACCATACGGGAAGCCTCGACGGCACGAACACGCTGGCATTGCAACGCGGAAACGGGATCAACTACGTCGTTCTCTTCAATCGCCGGCTCCGACCATCCTCAGGTCCTAACTACGTAGACATGTTCCTGGAGATCCTTGACGCCGAACTGGCCGACAATATACGGGTACAATACATGGATGCGGAGGCTGTCGCCGGGAAGGCGGATTTCAACAGCGGCGACGTGCTTATTAGCCGGGGGATTACCGTCGGCGCAGGGCGGGGATCGCGATGAGGCCGGGCGGATCGCGTCCGGCTAGCAGTCCACTTGCGGGAATTAGGCGACCGCACCCGGCCGGTCGCATCAACCGTGACGCCTTCCCAGTCTTCTATCGATGGAGTGGACGCCCCTCCCGACGGCATCGCAATGTGCCGACAATGACGGCCATGCCGCGTAGGGTACAGCGGCACCATAGTCGCACTGTGAGCATTGCGCTGAACGCGCGGCATTCCGAGGTCGCGCCCCGAGGCTCCGAGTCCTTTCCTGCAGCTTCCTTACACCCCATGCTATTCTTTCTCGCGGTTTCTACTAAGCACCTCCCCGGTGCACCACCAAGGGAGACTTGAGGGATGAACCGAGCTGGGATCGGTGGCCGCGGGCCTTCTCGTGGGCATCGAGATGGAGTGAGCCCACAGCAGACCATCGTGCCGGTGCTTGCGATGCTGGCCATGGCAGGCTGGGCCGTCGCATGCGGCGACGGAGCCATAGAGCCCTCTCCCCCACCCCCTGAGGCGCGCCGCGCGACGACGGTGGCGGTGACGCCGGCGACCGCTGAACTGGCGGCGCTGGGTGCGACGGAGCAGTTCTCGGCCGAAGTGCGAGACCAGAATGGACAGGAAATGGTAGGGGCTGCGGTAACGTGGTCGAGCGCCGACGGTTCGGTCGCGGCGGTGGACGCTTCCGGGCTGGCGACGGCCGTGGGCAACGGCGCGGCGACGATCACGGTCGCGGCGGGTTCGGTCTCCGGCACCGCAGTCGTGGTCGTGATGCAGTCGGCGGATTCGGTCACGGTGTCGCCCACCACGGATACGATCGTCATCGGAGACACCCTGCGCCTCACTGCGGAGGCGTACGACGCGGACGGTCGGCGGGTGGAAGGCGCGGAGTTCAACTGGACATCGAGTGATGAGTCGGTCGCGACGGTGAACCCCTCGGGACTGGTGCATGGCATCGCCGAGGGCACCACAACGATCACCGGCACCGCGGGGAGCGCCCAGGGAACTGCCCGAATCGCTGTGGCCAATCCGAACTACGCTCCGCCTTATCGCGGGACCGCCTTTCTGGACCCTGATGTCATTGTTCCATCGGATCCGACTGATTTCGTGGGTCTCGAGCCGGCTGGCCGCGGCGAGCGGTTCGTCTACGACCGTCGGCACGGGTGGATCACAATCGAAGCCTACCTGTTCGACGTCACCTTCGCCAACGGGCTGTTTGCCGAGTTTCAGGTCAATCCGGAGTTCGGTACCTGGACGGAGGCCGAGGCGGTAGCCCGCGCTTACGCACCCGCGATCGGCCAGATTCCGGTTGCACTGCGGGAGGATATGGAAGCCGTCTGGATACACCGGGGCGACGAGCCGTTCGGCGGCGGCAACCGCTCCCTGCTCGTGCACGCGGATCGCGGCCAACAATACCGGGAACGTGAGATCCTCCCGGAGATTTTCGTACACGAAGGTGTCCACACGTCGCTTGATTCCGCGCATGCAGACGCACCCGGCTGGCTGGCGGCGCAAGCAGCCGATCCCACGTTCATCTCCACCTATGCCAGGGATCACCCCGGTCGCGAGGACCTGGCCGAGAGCTTCAGCGCCTGGCTGGCCGTAAGGCACCGCAGGGACCGCATCACCGAAGGCATGGCGGACACCATCACCTCGGCGATCCCCCACCGCCTTGCCTACTTCGACAGCCTGGAGCTCGACCTCTGCCCCGTCACTGGACGAGCGTGCGAGGCTCGGGTGATCGATATGGAGTGGGCCGCCGACTTCGTCGCGCGGCAGCATGTCGTCGATGTCATGAACGTCGGGATCCGAGTCGATCCAAACTGCACCGCCGACTGCGAAAGGACGCTCTTCCCGGGGGACGGACGGCGCGACCTGGGAGGTATCAAGGAAGCCACCGGAATCGACATGAGCATGACGAATCCAGGTCAGGGGAACTACCCGGAGCAGTTCAGCGACGGAAGAGTCGCCAACGTCCGTGTCGTCCGCACATATGAGGACATCGAGGTCGCGCGGCAGACCGGCGACTTTGCAATCATGTGGTATTTGCAGACCCGGCCGGCCACTGGCCGCTGGCAGCTCGGAGGGGACGTTGGAACCCTGCGTGATTGGTATGACCAGGGTTTGCGGGTCTTGCAGATCGCGTACGGCAGTCACCGGGAAGATGCAAGAGGGCCGGATGAGCGGCTCGGATACGGCGCTGGCGAGGGAGACGAGAACGGTGTCACGGATCTCGGCCGCCTGGCTATTTCCGAAATGAACCAACTGGGGATGGTCGTGGACTGTTCGCACTGCAACCGGCAGACGACGCTCGACGCGGCATCCATGTCAACGAAGCCGATCCTGGCGAACCACGCGAACGCCAAGGCTCTGACCGATGACCCCTACGAGCGCAACAAGACCGACGAGGAGTTGATGGCCATCGCGGCCACCGGGGGCGTGATCGGAGTCACACCGATCAGGCTCTTTCTCGACACCGACGGCGACGGCGTCACCGGCATGGACGACATGATCGCCCATGTCGAATACATCGCGTCGCTGGTCGGCATTGACCACGTCGGAATCGCGACGGACACATACGTGGACGGTTGGGAACCGAGTTCGCACCACTACGCAAGCGCTGATCTCGCCGCTCTCGATCGCTGGGTGCGGCTAACCGCCCGGCTGCGGGCCCGTGGCTGGAGCGAGGAGGACCTGGCCAAGTTGCTCGGCGGCAACTTCCTTCGGGTGTTTCGGGAAGTCCTCCGGCCGCAGTAGGGGCCGTGCGGGTGCTGGCCCCCTATACGATCTGGGCGTCGCAACGGCTTCGGTCTCGGGCAGCACGGTCGAAGTCGCCCGTGAGCACGCCGAAGCGGCACGACACGACGCGTTGAGCCGGAGCCTCCGCGGTTGCGGGAGGGCGGCATGGGCCTGCACATGCCGAACCGCCCCGATGCCGCACTAGGCATCCCAAATGGCCGGGTCGCTCCCGTCCACGGCCCGGAGACCCGGATCGGCACCGGCGATCTGCGGGCCGTGGCACAACCCCAAGCTGTCCAGCGACTTGCGGAACCCGCGTTCCGCACAACACGGCGGCATTTCCGTGCACAAGCACCCCGATGTCGTTTTCACACCTCCATGACCGGAACGCTGCAGAGCCGTTCGTAAGGAAGTCAACCCGTAACGAAAGTCCTGTTGTCCGCCGTGTCCGATGTTGTCCAAGAAGGGACGCGGGAGGCTGGACCCCGCCGCCAGCGCCTCACCAGAACACCCGCGTCGCGCTCCCTGCACATCCCGCCAAGGCAACGGAACGCGACGGGGTGACCGGCCGGTCCTTCTTGCCGGCTGTTCTCCGGCGACGGTAATCTCATGCGTATGAGCCGATGTTTCGCGCAATGGTCACGTTTATCAAGTGTTTCGTGACACGTCCGGCGCGCAGCCGGTGGAATAGGAGCCTGGACGCCGAAGCCGGTGGGGCGAGGAGAAACGGACATGCAATCGAGAGGGCTCCCGGAGGATGGTCGGGCAAAAGTGCGGCGTGCGCACATTCTCCGGAAGCGGGGCGCCGGAAGGCCGGCACGGTTGAGCGCGGGCTTCGCTATCTCGGCCATCGCCGGGATCGTCATGCTGGTCCTGTCCTGCGGCGATGGCGCTGTCGAGCCCGCTCCTTCGCCGACTCCCGTGGCCACCACGGTGGTGGTCAGCCCAACCTCCGCCACGCTGACGGCCCTCGAAGAAGCGGCCCGGTTCACCGCCGAGGTACGCGATCAGAACGGGCAAGTGATGGCGGGGACACCCATCGCCTGGGCGACCAGCGACGCCTCGGTCGCGGCGGTGGACGGCTCCGGGGTGGTGACGTCAGCGGCGAACGGGACCGCAACGATCACGGCGACGGCAGGCTCCGTCTCCGGCGCGGCGGCAGTTACAGTGGCCCAAGTCGTGAGCGCCGTTGCGGTGTCGCCCTCTGCGGACACGCTGGTGGCGCTCGGCGACTCCGTGCGTCTGGTGGCGGAAGCGACCGACGCGAACGGTCACGGCGCGGTGGCGGCGACGGAGTTCGTGTGGGCGTCCAGCGACACGGCGGTCGCAAGCGTGGGTTCGTCGGGACTGGTGACGGCGGCGGGCAACGGGAGTGCCACGATCACAGCGAGCGCCGGGTCCGCGTCGGGGTCTGCTGTAGTCGCGGTGGTGTTGGCACCCGCCCCGGTGCTTGCTGATTCGTTGTCGGTGCGCACGGTATACGCGATCCCTAGGAATCGTGAATTCGTGCAGGCTTACAGCGACTCGGTGGGCGCTGCCCTTCATCACCTTCAGGTCTGGTACAGGGACCAGATGGATGGGCTCACGTTCGCGCTGGCCGACACGATCCCCGATGTATGTCGACTCTCAGTAAGAGATGATTTTCTCACGGTCCACCCTGGCGGCGCGGGCGAGCGGTGGGATGCGGCGCTAGAAGCTGTGTCAGGGTGCGGGCCAAAGCACAATGACGAGGCGTTCATCTGGATCGTGTACTTCGACGTTGACGAGCCTTGCTGGACGGAGGAGCGCCCGCAAACGCTCGGGAGGGGTGGCGACGGACTCACCATGCTAGGTCGGTGGGACTTGCTCGGCCTGACGGATCGCAGCAACTCTCTCCCATGCGGGCATGGCGGGCAACCTCACGGCCGTTGGGTGGGTGGCCTGGGTCACGAGTTGGGTCACGCCTTCGGCCTCCCTCACCCTCCAGGGTGTGAGGCAGAGGCGCCGACCTGCGACAAGGAGGCGCTCATGTGGGTCGGCTATGCCTGGTGGCCGGATACGTACCTGCGTCATGACGAGAGGGCGATACTGCGCGGGTCGCCGTTTTTCGAGGAACGCTGAAGGTGAGCGCCGGGACCGGCCGGTCCCGGTACCTGCCCCCCAACGTTGGACCCGCGGGGGATGGCAAGCACATCGCGTACCTCCAGGATCCGGGATGAGTGGCGGCACCTTGACGCAGAGTTGTTCGACACCCTGATGAAGCTGATCGGCGACCGGCGGTCAGTCGCGGACATCCAGGAGTCCGGCGTTCTTGGCGATGCGGTCTTTGCCGCCGACCGCCTTCTGGTGGCCGAGATCAAGGTCCAGGATCGCGAGCACTGGCGGAACCGGTGGTTCAGCCGGGTCAAGCGGCAGCTGGCCGGCTGCGATCTCGTCTTCGCCGACCCCGATAACGGGCCTCGTGTCCGACGACCGTTTCAGGCCCACGAGAAAGGAGAATGCGAAGCGAATCGCCCGAAACGCTAGATTGAAAGGTTCTTTGGCGGCCTTGGATCTGGATGACCCGGCATCACCCTTGAGCCGGAAAAGATCAGAGTGAATCGGCGCCAGCACGGGCTACCCGCCCCCCATCTCCCGCAAGAACTGAGACGCCTCCTTCATGTAGCCGTAGTACGTCCTTGATCTTGTCATGGTTAACGTCTTGCGCGCACGCGTGATTGCCACGAAGCAACTTCTTCGTTCCTCCTCCACTTCCTGGCTGGTCGCTCCCTTCTTCAGAGCCCGATAGAACGGAAACACCTCCTGGGCCATGCCGATCAGGTAGACATGCTTGAACTCGAGGCCCTTGGCCGCGTGTACCGTCATGCACCGAAGTGCGTTCGGTCCAGGTGCCGGAGTCTTTGGCGACAGATCCAATTGCTGCAGGTAGGTATTCAAAGGCACACGCGCCCCGTACTCGGTGATGATGTCGTGGTGCAGGGCTTTCCAGGTTGTGACTTCCTCGTCGGTCAATTCGGCGCGGTCGACCCCGTTCCATGATCGCCATCCCTGGTCGAGGAAGGTATCGACAATCTCCGGGAACATCAGCCGATCCACGAGATCGGTCCGGATTTGCTTGAGCGCTCCTTTGGTACCGCTGGCGGCAGCCGCTACGTCAACCCAGGCCCGCAGGAAGTCACCTCCGACGAGTGCCGCCGCGGCCCGGACGCCACTCGGGTCGATGGCCACGCCAGTCAGCCCTTCCCATGCCAGGCAAATCCTGCGGAGGATGACCCGGTCATGCCGGGAATTGGCCAACCGTAGTGCCTCCACGAGAACTGCCAGGACGGGCGAATCGAACTCGCTCTTCTTGCGAGGCAAATACGCTTCGAGCCCTGCTCTCTCGAGGGTGTCCGCGGCACCTCGGATCAGCTGGTTGGTTCGGCCGAGGACAACACATTCAGAGGGCCGAAGTCCGCGTTCCCTAATGTCCTTTGCCACGAACGCCGCCTCCCTCCCAGGTGACGGGAAATCGGCAAATCGCACGGCTCCACCGTAAGGACTTCCCGGATCATGTACTGAAAGGGCCTTCTTGGCGCTGAATCGCTGTTTGTTGTGTGAAATCAGGCGGTTCGCGAGTGCGATAATCGCAGCCGGGCAGCGGTAGCTCTCCGGTAGCTGAATGCCCTTCAGATCGTAGTCCCGGCGAAGGTCTCGAAAGCGCTTTGGACTAGCACCGTTCCATTGGTAGATGATCTGGTCGTCATCCGCGACGACGAACAGATTGTGGTCGCTGGCGGGCGCGACGAGTCGCAGAAGATCGTACTGTGCCATGTTGGTGTCCTGGAATTCGTCGACACAGATGTGCGTCCAACCCAGGCGAACCACGCGCGCCACGGCCGGCTTTGCTCTGAGGAGCCGGGTTGCGAAGTAGAGCAGGCTCCCGAAGTCGAGCCGGTTGGCCTGAACCAGAGCGCCGCAGTAGCGTCGAAAGAGTCGTGGGAGCCATGCGGGAGTGTTGGTCAGCGAGACGGACTCGCCTGTGCCCGGGTACGATTCGGAGAATAGCCGATCAATGAGTTTGAGGACGTTGTTCCGATCCGGTGGCAGTTCCCACCCACCACCCGGCAGGTCTTTGATGACCTCTTCGAGGATGGCAATCCGATCTTCGTCCCGAGTCAGCGGACGGAAGTTGGGCCGGATTCCCAAATGGCTTCCGTGCTGTCCGAGAACATCGGCCGCAAAGGAGTGGAAGGTGCACAGCTGGGCTCGGTCGCTGCGCTCGCCCAGGAGCTGGTCCACCCGCTCACGCATTTCCGCGGCGGCCTTGTTGGTGAAGGTAAGGGCCAAGGCCGCCGCATCCCCATCCTCTTCGAGCAGCCGAGCCACCCGTAGCGTCAGCACCCCGGTCTTGCCGGAACCCGGGCCGGCCAGCACGAGAAGCGGTCCATCGTTCCACTCCACGGCGCGGCGCTGATTCTCGTTGAGATTCTCGAAGGTGATCATTGCGAGCCAGCTCTCGCGAGGGAAACGACCTTTTGCAGCACGCCGCGGATCTCCGCGGTGACTCCAGCCTCGCCAAGGGCCTCCATCTCGAAGGCGATATCCGCGGCGGCCCTGGTCTTCTGGTTCTTCCGGTGTCGTTGGTACACCTTGGCGTAGCCATTCGCCTTAAGGTGTTGGCTCACTCATCGGCGAATACAAGTCGCCGCCGGAAGCTAATACCTCGGGTTCAGCAGACCATCAGCGGGTCCGAGCGCTGTTCGCGTGCACCACTCCCTCCCTTGTCCCCGCCACCACCCCACCGGCAACCTCCACCCGACCCCCCGACCCCCACCCACCCCGCAGGAGACCCCCAATGCGACAACCCTCTCCACTCCCGGAACGAATCGAACTTGCGGTGATCGTCGTCATTTTCGTGGATCTGGTGCTCCAGACCGCGGAGACGGCGGACGCCATGGCCGGTGCGGAGACGTTTTTCTTCTGGGCCGGTGTGGGGGTCTGGTCGCTCTACACGGTCGAGTGGTGCGTTCGCATCCGGCGGGCGGAGGACTGGAAGAAGTACGCGTTCAGCTTCATGGGGGTCGTGGACTTCCTCGCGATCCTGCCGCTGTGGGCGTTCACGGGATTCGATCTGAAGGCGCTTCGTGCCTTTCGCCTGTTTCGCATCTTCGTCTCGACGGCGAAGCTGGCAACCCACACCAACGCCGTGGTCAAGCTCGCGAGGGCGTTCCGGCACGCCATGGATGAGGCCGGTGCGCTGTTCGCGGGCACGAGCATCGTGGTGTTCACGGCCGGGTTCGGCATGTACCACCTCGAGCGCGAGGTGCAGCCGGAGGTCTTCGGATCGGTGTACGATGGCCTGTGGTGGGCGGTGGTCACGCTGACGACGGTGGGGTATGGCGACATCCAGCCCGTGACGGCCGGCGGTAGAATCCTGGCCACCGTGGCGATGTTCGCCGGGATCGGGGTGATCGGGTCGGCGTGCGGGATCATGGCGGATGCGCTGCGGGAGGCCAGCGCCGACGAGCAGGCGGCGTAGGCGGCGGGCAGGGGCGGCCCCGGATGCCTGCCACCGGCCCGCCGCGAAGGGTTCCGAGTTCCGTGAACCAGGCCATGCCGGCCAGCTGGACCTTCACCGCGCCTGCAGCTGGAAGCACTGCCGTCCGGTGCCGTGTGTCCACAGGTCCCGGGGCTTGAACTGCCGAGTGACTGGATCGCCGACCCGGATCCTGGTCGCTGCATGGCACCCCTGGCAGCTCATCTGAACGGCGGGAGGGATGGTGGTCGCCTCTCCGGGTACCGAAAGGGACTCCCCATCGAAGGTTGCGCACACCTTGTAGCGCACGCTGTCGATCGCCTGGTACTCGTAGGTCTCGGAGCTTGCAGGATCGCGGGTGTTGATCCTCAAGCCGGGTGCGGCCGTCAGATCGTCCAGGGACGCCGGCAGCCGCGAATGTCGAGACCAGTAGAGATTCGTGGCCGCCGCGATTTCGTGCAGGTCCGCCACGCGCCGGTCGTCGATGCGGCGCTCGCGCTCCTGCGCGGGAGGTCCCAGGAGTACGAGCCCGAACGCCACCGCCGCGACAACGGCCGCTCCCGAGGCTGCCAACGCGATGTGTTGCGGCGAGAGTTTCATTCTGCCACCTGCTCCTTGCGCACGTCGCGCAGGAAGTATCCGAACAGCAAGCCGGTGATCGTTCCGACAGTGACGACCTTCAGGGCGAACCGGACCGTCAATTCGCCGCCGAGGAGGTTGTAGACGATGCTCGTGACCACGCCGATGAGGGTGGCTGCACCCAGGAAGAGTGACAGGTACGTCAGCGATTGCCGAACCCGTGAAAGCCGTCGACCCGGGTCTTTCCGGACAGCTCGATCGTTCGTCCAGAAGACGAAGGCGAAGACGGGGAACGTCGCGACGAGAAAGGAGATCGACCACCGTATCGCCTCTCGCGTCGCGGCCAGGGCGGCTGCCGGATCCAGGGAAGGATCGGGAAACGCCTGATGGATGAACGCGAAGATGAGGCTCCCCAGGCTGACCGCGCTGCTGTACAGCGTGCCGAAGAGAACGAGGTAGACGAAGGCTTCACGAGCGGAGAGGTATGGTGCGGGGCGGGGGACGGGGATCGGAAACGCGACGTCGGCGAAACCGCCCAGGGCGCGTCGAACCTGATCTTGAGGCCAGCCGGCCTCGAGAAGCACCTCCTTGAGTTGCCCTCGAGGTAGGCCCCGTTCCAGGCCTGCCTTCAGGAATCCGGAAATCTGTTCGTTGGCGGACATCTGGCACTTCCTCCTTTGAGTGGTCGCTCCGAGTCTGTTGACGCAGCCGGTCAGAGCCCGTACACGAACGAGATGGCGCCCGAGTAGGACGCGATGTCGCTGAGCGCCAGACCGAAGGTCGCGGGGGTCCTGCCATCTGCGAGCACCGGCCCGTGGCTTCGCACCAGGTCCCATTTTCCCGATTTGCGGACATCGCGGTAACGCGCATAACGCCACCGAAGCACGATGTTGAATCGGTCGTTCGCATCGAACGCCAGCCCGCCGATCAGGTTGGTTCCGAGGGTCGATTCAGCCATAGGGAGCGACATGCGGTCGGCCGTGCCTGCCGCTCGCATCTGCCATGCAGGAACAACTGTGTCCATGGCGGGGGCGACGCCCCCAGTGGGAGCGAACCCGTCGGCGAGCGTGCGCCGGACCCGCAGACCCTCGAAGGCGAGAATGACGGTGGAGATGCCGCCTCCGGCGCCCAGGAACGGCGTGAAGCGCGACGAATTGCTGAAGTCGAGGAGCACGTTCACGAACAGGTCGCTGACGCTGAACCCCGATATCCGGGCTTGAGGCTGTTCGACCGCGCTCCACTCATGCCCCCTCTCCTCCGCCAGCTGCCCGGCGTCCGACATCGGCGCCGAGGTTCCGCCCAGCACTGTGTTGCTCAGCTCCGCTTCCACGCGGAGCCTGCCGCGGGAGTACCCCAGGGCGAGAGCGGTTGCGCTGGTCATGGTCTCCGCTCCCCGATCGAACTCCATCGTCGCGAACACGCCGGGTGCATATCCGGAGCATGCAGGGTCGCGCGGGACAGTGGCCGGATCGGGATACAACAGCCGGTCACAACGCGTCGGCTCATCGATGCCCTCCATTCGGGCCCGCATGGTCAACGCATCCGAGTCCCCGAAATCGCCCCGCAAATAGAAGCCGTCTCGCCCCTGAGCGCTCGCCGCCACGGGGACGGCGAACCAACCTGCGGCGACCAGGACAACCGCCGCCGCGAGGCGAGCGCAGGTGGTGGGGCCTGCCTCCAGGAACCGGGCAATCTGCTCGTTGGCGGACATCTGGCTGTTCCTCCCCCGGGTGGATCGATGCGAGTCTGTTGACGATGTCAACATAACCGGTGACGTTGACGCGGTCAACATTGCTGATCACGTCTGATGCGATCACCTTTGGGCATGACCCCCGACGGCAGCGCGTATCACCACGGAGACCTGCGGGCGGCACTGCTTGCGGAAGCCGCTGCGATGATCGACGAGGCAGGGACTTCGAGCGTGACGATGCGCGCGATCGGGCGGCGTCTGGGCGTGTCGCGGTCCGCCGCCTATCGCCACTTCGCAGACAAGTCCGCGCTCCTGGTCGCGGTTGCCGCTGCCGGTTTCGACCGCCTTCGAGACCGCTTGGAGGCAGTGGGCGCGGGAGCCCCTGGAGCAGGGATCGAGCGGCTCCGGCAGGTCGGTGAGGAATACGTGCGGTTCGCGCTCGAGAACCCGGGGCACTATCGCCTGATGTACGGCAAGGAAGCGGTTACCCGCGAGGACCGACCCGAGCTCCGCGAGGCCGCGAACGCATTGTTCGACGAACTCGTGCGCATCGTCCAGACCCACCAGCGGAGCGGAACGATCGAGCGACGGGATCCCCACCTGCAGGCCTACGTGGCATGGGGTGCCGTGCACGGTCTGGCGTCGCTGCTGATCGAGGGACAGATCCTCACTGCCGTGGATGCCGATGAGCTGATCCGGCAGACCACCTCGACACTCCTGGACGGGATGCGAGCCGGTCGACGCCCCACATGACACCCAGTGCTCCTGCAACAGCCGAACGAGGAATGAGTATGTCGAACAATGATCCCGGGAACAGCCACCGGACACCGACCCGCTCGAACGGCGAATCGCGCGCATGGCTCCCTCGGCTCGCTTCCCGCGCTGGCCTCTTCGCGTCTTTGACTCTCGCCGTCACGGCCGCCTGCGCGAGACCGGTCGACGACGCCGCGAGCGCCGACGCCGCCGGCGGCCAACCCGCTTCCGCCACCCGGCCCGGCGCCGCCACCCAGCCCATCGAGGCCGACCACTTCGTCCCTTCGACCCCCGAGAACGTGGCCTGGGGCTGGTTCCCCATCGACAAGGAGCCGGTGCTGCGGATGCAGTCCGGGGAGACCGTTCGCGTCAACACGCTGACCTCGGCGGGGGCGGGCCAGGACGAAGAGCCGGTTGCCTTCCTCACCGGCCTGGGCATCGCGCGGGAAGAGATCCACCAGGACGTGCTGGACTTCTGGGCCTCGCGCGACGGACGGCTTCGTGACCGGCAGGGGAGCCACATCATCACCGGCCCCATCCATGTCGAGGGCGCGGAGCCCGGGGATGTGCTGGAGATCGAGATTCTCTCCGTCGAGACGCGGGCGAACTGGGGCATCAACAGCACGGGCGCGCGCAGCGGCGTGTTCTCGACCTCGTATCCCGGCTTTCGGGAGGGCGACCCGGCGCTGGACATCCCGCCGGAGAGCGGCCGCCACGTGATTCACACGGGTGAGGTGGACGGCGTGGAGGTCGCGTTCCTCGCCGACGACATCCACGTGCCGCTCGAGCCGTTCCTGGGCATCCTGGCCGTGGCGCCGGATCCCGTGATGGGCCAGCCCGGCGTGACCGCGCCTGGCGTGCAGGGATCGACCCCGCCCGGAGCCTTCGGGGGCAACCTCGACGTGAAGCACCTCAAGGCCGGCACGACCGTCTACCTGCCCGTGTTCCACCCCGGGGGCCTCTTCTACGTGGGCGATCCGCACGGCGCACAGGGCGACGGGGAAGTGAGCGGCACCGCCATCGAGCAGTCGCTCACCGGCACCTTCCGCCTCGCCGTGCACAAGGACCGGTCCATCGATGCGCCGATGGCCGAGAACGACGAGCACTACATCCTGATGGGCATCGATGTCGACCTGGACCGGGCAACGCGCCACGCCACCCGGGCCGTCGTCGACTTCCTGGTCGAGGAAAAGGGCCTCACGCCGGCGAAGGCGCTGTCGCTGGCGAGCATAGCGGTGGACTTCCGCATCAACGAGGTGGTGGACATCACCCAGGTCGTCTCGGGATTCATCCCCAAGAGCGTTTTTCTGCGGTAGGCGGCTACGCGGTTGTGGCCGACCCCTTCGGGATCGGGCCGCCGTTCGAGGATGCCCCGTCTTCGACGACCAGCCGCCTGCCCAGGTGCCTCAGAGCCTTCTCGACCTGCCGAATGTGAGACCGGTGCCCAGGGTTCATCAGCTTGCGGATCGCGCCCTCGCTGAGACCCATGCGTGCGGCCAGTCCGACCTTGGAAAGCTCCTGCTCGCGCATCGCCGTGTAGAGCGAGAGTTTGGCCGCCACCACCAAGGGAACTGCAACGATGATTTGTCCCGATAGCAGTGGCCCCGGCGTCGGGATGTCCTCCCGGGCACGAACGTAGGCCCCAAGCGCAACCGCCAACGCGTCTTCCGCCATAGCCAGTGCTTCGACCTGATCGTCGCCGCAGGTCAAGGCTTCAGGCACGTCCGGAAACGAGACAGAGAACCCGCCGTCCGCCTCAGGGGTCATCTCACATGGATAGGCGTACCGCATCAGAAGTCCTCCTCGCGGATATCCAGTTGCTTCAACATGGCTCGAAGGGTGCCACGCTTCAGTTCGCCGCGCTTCACGACCGTGCGACGCCCTCCGAGGTAGAGCAACCCATGGCTTCCCTTGCCGCGGCTGGGATCGAAGCGTACCTCCAGGTCAGTCCGTCTGGCGTATCGTCTGGTCCGCCTCACGAACTGAGCCCCGGTCACCGGTCAATATCGTACCGAAAGGTACGAAAGTCGAGAGCGATTCTGCCTGCCACGAACGCCTCCCTGATCCCAACGTCTTGCCGAAGACACCTGCGGAAGAAAGCTGATGCTGGGGGTGGGGCGTGGGAATGGCAGAATGGGATGCGTTGACGCGCGAGGCGTCCGCATGACGGATCGCGGTGCGGATTGGAACTGCTGCGCGCGAATCGGAAAGAAGAGGGTAGACGGCATCTCGCGAATCCTATGCAACACCACAGAGCGAGTTCCATGAGTCGCAACTCGACATCCCTGCACCTTCTCAGCACCATCCCGGCAACCCCCGACCAGGTCTTCGGAGCCTGGACCGGCAGGAAGAAGATGGAGCGCTGGACGCATCCCGACCCGAACGCGGGCGTAGAGGTGGATGTCGACCTGCGCGTGGGCGGGCGCTACTCGATTTGCCTGGAGGTCGAGGACGGTCACGTGACCGCCCACGGCACCTACCGCGAGGTCGATCCGCCGCGTCGGCTGGTTTACACTTGGAGCTGGAAGGAGCCGCATCCGATGAGAGCGGAGACCCTCGTGACGCTGGAGTTCGCGCGGGCCGAAGGCGGCACCGAAATCCGGCTCTCCCACGACGGCTTCCCGACGGTCGACGACAGGGAAGGGCACGAAGTGGGATGGAACATCTGCCTGGAGCGGCTTGTGGACCTGATGAGCGAGCGATGACCACAGTGATTCACCGGCCTGCCGGCCACAGCGAGAGGGCCACATGCCTATGCCCGCGGACGATCGGACCGGGATTCGTGGCGCTCATCCGGGCGTCGGGGACGGTTGCGCTGCTCGCCCGGGCGTGTAGCAGGGCCGCACTGCTCTGTGGTGCTGCTGCCATGGCCGCACTCCTCTGCGCCTCACCCACGCCCGCCGCGACCCAGACCACCCCCAAGGTCCTCCTCATCGGCATCGACGGGGTGCGGCCGGACGTGCTCGCCGAGGTCCCGACGCCCAACATGGACGCGCTGGCGGCGAGCGGGTGGTACACGGCGGAAGCGCGCACGACCACTCCGTCGGTGAGCGGCCCGTCGTGGTCTTCGATGCTGACCGGTGTGTGGCCCGAAAAGCACGGGGTCACCGACAACAACTTCACCGGCCGCGACTACGACGCCTGGCCGAGCTTCCTGACGCGCGTGGAGCAGGAGCGCCCCGCTCTGGCCACCTTCGCCGCCCTGGACTGGCTGCCCCTCGCGGAACTCGAAGGCGGCGATCCTGTGCTCCCGCCTTCGGTCGATACCCGGGTCGTGCTGGACGGCTACGACCTGGGCTGGGCCGAAGCCGATGCCGAACTCACCGCGCAGGCCGTGCGCCATCTCGCCATCGCCGACCCCGACGCCATGTTCGTCTACCTCGGCAACCCCGACGAGACCAGCCACCAGCACGGCTCCATCGGCGCGGAGTACCGGGACGCGATCGCGCTCGCGGACCGGCATGTGGGCATGCTGATCGAGGCTGTCCGGGCCCGCCCCGGCTACATGAACGAGGACTGGCTCGTGCTCATCAGCACCGACCACGGCAGGCGCGCGGACGGCGGCCACGGCGGCGACTCCCTCGAGGAGATGACCATCTTCATCCTTGCGAGCGGCTCCGACACCGCGAACTGGCCGCCCCCCGGACGCGCATTCATCGTGGACGTGGCCGCGACGGCACTCGATCACCTCGGAATCGGAATCGACCCGGGATGGGAGCTGGATGGAAGACCGCTGGGGCGGCCACGGTAGCCCCTGCACGGCGGGCAGCTCGACAGGAACATCACGGCGCGACCCAACTTGCCGCGATGTGGATCCGTCCTATGACGCGGCAGGGACCTCCACCAACCTGACCGACGTCTGTGGCTCCGGAATGGGATCCCCGTGTTCTCGCATAGCGTCCAGGTGGAAGGCGACTGCCTCGCGAATCAGCTTCTCCGTTTCCTCCTGAGAGTCCGCGGCAGCTACGCATCCGGGAAGGTCCGGGACGTAAGCGGAGTAGCCGTGGTCGGTTCGCTCAATGACGATGGCGTAGGTCACGGTGCTTCTCCTTATCGAGTCCGGCCTGCTTGAGAATACTCTTCTAGGTTCCGGGGGCCAAGTCTTTGCTCCTTCTGCCTGCAATGGTGACGGTTCCGGGCTTGACCGGGTGCCAGTACTGACGGTGGCTTCCACGCGTTCTTGTCAGGAACCAGCCGTCGGCTGTGACCAAGCGTATCGCATCTCTGACCTTGGGCATCGTTCCCGGATCTCTGGCCTGAAGAGGGAGCCGAGCCGGATCTCGTGTGAACCATCGAGCTCCATCCGGCACCTACCGGCAAAGGTGACCCCGGTTGCCGGGCGAACGAATGGCTGGATGGGACTACCCGACGCGGAGCGAGATTTCCCCGGGAGAAAGGCGTTGACAGCCGTTCGAGTCCGGCTACACCCCGACCGTCAACTGCGCGGTGAACCCCGATGACGGGTTCCCGGTCATGGTGGCGAGCTGCTGGTCCACACCATCCCTGAACACGCCATCGCTCGCGAGCGAAACGCGCTCGAGGGTGTCGACGCTGCCCTCGTATCCCTGCGTCGCGTACGCCGCGTTGCAGGCATCTTCCGGGAATGCCAGTTGCGAGGTCGCGATCTTGTTGCGCGCGTCAGACGCGGCGGCGAGACTCGGGTAGACCTCGAAGTGGATGTGGGGCCAGCGGCCCGGGTAGCAGCCCGGGAAGACGGTCGTAAACGACAGGCTCCCGCTCGAGTCGCTCTCCTGGACGCCGCGCAGATAGTTCTGCTGAGTGGCGCCGCTCGAGTAGAGCGAATAACGGCCTTCCCGGTCGCATTGCCACAAGTACACCGCCAGACCCACCGCCGGCCCGCACCCGTTCCGCCCATCGACGAGTTGCAGAGTCACGGTGAGCGGCACGCCGTCGGCCACCCCGGAAAGACCCGCGAAGCTCGACCGGATGTCCGAACGGACCACCCCGGCCTGGCTCAGGATGTCGGGTCCGTTCGAGCCATTGGCGGGAAAGGGGCCCGCGGTCTCTTCGGGGATCGCGTCGCACGCGCCGTCGCCATCGCCCTCGCCGACCCCGAGCACGCCGTCAGAGCATCCCAACAGGTATAGCGCGCTCATTCCTCCGGCGGCGAGCCGGAGCATGTCGCGACGCCCGATCCGGGCTCCCGTCAGCTTCAGGTCCTCGTGCAACCCGCCGTGATCGTTGTGTACCACCGGTGTCCTCCTGGCCAGAGCTGGCGATGCCGTCCCGAAATCTTCCGCCGTGGTCTCTCGGTCAACCCGCCCGAGCCCCTTCGGCCCTCATCGGTAGCTCTGACGCTTTGCCTTCGGGGTCGGTTGCCCGGGACGCGAGATGGTTGCCCCTGGAGCGCGAGATGGTTGCCGACTTCGTCCCCGGGAGCGTGCTCGGTGCGGACGAAGAAGGGCGCGCACCACGAGACGCACAGCTCGCGGGCCATGGTATTTCGCCCGTTCTCGGACGCTTAACCCATGGGCAGGCAACGGCCACGACCCGGCACCGGCACCGCAAGTCACGAATCGGGTCTTCGGAGCCTCGAATCAAGCCTTCGGGCTTCGAAACCTTCGGGCCGGCGCAACGTAAGCGAGCCCGGGCGCGAGCGCGTGGCAACCAATATGAGGAGGATAGTTGTGGTGACTATACCGGTTACAGTCAGAAAATCAATTCAACTGCCTGCGGGACATCCCGCATCCCGCAGCCTGTTGCTGGCCGGATTACTCGCGGGCGCCCTCGCATCCACTTCCGCGCCTCTCGCTGCCCAGCAACTGCGCTACCACCTCCGTCCCTCCGTCACCTGGACGGAGTGGGACGAGTCTCTCGGCCTCGGCAAGGCGCGCTCCCTGGGCGGCTCCGCGGGACTCGGGTTCGGGGAGTACGTGGACCTGACGGCCTTCTTCCGGAAGAGCGACTCCCGCCCGACCCACCTGTCCCGCCTGCCGTTCGCGGCCGGCATGCGGACGCCGCCGCCCGAGCAGTTGCTGGATATCGCTTCCTACGGAGCCGAGGTATCCGTCGGACTCGCCAGGGGCTCCCTGGTGCCCGTGCTCATGGGTGGAGCGGGCATCCTGCGGTTCCGGCCGGAGGCGGGCAGCGACCTCCGGCGCGTCCAGCTCAGGTACGGGTTGGGACTTCGAACCCGGGTGCTGGGTTTGTTCGACGGCGAGGTGATGGTGGCGCGCAGCCGGTACTATCTCGATCCACTGGAGCTGGCCGTCCCCGTGTCCGTGGGAGATCCCGCGCTTCCCGAGGATCCGGATGCGGGCGCCCTGCGCCGCAACCTGGCCATCCGCGTCGGGCTGATGCTGCAGCTCGGCGGGCCGGACTACACTTCGTGGTCGAACCGGTATCGAGCCGGCGACCGCGACTACCGGCCCATGTCGTCCGGCGCCGCCGTGTCGTTCGAACCCTTCGGCGGCGCACAGGCATTCGATCCCGGTTTCGGCATCGACGATCAGCCCATCGCCGGCTTCCGCGCGGGCTTCGAGGTCGGTCCCCTCGTCGGGCTGCGCGGCTTCTACTGGCGGGGCGTCGACGACCGTCACGCCTGGGAGGAGGGGATCAAGGGGTACGGCGGGGAAGCGCAGTTCAACCTGGGAGGGCCGTCGCTGTTCTCGCCCCATCTGCTGGCCGGCGCCGGCAGGATGGAGTTCGGCCCGGACCTGGCTCCGGATGCGGCGAGCGTCCCCTCCGATCGCACGGCGCTGATCGTTGGAGGGGGCGTCGATCTCGGACTGGGCCGGCATCTGCGGCTGACGGCGGCCGCGCGCGACTACATCATGTCGCGCCCGGACCTCGATGCCGCCGCCGTGGACTTCGAAGACGTCAGGGATCCCGGCGACCTCGTCCACAACTGGCAGCTGTCCGCCGGCCTGAAGATCCTCGTGGGGGGTAACCGCGGCCGCCGCCGTCCGGACCTCAGCCGGGGCGACCTCGCGGAGATGGAAGACCGCCTGGCGGAGCGAGTGGACGCGCGCCTGGACGAGATGGCGAGGACGCTGGAGGAGACGGCTCGCGCCGATGCTGCCCCCTCGGTCGAGGCCCGGCCCGAGGATGTGCCGGCGATGACGGTTGAGCCCGGGTTCGCGCCCGCGCCGACCGAAACGGAACCGGCGCCCGCGCCAATCGAAGCCCCGCCCGAGCCCGTGCCGACCGAAGCCGAGCGCGTGCCCGTGCTGACTGAATCCGAACTCGCCCCCATGGAACCCGACCTCGATCATCCTGCACAGGTCTACGGCGACAGCCGCCTCGATCCCTCCCTCGGCTTCCCGGCCCGCGAACTGCGCCCCTACACGGGCGTCCTGGGAGGACCCCATACCCAGTGGATCTTCGGAGTTGCCGCGGACTGGGGCCCGAGCGATCACCTCGGGGCGTTCAACGTCGTCCCGGAAGCGTCCGTCTCCCTGGGGCAGGGGAAACCCAGCTGGATGGTGGCCGCCAACCTGCAGTACCGGCCGCCGTGGCTCTACCAGCGCGACACCTGGTGGATCAGCCCGGTCACCTCGTTCGGCTTCGGGGTGCTGAACCAGGACGGCTCCGAACTCGTGGTGAACGCCTCCTGGGGCGTAAACCTCCAGCTCTCACGCGTGCGCGCCGCCTGGGGCGAGCCCCTGAATCTCTACATCGCCCATCAGGGCATCGATCTGTTCAGGAAGGAGCGCCTGATCGTGGGGATGAGCGTGGAGCGGTGAGCGCCTCCAGGCGAATCGTCGAGCCATTCCGCCCAGGCTTCGGAATCGGCTCCGAAGTCCTCGCCACTGACGGCCGTCAGGAGGCCCAGCGCGGATTCCCGTGTGCTCTCATGCTCGGCGTCGACGTGCGCCAAGAGGAGGTCCGGCGCTTCCCGGATCAGCTGCCTTCCCAACGCGGGTTCGATCCCGGTGGCGGTCAGGGCACTCACAACCGCGCCGAACGCGAACGGATTGGTGCCATCGAGCACCGCCAGGAGCGGCTCCCGGGCCCCCTCCCAACGGACAGGGCGGACGTTCTCCATCCGGCCCCAGCTCCGGAGAACCGATATTGCGGCGTTGGCGACCCACGCGTGGGGATCGATCGCCGCAGAAACCAGGTCGTGCCAGGCGGTATCGTCCTCGCCGAAGTTCAGGAGGACGGTCGCCGCGATCCCGCGCGACATCCAGGACGCGTCGTTGGCGAGTATCTCCCGGGCCAGGCGCCGATCCCGCTCGCCATCCAGGGCCGCGAACAGTTCCCAGACGGGCTCGATGGCGGCCAGGTCGGAGTCGAAGAGGCTCGCAAACTTGCGCGCGGTCTCGCGATCATGTCTGAGATCGAACAATTCCCTCGCCAGGTACAGAGACCGAAAGTCCTTGTCGGCTAAGGACTTCAGGGCCTGCCAGGATGCCGGCAGCTCGATGGTCTCGCTTCCGACGGTGCGATACCGGACTCGAGCCCGGTCTTCGATGCCGATGATGACCGTGTATCGTTCGGACCTGGATGTAGTCGACTCGAGATAGCCGAAGACGCCGGCGTCGGCGAAGCCCAGTTCACTCTTCATCGTGCCCGCGCAGGCGCCGAGGGGCTGGCCGGGCGCGGTCTCCTGAATCGCCTCCAGCAACGCCGACGCTTTCCAGCGCTCGAGCCCAATGAACTCGACGGGTCCCTCCGGCCCCTCGACGACCTGACCAACGCCAGGTGACGCCGTCACGGCAAGAAGAATCACCACACGAGAAATGGATCGCGGGAACGCCACGGTTGCACCCCCTTGAAGTGCTGATGAACAGCCACCCGAACCGCCGCCTCCCCATTCCGTCGCCGTCCGCCCGTTTACCAACTCGCCCGGCGAGGCGCACTGTACCGCTTCCGTGGGCATACCATCCACCCGGTATGTGGGGTTCCTCAGCCGTTATCGGCTACTTCGGCGGCGGCGCTCCGTCACACGCCATTCCAGTGGTCAAGCGGCTCAGGACGGCAGCTCCGGACGACATCGTCAGTGAAACGGCTCCAGGTGACCCGCCATCGCGGAGTCATAAGTCTTCCCGCGTCGACTCCTGGTCGATGTCCCTCATGTGTCCCAACAGCTGTCGGCCATCAACAAGTACTACGGACGGAATGAAACCCCACGTCCCCCTTGTCGAGAAGGAATTGCCAAACAGCAAGTCTCCCTGGGGCCCATGGTCCAGGAGTTGGTACCATCCGTCGATGGTTACCCGACGACGGGCGCCGTCCGATCCGTATGCCGTGATCGAAGTCGTCGAATCATCCTCCTGCACAGCCCACAGCATGAAGCCGTCTACCAGTGCGAGTCCTGCTGGGAACGGAGGTTCCGCTGCGGTGACTTTGATCGTCCCCGACTGCAGCATCTCCGCCCTCTGCCCGTTGCCAAGAGGATCCAGGGTGACCTCTTGGAGTACTTCGCCATCACAATCGATACGAAGAAGACGAGGACGCCCAGCCTCTTCCGTGTACACCAACAGCCCGGACGCGTCTCCGTGGCTGAACCATGTGTGATGTGTCCTGCTGTTCAAACGTGACGGGGCGAAGACGAGGAGAGTGTCAAGCGATCCTCCCGGCATGATCTCCCCCAGGACGGCAGCAGCTTCCGGCAAGGTGGCCCGTGTCACAACGAACAGTCGGCCTGAACAGGCTTCCACGGCTCCCATCGCTACGTATGCGGTACGCCGGGAGAATGCAAGCAACCGGCCCTCTCGGTTGAAGCGAGAGACTCCGAGTCGATCGGTGAGGACGAAGCCGTCACCACCTGCGGTCGCCATCGAAGACGGACGAACGGCTTCGCCAGGTCCTTCGCCGACCGAGACCAGCGCCTCCAGGAACTCGCCATCGCGCTTGAACACGCGAATCCATGGAGGCGAAGCATCGAGGATAAGGACATCCTCTCCATGAATGACCGCGTCGCGGGGCCTTCGCAGAAGCGACAGCCAACCGGCTTGCTCCACTTCCCCGAACGTCGAAATCACTCCGACGTCATCCCACGTCAGAGCCGCTTGCGCCTCAACCCAACCCTTCTCGGAGGTACAGGATGCAATGCCAAGGAGACCGGCGACCATCACGAACAAGGGCAACGAAGAGCGGTATCCCAAGAGCGCCCTCCTCAGGCATTCATGTCGCCATCACAAGCGAAGCGGGTGGGATTCGCAACCGAGGGGCCACGCAGCGGCGCCGAAGGTGAGCCGACGACGCGAAGCACCTGGAGGCCCAACCCTGGGTTCGCATCACAGGTTGCCCTGCCGCCGGTCCGAAAGACGACCGGGGTGGGATTCGCAACCGAGGGGCCGCGCAGCGGCGCCGAAGGTGAGCCGAGGATGCGAAGCACCGGAGGCTCAACCCTGGGTTCGAATCACAGCCCCTCCGGGCACGGGCTCCGCCCGCGAGCGGAGGGGGTGGGATTCGAACCCACGTGGGTCAAGACCCGCCGGTTTTCAAGACCGGTGCAATTAGCCGCTCTGCCACCCCTCCATCTCCGCAAGATAGAAACCCGGGCCACCCGCTTCAACGCCGGACGAAGCCCATGTGTCCTTGCAAAGCGTAAAGCGGTGCGCGAGGCGGGGCGTCTGCGTGGGCGAAGCAAGCGTGTGGGGCACGGGTGGGGGAAGAGTGCCGAGGGAGTGGGAAAACGCAGGCGCCTCGCTTCCTTGCCGCGCCGCCACCCGAACCTTCGATTCACAGTGTTGTCCGAGTGTCCCAACGTGCGCAGAACGTCTCCGGAATCCGGCGGGAGGGCCGAATCATGAAATTCCTGTGCAGTGCGATGGTAGCGGTGTCCCTGATGCTGCTGGCGGTCCCCGTCAGTGGCTTCGCGCAAGAGAACGACCCGACCCTGGAGGAGTGGCAGGTGCCGTGGGAGCAGAGCCGGCCCCGTGATCCGTACGTGGCCCCCGACGGCCGCGTCTGGTTCGCCGGCCAGCGCTCGCACTACGCCGCGGTCCTCGACCCCGAGACCGGCGAGATGGAGAAGTTCGACCTGCCGGACGGCGCCGGCCCGCACACCGTGGTCGTGGCCGACGACGGCATGGTCTGGTACACCGGCAACCTGGTCGGCAACCTCGGCCGGCTCGATCCCGGGACGGGCGACATCGAGATCTTCCCCATGCCCGACGAGCGCGCCCGCGACCCGCACACCTTCGCCTTCGATGCCGCCGGCGACCTCTGGTTCACCGTCCAGGGCGGCAACTTCGTGGGCAAGTTCTGGAAGGAGAGCGGAGAGGTGCGGTTGGTCGAGATGCCGGCCAACCCCGGCGCGCGCGGCGGGTCGACCCGCCCCTACGGCCTGAAGATGGACTCGCAGGACCGGCCCTGGGCGTCGCTCTTCGGCACCAACCTGCTGGTCATGGTCGACCCCGAGAGCTTCGAGCCCACCTACTTCGAACTTCCCGAGGGTTCGCGCCCCCGGCGGCTGGTCATCGACTCCGACGACATCGTCTGGTACGTGGACTACGCGCGCGGCTTCCTGGGCCGCGTCGACCCGGACACCGGCGAGGTCACCGAGTGGGCCAACCCGAGCGGCGGCGATGCGCGCCCCTACGGCGTCGCCATCGACAACGACGACCGCGTCTGGTTCGTCGAAACCGGTGTGCAGCCCAACATGTTCGTGGGCTTCGATACGCGCACCGAGGAGTACATCAGCTCGGTGGCGGTGGAGAGTGGAGGCGGGACCATCCGCCACATGTACTACGACCCGAACACCAACGTGGTCTGGTTCGGCGCCGACACCAACACCATCGGCCGGGCGGTGCTGCCGCCTTCGCGGCCGGTCAGCTTCTAGGCGCCCGCGGGACGCGGAACGGATCGGCCGGGCCGGCGGGGAGGCCGGCCCGGCCGGTCGCGTTTTACGTATTTTGCGTAAAATGCGTAATTTGCGTATAGCGAACCGGTGGCTTCTCGCCGGCGCGCTTGCCGGGGTAGCCGTTTCCGGTGCGGGAGCATCCTCCGCGGGCGACTCCAGCGCCGGCGCGCTTGCCGCGAGCTACGCCCTCTCCGCGAGCCCTGCCCTTGCGGCGGCTCCGGCCTTCGCCGCCGCCGGTGCCAGCACCCCCACGCTCCGCGTCCCCATCCCCCACGCCGACGGTCCGCCCCTCGCGCGCACCGGCGGCTTCGGCGAGCTCACCTGCATCGAGTGCCACCTCGACCTCGAGCTCAACGCACTGGGCGGCGCGCTCCTGCTCGACGGCGTGCCCGCTTCGTTCACACCGGGCGCGGTCTACGTGGTTACGGTGATCGTGGAAGGGGAGGGGATGGGGAGCGCCGGCTTCCAGGCCGCAGCGCGCTTCCAGGAAGGCGAGCGGACAGGCGCGCCGGCCGGGCGCCTGGCTTCCCTGGACGGCCGCACGGTTGTCCGTAGCGAGGGCGGCGTCGACTACATCAACCACACGGTCGAGGGGAGCCAGCTCGGTCCGGGCGATGTGGCCAGCTGGAGCTTCGAGTGGGTGGCGCCAGAGGAACCGTCGCCGGTCGTGTTCCACGTGACCGGCAACTCCGCCAATGGCGACAACTCGCCGCTCGGCGACCTCATCTACACGGCGGAAGCGGTGGTGCCGCCGGGCGGCTGACACGGCGCTTCGTCAGCGCGCCAGCGCGAGCAGCGAATTGTCCAGCTGGCGTTCGATGTCCACCAGCGGCGCCGTGTACTTCCCCGAGAAACAGGCGTCGCAGAACGGGCCGAACTCGTCCACGGCCTTGGTCATCCCCTCCAGCGAAAGGTAGCCGAGCGAATCCAGCTTGAGCTCCTCGCGGATCTCGTCCACGGTGTATCCCGAGCCCATCAGCTCTTCCTTGCTGGGCATGTCGATGCCGTAGAAGCAGGGGTTGCGCACCGGAGGGCTGGCGATGCGCAGATGCACCTCGGCCGCGCCCGCCTCCCGCACGAAGCGCACCAGGCTGCGGCTGGTGGTGCCGCGCACGATGGAGTCGTCGACGAGCACGATGCGCCGTCCCGCCAGCACCTCGCGTACAGGGTTGTACTTGATGCGCGCCCCGAAATCGCGATCCGCCTGCGAGGGACGGATGAAGGTGCGCCCCACGTAGTGGTTGCGCAGGAGGCCGAGCTCGAAGGGCATGCCGGTTTCCTCGGAGTATCCCAGCGCCGCCGAATTCGCGCTGTCCGGGACGGCCACCACGGCGTCCGCCTCGACCGGATGCTCGCGCGCGAGCTGGCGCCCGAAAGCCCGCCGGGAGCGGTCCACGCTGGCCCCCCAGATGCGCGAGTCGGGGCGGGCGAAGTAGACCAGCTCGAAGATGCACGGCGAGGGACGGGGCGCGGCGCGCAGGCTGCGCAGCTTCTCGACCTTGCCGCCTCGAATGCGCAGCAGTTCGCCCGGCTCGACGTCGCGCACGTACTCGGCATTGACGATGTCGAAGGCGCACGACTCCGACGCCAGGATGTGACCCCCGTCCTTGCGCCCGAGCAGGAGCGGGCGGAACCCGCGCGGATCGCGCACGGCGTAGAGGGCGTCTCCCACCGTGATCACGAGCGAGAAGGCGCCCTCCAGGTGAGCCAGGGCGTCGTCCACCTGCTGCTCGACGTCGCGGTGCCGCGAGCGCGCCATCAGGTGCACGATGACCTCCGAGTCGCTCGAAGTCTGGAAGAGTGCGCCCTCGTGCACCAGCCGGTCCTTCAGGTCCAGGGCGTTGGTGAGGTTGCCGTTGTGCGCGATGGCGAGCGGCCCGTTCGCGTAGCGCGCCACGATGGGCTGGGCGTTCTCGCGCAGGCTGCCCCCGGCCGTCGAGTAGCGGACGTGGCCGACCGAGGTCCCGCCCGGGAGGCCGCTCAGCTTCTTCGCGTTGAAGACGTCGGAGACGAGCCCGAGGCCCTTGGTCACGCTCGCGCGCCCGGCCCGGTCGATCGAGTAGATGCCGGCGGATTCCTGTCCCCGGTGCTGGAGCGCGTAGAGCCCGAGAAAGACGAGTTCGGCGGCGTTGTCGATGCCGCTGACCGCGAAGATGCCGCACTCCTCGCGGGGCCGGCCCTCCAGCAGCGCACTCGAGATGTCCTGCGGGCCATGAGGGCGCGACCGCGGTTCAGCCTTGCCGGCCAGCGGAAGCGATTGCTGTGTGGGCTTCATGTGCCGCCTCCGGGCGCCGGCAGTTCGTGGATCCATCGCCGCTCCCATGCCGGGCGTGTTTCGTCCACGGGCTGCCATCTCCTTCTACTGTGCGTCCATGCGCTCGGGCAGAGCCCCGAAATACACCGCACCCACCTCCCCGATTTCCGCCTCGATGCGAGCGTCCGCGCTCTCCACGACGAAACTGCCGCCGATTGCTCCGACCGTGCCGATCTCCGTGCAGGGCACGCCGTACCGATCGGCCAGCCGGCGTACCCGGTCGAGGCTCGCGGGGTCGCACGAAACCACCACGCGCCCCTGGGCCTCTCCAAAGAATAGTGCGGTAGAGGGCAGCGGGTCCGCCAGTCGCACGTGGATGCCGACCGGGTTCTTGCCGTCATGCAGCGCGCTCTCCGCCAGCGCGCACGCCAGGCCGCCCTCCGAACAATCGTGCGCCGAACGGAGCAGCCCCTCGCCGATCATGGCCAGCAGCGCCTGCTGGAGCACGCGTTCCGCGAGCAGGTCCACCCGCGGGGGCTTTCCGCCCACAATGTCGTGCATCGCGTACAGGTACTCGGAGGCGCCAAGCTCGTCGGTGTTGCGGCCCAGCAGCACGATGACATCGCCCTCATGCCGGAACGCGTGCCGGGTGACGCGCTCGAGGTCGTCGATGATGCCGACCATGCCGATGACGGGCGTGGGGTAGATGGGCGTCCCGCTGGTCTCGTTGTAGAGCGAGACGTTGCCGCCGGTCACCGGGGTCTCGAAGAGGGCGCAGGCCTCGGCCATCCCCAGCACAGCCTCCCGCAGCTGGTAGTAGATGTGCGGCTTGAGCGGGTTGCCGAAGTTGAGGTTGTTGGTCACCGCCATGGGCAGCGCCCCCGCGCACGCCAGGTTGCGCGCGGCCTCCGCGACGGCGATGCGGGCGCCGGTGCCGGGCTCCAGGTAGGTGTAGCGGCCGCTGCAGTCGGTGGTCACGGCGATGCCGCGCGGCGTGCCGCGCACCCGCAGGACGCCCGCGTCCCCTCCGGGCTGGACCACGCTCGCGGTGCGCACGGTGGTGTCGTACTGGTCGTGGATCCAGCGGCGCGACGCGAGGTTGGGGGAGGCGAGCAGGCGGAGGAAGTCGGCGGTGCGGTCGCCCTCGCCGCCCGCGTAGGGCGACAGGTCCATCTCCCTGAGCGCGCGCACCTCCTCGCCCTCGATGCCCGCGCGCTCGTAGGTCGGGCACCCCTCGGTCAGGGGCATGGCGGGGATGTCGGCGACCGGGCGTCCGTCCTCCAGAATGCGGAAGCGTCCATCGGAGGTGACGTGGCCCACCTCCGCCGCCTCCAGCTCCCACTTGTTCAGGATCTTCCGGACCTCGTCCTCCCGGCCCTTGTGCACGACCACCATCATGCGCTCCTGGCTCTCGGAGAGCAGGATCTCGTACGGCGTCATCCCCGGCTCGCGCACCGGTACCAGCGCGGTGTCGATCACGACCCCGCTCCCCGAACGCCCCGCCATCTCCGCGGCGCTGGAGGTGATGCCCGCGGCGCCCATGTCCTGGATGCCCACGATGTGACCGCTGCGGATCAGCTCCAGGCTGGCCTCGAGCAGCAGCTTCTCGGTGAAGGGATCGCCCACCTGCACCTGGGGCCGGCTGGCGTCGGAGTCCTCGCCCAGCTCCTCGCTGGCGAAGGTGGCCCCGTGGATGCCGTCGCGACCGGTGCGCGCGCCCACCGCCATCAGCGTATTGCCCTCCCCGTGGGCCTCGCCCCGGATCAGCTGTTCGCGCTTCATGATGCCGAGGCACATCACGTTGATGATGGGATTGCCCTCGTAGCCGCGGTCGAAGTAGGCCTCGCCGCCGAGGTTGGGGATGCCCACGCAGTTGCCGTAGTCGCCGGCCCCGCGCACGACGCCGTCGAAGAGGTAGCGCACGCGGCTCGAGTCCAGGTCCCCGAAGTGGAGCGAGTCGAGGACCGCGACCGGGCGGGCCCCCATGGTGAAGACGTCGCGCAGGATGCCGCCGATTCCGGTGGCCGCGCCCTGGTAGGGCTCGACCGCGGAGGGGTGGTTGTGCGACTCGATCTTGAAGGCGAGCGCGTATCCGCCGCCGATGTCGATCACCCCCGCGTTCTCTCCCGGTCCCTGGATGACCCAGGGCGCTTGGGTGGGCAGGAGCCGGAGCAGGCGCTTGGAGTTCTTGTACCCGCAGTGCTCCGACCACATCGCCGAGAAGACGCCGAGTTCGGTGAAGGTCGGGGTGCGCCCGAGGTGGCCGACGATCCTGTCGTGCTCCTCCGGCGAAAGACCGTGGTCGGCGACGAGCTCCGGCGTGACTTCCGGGTCTCCGGGACGTGGCTCGGGCGCTGCGGGCGCGCTGCCGTTTCCTCCGGCCGCGGGCGCGATCATGCCACCCTCTCCCGCGCGCAGTGCGCGACCAGGGACTCGAAGACGCCGAGCCCGTCGGTGGAGCCCAGAACGCCTTCCGCGGCCCGCTCCGGGTGGGGCATGAGCCCGAGCACGTTGCCGGCGGCGTTCATGATCCCGGCGATGTCGTTGGCGGAGCCGTTGGGGTTGCCGCCCTGCCCGCGCGCTCCCTCGCGCGTGGTGTAGCGGAAGACTACGCGCTGGTCGGCTTCGAGGCGTTCGAGGGTGGCCGGGTCGGCGATGTAGTTGCCTTCGGCGTGCGCGATCGGAATGCGCAGGACCTGGCCGGGCCGGTACGCGCGGGTGAATGCGGTGTCGGCGGTCTCGACCCGCACATGCACGTCGTGGCTTCGGAACTTGAGCGAGTCGTTGCGCCGGAGCGCGCCCGGAAGCAGCCCGGCTTCGCACAGGATCTGGAAGCCGTTGCAGATGCCGAGCACGATGCCGCCGCCCCCGGCGTAGCGCTTCACCGCCTCCACGATGGGGCTGAAGCGCGCGATGGCGCCGGCGCGCAGGTAGTCGCCGTAGGAGAAGCCGCCCGGAAGCACCACCAGGTCGGGGTCGCCCAGGTCGCGCTCGCGGTGCCAGATGAAGCGCGTGTCGACCCTCATGACCTTGCGCAGCACCTGCAGGCAGTCGTAGTCGCAGTTGGACCCCGGGAAGGTCACCACCACCGCTCTCACGTCGCCGCCTCCGGCTGCGCCGCATCGCGCGCGACTTCGATGGCGAAGTCCTCGGTCACGGGGTTCGCGAGCAGCTTCTCGCACATGCGGGTGGCCCGGGCGGCGGCCTCGTCCGGCGAGTCCGCTTCAAGCTCGATCACGAGCAGCTTGCCGGCGCGGACCTCCGCGACGCCGGCGAAGCCCAGGGAGTCCAGGGCGTGCTGGATGGCCTTCCCCTGCGGGTCCAGCAGCCCGCGGCGGGGGGTCACGCGGATCTCGATGGCGTACAGGCTCAAGTTGTGTCCTCCGTGCCGTTGTCGTCCTGGGGGTCGGTCCGCCGCCGTCGGACGAGCCGATTGCGCCTGCGGGCGCGGTAGCGGGGTCCGAGGCCGCCGTAGTCGAGCGGCCGGACATCTTCCTCGTCTTCGGGCTCATCTTCATCCTCGTCCTCGTCCACTTCGAGGAGAGGGTCGCGCTCGGGAAGCCGGTCCAGGAAGCCGATCGCCACCGACTTCAGAAGACCCCAGACGGCGTATCCGAACAGGACCGGAAAGAAGTAGTAGCGGGGGGCGGCGATCGCGGCGACGATGGCGGCCACGGCGATGGCGCTGTTGATGCGGGTTCTGGGCGTGCGCAGCCCCACGCGGGGCATGCGCGCGTAAGGGACGTGGCTCAGCATCAGCGCGGAGAGCAGCACCATCAGGATGCCCATGATCTGGGCCCACGGAAGGGTGCTCAGATACGCCTCGAAGAAAGCGGTCTGGGTGAAGGGGTAGGAAGTCGCCAGCATCATCCCCGCGGCCGGCGACGGCAGCCCGTGGAACGAGCGTTTCGCCTCTCCGCCCTGCTCCACGTTGAAGCGTGCCAGGCGCACCACCACCGCGGTCACGAAAAGGTAGGAGAGCAGCCAGCTCCAGGAGCCGTCGGCCCAGTAGAGCTGGTACATGACCATCGCCGGGGCCACGCCGAAGCTGACCGCGTCGGCCAGCGAGTCGAGCTCGGCGCCGAAGCGCGATCCCGTGCGCGTGAAGCGCGCCATGCCGCCGTCAAAGGTGTCGAGGATGCCCGCGAACACGATGAACCAGGCGGCCCACTCGTACGCGCCGCGGGACGCCATCACCATGGCGAAGACGCCGAAGAAGACGTTGCCCAGGGTAAACGCGGAGGGGATGATGATGATGCCCCTCTGGAAGCGCCTGCGGCGCGCGCGCTTGCGGATCATGGGATCTGCTTCATGCGAAGCCGGGGCCCCTGTACTCGGCCAGCGGCACGCCCACCAGCCGCTGGAAGATGTCCAGGTAGCGGGCGGTCGACTCCTCCACGATGCGGTCGGGAAGGTCGGGTGGGGGCGGCATCTTGTCCCAGGTCGTTTCGTGAGCCAGGTAGTCGCGCACGGGCTGCTTGTCCAGCGAGGGCTGGCCCCTGCCGGTCGCGTAGTGTTCGGCCGGCCAGAAGCGCGAGGAGTCAGGGGTCAGCACCTCGTCGATGAGCAGGAGCCGGCCATCGCCGTCCATCCCGAACTCGAACTTGGTGTCCGCGAGGATGATGCCCCGCTGGCGCGCGGTCTCCGATCCGGCGCTGTAGATGCCGAGCGAAAGGTCGCGCAGGGTCTCCGCCATGGGCGCCCCCAGCAGCTCCACCACCTGGTCGTAGGTGATGTTCTCGTCGTGGCCTTCGTGCGCCTTGGTCGAGGGAGAGAAGATGGGCGGGTCCATGCGGTCGCTCTCGATCATGCCGGGGGCGAGGGGCTCGCCGGCGAGGGTGCCGCTCCGGCGGTACTCCCGCCATGCCGACCCGGTGATGTAGCCGCGCACGATGCACTCGACCAGGATCGGCCGGGTGCGGCGCACCAGCATCGCCCGGCGCGCCCAGGTGTCGACGCTGTCGGCCAGCTCGGGGACCCGGTCGATGATCTCTTCCCGCCGCACGGCGAGCAGGTGGTGGTCGATGCCCCCCTCGGCGCCCGGCACCGGCGAGCGGGCGGAGAAGCGCGCCAGCCACCACGCGGTCAGCTGGGTGAGCACTTCGCCCTTGTGGGGCACGGGCTGGGGCAGGACCACGTCGAAGGCGCTCACGCGATCGCTCGCCACCATGAACAGGGTGTCGGGCCCCGCCTCGTAGACGTCCCGCACCTTGCCGCGGTGGAGGAGGGGGAGGGGGAGGGTGGAATCCACGATGGTCGTCACGTTGTCGTCGAGCTCCATGGCTGAGGTGGGGTCAGACACGAATATCGGGGGCGTCCAGACGGGCGCGGGCATCGGAGCCGAGACGGTCGATGACCGGCTGCGCGAAATCGTCCAGAAAGCGCTCCACCTGCTCGGGGGCGCGTCCGATGAAGCGCTCGCCCCGGAGAAGGTCGGCCAGCTCGGACGCACCCAGGCCGAATGCGTCGTCGCCGGCGATGCGGGCAATCAGGTCGGGGTCCCCGCCTTCCTCGCGAGCCTTCCGGGTGGCCGCGTGGGCGTGACGGCGGATGCGCTCGTGGAGCGCCTGGCGGTCGCCGCCGTCCCGGGTCGCGCGCATGAGGATGGTCTCGGTGGCCATGAAGGGGAGCTGCTCGTCGAGTGCGCGGCGGATCACCGCTTCGTTGACCACCAGCCCGGATGAGACGTTTTCGACCAGAACCAGGATGCCGTCGAGGGTCAGGAAGGAGTCCGGAATGCTGACGCGCCGGTTTGCGGAGTCGTCGAGGCTCCGTTCCAGCCACTGGGTGGCCGCGGTGAACGCGCCATCCTGATACAAGGTGATGACGTGGCGGGAAAGGGCGCAAACCCGCTCCGCGCGCATCGGGTTGCGCTTGTAGGGCATGGCCGAAGAGCCGATCTGGGTGTCCTCGAAAGGCTCCTCGACCTCTCCCAGGTGCGACAGCAGGCGCAGATCGTGGCCCATCTTGGACGTGGACGCGGCGGTGCCCGCGAGCGTCGCCAGGAGCGCGGCGTCCACCTTGCGCGGGTAGGTCTGACCGCTCACCGGGTAGCGCTGCTCGAAGTGCATGCGCCGGGCGACGGCGTCGTCGAGGGCGTCCACCCTGGCGGAGTCGCCGTCGAAGAGGTCGAGGAAGGACGCCTGGCTGCCGGTGGTGCCGCGCACACCCCTGAACCGGAGCGAGCCGAGGCGAAACTCGATCTCCTCGATGTCGAGGAGGAGGTCCTGGATCCAGAGCGTCGCCCGCTTGCCCACCGTGGTGGGCTGGGCGGGCTGGAAGTGGGTGTAGGCCAGCGTCGGGAGCGACCGGTAGCGGCGCGCGAAGCCTGCCAGCGCCTCGACGCAGCGCACCAGCCGGTCGCGGATCAGGGTGAGGGCTTCGCGGTGCAGGATCAGGTCGGCGTTGTCGCCCACAAAGGCGCTGGTGGCGCCCAGGTGGATGATGCCCCGCGCGGCGGGCGCCACCTCTCCGAAGAGGTGGACGTGCGCCATCACGTCGTGGCGGAACCGGCGCTCCAGCTCGGCGGCCCGGTCCAGGTCCAGGTCGTCGGCCCCGGCCCGCATCTGGCGCAGCGCTTCCCCGGGGATGTCCAGCCCCAGCTCGCGCTGTGATTCGGCGAGCGCGATCCAGAGCCGGCGCCAGGTCGTGAACTTGCGCGCCTGCGAGAAGATGCGCTGCATCTGGCGCGAGGCGTAGCGTCCGGAAAGGGGATGCACGTAGCCGCCGGAGGCGGACTTCCCCGTGCTGGATGCCCCGGCCGCGGCCGCGCGGCCCGGACTGCTAGAGGTCACGTCCCAGTTTCTCCCAGTCGGCCAGAAAAGCGGCCAGCCCGAGGTCGGTCAGCGGGTGGCGGATCAGCTTGTACAGGACGCCCGGCGGCAGGGTGGCCACGTCCGCGCCCATCTCCAGCGACTCCACGACGTGGCGCGGATGCCTGAGGGAGGCGGCCAGGATCTCCGTCTGCATGCCGTAGTTGTCGTAGATGACGCGGATCTGGCGGATCAGCTCCATGCCGTCGTGGGAGATGTCGTCCAGCCGTCCGATGAAGGGCGAGATGTACGCGGCCCCCGCCTTGGCGGCGAGCAGCGCCTGAGGAGCGGAAAAACACAGGGTGACGTTGACCGGGATGTCGCGCGAGCTGAGCTCGCGGCACGCCACCAGGCCGTCCTCGGTGAGGGGCACCTTGACCGCGATGTTGGGGTGGATGGCGGCCAGCCGGGTGCCCTCGTCGATCATGATCGCCTTGTCCACTCCGACGACCTCGGCGCTAACCGGGCCGTCGATGGCTTCGCAGATCTCGAGGAAGATCTCCATCGGGTCGCGGTCGCCGGCCACCTTGGCCAGCAGGGAGGGGTTGGTGGTTACGCCATCGATGAGGCCGGCGGCGGCGGCGCGGCGGATCTCACCCAGGTCGGCGGTGTCGAGGAAGATCTTCATGGGTGGTTGGCGCTCCCTGCGGGTGGGCGGTCGGTGTCGGAATCTAACAGGGCGAGGTCGGCGAACGGGACGCTTCGCGGGGATCGCGGACGGGCGTCGGCCGGCGTCGCGGCGTCGTCTGTTTCTGTCGCGGCAGCGTCGGAGACCGCCGAAGTGCGCGCGACCGTCTGCGCCGGATAGCTCACTCGACGCAGGAAGAGGCCCGTCGCGGGAGCGGGCGGCGACGTGACGAGGCCGTCCCGGTTGCCCTCGAGCATCGCGCGCATGTCGTCGAGCGGCCGGCGGCCGCGGGCGATGTCGACCATGGTGCCCACCAGGTAGCGGACCATGTGGTGCAAGAACCGGTCGGCGACGATGGTGAACTCCATGCCGAGCTCCCAGGCGGCCCAGCGCGCCTCCGTGACGGTACAGCGGTCTCCCCGGTGTTCCTGGCCGGCGCGGGCGAAGGCGGCGAAGGACTTCTCGCCCGGCAGGAGCGCGGCAGCCGCGTGCAGGGCCTCGACATCCAGGTCCGCCGTGGTCGAGGCGGTGTCACCGGCGAGGCGCGCGAGAGGCCAGCACCACGCCCGGTGGAAGGGCGAGCGGGCCGCCGCGGTGAACCCCAGCCGGTATCCGTACTCGCGCGCCGTGGCGTCGTAGCGCGGGTGGAAGGCGGGCGGAGCGGCCCGGGCGTCCGCCACCCAGATGTCCCCGGGCAGCCTGGCGTTGAGCGCCCGCCGAAGGGTGGCGGCGGACCAGCGCCGCGGCAGGACGAGGGCGACCACCTGGCCGGTGGCGTGCACCCCCCGGTCGGTTCTGCCCGCCGCCGTCACCGCGCGGTGCTCGCCGGTAAGCCGCTCGAGGGTGGCCTGCAGCTCACCCTGCACCGTGCGCACTTCCGGCTGCTTCTGCCAGCCGAAGAAATGGGTCCCGTCGTAGTGCAGCGTGAGTCGGAAGCGGCGTTGTCCTCGGGCCATGACGCGGGGAAACTAGGATTTCCGGAGGCGCAACTCAACATCCGGGCTCCATTCTGCAGGCTCCGGTGCCATCCCGGGGATTCCCCCGCCCGGCCTCGCCCGTCCCGTGCGACGGGAGGACGGCGCAAAACTTCCATCGCCGCGTTGACCCCGTACGGCCCGCCTGGTACCATCGCCCGCGTTGACCGGGTACGGCCCGCTTGGTACCATCGCCCGAGCCCTCTCCCGCGCCGCCGCCGACCCGGACACGACCATGACCTCCGAAACGAAGCTGGACCTCACCCCCCTCATTGGCCGGGTGTCCGAAGGCGCGAGCCTGACCGCGACGGAGGCCGAAGGCGCGTTCGCGACCATCATGTCCGGGGAAGCGACCCCCGTGGCGATGGCCGCCTTCCTGATCGCGCTCCGCACCAAGGGGCTGGTTCCGTCCGAAATCGCCGGCGGCGTGCGCGCGCTTCGCGGAGCAATGCGTCCGGTGAAGTCGGAACGGACGCACGAGCTGGTCGACACCTGCGGCACCGGGGGCGGCAGCGTACGCACCTTCAACGTGTCCACCGCGGCCGCTCTGACCGCGGCGGCGGCCGGCGTGCGGGTCGCAAAGCACGGCAACCGCTCCTTCACGTCCCAGAGCGGGAGCGCCGACGTCCTGGAAGCGCTCGGGGTCCGCATCGAGCTGACACCGGACGACATGAGCCGGGTGCTGGCGGAAACCGGAATCGTCTTCATGTTCGCGCCGCTTCTGCATCCCGCCATGCGCCACGTTGGTCCGGTGCGCGCGGAACTGGCGGTCCCGACCATCATGAACCTGCTCGGGCCGCTGACCAACCCGGCCGGGGTAACCCGCCAGCTGGTCGGCGTTTCCGACCCCTCCTGGCTGGAGTTGATCGCGCCCGCGCTGCGTGAACTCGGCCACCGCCGCGCCCTGGTGGTCCACGGCGAGCCGGGAATGGACGAACTGAGCCCGGTGGGGACCACCACCGTGTCCGATCTTCGCGACGGCGAGATAACCACCTACCCCGTAACCCCGGCCGACCTGGGTCTGGAGCCGGAGAGCCTGGAGGGTCTCGCCGGCGGAACTCCCGGCGAAAACGCGGTCGTGATCGTGGATGTGCTGGAAGGCCGCCGCCGGGACTCGGCGCGTTCGTTCGTCCTCGTCAACGCGGGCGCCACCATCTACGTCGCGGGTCTGGCGGACTCCCTTTCGGAGGGGGTTGCCATGGCGGCCGAAGCGATCGACCGCGGGCTCGCGACCAGCAAGCTTGCGGAACTCCGCGAAGCCACGCGCGCCCGCGGCACCTGAGGCGCGCGCGCCTCAGTACCCCGCCCGCCGATCTGCCCACGTCGTCCGTCCCGGTCAGCGACGACAGGCATCGCGATCCTCAAGCCGGCCGATTCGCGCTCCGGCGGGACGGGGCCGGAATCGAGCGGGCGTGCGCGTCATCCGTGCCCCGCGAAGGAATGGTACGCCGTCCGGCCCGCAGTTTTCGCCCACCAGCACCACTTCCGTGAAGTCGCCCTTCAGTCTGCCTACCGCAAACGGAATCCTCATTCTCGCCTCCCTCCGGCCGCGGCCGGTCAGGTGACCGAACTTCGGCCCGACTCCCCAGGAGCCGGCCCGTCTCGGTCGATTATCCGTGGATCAAGCCTCAATACTTCCGAATCACGCCGACCACGACCCCCTGGATCTGGACATCGGCCGCGTCGACGATGATCGGCTCCATTGCTTCGTTGGCCGGCTGCAGCCGGATCCGGGAGCCCCGCTCGCGATAGAACTTCTTGACGGTGGCCGAATCGCCGCCGACAAGGGCGACCACCGTTTCCCCTTCATGGGCCACCTGTCGCGCGCTGACCACGATGTAGTCGCCGTCGCGAATCTGTTCGTCGATCATCGAGTCGCCCTCGACCCGCAGGACGTAGCTCTCGGCGCCGCTCGGAACCATGTCCTGGGGAACGGACAGGGTTTCGTTGTCCTGAACGGCCTCGATGGGCATCCCCGCGGCAACGGCTCCGAGCAGCGGCAGCGCGAAGACGCCGGCACCCGTCTCCCGGTGCACCATCTCGATGGAGCGACTTTGGTTGTAGGCCTTCCGGATGTAACCCTTGCGCTCCAGATTGCTCAGGTGTTCGTGGACCGTGGCCAGGGAAGCGTATCCGAAGGCATGCGCGATTTCCTCGAAGTTGGGCGCGTATCCCCACTCGTCCAGGTAGCCTTCGATGAAGTCCAGGATCTGTTTCTGTCGCTTGGTCAGGGGCATCGAATGCACGCTCCGCGAAAGTGATGACCGAACAGGACCCGAATAACTTACCCGAAGGTATCCCGAAGCGCAAGATGCACCCCGAAAGAACCGGAATCGCATCCGTCCCCGGCGGCCGACGTCCCTTCCCGCGCGCATGAATATTCTCGACCGCATCGTCCGCACCAAGCGCAGCGAAGTCCGGGTTCTGAGGTCCGCGCGGGCGGAGTTGGCGCGGGCCGCCCGTTCGGCGCCTCCACCCCGCGACTTGCGCTCCGCCCTGAGAAAACCGTCGAGGGAAGTGGCGGTCATCGCGGAGGTCAAGCGGCGTTCCCCGGGGGCCGGATCCATTCGCGAGGATCTGGATCCCTCCGATCTGGCCGCGGAATACGCGCGCTCGGGCGCATCGGCCATCAGCGTGCTGACGGATCGCACGTACTTCGGAGGCGGCCTGGACGATCTGAGCCGGGTGTGCGCGAGGGTGCGGCGGCCCGCTCTGCGCAAGGATTTCCTGGTCGACCCGGTTCAGCTCGACGAGTCGCGCGCGGCGGGAGCGGACGCGGTCCTGCTCATCGTGCGCATCCTCGAGGATCCGCTTCTCGGGGAGCTGCTGAGCGGGGCGCGCGAGCTCGGGATGGCCGCGCTGGTGGAGGTCCACGACGCCGCGGAGCTGGAGCGGGCGCTCGCGGCCGGCGCCGACGTGGTGGGGATCAACAACCGCGATCTGAGCACCTTCCGCTCGAGCGTGGCCGTCACGCTGGAGCTGGTTCGCCGCATTCCGCCGGACGTCGTGGTGGTTTCGGAGAGCGGCCTGGCGACCCGGGAGGACCTGGCCACCGTGGGTGCCGCGGGCGCGGACGCCGTCCTGATGGGTGAGGCGCTCCTGCGCAGTCCGCGCCCCGGCGACGCCGTGGCAGCCCTGACCGGCGTCCGGGGCGGACCGCGCGCCGCCGCCGCCACCGGGCGGGACGCGCCGCCCGCGACCGCTGCCCGTCCCGTCCCGTCCCCCCCCCCCCGCCCCCGCCCGGCCCGCCCCCCCCGTCGGCCGCCCGGCCACGCCTCCCTCCGCCCAATCCGAACCGCCCGCGACCGCCGGCGTCCCCGAACCGCCACCTCCCGCCACCGGACCCACCCAGGTGCCCGAGGTGAAGATCTGCGGGATCACCCGCCCGGCGGACGGCCGCATCGCCGCCCAGGCAGGCGCGACCTACGTGGGCACCGTGCTCACCCCCGGCTTCTCGCGCAGCGTTGACATCCCGACCGCTCAGGCGGTGGCCGAAGCCGCCGACCTGCCACTGGTGATCCTCCTGGTGGACCCGACCCTCGCCGAAGCGGTGGCGGCGGCGCGCGAGACCGGGGCCTCCGTGGTGCAACTGCACGGCCGCGAGGATCCCGACACCGTCTCCCGCCTGCGCGCGAGCGGCCCCTGGACGGTGTGGAAAGCCGCGCCCGTGCGCGACGAGGCGGACGCCCTGAGCGCGCTCGACCGGTACGGAGACGCCGCCGACGGGCTCCTCTTCGATGGCTGGCACGAGAAGCTGCCGGGCGGCACGGGTACCCGCTTCCCATGGCGCAGCCTCGCCGGAATCCGCGACCGCTTCGCCCCGGAGCAGCGCTTCGTGGCCGCGGGGGGCCTCAACCCCGGCAACGTGGCGGAGGCCGTGTCGCTCCTGCGTCCGCACGTCGTCGACGCCAGCTCCGGAGTGGAGCGGCGGGTGGGCGTGAAGGATCCCGCGAAGGTGCACGGCTTCGTGCGCGCCGCGCGCGCCAACGGAGGTGGCTCGTGACCCCGGGTGCACGCACGGCCGGGGACCGCTTCGGCCCGTACGGAGGCCGCTACGTCCCCGAGACCCTCATCACCGCGCTGGACGAGCTCACCGCGGCCTACCGGGATGCCTCGGCCGACCAGGGCTTCGCCGCGGACCTGCGCGTCCTGCTCGAGGACTACGCCGGCCGGCCCTCCCCCCTCTACCGCGCCCCCCGCGTCGAGGAGGCCATCGGCGCCGGACCCGTCTACCTCAAGCGCGAGGACCTCAACCACACGGGCGCCCACAAGATCAACAACACCCTCGGGCAGGCGCTGCTGGCGCGCTGGATGGGCAAACGCCGCATCATCGCCGAGACCGGCGCCGGGCAGCACGGGGTGGCCACCGCGACCGTGTGCGCGCTCTTCGACCTCGAGTGCGTGGTCTACATGGGGACCGAGGATGTCGAGCGCCAGGCGCTGAACGTCTATCGCATGGAGCTGCTGGGGGCCGAGGTGCGTCCGGTGGATTCGGGTTCGTGCACGCTCAAGGACGCCACCAACGAGGCGATCCGCGACTGGGTGACCAACGTGCGCGACACCCACTACATCATCGGTTCCGTGGTGGGGCCCGATCCGTTCCCGCGCATGGTGCGCGATTTCCAGGCCGTCATCGGGGAGGAGACGCGGGCGCAGCTGGAGGCCGCCGAGGGCAGGCTCCCCGGTTCGGTGGTGGCGTGCGTCGGCGGGGGGTCCAACGCCATGGGCATCTTCCACGCCTTCGTTCCCTTCGGGGATGTGCGGCTGGTCGGGGTCGAGGCGGCAGGCGAGGGGCTGGACAGCGGCCGGCACTCGGCGCCCCTGGCCGCGGGCAGGCCGGGCGTGCTGCACGGGTCGCTGAGCTACCTGCTCCAGGACGCGGACGGGCAGGTGGCCCCGGCTCACTCCATTTCCGCCGGCCTCGACTACCCGGGCGTGGGACCGGAGCACTCGTGGCTCCTCGACGAGGGCCGTGCGGAATACGTGACGGTCACGGATGATCAGGCGCTGGCCGCCTTCCACCGGCTCTCCCGGCTGGAGGGCCTCATCCCGGCGCTCGAGAGCGCGCACGCGCTGGCGCACGTCTTCGAAGCGGGGGCGGAGCTGGCCCGCCACGGGCCGGTCGTGGTGTGTCTGAGCGGCCGCGGGGACAAGGATGTCGCGCACGTGGCGCGGCTGTCGGGGGCCGAGACCGATGAGTAGCAGGCCAATGCCGGAGGGCGTCGAGCAGCTGCCAGGCCGGGAAGCGGGCCATCGCCCGGGGGCGTTGTGCCCGAAGGCTTCATCGCCGGGGAACCGATGAGCGGCGCGTCCTTCGCGCAGTGTTTCGCGCGTTGCCGGGCCGACAACCGGGCAGCGCTCATCCCGTTCCTGACCTGCGGTTATCCGGATGCGCCGCAATCCCTGGAGCTGCTGCAGGGGATGGCGGGCGCAGGTGCGGACATCATCGAGCTGGGGATCCCGTTCAGCGACCCCCTGGCGGACGGGCCCACCATCCAGCGCTCGTCGTTCCAGGCCCTCGAGCGGGGGATGACCACCGAGGGCACGCTGGACGTGCTGCGCGCCTTCCGCGCCGGGCACGATACGCCTGTCGTCCTCTTCAGCTACCTCAACCCCATCCTGCGCTACGGCGTGGAGGAGTTCGCCCGCGCGGCAGTGGAGGCCGGCGCCCAGGGCCTGCTCCTGACCGACGTCCCGGCGGGCGCGGATCCCGCGCTGGAGAGCCGGCTTTCGGCGCACGGGCTCGACCTGATCCGCCTGATCGCCCCGACCACTTCCCCCGAGAGGGTCGCCGCCATCGCCCGGGCGGGCGCCGGGTTCCTGTACTACATCTCGCGCACCGGGGTCACGGGCGCGCGCACTCGGCTGCGCCGCGCGCTGGGGCGGGAGGTCCGGGCGGTGCAGGGGCGGGTCGGAGGCATCCCGGTCGCGGTGGGATTCGGAATCTCCACCCCCGAACAGGCGGCCGACGTGGCTGCCGCGGCGGAGGGGGTGGTGGTCGGCAGCGCGCTCATCGACCACTGCGAGCGGGAGGGCGCGGAAGGGGTGCGCGACTTCGTCGCCGCCCTCAGGGAGGCGATGGAGCGGGACGGTCCGGATCGGTCACTCTAGCAGCGCCCGAGGGATCGTATCTTCTACTAGATGTTTAGTTGACAGGCCAGTCTTCCCCTCCACATCGTGCTGAGAGCCCTCTTCTGTGAAGGGAGGTAGCACCGTGGGCCGTGCGCTGGTAGCGATTCTGATGACGCTCTCGATAGGCGGATGCGGCGAGGGTCGTACTGGAATCCGACGGACGGTTTCGATGTCTTCGACGCGGACGGTCGATGGATCTGTCACGTCGATACACCCGAGAGCTGGGCCGCACGCCCCTACCCAGGGACGATGGATCCGTACTTCAAGGGCGACACGATCTGGGCTGTGCTCAAGGACGAGCTTGACGTCCGCTACATGGCAAGGTTTGAGGTCGAGTGGCCCTCGCCGGGCTAGTGTCGCGCGGCCGGAGGCCCTCATCCATGGACTGCGAGGCTCGGCACTTGGCCGCACAGATGTAATGCAAACACTACAATATGTAATGGGAACATTACTTTCTCCGTGATTTCCGGCCTCGCGACCGCGTTTTCTCGAGCGCATCCCCGTCCGGATCCACCCTCAACCGCTCCGCCACCTCCGCATCCGGGCTCACGAACACCGTCTTCTCGCGCTCCAGGGTGACGGTGCCGGGCCGCGCGCCCCTCGGCTTGCGCACGTACTTGCGCCGGGTCCAGTCGACCGGGACGGTGGCGGAGGTGCGGGCCTTCGAGTTGACCGCGGCCAGGACCGCGGCTTCCTCCAGGTCGCGGGGCGCGGGGCTGCCCTCGCCGCGCCAGCGCAGGATCACGTGCGCGCCGGAGGCGTGGCGGGCATGCAGCCAGACATCGTCCGGGTCCGAGTGGTGGAACGTCAGTTCGTGGTTGCTCGCCGCCCCGCGGCCCACGCGGATCTCGGTTCCCGCCGAACTGCGAAAGCGGTGGTAGGGAAGGCGGGCGGGAGCCTGCCGCGATCTCGACCCCGGAGCGGGCAGCCCCAGCCGCCGCTCCAGTTCCCCGGCATCCACCGACCCGGCCGCCACCTCCTCGGAAAGCGCGTACCAGGCGGCCAGCCGCGTGCCTGCTTCCTCGATCTCGGCCGGGAGCGTGGCGGCGGCCCGCTCCACGCGCGCGGCGCGGGCGTAGTAGCGCGCCGCGTTTTCATGCGGCGCCAGCGTGGGGTCGAGCGAGATGCGGATGGTGCCGCCCTCGAATTGCTCGAGCGACACCCGGGCCGCCCCGCGCGGGATCAGCTTCATCCTCGCGAGGAGCAGGTCTCCGATCCCCCGCATCCGGACCGGGTCCTCAAGCCGGGCGAGTTGTTCCTGCAGGCGCACGATCCGGCCCTCGGTGGAGCCGATGCGCTTCTCCAGGGCCGACATCACCTCGGACGGCACCAGGCTCGCGTGGGCAAGCGCCTCCGACCCGTCCGTCAGCGCGGCGAGGAGTGTCTCTCTCGCGCTGCCCTCCATCCCCGGAAGGGGATAGGGATAGGGCTGGAGCCCCTGGTCCGAGGACAGCAGCCGGGGGTCCGGATCCTTGAGATCGCGCCATTCGCGCCAGCGCTTCCAGCCGTCCTCGTCTCCGTCATCCAGAAACACACGCGCGTTCATGCGCGAAGTGTAGGCGACGTTGCGGACCAGGGTGGCCATCCGTTGGGGGGGCTCCACGTCCTCGAACAGTTCGAGCCATGAAGAGAGCGACATCGGACGGCTGGCCCCGCGGCGTTTCGACGGGCGCGGCAGCTCGTATACGGCGCCCGGCAGCAGCTCGCGCGCGCCGGAGCGGCGTCGTCTGAGCACGCTCCGGATGCGGTCGTCGGGGCCCTCGGTGAGGATCGCGTTCCAGCGGCCCGGCGAGAGCTCCAGCACCAGCCGTGTGCGGCGCGTCCGGCCCCGCAGACGCGTGACTTCGAGCAGGATGGCGCGCTCGTCCGCGGGCGCGGAGACGTCGCGCACGATTCCCGCCAGTGGAACGGCGCCCGCCGGGGGCGTCGCCTCGTCCATGACGGCGAGCCCCGTGGAGGCCGGGTGCAGAGCGAACACGACCGTCCTTCCCCGCAGAAAGAGCGCCACCCGGCCCGCGCCGCGATCCAGATGGACGGCGCGCGTCCGTCCTGCGCGCAACTCCCGCCGGAGCGCACGGGCGGTGGCCGCCACCAGCAGACTGTCCCATTGCATGACCGCAAAGCTATCGGCAACCGGGAGTGAACGCGCCCTCGGCGGAGAAGGGTCGGGGTCCGGAAGGCGCTCGCCGGGGTTGATTCCTTCCGGCCCCATGCGCAATCTACTGACCTGTATGGCTGCTCCCCGGAACCATCCTCTCGTCGTTCGCGCCGCCGACGGGCTTCTCCCCTCCTGGGCGCGGGCGGGCGACTCCCGGCGCCGGCACATGACCCGGGTTTCGAACCTTATGCGCGAATGGGCAATAGAACGCGCAGAATGCGAAGACGAAATCGTGCGATGGGCGGCGCTGGGGCATCTCCACGATGTCCTGAGAGACGGCGATCCCGCCGAGCTGCAGGCGATGGTGGACGATGAGTTCGCCGACCTCCCGGGGAAGCTGCTGCACGGCCCCGCCGCCGCCGGCCGGCTCGCCCGCGAGGGCGTCGGGGACGATGGCCTGCTGTGCGCGGTGGCCTTCCACACCCTCGGTCATCCCGCCCTGGACACCGCGGGCGTGGCGCTCTACACGGCGGACTTCCTCGAGCCCGGCCGCGCGGTTCGGGCAGAGTGGCGGAGGTCGCTCCGGCGACGCATGCCCGCCGAACTGGACGAGGTCGCCCTCGAGGTGGCGGGCGCGCGCAGCAGGCACCTGCGGGGGCTCGGCGGTTCCGTCCGGCCCGAAACCGACGCCTTCCTGGAGCTGCTGAGGGTGCGGGCTCATGGCTAGGCTGCTCCGCGGGCTCGCGCTGGTGGCCGTGCTCGGCGGACTGGCGGTGCTGGCGGGCTCCGCCGCGCTTCAGTGGTGGGAGCCTCCCGAGACGACCCCCGTGACCGCCGACGTGATCGCAAACCCGCGCGAGCGGGTGCGCGTCGAGGTACTCAACGGGGGTGGGGTCGCGGGGATGGCGCGAACGGCCACCGAACTTCTGCGCGATGCCGGCTTCGACGTGGTCGAATTCGGCAACGCCGATGCGTTCGACCGGGACAGCTCCGTCGTGCTGGCCCGGCTGGGACGCGTCGACCTCGCGTCGATGGTGGCGGATGCCCTGGCCATCCCCACCTTCCACGACGAGCCGGACTCGACCGCCTACGTCGACATCACGGTGCTGCTCGGGAGCACCTGGGATCCCTCCGTCGTGGCGGCGCGCATGGCTGAACCCGCGCAGGACACGATTACGGTACCCGCGCCCGAGCCGGGCTGGCGCGGTGTCCTCTCGCGTCTCAGGGAGTGGGCGGAAGGTCTGAACCAGGCGGGGAACCAGCAATGAGCAAAAAGAAGCGCAAGCCGAGCCGGCGAGCCCGGGCGAAGCCCAACCAATCCGAAGGGACGCTCGGCGAATGGCTGCGCATCCTCCTCATCTGGGGTGGCCTCTTCTTCCTGATCCGTTCCTTCGTCCTGCAGACCTTCGTCATCATCTCCGGTTCGATGATGGACACGCTCCTGCTGGGCGACTTCCTGGTGGTGAACCGGGCCGCGATCGGCTCGCCCATCCCGGGCACCTCGCTTCGCATCCCGGGCTACTCGAGCCCGAAGCGCTTCGACATCCTCGTGTTCGATCCACCGCACGAGGAGAACATGATGCTGGTGAAGCGCCTGATCGGCCTGCCCGGCGACACGCTGGAGATGCGCGACAAGACCCTCTACATCAACGGGTCGGTCGCGAATGAGCCCTACGCACAGTACAACCCGGCGAGCGGGGACCACTCGGACATCCGCATGACCTGGCAGACGCCGTTCCTGGTGCCCGGAGAGGATGCGGACTCGTATCGCCCCAGCCGTGACAACTGGGGTCCCATCATCATCCCGGGCGACAACTACTTCATGCTGGGCGACAACCGCGACGAGAGCCAGGATTCGCGCTACTGGGGGCTGCTGGAGGGCTGGCGGCTCGAGGGCCGGGCCATGTTCATCTACTACTCGTACGAACGCGGCGCCATGACGCCCTTCCCATGGATCCGCCGCATTCGCTGGGACCGCATCGGGGACCGCATCCGCTGACGCGGAGAGAGGGGCGAGGGGGTTCGGCGCGGCTCATCCGCCCCTGGATCGCCAGCTGCCGTCGGGTCACCGGGCGGCGCCCTCGCCTCGCGTTCCGGGACCCCGGACGTTCTACCCGGTGAGCACCGCCAGCCGGCTTGCCCGCAACTGCCCGCACGCCGCGTCGATGTCGCGCCCGCGGGGCTCGCGCACCATAGCCGCGACTCCGCTCTCCTCCAGCTTCCTGCGGAACGCCTGCACCCTGGCGGGCACGCTCGGACGCCACTCGGGCTGGTAGGGAATCGGATTGAACGGGATCAGGTTCACAAAGGCGTGGATGTCGCGCGCGAAGCCGGCCAGGGCAGGGATGAGCGCGAGGGCGTCGTTCACCCCCCGGATCATCGTGTATTCGAGCGTGATGCGCCGGCCGCGCACCCGCCGGAATCGTTCCAGGGCGGCCTTCACCTCGGGCAGCGGATAGCGCTTCTCCAGCGGGATCAGCTCGCGGCGCAATTCGGACTCCGGGGCGTGCAGCGAGAGAGCGAGCCCGAACTGCTCCGGGCGCTCGGCCAGCGAGCGGATGCCGGGCACCACGCCCACGGTCGACACCGTGATCCGGCGCGCACCGACCTCGTAGCCGCCGTTCAGGATGGTGAGCGAGGGCAGGACAGCGTGCGGGTTGGCGAGCGGTTCGCCCATCCCCATGTACACGATGTTGGAAATCTCGCCCATGTCCCGTGCGCGCGCCCACCGCCGGGAGGCGCGGTACTGCGCCACGATCTCGGCCGCGGTCAGCTGGCGCCGGAAGCCCGACCAGCCGGTCGCGCAGAAGGTGCACCCCAGGGGGCAGCCCGCCTGCGACGAGATGCACAGGGTGAGGCGGGAGCGGGTGGGGATCAGCACGGATTCCACCAGCTCGCCGTCCCACAGCCGCCACAGGTGCTTCACGGTGCCGTCGCGCGAAACCGAAACGCTGGCGGTGGCGGGCTCCTGCAGACGAAAGGCCGCGGCCAGGGCATCGCGTTCCTGCGCGGGCAGGTCGCTCATCTCGCCAAAGCCGCGCGCATCGTTGCGGAACACCCAGCGTTCGACCTGGCCGGTACGGAACTTCGGTTGCCCGCGTTCCCGGAAGTGGCGACGCAAGGTTTCGCGCAATTCCGCCGGGACCAGGCCAAGCAGGTCGGGGCGCTCGTCGCCGTTCGCTTTTCGCACCATGGCCGTCCCGGGGGGAGTCACCGCACGCTCGTTCTCAGGCACCGTCCGGGAAACAGGCGAAGTCGCTTTGCTTGAGCCGGGGGCGCACGCCGACTAACTTAGCGCGATTTCGCAGGAGAGGGGTTCTCTGTTCCCCTCCGTCCCCGCTCGCGAGATTCTCGACGAGCACTCCCCGCATGTCCGAGTCATCGGATTCTACTCGCTCTCATCCCAGGCTTACATGACTGATCCGAAGCTGGAGCGTACTTTCTGGCGGTCGCGCATGGCGGGAAGCCTTCGCGAGCAGGACGCGGGCCGCACGCACCACCTCGCCGGCTGGGTGCATCGGCGCCGCGACCTGGGAGGCATGGTGTTCATCGACCTGCGTGACCGCTCGGGGATCGTGCAGGTGTCCTTCGGCCCCGACTGGACGGAGCCGGAATCGTTTGCCGCCGCGGGGAAACTGGGCGCCGAAGACGTGATCGCGGTGCGCGGCGAAGTCGTGCGGCGGCCCCCGGAAGCCCGCAATCCCGATATGGCGACGGGCGCGGTGGAGCTGCAGGCCACGAGCTTCGAGCTGCTCGGAGACGCCGACACGCCTGCCATCCCGGTGCACCAGAACCCGGGGGAGGAGCCTCCGGCGGAGGAGCTGAGGCTTCTGCACCGGCATCTTGACCTGCGGCGCACACCCATGCAGGCCGCACTGAAGCTGCGTCACCGGCTGGTGCTCGAGACCCGCAACTACCTCGACCGGCTGGGCTTCCTCGAGATCGAGACCCCGATCCTGACGAAGCCGATGCCGGAGGGAGCGCGCGACTTCCTGGTGCCCAGCCGGGTGCACCCGGGAGAGTTCTACGCCCTGCCGCAGAGCCCGCAGATCTACAAGCAGGTCCTCATGACGGCGGGGTTCGACCGCTACTTCCAGATCGCGCGCTGTTTCCGCGACGAGGACCAGCGCACCGATCGGCAGCCCGAGTTCACCCAGATCGACGTAGAGGCCTCGTTCATCGCGCCGGAGGATCTCCTGGCGTGGATCGAAGGGCTCATGGTCCGCCTTTCGGAGGTGGCCGGGCTGGGTACCCCGGCGCCCTTCCAGCGCCTGCCGTACCGGGATGCCCTGGAGTGCTACGGAAGCGACCGTCCCGACCTCCGCTTCGGGCTCGAGATCGAGGACTGGTCGGAGCCTTTCGCGGATGTGGACTTCCGTATCACGCGCGCGGCGCTGGACGGGGGTGGGCGCGTGCGCGGACTGCGCGTCCGGGGAGGCGGGTCGCTCTCCCGCAAGCAGGTGGGGAAGATCGAGTCCGCCGCGAGGAAGGCCGGTGCGCCCGGACTGCTCTGGGTGAAGCGCACGGAGGGCGGCGGCGCCGGCCCGCTGGCTCGCTTCCTTGCCGAGGGGCACTACGACGCCCTGGGCATGCGTCCCGGCGACCTGGCGCTCGCCGCCGCCGGTGCGGACTCCGTCACCTCGCCGGCGCTCGCAGCGGCGCGGCTGCGGGCGAGGGAAGTGGCCGCCATGCCCCACGACAGGGAACACGCGTGGGCGTGGGTGCTCGACTTCCCGCTGTTCGACCCGCTTCCCGGCGGAGCGGGGATCACCTTCAACCACCATCCCTTCGTGATGCCGGCGGAGGCCGACCTGCCTCGCCTGGAGTCGGCTCCGCTGTCGTGCGGGGCACGCGCCTACGACCTGGTGTATAACGGTGCGGAGCTGGGGTCCGGCAGCCTGCGCATCCACGACGCGGCATTGCAGGAGCGCGTGCTTCGGGTGCTTGGGCTGGGCGACCGCCAGATCGCAGAGCGCTTCGGCTTCCTCCTCCAGGCGCTGCGCTCGGGCGCCCCGCCGCACGGAGGCATCGCCCTGGGGATGGACCGCATCGTCCAGCATTTCGTGGGAGCCGCAAGCCTGAGAGACGTGGTCGCGTTCCCGAAGACGACCGCGGCGCGGGCGCTCTTCGAGGCCGCGCCCGGACGTCCGGGAAGAGCGGAGCTGGAGGCGCTGAAGCTCGCATGACCCAGACCATGGTGGAGCACCGCCTCGATACGGAAGGAGCCGATCCGCTCCTGCTGGCCGGCGTCAACGATGCCAACATGCAGGGACTGGCCCGTCTCTTCGGCATCCGGGTGATCCTGCGCGGTGACCGGCTGCTGCTCTCGGGCGCGCTCGAGGGTGTGGAGAGGGCCGTACCCGTGGTGCGCCACATGATTGAGCTGGCGCGCATGAGGGTCTCGTTCGACCCTTCCGACATCGCCCGTTTCGCCGAGGAGCGCGCGACCGGCAAGCCGTCCGCGGCCGCCGACGCCGGTGAGCCGTCCCGCATCGCGCTGCCCGGGTCACGCCGGGTGATCAGCCCGCGCTCCGAGGGACAGCGGCGCTACGTCGAGGCCATCGACCGCTTTGAAATCGTCATTTCGATCGGTCCGGCCGGAACCGGCAAGACCTACCTGGCCGTGGCCAAGGCGGTCGAGGCCCTCTACCGCAAGCGGGTCCGGCGCATCGTGCTGGCCCGCCCGGCGGTGGAGGCGGGAGAGAACCTGGGCTTCCTCCCCGGCGACCTGCAGGAGAAGGTCGACCCCTACCTGCGGCCGCTCTACGACGCGCTGGAGGACATGATGCCGTCCGAGCGCGTGCGCCGTGCCCTCGACGATCGCACCATCGAGATCGCCCCGCTCGCCTACATGCGCGGCCGAACCCTCTCGGACGCCTTCGTCATCCTGGACGAAGCCCAGAACGCCACCCGGGCCCAGATGAAGATGTTCCTGACCCGGCTGGGCCTGAACTCGCGGGTGGTGATCACCGGCGACAAGACCCAGATCGACCTCCCCAGCCGGGCCGATTCGGGTCTGCTCCAGGTGGAGGACATCCTCCGCGAGGTGAAGGGTATCGCGCTCGTCTATCTCGACGCGGTCGACGTCATCCGCCATCGCCTCGTGAAGCACATCATCCGCGCGTACGAGAGTGACCCCTCGGAAGGGGAGCCGGGGTGAAGCTCTGGCGCGTCCTTTCGAGCCCGCCCGAGCGCCTGTGGCCGGAGGCGGTCGTGCACCACGGCGTGCGCGTCGCGATGCTCCTCGGACTCGCCCTCATCGTGGCCGTCGGGTTCCCGCCCAACCCTCGCGTCGCGGACGTGAGCGGCTACGAGGCCGGGGTGGTCGCGACCGACGACCTGATCGCCGAGGTCGAGTTCGCGGTTCCAAAGTCCGCGACCGAGCTGGAGCGCGACCGGGCCGCCGCGGTCGCCGCCGTGCCGATGATCTACCGCTACCGCCCGGAGGCGGGGGATTCCACCGCCGACGCCCTCAACCGCTTCTTCGCCACGGTCGAGGAGATCCTGGGGCGGGAGCCGGCCGCGCTCGATTCGGTACTCGCGGCGGAGAACATCGCCGCAACGCCGGCGCTGGTGGAGATGCTGCGCGACCCGGCAGTCCGCGAAGCCATTCACCGGGCCGGGCTGCGCGCCGCGCGGGAGCTCATCCCCGGCGGTGTCGTCGACGCGACGACGCGGGACTACCTGGGTGACCGCATCACGGTACTCGAGGAGGGCGGCGAACGGTTCGTCCCGGCCGCGGGGCTGCTTACGGCCACCGACCTGTACAACCGCTCCGTGGAACTGCTCCCCCCGGATGCTTCCCCGGAGGCGACCGAAATCCTGCGTCTGCTGCTCATCCGCTTCCGCGAGTTCAGCTACCTGCCCAACCAGGAAGCCACGGCGGCCGGACGCACGGCCGCCCGCCAGTCCGTCGTCACCACGCGCGGCAACGTGCTTGCCGGCGAGGCCATCCTGCGCGCAAACCAGCAGGTCACGGAGGAAGACCTGGTCCGCCTGCGCGCCTACGAGCAACAGCTGCGCACCCTCGGGCTGCTCGGCGCCAGCGCCACGGGGTTCCTGCCGTCCCTCGGGGTATACCTCCTTCAGGTGCTGCTGCTCGGGATGCTCTGGATCGTGCTTTGGGCCTATCGCGGCGAGGTGTACACCAACTTCCGCTGGATGCTGCTCCTGGCCCTGTTGCTGGCCACCTACTTCGCTTCCGCAATCGTCATTTCCCGGGTCGCCATCTTCCCGCCCGAGCTGCTCCCCATAGCCTTCGTGACGCTTTCGGTGGCGGTGGTGTGGGACGGACGCCTCGCGCTCATGCTTGCGCTGGTGCTGGCGGCCGTCACCGCGTCGCTGACGCCGTTCCAGGGCGTGAGCGTGATGGTGACCACCATGGTCGGCGGGGGGGCGGCGGCGCTCAGCGTAGGCGTGGTGCGCCGGCGCTCGCAGAGCTGGACCTTCATCGCGATCATCGCGGCATCCTACGCCTGCGTCACGCTCTCTCTGTGGCTCAGCCGGATGCAGCCCGCCGCGGGGGTGCTCCCCTCCATCGGCTGGACCACCGGAAACGCCATCGTGAGCGCGGGCCTGGCGCTCCTTTTCGTGCCCGCCTTCGAATGGTTCACGGGCGTCACCACCGATCAGACCCTGCTCGAGTTCGCGGATCCCAACCGCACGCTGCTCAAGCGCCTGTCGATGGAGGCCCCGGGGACCTACGCCCACACCATCAACGTGGCCAACCTGGCGGAGGCGGCGGGCACCGCCATTGGCGCCAACGGCCTTCTGTGCCGGGTGGGCACGTACTACCACGACGTCGGCAAGGTGCTCGAGCCGCAGTATTTCATCGAGAATCAGCACGGGGGCGTCAACCCGCACGACCGGCTGGAGCCGTCCATCTCGGCAGCCATCCTGCGTCGCCACGTGGTCGAGGGACTCCGGCTCGCCCGCCAGGAAAAGCTGCCGCCAGCCATCTCCGCCTTCATCGCGGAACACCACGGCACCCAGCGCATCGGCTACTTCTACGGCAAGGCGCTGGAGCAGGCCGGGGGAGAGGACGTTGACGCAACCGAGTTCCACTACGCCGGGCCGAAGCCGCAGTCCAGGGAGACCGCGGTGCTGCTCCTGGCGGACCCCGTGGAATCGGCGTCGCGCACCTTGCGCGATCCAACCCCGGAGCGCATCCGGGCCATGATCGACGCGATCGTCGACAGCCGCGTGGCCGAGGGCCAGCTGGACGAGGCGCCGCTCACCTTCGCTCATGTCTCGCTCGTGAAGGAGCAGTTTGCGACGGTGCTGGAGGCGATGTATCACCGCCGCGTCGACTACCCGGAAACGGAGCACATCAGCAATCCCGCCGCTGACGCCGCACCGCCCCGTGGCGGTGTGGACGCTCCCGCCACGCCCGGCGACGATGAGGACCGAGCCGTCTCGGCCGGCGATGACGACGGAGCCATCTCGGCCGACAATGACGACGGAGCCGCGCTGGCCGGCGACGATGACGATCCGGCCGTGGCCGCGGAGGACCCGGCCGCCCCGTCCTCCCCCACCGCCTGATTCCCCCCGGGGAACCGTGACCGGGCCCGAGGTGCTGGTCGATGTCGACTTCGCGGCCGCGGCCGAAGCGGGGGCATGTGCGAAAACCCGGCTGGGGCTTGCCCGGGCAGTACGCGCGACGCTCGCGGACGAGGGAACGAAGCACGGCGAGATCTCGCTCACCCTCGTCGGAGACGACCGCATCCGGGACCTGAACCGCGACTACCTCGACCGCGACCGGGTCACCGACGTGATCTCGTTTGCCCTGCACGGTCCGGGCGAGCCCCTGCTGGCCGACATCTACATCGGATACCCGCAGGCCCTGCGCCAGGCGGCCGAACTCGGCCTGTGCGCGCACGAAGAGCTGGTGCGGCTCGCGATCCACGGGACCCTTCACGCGATGGGGTACGACCACCCCGAGGAGGATCGCTTCGCGAGCGACTTCTTCCGCCGCCAGGAAGCGCTGGTGGAGCGGGTGCTTGCCGCCGGGGACGGGTCGCGCGAGAATTCTCGCGCCTCGTCGAACCCGCCCTGATTTCCGGACCGGACACCGTGTCGTCGCAAGAGTCGCTCGCACTCCGCAAGGAGGTTCTGCTGGCCGCGATCGCCGAAGGGAAGATCGCGAAGGCGAACCATACCCTGGCGAAGCTTCATCCCTCGGATGTGGCCGACGTCCTGGAGTCGCTCTCGGACGCCGACCGCCTGGTGGTCCTGCGCGCGCTCCCCGCCGAGCTGGCCTCCGAGACCCTGGCCGAGATGGAGGAGGACGAGCGCGCGGCGGACCTGCTCGCGGCGATGACCCCGCACCGGGGCGCGAAGCTCCTGAGCGAGCTCGCCGACGACGACGCCACCGACCTGGTGGCCGACCTGCAGCCCGAGGAGCGGGCCCGCATTCTGGCGGAGATGCCCGTCGAAGAGGCCGGCGAGATCCGCGAACTGCTCGCCTACGCGGAGGAGAGCGCGGGCGGCATCATGACCGCGGCGCTGGTCTCGGTGCGCGAGACCCTCACCGCCGGCCAGGCCATCGAGGAGGTTCGCCGGCAGGGCAGGGAGGTGGAGGACTTCTACACCGTCTACGTGGTGGACGGCGGCGAGCGGCTGATGGGAACCGTCCCCCTCGACGACCTCATCCTGGCCGAACCGGGCGACCCGGTATCGTCGCTGGTCGAGCCCGTGGTCGCGGCGGTGCGCCCGGACGAGGACCAGGAGGAGGTGGGGCGCCTCATGGCTCGCTACAACCTGCCCACCCTGCCGGTCGTGGGGCCTCGGGGAAGGCTCGTCGGCCGCATCACCTTCGACGACGTGCTCGATGTCATGGAGGCCGAGCAGACCGAAGACATCCTGCGCTTCGGCGGGGTCTCGGACGAAGAGTCGCTGGGGGCGAGCTGGGTGGCGGCGGTGCGGACCCGTCTTCCGTGGCTGGTGCTGAACCTGCTGACCGCGACCGCGGCCGCTCTGGTCGTGTATTTCTACTCCGATACGGTGGAGAGCGCCGTAATCCTCGCGGTCGTCATGCCCGTGATCGCGGGGATGGGCGGGAATGCGGGGTCGCAGGCCCTGGCGGTGACGGTCCGGCGGCTGGCGTTGCGCGACGATGTGGGCGCCGACCCCCGGGCGGTGGTGGGCAAGGAAGTCCTGGTGGGGCTCGTTAACGGGGCCGTGCTCGGAGGCATCGTGGCCGGCGCGAGCCTGCTCGTGCCGGGAGGCGATCCGCGTCTCGGGCTGGTCGTGCTGGTCTCCATGTGGGGCACGATGCTGATGGCGGGATTCGGCGGGGCCTTCATCCCGATGCTGCTTCACCGCATGGGATTCGATCCGGCGGTCGCATCCTCGGTCTTTCTGCATACGACGACCGACTTCCTGGGCTTCATGCTCCTGCTGGGTCTCGCCACCGCCCTCCTGATGTAGCCGATTATTGGACGCCCCGACCGAGATCCCGATCGACGGACATTCGCTCACGCTTGAGGCGGTGGAGGAAGTGGCGCGCGCGGCCCCCGGCACGCTGCACCTCTTTCTGGACGACGACGCCGCCGGGCGCATGCGGGCCTCCCGGGCGACGATCGACCGGCTGATCGGCTCGGGGGAGCCGGTTTACGGCATGACCACCGGGTTCGGGCGTCTCGCCGAGGTGGTGATTGCCCCGGAGGACCGGAGCGCCCTGCAGCACAATCTCATTCGCAGCCACGCCTCGGGCGTCGGCGAGCCCCTCCCGCGCGAGTGCGTGCGCGCCATCATGCTGTTGCGCGCCAACGCTCTGGCCCGCGGGCATTCGGGGTGCCGCACCAGGCTCGTGGAGCGCCTGCTGCACATGCTCGACCGCGGAGTCCACCCCGTCATCCCGGAGTTCGGGTCGGTCGGTGCGAGCGGCGATCTGGCTCCCTTGGCGCACGTCGCCCTGAGCCTTCTGGGTGCGGGGCAGGCCGAAATGGGCGGCGAGCAGCGTGCCATGGACGAAATCCTTGCCGACGTCGGCCTGGCGCCGATCGAACTGGGACCGAAGGAGGGCCTCGCGCTCATCAACGGAACCCAGGCGACCACCGCACTGGGGGTTCTGGCGCTCCTGGCCGCGGAGCGGGCGCTGGACACGGCCGAGGCGAGCGGCGCGATGTCGGTGGAAGCTCTCCTGGGGACGCCCGAGGCGTTCCGGCCGGAGATCCAGGCCGCGCGCCCCCACGCCGGGCAGGCGGTGTCCGCCGCCCGTCTGCGCGCGCTCATTGCGGGATCCGAGATTCGGGAGTCGCACCGGGTCGGAGACCCGCGAGTCCAGGACGCCTACTCGCTCCGCTGCATCCCGCAGGTGCACGGGGCGGCCCGCGCCGCACTCGGCCATGCGCGCGGCATCCTCGAGGTGGAGGTGAACAGCGCGACCGACAATCCCCTCGTGTTCCCGGTGGCGGAAGGGCGTTCCGGCGAATCCCGCGAAGTCCTCTCCGGAGGAAATTTCCATGCCCAGATCGTGGCGCAGGCACTCGACCTGCTCGCGATCGCGGTGGCGGACGTGGCGTCCATGTGCGAGCGCCGCGTCGAGCGGCTCATCAACCCCGACCTGTCGCTCGGGCTGCCCGCGTTTCTTGCCCGTCGCCCGGGGCTCGAGAGCGGCCTGATGGTCGCGCAGGTGGTGGTCGCCGACCTGCTTTCGGAGATGCGCGTCCTGGCCCACCCGGCGAGCGTCGACTCGGTGCCGACCAGCGCCGGCCAGGAAGACCACGTCGCCATGGGGCTCGCGGCCGCGCGCAAGGCGCGGCGGGCGGTGTCCTGCCTGGAACGCATCCTGGCCGCCGAACTCCTGTGCGCGGCGCAGGGCATCGACTACCGGCGTCCGCTGCGTTCGAGTGACGCGGTCGAAGAGGTTCACGCACTCGTCCGCTCCCGGGTTGCGGCGCTCGCGGGCGACCGGTCGCTGACCGCGGACCTTGAGGCCCTCGCCGACCTTGTGGCCTCGGGCGCCATCGCCGGCATCACCCGAGGCGCAGGAGGAGGCTCATGACCCGTACGCAGCAGACCCGCGCCGTGCGGGCCCCGAGGGGAACGCGCATCTCGTGCCGCGGCTGGACCCAGGAGGCCGCTCTGCGCATGCTCATGAACAACCTCGATCCCGAGGTCGCGGAGGCCCCCGACGACCTGGTGGTGTACGGCGGCACGGGCAGGGCGGCGCGCTCCTGGGACGCCTTCGACGCCATCGTGAGCACCCTTCGCGACCTCGCCGACGACGAGACCCTGCTCGTCCAGTCCGGAAAGCCCGTGGGGGTCTTCCGCACCCACGCCGAGGCGCCACGCGTCCTCATCGCGAACGCCAACCTGGTCGGCAACTGGGCGACATGGGAGCACTTCCGGGAACTGGAGCGGCGCGGCCTTATCATGTTCGGGCAGATGACCGCGGGGTCGTGGATCTACATCGGCACCCAGGGCATCCTGCAGGGCACCTACGAGACCTTTGGCGCGCTCGCCCGCAAGCACTTCGGGGCGTCTCTGCGCGGCAACTGGGTGCTGACCGGGGGGATGGGAGGCATGGGCGGAGCACAGCCGCTCGCCGCCACCATGAACGAGGGGGCCATCCTGTGCGTCGAGGTCGACGCCGAGCGCATCGAGAGGCGTATCGCGACCCGCTACTGCGACCGCATGACCCACGATCTGGACGAAGCTCTGGAGTGGGTGCGCGGCGCGGCGCGGTCGGGCAGGGCGGTTTCGGTCGGGCTGGTCGGCAACTGCGCCGAGGTCCTTCCCGAACTGGTGGCGCGCGGGGTCACCCCGGATGTGGTCACCGACCAGACTTCCGCGCACGACCCGCTGGGCGGATATGTCCCGGCCGGCCTCTCCCTCGCGGAAGCCGCGCACCTGCGCGAGGCCGACCCGGAGGAGTACCAGCGGCGCTCGCTCTCCTCCATGCGCGCTCACTGCGCGGCCATCGTCGCGATGCAGGAGGCCGGGGCGGTGGCGTTCGACTACGGCAACAACCTGCGCGGGTTCGCCCGGGAGGCCGGGCTGAAAAACGCCTTCGCCTATCCCGGGTTCGTGCCCGCCTATATCCGCGACCTGTTCTGCGAGGGCAAGGGCCCTTTCCGCTGGGCCGCGCTTTCGGGCGACCCGGCCGACATCCACCGCATCGACGATCTGGTGCTGGAGATGTTCTCCGGCGACGAGCATCTGTGCCGCTGGATCCGGCTGGCCCGCGAGGAGGTCGCGTTTCAGGGCCTTCCGGCGCGCATCTGCTGGCTCGGGCAGGGGGAGCGGGCGCGTTTCGGTTGCGCCATCAACGACCTGGTGGCCAGCGGGGAGGTAAGCGCACCGGTGGTCATCGGCCGCGACCACCTGGACACCGGGAGCGTCGCCTCCCCCAACCGCGAAACCGAAGCCATGCGCGACGGCAGCGACGCCATCGCCGACTGGCCGATCCTGAACGCGCTGCTGAACACCGCGTCGGGGGCGAGCTGGGTGTCCTTCCACCACGGCGGCGGGGTCGGCATCGGCTACTCGCTGCACGCGGGCCAGGTCGTGGTCGCCGACGGCACGCCCGGGATGCGCGCACGAATCGAACGGGTGCTCACCAACGATCCGGGCATCGGGGTCGCGCGCCACGCCGACGCCGGCTATCCCGTGGCCCTCCGGACCGCCCGGCACGAGGGAATCCGCCTCCCGATGCTTGAATAGCCGCGCGGTCCCACAGGCCCATTCCATCGCCCGTGCTTCGCCCGCACATTGATTCATGACGACGGGCGGACAGGTGGGGCGCGAGGGTGAAGCCATGGCGGCGCGCTATCTCGAGGACGCGGGCTGGACCGTGCTCGAGCGCAACTATCGCGCCGGCCGCAACGAAGTGGACCTGATCGTGGGACGCGGGCGCACGGTGGCCTTCGTGGAGGTCAAGGCGCGGCGGGGAGATGGCTTCGGCCACCCGCTCGAGGCCATCACGGCACGCAAGAAGGGCGAGATCGCCAAGGTCGCCCGCGCGTGGTTGCGGGCCCGCGGGGGGTTGCGGGGATTGTCGCTGCGCTTCGACGCGGTGGCGGTCCGGTTCGGCGCCACGCGCGATCCGCCGGAAGCACCGCGCATCGAGCATGTCCCCGATGCGTGGCGCCTGTAGCCGCGGCTCGGGATCGATCCATCCGCCCGAGTGCCGGAGAGGGTTCGGCAACGGCTGTGCGCAACCCTGCTTCCGCTTGACGCGCGGCACCCCCGAATCCAGATTGCTGCGTGCCCCAGGTCCGCAGAGCGAAGACCCACCGAACCCCGTCAGGGCCGTGCAGGCAGCAGCGGTACGTGCGGCGATCGTGGCTGCGGCTCACCTGGGGCATTCTCATTTCTCCCGCCGCTGAACCCGCGTGTCCCATACCGCGCTAGCCCGCAAGTACCGTCCCCGGCGCTTCGCCGAGGTGGCGACCCAGGAACATGTCTCCGAGACGCTGCGGCGGGCGGTACGCTCGGGGCGCGCCGGCCACGCCTATCTCTTCTGCGGTCCACGGGGCGTCGGCAAGACCACACTGGCGCGCGTGCTGGCCATGTCGCTCAACTGCCCCGCGCGAGGCAGCGAGGGCGAACCCTGCGGGACGTGCGAGAGCTGCTCGCTCATCTGGAGCGGCCGCACATCGCTGGATGTCGTCGAAATCGATGCGGCCTCCAACCGGGGCGTCGACGACGCCCGCAGCCTGCGCGAGCGGGCGATGTACGCGCCCTCCGACGAGCATCGCTTCAAGGTGTATATCGTCGACGAGGCGCACATGCTCACGCGCGAGGCCTGGAACGCCCTGCTCAAGATCCTGGAGGAGCCGCCTCCGCGGGTGATGTTCATCTTCGCCACCACCGAGCCCCAGCGCATCCAGCAGTCCGCATCGCCCATCCTTTCGCGCTGCCAGCGGTTCGACTTCCGGCGCGTCGGGGTGGCCGACATCGTCGCCAGGCTCGACCAGGTGATCAAGAGCGAGCAGGCCCGGGCCTCCGCGGAAGCGTTGCGCATCATCGCGCGCAAGGCCGATGGCGGGATGCGCGACGCCTTGTCCCTCCTCGACCAGGTTCTGGCGCTCACCGGGGGCGAGGTCGCGGCCCGGTCGGTGCGGGAGGTGCTCGGTCTGGTCGAGGAGGAACGCTTCCTCGAACTCTTCGACATCATCATCGGGCACCGCCACCGGGACGTCTTCGCCTTCGTCGAAGCCCTCGTGGACGAGGGATACGACCTGGTGGAGTTCTATCACGGCCTGGTGGAGAGCCTGCGCCTGCTCCTGCGGGTCCGCCTGGACGGCGAGGGATCCGTCGATGCGGGAAGCGAGTACCGCGCCGCCCTGGAGGCACGCGCACGCGACTTCGAAGCCGCCGATCTGGTGCGCATGCTGGCGATGGCGGCCGATCTCGAGTCCCAGGGAAGCCTGAAGCGGGTGAGCCAGCCGCGCGTACTGGTTGAACTCCTTCTGCTGCGCCTGAGCTACCTGGATCGCACCGTCCGCATCGAGGACCTGATCGAGGGGCTCGGGGGCGCGCCCGCACGCCCTGCGGCGGACCCGGAGCCGGCCCCGGCCCGACCCGCATCCGGGTTCCGCCCGAAGGCCGGAAGCAAGCCGCGAGCGGCGGCACGCGCAACAGCCTCCGCACACCGTGGTTCCAGCGCTCCACCAGCCTCCGGCTCCTCCCGGCGCGCCTCCGGGCCTCAACCGGCCGGACCTGAGCCTCAACCGGCCGGAACCGGGCCAAAGCTCGCCGCCTCCGAGCCCCTGCCCGGCGAACCCCGGCACGCTTCCTCCGTCGCCGCCTCGCCGGCCCCGGAGCCGGTCACGCCTTCCGTCACCGCCGACGCGGATCCTGCTGCGGCGTTCGCGCGCTTGCTTTCCAGGGGCCGGGGCAAGCTGCGCGGGGGCCTGACCACCGTCCTTCGGGGCGCCCATGTAGAGAACGCGGGAGAGCGCGGACTCCGTGTAGCCCTTCCTCACGGCATGACGCGCGAAGACCTTCCGCCCAACTCCGTCCCTTCCCTCAGGAAGGCGCTGGCCGATCAGCTCGGCTACGCGCCGGAGATCGACTTCGGCGAAGGCCGGAACGAGCGCCCTTCCGGACCCCGCGCGGTGTCTCCGCAACAGGTACGGCAGGAGCGTCTCGAGGAGCTGGTGGAGCGGGAACCACTCCTGGCACGGGCGGTAGAAGCATTCGACCTCGAATTGGTGGATTAGCGCGCCTACACACCTTCGCCTTGAGAATCACTCGATGAAAGATCTGCAGCGGCTCATCCAGTTGGGACAGCAGATGCAGAGCCGGGTTACCGAGCTTCAGGACAACCTGGACCGCCACGAGCTGAGCGCGTCCTCCGGCGGAGGCATGGTTACCGCGGTAGTGGACGGCAAGGGTACCGTGCGGAGCATCACGATCGAGCCTTCGGCGGTGGATCCCGGCGATGTCGAGATGCTCGAGGACCTGGTTCTCGCCGCGCTGGCGGAGGCGCAGAACAAGGCGCGCCAGCACTACGAGGGCGAGATGAAGAAGATGACCGGCGGGTTTCCGATGCCGGGACAGCTTCCCAAACTCTTCTAGTACCCTGTCCCCGCTGGCGGACGACCGGGCGGGCGGCGGGCGTCAGGCAGACTTGCGCGGGAAGCCTCGGTGTCGGTGATCGACCGGGTCACCGGCGAATTCTCCCGGCTCCCGGGGGTCGGTCCCAGGACGGCGCTCCGCCTGGTGCATCACCTGCTGCGCACGGGCCCGGAAGAATCCCGGAGACTTGCCGCCGCCGTCGAAATCCTGGCGGAGCGCGTACGTCCCTGTGCCAGGTGCGGAAACTTCGGCGACGAGGAACTCTGCGCGATATGTTCCAATCCGCGCCGCGACGCCTCCACCATCTGCGTGGTCGAGGGGAGCTTCGATGTCGGGGCGGTGGAGCGCACCGGAAGGTACGGGGGGGTGTACCACGTGCTGGGCGGTCGCCTGTCCCCGCTGGACGGGATCGGGCCCGAGGAGTTGAACCTGCGGGCGCTGTTCGAGCGCATCCGTTCGGCGGAAGGGGAGGTGCGCGAAATCATCCTCGCCACCAACCCGCGGGTTGAAGGCGAGGCGACGGCGGTGTATATCGAACGTCGGCTCAGGCCGATGGACCTGAGAGTGACGCGTCTCGCCACGGGCGTTCCGGTGGGCAGCGACCTGGAATTCGTGGATGGGACGACGCTCGCACAGGCACTGGAAATGCGCCGTGAAATGTAGCGACCGGAATCGGCGCCCGGGGGAGGGAGCCAACAGATGAACAGGAAGCTGAAGAAGGTGGGGCTGGTGGCGCTGCTGGTCGTGGGGGTCGCGGGCGTCGCGGTCCTGGTCGCGCACGACCAGATGACCCGACACCAGAGGGACCTCTTCAGCCCCCGGGTCTTTCGCCGGCTGGCGGCTCTGGGGCACATGGCGCGCGCGCGCGCCTCCGTGAACACGGTAAACCTGCTGAGGGACTACATGGCCTGGGAGCCCCGCAAGCTGCTCCGCGACCGGGCCCGGGCCATCGAGGCGCGGATGGAGGGCGAGCTGGCGGTTCTGGAAACCGGACTGAGCGAGAAGATGGCGTGAACCCATGCCGATGACGAACTACGCCGGCCGGGAGATCCACTGCAAGATCCTCTACTACGGGCCGGGGCTGGGAGGCAAGACCACCAATGTCGAGTACGTACACCGGCGCGTCGATCCGCGAAACCGGGGCAAGCTCATTTCCCTGGCCACCAGGCGGGGCAGCACCCTGCTGTTCGACTTCCTGGCCCTCGATCTGGGCGTCGTAGGAGGCCTCCGGACCCGCTTCCACCTCTACACGGTGCCCGGCCAGGCCTATTTTGAAGGCAGGCGCCAGCTTCTCCTGAAGGGCGTGGACGGGGTCGTCTTCGTCGCGGATTCACAGATCGATCGCGACGAAGCCAACGCGGAGGCGATGCAGAGTCTCTACGATACCCTGGACGCGGCAGGGTACGATGCCTCCCGTCTCCCCTTCGTGATCCAGTACAACAAGCGCGACCTGCCCGACATCCTTCCGGTGAACGAGTTGCGCGCACACCTGAACCCGGCCGGCTTGCCCGATTTCGAGAGCGTCGCCACGGAGGGCAAGGGCGTCTTCGAGACGCTTGCCACAGTGAGCAGGCTGGTGGTGAAGTCGCTTCGCTGAGGTCCGGCAATGGCGAGCCAACGGAATCTTCCCAACATCATTACGCTTTCGCGGATCGCCGTCTGTCCCGCGATCTTCTTCCTGGCCCTGTCGTCCGACGGCACGGTCCTCGCGGCCACGTTCGGGCTCTTTCTGGCGGCGGCCCTGAGCGACGTGTGGGACGGCTACCTGGCGCGTAAGCACAACCTCATCAGCGACCTGGGCAAGCTGCTGGACCCCATCGCCGACAAGCTGCTGATGGCGTCCACCCTCGTGCCCATCTATATCGTCTCCCACCGTCCGGAGGGAGGAGGCGAGATCCCCTGGTGGGGCGAATTGCCCCTCTGGGTGCTCGTGGTGCTCTTCGGGCGCGAGCTGATGGTGACCCTTCTGCGGGGCTTCGCCGTGCGGCAGGGGGTGGTGATCGCCGCCGACCGTCCCGGCAAGTACAAGGCCCTCCTGCAGAACGTGTTCATGGGAGCCGTGCTCCTGTGGTACGCCCTGGTCCGCTTCGCCGAGCAGGAAAGCTGGAGCGGGACCATCTGGGATGCGTGGGTCCACTTCCACGGCGCAGTCATCGGCCTGACCCTGCTGCTTGCGCTGGTGCTGACCATCTATTCGATGGGGTTCTACTTCTGGCGCAATCGGGGCCTGGCCGGGAGCACCCGCTGACGCGCACGGCGCCCCCTCCGGCCAGCTGCGCCATCGTCGCGGTGGGCGACGAACTCCTGGCCGGCTTCACCGTCGACACGAACGGCGCCTGGATGGGCCGGCGGGCGGCGAGGCTGGGACTCCCGGTGCGGGCGAGGTTCGTTGTCGGCGACAGTGCGCGGGATATCCGGGGGGCGCTCGCGCGCGCTCTGGAGGTTGCGGAAGTCGTGCTGGTCACGGGGGGCCTGGGTCCTACCGGCGACGATATCACGCGGGAAGTCGTGGCCGAGGCGCTGCGCAGGCCCCTTCGCCTGGACGAGGCTCTGCTCGAGGACCTCAGGACCCGATGGGCGACCTGGCGCGGGACCCCGCTTCCGGCGGGCAACGAGCGCATGTGCCGGGTGCCCGAGGGCGCGCTGGTTCTTCCCAACCGGGTCGGGACCGCCCCGGGGCTGGTGCTCGACGTGGAGCGACGGATGGTCGTGCTCCTTCCCGGCGTGCCCGCCGAGATGCGCGGGCTGTTCGACGAGGGCGTAGCGCCGCTGCTGCGCGAGCGGCTGGGCGACCGCCTCCTGGCCCTCGTCCACCGCGTCTTCCACACCACCGGCATCGCCGAATCCTCGCTCGCCGAGCGCATCGACGCGGGGCTTCCCGAGGATGTCGGTCCGGTGTCCATCGCCTTCCTGCCGCGGCTCACCGGAGTCGACGTTCGGCTGAGCGCGCGCGCGACTCCGGCCGATCCCCGCGCGGCCCGGGGGCTCGATCGGGTTGAGGCGCTGGTGGAGCCGATTCTGCGGAGGTACCGCTACCCGGCCGAGAGCGGGGACATCGTCGAGTGCATCGCGGCGGAAATGACGTCGTCCGGGCGCACGCTCGCAGTGGCGGAAAGCTGCACGGGAGGCCTGGTGTCGCGGCGCATCACGGAGCTGGCGGGATCCTCGGAGTATTTTCTGGGCGGGATGGTCACCTATGCGGACGAAGCCAAGCGCGCTCATCTGGGGATCTCCGGCGAGCTGTTGGCCCGAAACGGGGCGGTGTCCGAAGAGGTCGCGCGCGCCATGGCCGAGGGAGTGGCGCGGGCCTTCGGCGCCGATGCCGGGCTGGCCGTGACCGGGGTTGCGGGACCGGGCGGGGGATCGGCGGAGAAGCCCGTCGGCACGGTCTGGTACGCGGTCCACCTGGACGGCCGCACCCGGGCGCGCCGGAGCATCTTTCCGGGGGCGCGCGGCGCGGTACGCGAGCGCAGCGCCCAGGCGGTGCTGGCGCTTCTGTACCGGAAGCTGCGGGGGCGCTGAGTCGCCGCCGGTCCGGACGCTTCCCGCGATAACCACTACCGGTAGTGGTATCCCCACTACAGGTAGCGTCTGCCGGCGGTGGGCCGTGAAGATGGCGCGCCACGCGGGCACCGTCCGCACCGCAGAGCGATGTGGTCCGGAACGGGATGCTACGCCGCGTAATTGCCGGGAGGAGTTCGCCTGCGCGCTAGCGCAGCCAGTCCTCCAGGGCGGTGGCCAGATCCGTTCCGGCGTCCCGGTACTTGACGATGACCGGCGCATAGAGCGACAGCCCCTGCGCGAGGCCCCACTCCCGGGTGACCGCCCGCCCGCCGGGGACGACCACGGCGTCCTCGGGAATCTCGAGCGGCCGGGAGGGACCGGCGCGATACACCTCCTCGCGCACGAGGTCGAAGACCGGCGTCCCCCGGGTCAGGACGACCCCCGCGGCCAGGACTGCGCCGCGACGCACCACCGTCCCCTCGTAGACGCCCGCGTTGCCCCCCACCAGCACGTCATCCTCGATCACGACCGGGGCGGCTCCCACGGGCTCCAGGACGCCGCCGATCTGGGCCGCCGCGCTCAGATGCACGCGTTCGCCGATCTGGGCGCACGAGCCTACGAGCGCGTGCGAGTCGATCATGCTGCCGGCTCCCACCCAGGCGCCCACGTTCACGTACATGGGGGGCATGCACACCACCCCCGGACCGACGTAGGCCCCGCGGCGGACGGCCGAGCCGCCGGGCACCACCCGGACGCCCTCGCCAGCGGCGAAGCGGCGCACGGGCAGGTTGTGCTTGTCCAGGAAGGCGGATGGGGATTCCGGATCGACCGGACCGCCGCCAGGGGCCGCGACCGGCGTGATGCGCCCGCTGCGAAACGCCACCAGGATGCCCCGCTTCACCCAGGGTACCGCCGTCCATGAGCCATCGTCGTCCTTCACCGCGGCGCGGAGCGAACCCGCCTCCAGGCGGCCCAGCAACTCGCCCACGATCTCACCGGCGGCCTCCGGAAGAGCCTCTCCGGCGGGCCAGCCATGGAGCGCGTCGATGCGCTCCTGCAATGGACTCATGCGCTCCTGCCATGGGCTCATGCGCTCCTGCATCGGGCTCATGTCCCCTCCGCGGCCCGCACGGCCGCCCTGACCGCCTCGCGATTGGCCTCGGCGAGCGGGGCGAGGGGCAGCCGGACCCGGGGATGCATGCGGCCCATCATGCCCAGCGCCGCCTTGACCGGAACCGGGTTCGACTCCACGAACGCCACCCGCATCCAGTCGGCGAGGCGGTAGTGCAGGGACCGCGCGCGCCGCAGATCGCCGCACGCCATTGCGCCCGCCAGCTCGGACATGGCGCGCGGGGTGGCGTTGCTGACCACCGAGACCACCCCGTCGGCGCCGAGCGCCATGAACGGGACCGTCATGTAATCGTCCCCCGACAGCAGCGCGAATCCGGCCGGCCGGTGGCGGGCGATCTCCGCGACCTGGCTGCAGCTGCCCGCGGCTTCCTTGGTCCCCACGATGTTGGGGTGTTCGGCCAGCGCCAGGGTGGTGGCGGCGGCGATGTTGCTGCCCGTGCGCCCCGGGACGTTGTAGAGCACGACCGGGCAGGGCGCCGCGTCGGCGACTGCGGTGAAGTGCTCGATCAGCCCGCGCTGCTGCGGGCGGTTGTACGGGGGCGAGACGTGCATGAGGTGGGTGACGCCCGTCGACGCGATCCTGAGCGAGAGCTCGATCGCCTCGGCCGTATTGTTCGATCCCGCTCCCCCCATGACGGGGACGCGTCCGGCGGCCTGCTCGACGGTGACCGCCACCACCCGTTCATGCTCCTCGACCGACAGCGTCGCCGTTTCCCCGGTGGAGCCCGCCGGTACCAGGAAGTTGACGCCCTGTTCGATCTGCCAGTCGACCAGCGACCGCAGCGCCGCCTCGTCCACCTCCCCCGATTCCCGGAACGGCGTCACCAGCGCCGTTCCGCATCCTCCGAGCATCTCGTGTTTCACCCTGCCTCTCCCGCGAGAAGGTCTCGCATGGTGTAGACGCCCCTGCGACCGACCAGCCACGCCGCCGCCCGCAGCGCGCCCTCCGCGAACACGCCGCGGTCGCGGGCTTCGTGGCGCAGGACGAGTCGTTCGCGGGGACCGTCGATCGATATTTCGTGTGTGCCGGGAACGTGCCCGGTGCGGATCGATGTCACGGGCGAGTTCCGCCCCAGCCCCTCTCCCAGCGATGTTTCGATGGCGATGGCCGTGCCGGACGGGGCGTCCAGCTTGCCGGCGTGATGGGTTTCCACCACGTGCGTGTCGAAGCCGCCGACGCCGGCGAAGAGTGCGCCCGCTCGGTGCGCCAGCAGCTGGAGGGCGACCGCCCCGAAAGAGAAGTTGGGGGCCCACAGCAGACCCCCTCCGCGTTCCTTCACCAGGGCGGTGACCGCGGGCAGCTGGTCGGACCATCCGGTCGTGCCCGAGACGACGGGACACCCCGCCTCCACGCACAAACGAATGTTGGAGGCCGCCGACGCGGGCGCGGTGAATTCGAGCGCCACGTCGGCGCCGGCGAGGCGGTCCCGGGCCGCCGCCCGGCGCGATTCCAAATCACGGCGCCCCAGCTGCGCCAGCACGTCGAAACGCTGCGACCGCGCAAGCGCGTCGATCGACCGGCCCATCCGACCGGATCCGAGGATCACGATGCGGAGGGCAGGGTCGGTCACGGCACCCGGTTGAACGCGCCGGTCACCCGCCGCCACGGGCTCTCCGCATCTCCACGCTCCTCGTTCGGCCCGACCTGCGATTCCGCGCCGGCGCGACGTGCCACGCCCTCCCTCCGCCGTCTTCACGTTCGTGCTCCCGGACGAACGGACACTGTCCGGGGGGAATGCCGGAATCTACCCTCTGGAACGCTGGTCGGTCCCCCGGGGTGGCGCAAAACCCGCCCACTGGACATCTCGTTCGGTACCGGGGTATCCTTGCGAACCCGAAGCGCAATCGACGCCTCAACTCGAATCGAGAGAGATGAGCCCGAACACTTCTGACAACCACATTGACCAGGCGTCCGAAGCCGGTTCCAAGCACCTGCGGGATGAATTCGAGCCGAGCGCATCGCCGAATGTCGCCCGGGCCGATGCCCCCGGACCCGAGACTTCCCGGGATGACGGTTCCGCGGAGAGCGGTCTGCGGGACGAAGCCGACGGAAAGGCATCCCAGGCCGACGCCGAACCCGCGGCGGACTCCCGGGGCGAAGACGAACCCGCGGCGAACTCCCCGGACGGGGACGAACCCCTGGCGGACGCCCCGGACGGGTCCGGCCGGTCCAGGGGGCATCTCGAACGCGAGATCGACCATCTCAACGACCGCCATCTGCGTCTCGCGGCTGAATTCGAGAACTACCGCAAGAGAGTTCGTGCCGAGAAGCGGGAAACCTGGGCGCGCGCCCAGGCGGATCTGGTTCGGCGCCTGGTGGATTCGGTTGACGACCTTCAGCGGGTCGCCCTGCTGGATCCGAAGACCGCGTCCGTGCAGGACATCGTGGAGGGCGTCGACCTGGTGGAACGGAAGCTGCTGCGGGCGCTTGCGGATGCCGGTCTCGAGGTGCTCGATCCGGCCGGCGAAGACTTCGATCCGAACGTCATGGAGGCCGTCATGATGGCCCCCGCCTCCTCGGAGGAGGAAGACGACACGGTGGACATGGTGCTGCAGCGGGGATACCTGCTGGAGGGCCACCTGGTGCGGCCCGCGCGCGTCAGCGTGCGCAAGCACGACTAGAGCGGCCGCGGTCGATGTCGCCGGCGACGAAGGACTACTACAAAGCCCTGGGCGTCTCGGAGAAGGCGACGCCCGAGGAGATCAAGAAGGCGTATCGCCGGCTGGCGAAGCGATACCATCCGGACGCCAACCAGGGCGATTCGTCGGCGTCCGAGCGGTTCAAGGAGGTAGGCGAGGCCTACGCGGTCCTCTCCGACTCCGCCAAGCGCAAGCAGTACGACCAGATGCGGCGTCTGGGCGCCTTTGGCCTGGGCGGCAACCGGCGGGGGCCGGCATCCCCGGGCGCCGGGCCGGCGGGGACCGGGCAGGGATTCTCCTTCGACGATCTGGGCGGACTCGGCGACCTCTTCGGCTCCATTTTCGACCGCGGAGGCCGAAAGGCCACCCGGGAGACCTCCACCGGCCCGCGCAAGGGCAACGAGGTCGAGTACGTGGTGGACATCGACTTCGAGGTGGCGGTGACGGGCGGGCGTGTCACCATCACCGTGCCCATGACCGAGGAGTGCGCCACCTGCGGCGGCAACGGGGCCCGGCCGGGAACCGTCACCACGCGCTGCAAGGAGTGCTCCGGAGCGGGCACCGTCTCCTTCGGACAGGGTGGATTCGCGGTGAAGCGACCCTGCCCGGCGTGTCTGGGGCGGGGCAGGATTCCCACCGATCCGTGTGACGCCTGCAAGGGGACGGGAACGCTGCGCCAGAACCGCAAGATCGAGGTTGCCGTGCCGCGGGGCGTGGACACGGGCTCCCGGGTGCGGTTGAGCGGCCAGGGCGAGCGCGGCGCCAGGGGAGGGGCTCCGGGCGACCTGATCATCACCTTCAAGGTGAAGCCGCATCGATTCTTCCGGCGGGAGGGGCGGGACATCCACGTCACGGTGCCGCTGAACATCGCGCAGGCCACTATGGGTACCCGCATTCGGGTCAAGACCGTGCACGGCAAGAGGGTCGTGCTCAAGATCCCGGCCGGCACGCAGCCGGGCGCGCGGTTTCGCGTGCGTGGACACGGGATCCGGAAGGGGTCGCGCGTAGGCGATCAGATCGTCGAAATCCAGGTCGAGGTCCCGGAGGCCCTTTCGGACGACGCCCGGGAAGCCATCCGCCAGTTCGCCGAAGTCGCCGACCTCAACTACTGAGCGTCATCAGATGCAGCGCATGATTCGCGACGGATCGTTTCGCAGGTGGGAAGCCTTCGCCACCACCGGCCGCCACGGGCTCGCGCACCCCGGGCGCGTGGTCTTCCGCTGCTGTTCGGATCCCGCCAGGCGCGCGAGGGTCGCGGAGATTCCGGCGGGGAAGGCCGGAGCGGAGGCTCTCGTCAACGGCGCGAACGATGGCGAACTGCTCCGGCTGCTGGAGGGGGCCCAACCGCTGGACTGACGCGGGGGGGTGCCTGCTGACCGACCCCGGGAACTCGGGGGCGGGTTCGTCCCGCGTCCAGCCGATCCGCTAACGAAGAGCGGGCCGATCCGCCCGCGCGCGGCTGGCGGCGGCCTCCGCGAGTCCATCCGCGGTTCCGCCCGCCATGGCCGCGGTGGCGATGCGTCCCCCGCCGAGGATCCGGCCGGTTCCGTCGAAGAAGACCGCCGACTGCCCGGGCGTGACCGCGAGCACGGGCTCCTCCAGTTCGAGCTCGAGACCGTTGCCGGCGTGCTGAACGCGGCCGGGCACCGCCGGGGCCCGGTAGCGCAGCTGCGCGCGCACGACGGTTCCGTCAGACGGTGGCCGGGCCGTGAGCCAGTTGAGTTCGCCAACCCGCAGCTCGCGGCACTCCAGCGCCTCTCTCGCGCCCACCACCACCTCCCGCGTGCCCGGACGGATTTCGACCACGTACACCCTGCGGTCGAAGCCACCGCCCAGTCCGCGGCGCTGGCCCACGGTGAAGGAAGCGTAGCCCTGGTGGCGGCCCACGACCCGCCCACGGGTGTCCACCAGGTTGCCGGGCCGGAGCGCGTCGTGGCGCTCGCCGAGCCGGTGCCGCAGCAGGTCGCGGTAGTCACCGGTGGGCACGAAGCAGATCTCCTGCGACTCGGGCTTGGCCGCGGTGACGAGGCGGAGTTCGCGGGCGCGGGCGCGCACCTCGAGCTTGGTGAGTTCGCCCAGCGGGAACCTCAGGCGCGGCAACAGCGCGCGGGGCAGGCCCCACAGGAAGTAGGACTGGTCCTTGGCCGGGTCGCGTCCCCGGAAGAGAGCCGTCTCGCCGTCCACGACCCCGGCCCGCACGTAGTGCCCGGAAGCCACGGCATCGCACCCGAGCAGCGCCCCCCGTCGCAGAAGATCCCGGAACTTGGTGTTGGAATTGCACCGGACGCAGGGGTTGGGTGTGCGACCGCGCGCGTACTCCGAGACGAAATCGTCGATGACGTCGCGGGTGAACTCCTCCTCCACGTCGAAGACGTAGTGGGGGATGCCCAGCGCGTCGGCGACCCGGCGCGCGTCCATGATGCCGTCGAGCCCGCAGCAGGTGCGCGACGGTCCCGGCTCCTCCTGGTAGCAGAAGGTCTTCATGGTCGCGCCGATGAGCTGGTGGCCCTGCTCGGCCAGCAGCGCGGCCGCCACCGAGGAGTCGACCCCTCCGGACATGGCCACCAGGATCCGCTCGGCGGACATCCTCAACCTCCTCGTGCGCCGGCGAGCGCGCGGGCGCGGTTCACGATCTCGATGGTCCGGCACGCGGCCTCGCTGACCTCCGCGGAGGTGGTGGTGCGACCCAGGCTGAAGCGCACGGAGGCCAGGCCCTCTGCCCCGTCGCCATAGAGGGCGCGCAGCACCGGGCTGGTGGTGGTGCTCCCGGACGCGCAGGCCGATCCGCCGGATACGGCCACTCCCGCCAGGTCGAAAGCGATCACCAGGGGCGCGGCGTCCAGCCCGGGGAACCCAAGGTTGAGCAGGTGAGGAGCTCGCTGGCCTTCCGCGCCGAACACGCGCGTGCCGGGGAGCGCATCGACGATGGCTGCCTGGAGGCGGTCGCGCTCCACTGCCAGCCGCTCCGCTTCCTCGGTTTGTTCCTCAACCGCCAGGGTGAGCGCTTTCGCCAGACCCACCGCCCCCGCCACGTCCTCCGTCCCGGGCCGCAGCCGCCGCTCCTGCCCGCCTCCGAAGAGAAGGGGGGCGAGCTTCACGCCGCGGCGGCGGTAGAGCAGCCCCACCCCCCGGGGTCCGCCGATCTTGTGCGCGCTCATCGAAGCCAGGTCGAGTCCGGCCCGGCCGAAGTTCACCGGCACCTTGCCCACCGCCTGGACCGCGTCCGAGTGCACCACCACCCCCGCCGCCCGCGCCCGGTCCGCAACGCGCGCGACCGGCAGCACCGTGCCGACCTCGTTGTTCACCCACATCACCGAGAGCACGCACGCGCCTCGCGACAGCGCGTTCGCCAGCCCGGCCTCTTCGAGGTCGCCCGTCGGGTCGACGTCGACGTGCACGCTCTCCCCGCCGCGCGCGGCCACCTCGTCGCACGCTTCCCGTACAGCGGAATGCTCAATTCTGGTCGCGATCGTGCGCGGCCGTTCCCCCGCGGCCACCGCGACCGCGGCGCGTCCCAGCACGGCCATGTTGTCGGCCTCGGTGCCGCCCCGCACGAAGGCGATCTCCGCCGGCTCGGCCCCGAGAGAGCGCGCGCATTCCGCCCGTGCGCCCTCTAGGGCGGCGCGCGCCTGCCGTCCCCACCGGTGCGCGCTCGACGGATTGCCGAAGGCGCCGGAAAGGTGGGGACGCATGGCGTCCAGCGCCTCCGATCGCAGGGGCGTTGTGGCGGCGTGGTCGAAATAGAGGGCGGGGCGGTCCATCGGAGACGGTGTCGGCTGCTGATGGCGGGATGAGTTCCAGCGCCTAACTTTAGCCGCCCCGGGGTTTCGATTGAAGGTGCGCATCCGAACAGGGACTCGCCGATGAGCCAGGCACGACTTCCCGCGGGCCCGCCGGCGCGGTTCCGCTCGACCGTCCACGGGACCGTCTTCGCGGGCCGCGACCGGCATCTCGACGCCCTCAGCCCCGGCGACGCGCTGGTGCTCATCCCCGATCCGCCGGATGGCGGCCAGGCCGTGGTGTGGGTGCATCTGCCCGCGGGCGATCCCGTGGGCTACCTGCCTCCCGAGATCTGCGGCTGGCTGGGCCCCTGGCTGCGGGCGGGCGGACGCACCCGGGCGACGGCCCTTCGCGTCGGGAACGATCGCGTGCCGAGCTGGCGGCGGCTGGTGGTGGACGTGCGCTGCCTCGGCGGAGACGGGCAAGCCGCATCCGGCGCGTTGCCGGCCATCTGATGCGCGGACGGGCCGGCCAACGCCGTCAAGCGAAGCTGGAAGGCCTGGTCGGGCGCGCAACCGCGGCCCGGCTGCCGCCCCGAAGCCCTCCTATTCGAAGCGCAGCGCCCTGACCGGCGTCATGCGTGCGCCCCGCAGGGCGGGGAAGAGGCCAAACAGCATCCCCGTCACGATGGCGGAGGTGAGCGCGGCGATGATCGACCAGAAGGGGATGGACGCCGGAATCGGAGTCCTGGCTTCGATGAAGTCCGCGAGGCCCGCGCCCAGCGCCAGACCGAGCGCCCCTCCCAGGAAGGTCAGCACCGACGCCTCCACCAGGAACTGCCAGAGGATCTCGTTTCGCGTGGCGCCAACCGCCTTGCGGATGCCGATCTCACGTGTCCGTTCGGTCACGGAGATCATCATGATCCCGATCACGCCGATCCCTCCCACCAACAGCGCCACCGACGAAAGGGCGATCATCACCAGGAAGAAGGCAGCGGTAAGCTGGTTGAACGACTCGACGATCTGCTGGGACTCGACGAGGGCAAAGTTGTTGTCGTCGGCCGGACCGAGCCCCCGCATGGAACGCAGGACCGTGGTGACCTGATCCTTGGCCTGCTCCCGGCCGAACAGTTCTCGCGGCACGATCGTCAGCATGAGGAAGTTGAAGCGATTCCTGGCCTTGAGTCGCTTCTCAGCGGCGGTCCAGGGGAACACCGCCCAGTGATCGATGGTTTCGGCGAAGATGTTGTCGTCCGCCCGATAGACCCCCACTACCCGGAACAGGGGGCTGACGGACCGCCTTCCCGCCGTCACCCGAACGTTCCTGCCAATGGGATCGCGCTGGCCGAAGAGTTCCTCGGCCAGCCCGGGTGAAATCACCACCACGGCGCGGCCCTGGTCGACCTCGGTGGGCACGAAGTTGCGGCCCGCAATGAACTCACCCGGTTGGGCGGCCGTCCAACCGGCGGACATCCCGTTGCCCTGGAACGCCCGCACCCGACGCCCCTCGAACGAGAACGTCGGTGAAAACTCGAAGTTGACGATCGCCTCGGAGACGGCCGGGAGACGCTCGATCCGGTCGATCTCCTCGTGGGTCAGCTCCGGACGATCCCACCAGGGCGGGCGACCGCTGCCGTCGCCGACCAGACGGACATCCGTGAAGTCGAAGGGGGTGAGATAGAAATTATCGGCTCCGCCGGCTTCGAACGGCGAGAGTATGCTCGAACGGATCCCCGTGATCATCGCGGCCATGGTCACGACCACGCCTACCCCGATCGCCACCCCGGTGATGGTCAGACCGGCTCGAATCTTGGTCGCGCGAATCGCCTCCAGCGCGATGCGGATGCCCTCTTTGACGGTATTCAGCTGCGCTCTCATCACTCGTACCTCAGTGCATCTACCGGATTGAGCTTCGAGGCCCGCGCCGCCGGATACACGCCAGCCACGACCCCGACCGTTATCCCGAGCGCGACACCGAGCCCGATCCAATGGGGCGCCACCGCCGCCGGCAGAGGCGACACGGCGCGAACGACCATGGTGAGCGCGATTCCGATGCCGATGCCGACCAGCGCGCCTACCGCGGACAGGGTGGCCGTCTCGATCAACACCTGGATCACGATGTCACGCCGGCGTGCACCGATGGCCTTGCGCACGCCGATTTCCCGGGTCCGTTCCATGACCGAGACCAGCATGATGTTCATGATCACGATGCCGCCCACGACCAGCGATATCGAGACCAGTCCAGGTAGCGCCACGAAGAGCACGCGCGAGATGTCGTCCCAGAAGCTGAGCGCTTCTTCCGCGGTCTCGAGGTTGAAGTCATTCTCCTCGCCGGGCCGGAGGCCGTGGCGCGCGCGCATGATTCCCTCGGTCTCCGAGGTAGCCTCCCGCAGCAGTTCGGGGCTCGCGGTCTGGATCACGACGCCGTCGACGACATTTCGCGGATTCACCATTCGCCGGATGGGTGAACGGGCCGGGGCAAGCACCATGTTGTCACGCGACAGCCCCAACATGGAACCCTGTTCCTCAATGACTCCGACGATGCGGAAGGGGAAATCCCGGATCCGCACCTGCGCACCGACCGGTTCCTCATCCTCGAAGAGCAGGTCCGCCGTGCTCTTGCCGAGAACCACGACAGCTGCGCCGCGGTCGGCTTCCTGTGCGGAGAACGGCCGGCCCCGCTCGATGTCGTACGCACGAATCGTAAAGATCTCCTCGGAAGCTCCGAAGAGGAGCACGTTCTCGACCTTGAGTCCTCCCGGACCTTCTACTTCCCCCTGAGCGATGGACTCGACCGCGATCGTGGCCGGCGTCTCGAGCCGCTCGCGAATCGCGTCCGCGTCATCCATTTCGATGCGCGGGCGGCGGGCCGCGCGGCGCAGGGAGACCGGGTCGCCGTCCACGATGTTGGGTCTGCTCCGCTCGAGCGTCACGGTGTTCACACCGAAGACCATCGAGGAGAAATCCTCCCGGATGTAGCGGTCGATTCCTTCGACGATGCTGACCACCACGATCAGGAACATGATTCCGACGATGACGCCGAGGAGGCTGAAAAAGCTCTTCAGCTTCTCGCTGCGGATGTAGCCCAGCGCCAGCCGTACGCCTTCCCAGAGTTGCATGACCGCCTCAGGCCTGTCCGCGGATCACGAGGCCGGCTCGTCGGGCTCTACCGAAGCGCTGTCGGTCCGCACTTCCTCGCCATCGTTGAGCTCGCGAATACGCTGGTAGGGGCCGCTCACCACCGTGTCGCCCTCGGAGAGTCCGGAGAGCACCTCGAAGTACTCCTCTCCCGCGATCCCCACGGAGACGGGAACGAAATGCGCCTCGCCGTCGCGTACCACGAAAACACCTTCCTCATCGCCCTCGTCTTCCGCGCGCGCGGAAGACGATTCCGTCGCACCGTCTCCGGCTTCCCCGGCGCCGAGCTCCCCATCGCCGTTCGAGTCGTTCGCGTCCGCTTCCTGCCCCGAGCGATCCCGAATCGTCAATGCGATGATCGGAATCGCCAGGGCCTGGTCACGGATTTCGGTGACGATGTCGGCGGTGGTCGAGAGGTCCGGACGCAGTTCGACCGGCGGGTCCTCCAGCGTGATCACCACCTCGAAGTCGATGGTGGGGGTCTGGCCCGTGCCCGCCGCGCTGGACGGGGGGCGGATGGCGGAGTTCCCGATCTCGGTCACGGTCCCGGCGAACTCCGTGTCCGGAAACGCGTCCAGCTCCAGGGCGGCGCTGTCGCCGACGCTGATGTCAGGCACGTCGGTTTCGTCGACCTGCATGACCGCCTCGATCACCGACAGGTCGCTGACGGTGAGCAGCAGGCTCCCCGGGTTGTTCATCGTGCCCACGATGGCGGTCTCGCCGAGCTCGATGTTGAGCCGGGTGACCTTGCCCGAGATGGGAGCCCGGATGGTGGTTTTGGAGAGGCGATCTTCCGCTTCGGTGAGCGTCGCGCTCGCCTGGTCCACGCCGTGCTCCGCGGCGGTGAAGAGCGCCTGCGAGACTTCGACCTGCGTCGCGGCGTCGTCAACCTGCTGCCGGCTGACGAGCGTCGAGTCGCGCGTCCAGAGCCCCTGCATGCGGTCGTACTCGCGCGTCGCCTGGATCAGGCTGGCGTTCTGCTGGGCCGCCTGCGCCTCCCGCTGCGAGAGCGCCGCCCGCGACTGGGCCACGGCGGCCTGGAACTGGGTCTGGTCGATGCGCAGAAGTATTTGCCCTTCTTCGACATCGTCGCCTTCGTCGACGTTGAGTTCCACGATGCGGCCGGAGACATCGGAGCTGATGTCGACGGTGCGGCGCGCGCGGATGTTGCCGCTGGCCGTAACGATGGCCTCGAGGTCGCGCCGGCCTACTTCCTCGACGCGCACCTGGGTGCCGTTGTTGCGGGACTGCAGCGTGGTCAGCACTCCGGCGACCACGAGGACGGTTACCACGAGCACGCCGATGGCGATTTTTACTCTAAGCGTCATTTGGATGTTGTTCCAGAAATGCTGTCCAGGATCCTGGGCATACCTGCCGTCCCGCCTCCCCGTGCATCCCGACAGGCGTCAAGGCCGTAGCCTCGCGCCCACCAGTGCTTCGAGATCGGCGAGCAGATCATGGTAGGAATATATGGCGGCGACGCGTTCGCGGTCGGCCTGGGCCATGACCGTTTCCGCCTCGACGAGGTCCAGAAAGCTCGCGGAACCGACGCGATACTGCTCGGTGGCCAGGCGGAGCTGCTCGGCCGCCACGGCCTGGTTGCGCTGCTCGATGAGCTCGGTCTCATGCGCCGTCCGCACAGCCGCCAGACCGGAGGCGATCAGCGCCCGCAGATCCAGTTCCGCGCCCCGGCGGCGATGGCGGGCGTCTTCACGCGCGGCACGCGCGCTCTCGACCTGCAGCTGCCGGCTGAAGCCCTGGAATACGGGAACGCTCACCGTCAGGGATGCCCTGGGCGGCTGGCGGGTGAAGTCGAATGGGAACGCGCTGTTCTGCGCGGCGATGGCCTCTGCCTGATCGGGCGTAAAGACGAACGCGTTGCAGTCCTGCATGGGAAGAGGATCGACCAGGCGCCCGTACACCTCATTCAACAGGTGACACTGCTGGCGTTGACCCGTGACCCGGGCCCGGGACTGGCTGATCAGCGATTCGACGCTGGACGCTTCGCGCGTGAACCCGCTCAGACCCGCGCTGAGCGACAGGGACGGGTAGTAGGAGGATTGCGCCATCTTCACGTCGCTCGAGGCAACGGCCTCGTTGGCCCGCTCGGCGATGAGCCCTGGATTGCGTTCGAGCGCCATCGCCACCAGCTCCTCCTCGGACCACACCGGCTCGCGGACCTCGAACGCGCTCACGACGGTGAATTCCTGCGGCACCTCCGCTCCGAGCACGACCAGCAGCGCGATGCGCGCGTTGCTCACCGCGAATTCGGCCTGCAGCAGGGTTACCTCGGCGCGGCCGACCGAGACCTCCGCCTGGCGCACGTCGCGCGGGGTCGCGGTTCCCACCTCCAGCTGCCCCTCGGCCAGCCGCAGGTTGAAGCGGGCGCGCTCCAGTTCCTGCTGGGCGAGCAACAGTCCCTCCTGCTGGCGCAGGACGTCGAGGTAGCGAATGGTCACGTCGCGGACGAGGTTGGCCTCGGCCTGGTCGATGAGCGCGACCGTTGCGTTGCGGGCCGCCTTTTCGCGCCCCGGCCGAAACAGCGACTCGGCGGCGATGGAGTAGCTGAGCCCCGCGTTGTAGCTGGAGAAATAGTACGAAGGCTCGTCGCCGAACCCCAGCTGGCTCGTCGTAAGGCTGCCGAACTGCTGTTCACCTCTTCCCTGCCAGGAAAGGCTCGAGCTCAGATTGGCGAACGGCAGCAGGTCGCCGTAGGCGGAACGAACCGCCCAGTCGGCGACGCGCGAGTCGTTGCGAACGGACTGGAACGAGGGGTTGTCGAGCCGGGCTATGCGGATCGCTTCGTCGAGTGTGAGGCGGGAAGGCACTTCCTGGGCCTGCAGGGACTTCCCGGAACACATGAGAAGCGTCAGGGCGCACACTGCGGCTGGGATCATTCTGAACACGGATGGTCTCCCCTGGGTGACTGTCGGTCCTCGGCCTGACGCGGCCGCGGGACATACGTGCCCCTCCGCGGAGGGGTTTCATCGTCGACATCGATGGTTGCAGGAGCCGGAACACCCACCGATGCCGCGAGGCCGGACGGGGACGGATGTCTCACGGCCCGGGGCGGGCGACGCGGGTGGCGGACGATCCCGTGGAGTTCTCGAGAACCCGCAGGACCCTGCCCGCCGCGTCATGCCATGCCTCCCAGAGCATGGCTCCGGCACGTATCCGGTAGTGTCGTGCCGTTATCGTCTCCGTACCGATGCGCACTTCCCCGGTTCCGGCAAGGGTCAACTCCGCCTCCGTCTGAAGTCCGTCGCGCGGAACGATGACCGGCACCCGCGAGCGACCGGGGTCGGTTCCGGGCGCCAGAAAGTGAAAGTGATGCGCGACACCTCGCTCGAGGATCCTGGTGCCCGGCGGGGCCCGGTACTCCTTCACCTGCTCCCCGGCATCGGATGTAATGCGCGACTCGAACCGGGTGCCGCGCAGTTCGAAGCCGATCTGTTGCGCTCCCTCGCCCCCGACCTTGTTCTGATAGGCGGACGGCATCCACCCGGCGCCCGTCAGCTCCATCAGAATGTCCATCGTGCTCGGACCGCCGGGCAGCATGGTGCGAATCTGTCCGGCGGCGATGACGCGGGTCTCGTCCCCGGTCCCCACCTGACGGATCGAGAAGGTCTCGCGTCCTACGACCTGTCCGTTGACGGCAACCTCGAATTCGCCCCGGTCCAGGATGGTCACCTGGGCGCCAGCGCGGTGCACCGGAAGGGATCCGCCAAGGGTGAAGAGAAGTACAGGGAAGAGAATACGCCGCACGGGCGAAACCTCGTTCGCGAGTGATCGAAACGACATCGCACTACACCCCAGCAAAGGGACGGATCCTGCGAGCCGATTCCCGGAAGTCACCGATCCGCAGAACCGCGGAGCTCGCGCGGGCTTCCCGATCCGGCCTCACACGCGAGCACGCCGCTTCCGTGGTGTTGTGGCTCAGCGTGGCGGCGCTGGCGGTATGGACGCGCTGGTCCGCTCCCGCCTGGCTGCTGGCGAGTGCTCTGGCGGGTGCTCTCGGCGCGCTCCACACGCTCTCCCGCGGTTCGGACCGCCATCGCTGGGTGCTCGCCGCCGCCCTCGCCCTTCTGGCGGGGATGGCGAGCGGGCTTCTCGGCTCTGCGCGGTTCGGCCAGGTCGCGGGCGACTGGGACCGTTTCCGCAGCGGAAGAGAGGCCCGGCTGGAAGCGGCCCTGGACGAGCGCTTCGAGGCCTTGATCGATCGCGGGACAGGAGCGGTCGCTCGCGTCGCCTCCCGGGAATTCGATGGAGAGACCGCCGGATACTGGACGTTCCTGGAAGAAGTGCGCCGCGAAGCCGATGTACAGGCGGTGGCCGTATTCGACGCGCGAACCGACCTCCTGGCCTGGGCGGGCAACCACCAGGGGGTTGTGCCCCTCGACGCCCGTTCGGGCTGGGACCGGTACGTCTACGGGCAAGGCCCCGTGTACACGTACCTGTATTTTACCGAACGCATCGGCGCGAGCGGCGCGACCGTGGTGGCCGCCGCGCTGCTGCAGAGCGACATGCCTCCGGACGTCCCCGATGAGGAGTCCGCGTTTGCCACCCGCTTCCAGTCCGATGTGGGAAGGGCGATCCGAATAACGCACTCCGAACAGGCGACCGGTCCTGCCATTCGCGACTTCAACTGGCAGGGAAGGACGCTTTTTTCCATCTCCTCCGAGGAGCTGACGCAGGGAGAAGCCTTCGAGTCGGTTCGGAGGGCATGGAGCCGCGTGGTCGCCGGTCTCGCGGTGACGGCCTGGTTGCTGCTGCTCATCGGCCTGCGGGGCACGCCACATCACGCGATCCTGGCCGCCGCGACCCTGGCCCTGCTGGCGACAGTGCTTCCATTCGGAGATCTGCTGGGTGTTTCCGGTCTGTTCTCGCCGGCCGGCTTCCTCCTTCCCGGAACGACGGAGGGAACGCTCGGGCGCGTGCTGGCACTCGGGCTGGCGGGGGCGTTCATCGCGGGACTGCTGCCCCGGAGCGCCCGCGGGCGCAGCGCCCCCCTGGCCGCCGCGGCCCTGGCCGGAATCTGTTTCGCCGCGGTGGTCCACTGGTTCTCGCTGGCGCCAACGACATCGCAGCTGGGGGGAAGCGCGGACTACTGGGTGTTATACCAGTGCGCCCTGACTTCCGTGCTGGTCATCGTGGCCGCTCTGGCGCTTCGACTCGCCACCCGGCCATCGCCGGCGTCGGCGCGACCATTCCTTGTCGCAGCCGGCCTGCTCCTGGCGCTGGTGCTTGGGCTGCTGGTGAACGTCGTGTCCCTTGGTTCACCACCCACCCCCGCGTGGGCGGGTGCTCTGTGGGCGCTCCCGGTAGCCTTGATCGGACTGGGCCTTCAGCCCGCCACGACCTGGCGTGGCTCGGTCACCTCGGCGGCGGCCGCCATCGTGCTTGCCGCGAGCGCAGCCCTGCCGTTCACCTGGGGCGGGCGCGTCGCGTCGCAGCTGGAGGTTGCCGAGGAGCGCCTTTCCACCCTCGGAAACCAGGTGGATCCCTATCTGCAGTTTCTGCTCGAGGGTTTGTCCGAGAAAACCGATTCACTCCACCAGAGCGGAGCCCGCGGAACCGGGCTTCTGTACGGCACTTGGCGGGCGAGCGGTCTCGCGCAGGAGGGCGTCGCCGTCTGGATAGACCGCTGGACCCCCGGTGGGCTGCCCAGCGACGCGCTGCGCATGGGCGTCTCCGGTCCCCGACCCTCGATCGTGGACGACTATCTGGACGAAGCCGCGCTGGGCGCCACCGTCCTGCAGCTCCAGTCGGAAGACGTGCACTACCTGGGCCTGGCGGTGCTGCCGGACCGATCGATCATCACGGTTGCGGTCCCCCCGCGGCGAGGGTTCGGCACGGCTCTCTCACCGGACGTGCCGTTCGGGAGCGAGCAGGCGGACGCCGGAACCGTGACGCTCATGCCGCTCAACGCGGACGACCCGGTTCCGGCGGAAGGGGCCCCGCTGTGGGAGCGAACTTCGGAGGGATGGCGTGGCGAACAGACCATCCTGTTCCCCGAGGGGTGGTATAACGCCCACTACGAGGTGGAACTCCCCGGCACGGCGGTGCTGGTGGCGGGAACCGTGCTCGTCCTGCTGCTCGATCTGCTGATCGTGGCCGGTCTGTGGAGCATCGGCTGGTGGAGCAGCCGCGGGCGCCTGCGCCCGCCGATTCGCCTGGGACCCGGGGCCGGACGCAGCTTTCGGGTGCAGGTCACCTTCGCCCTGTTCCTGTTCTTCCTCATCCCCGCCTTCGCGTTCGCCGCCATCGCCTCTCGCACGCTCGACAGGGCCGTGGTTCGAACGGCCGAGGCGCTGGCCGACCGCGCAGTGGCGGACGCCGCCGAGAGTTTTCTCGCGGTACAGGGCCAGGTCGGACTGCTGCCGACCAGTACCGGCACGGTCCTCCTTCTCTATCAGGACGGAGAGCTGATCCGGAGTTCCCGGCCTGCGTTCCTCGAGCTGGGTGTGCAGTACTCGTGGCTGCCCGCTCAGGTTCATCGTTCGCTTGCGGATGGCGAGGCGGTGCTTGTGCACGCGACCGCGCGCCGCTGGGGTGGCGAATACGCCCTGGCATATCGACGACTTCAGACCGGACAGGTGCTGGCCTCGGCGGCCCCGCTTGATGCCGGCGCGACGGCTTTCCAACAGAACGATCTGATCCTTCTGCTGGCGTTCGCGGTCGTCACCGGGATCGCGCTCTCGCTGGGTCTCGCACTCCTGGTGGGCCGCCGGCTGGCCAACCCGATCCGCACCCTCCGCCTGGCGTCGGAGCGAGTGGGGGAGGGGAACCTCGAGGTGCGGTTGCCGGAGACGCGGACCGATGAATTCGGCACCGTGTTCCTGGCGTTCAACCGAATGGTACAGAGGCTGCATCGGGCCCGCAGCGCCCTGGTGCGCACCACCCAGCGCACGCAGGCCATCGTCGACGAAGCGGCAACCGGGGTGATCGCGCTGGACCAGGCCGGGGCGGTCACCCTGGTCAACCCGCAGGCCCAGGCGCTGCTGGGAGCCTCGGTGGGGCCCGGAGAGCCGCTGCCGGCCACCCCGGGGCTTGCGCGCGATCTGTCGCGCTGGGTGGAGCGCTTCTATCGCGACGGGGGCGAGGGGGCCGACCACGAATTCGAGTTGTCCGGCCCCGGACTTGTCTCCACCGCCCCCGGTTCCCGGGACTCTTCGCGCAGGGTGCGGGTGCGGGCACGGCGCATTACGCGCGACGGACCCTCGCGAGGCGTCGTGCTCAGCCTGGAGGACGTGACCGACGAGTTGCGCAGCGAGCGCATCGTGGCGTGGGGGCAGATGGCGCGCCAGGTGGCCCACGAAGTCAAGAATCCGCTGACGCCGATCAAGCTCAGCATCGAGCATGTCCGTCGAGCCTGGCAGGACCGGCGGCGCGACTTCTCGGCGATCCTGGAACGCAATGTGGAGTCGATCCTTAGCGAGATCGATCGGCTCGCCGAGATCGCCCGCAGCTTCTCGCGGTACGGCTCTCCGAGGAAGGCGAGCGAGCTCCCCCTGGAAGGCGTGCGCCTGGACGCGGCCGTGGAGGAGATCCTCGCGCTCTACCAGAGCAACGAGCAGGGGATCGTCATCCACACCGATTTCCCTCCCGGCCTTGTCCCGGTCCGTGCCCGGGAATCCGAGTTCAAGGAGGTCCTGATCAACCTGCTCGAGAACGCGAGAGAAGCCGTCAAGCCCAGCGGCCGCGTCCACATCGGAGCCTCTGCCGGTGACCGCAGCGTGTGCCTTCAGGTGAGCGACGACGGCCGCGGCATCGAACCGGAGTTGTTGGGGCGCATTTTCGAACCGAGGTTTTCCACCAGCTCCACCGGCACGGGTCTCGGCCTCGCGATCGTGCAGCGGCTGGTGCGTTCGTGGGGCGGCCGGGTATGGGCGGAAAGCACCCCCGGGGTCGGCACGACGATGTCCATTCGCTTCGTGGCCTGGGAGCCGGCTCCGGGCACGCTGGTCTCCGCCGCCGGCACTGGACGGGCCGTGCCCAACCCGCAAGATTAAAGTGCGGACCGGCCCGGAGTCGGCCGGGTTCGCGACCACCGCCCGCACATCACCCCGATCCCCGACACATCATCCCCATCCGAGATTCCGCCACCGACATATTCCGCTCCCCCGAGCAATCCCTGGGGACCGGACCCCCACTCGCGCAGCTGGATCCCGGCGAAATGCAGGCCTGGGTGGTGGCCAGGAGCGAAAAGATCGTCGCCCGCTGGCTTTCCGAGGTCACCAAGCGGCTCGAACGGCGGCCGCGACAGCTGGTCGAGCTACTCGGAGACTTCTACGAGACCTTCGTCGGAATCCTGCCCGAAATCCTGGGGCCGTACCGGCGCCGCGTGCGGCCCGTATGGCAGGAAGCGGCGAACCTGTACGGCCAACTCGCGGCCGAGCGCGGGTTGGTGGCGGGTGAGGTCATCGAGGAGTTTCAGGTTCTTCGGGTGTCGCTCATCCGCGTCCTCTACGCTGAGCCGCTCATGCCGCCGGACGTCGTGCCGGGGATGCGCGAAGTGCTGCGCCTGAACCGGCTTGTGGACCAGGGCGTCACGCATGCGTCCATCGGCTACACCGACAGCCTGGTTTCCGCGCTGGTGGCCGGTCCGGGGGTTCCGGAATCGGTGACCGAGGAACTGCTCACCCGGGTCGCGGAGCGGCTCCACGCCATCCGGAGCGAATTCCGCGACATCGTGGGAAGCGACCGCGGCTGAAACTCATGCGACCATCCGACGCCGGCCCCCCGGTCCCGCCTGTTTCGGGTCCGGGAGACATGCCTCCCGAGGAATTCCTGGTCCACGGCCGGCACATCCTCGAATGGATCTCGGAGTATCTCGGATCGGACGGACGATATCCGGTTCTGGCCCAGGTGCGCCCGGGCGAAGTGCGCGCCTCCCTGGCACCGTCGCCACCCTGGGAGGGCGAGGCCTTCGAGCAAATCCTGCGCGACTTCGAGGAACAGGTGGTTCCGGGCCTCACGCACTGGAATCATCCGGGCTTCCTGGCCTACTTCGCCAACACGGCCTCCTCTCCGGCCATTCTCGGCGACCTGCTGGCCACGGCAGTCAACGCGAACGCCATGATCTGGAAGACGTCTCCCGCCGCAACCGAGGTGGAAGGCGTGACGGCGGACTGGCTCAGGCAGCTCCTCGGCCTTCCCGGGGACTTCGCCGGATTCATCAACGACACGGCTTCGCACAACACCCTGTACGCTCTCGCGGCCGCCCGCGCCCGGGCGTTTCCGGAAGCAGGCGAGGACGGGCTTCATTCACTGCCGGCGGGCAGGATCTACGCCTCGGAGCACGTCCACTCCTCCATCGACAAGGCCGTCGTCACTCTCGGTCTGGGCCGACGGGGCGTGCGCCACCTTCCCGCCGACGGCAGCTACCGGATGAAGCCGAAAGCCCTGCGCGCCGCGATCGAGGAAGACCTGGCCGCCGGGGTGCGTCCGGTGGCGGTGGTGGCCGTCGCCGGCACAACGTCCATCGCGAGCATCGATCCGCTGCCGGAGATCGCCGACATTTGCCGGGAGCACGGGATCTGGATGCACGTCGACGCCGCCTACGCGGGCGTGGCCGGCATCGTTCGGGAGCTGCGCCCGCTGCTGGCCGGGTGGGAGCGCGCCGACTCCATCGTGCTCAATGCGCACAAATGGCTCTTCACGCCGATGGACTGCGCGCTCCTCTATTGCCGGCGTCCCGAGGCTCTCGCCGACGCGTTTTCCCTGGTCCCGCCATACCTGCGCACCCGCGAAGCGGATGAGGCGCGTGACCTGATGAACTATGGCGTGGCGCTCGGCCGCAGCTTCCGCGCCCTCAAACTCTGGTTCGTGCTGCGCTACTTCGGCGGCCGGGGGCTTGCGGAACGGCTTCGCGAACATTGTCGCCTCGCGCGCCGATTCGCCGGGTGGGTACAGTCCTCGGACCGGTGGCAACTGATGGCTTCGACGTTGCTGGGGCTGGTCGTCTTTCGCTACCGGGATCCGGGGCTGGGACCCGACCGGACCGACCTGGCCAACGAACGCATCCTCGACGCGGTCAACGCCTCCGGGGAAGTGTTCCTGTCGCATACGGTCCTGGAGGGGCGCTACGTCCTCCGTCTGTCCGTGGGCAACCTGCGTACCCGGCACGAACATGTGGAACGCGCGTGGCGAAGGCTCGAACTGGAGGCGGCGCGATTGGGCTAGACGCGCCGCCCGCGCGCCGTTGCGGCCATGTCGCGGGCTCGTTATCTAATGGGGGGTTTTTTCCCGGGCAAGCCGTCTGGACCGGCCTCCGGGCCCCCGAGAGCACATCCTGACATTCCAGCGGAGAGGCGGATGAAGGTCTGCGTATTGCGTGAGAGCCGCGCGGGAGAGCGCCGGGTGGCGCTGGTTCCCGCCGAAGTCGGCGCCCTGGCGAAGATGGGCGTCGAGGTCGCGGTGGAGACCGGTGCGGGGGAGGAGGCCTCCTTCCTCGACGATGCCTTCCGCGAGGTGGGCGCGTCGGTGTGCGAAAGCGCCGCACAGGCGCTGGAGGGCAGCGACGTGGTCGTGAAGATCAATCCGCCCTCCACCGGCGCCAACGGAAGCGCCGACGAAATCGCCGCCCTGCCCGAAGGCATCGTGCTGATCTCGTTCGTTTCCCCGGTAGCGAACCTGGAGCTCGTACGCCGACTGGCGGACGCCCGCGTAACGACGCTGGCCATGGACCAGGTGCCTCGCATCACGCGAGCCCAGAAGATGGATGCGCTCTCCTCCCAGGCCACCGTGGCCGGGTATCGCGCCTCGCTGCTCGCGGCGACCCACCTGGGCAAGTTCCTGCCCATGTTCATGACCGCGGCGGGAACCATACCGCCCGGCAAGGTCCTGATTCTCGGCGCCGGCGTGGCCGGACTCCAGGCGATCGCGACCGCTCGCCGTCTTGGCGCCGTGGTCGAAGCCTTCGACATTCGTCCCGCGGTCAAGGAGCAGGTCCAGAGCCTGGGCGCCAAGTTCCTGGAGGCCGAGCTGGACGAGTCCGCCGAGGACGAGGGCGGCTACGCGCGGGCACTGTCGGAGGAGAAGCATCAGCAGGAGCTCGAGCTCATCGGAGGGCGGCTGCCCGACACCGACGCGGTCATCACCACCGCCAACATCCCCGGCGCGCGGGCGCCGGTGCTGATCACGGCGGCCATGGCGGCGACCATGCGTCCCGGATCGGTAATCATCGATCTTGCGGGCGAATCGGGTGGAAACTGCGAGCTGAGCGAGTACGGCAAGGTGGTGGTCCGCGACGGGGTGATCATCGTCGCCCCGGAGAACCTCCCCAGCGAGCTGCCCACCCACGCCAGCCAGATGTACGCGCGCAACGTGACCTCCTTCCTCCAGGACATCGTCGAGGACGGGGAACTCAAGCTCGACTTTGACGACGAGGTCGTCTCCGGCTCGTGCGTGACCCACGATGGCGAGGTCGTGCACGCCCGCACCCGCGAGCGTCTGTCGAGTTGACCGCGACCACGTCCGCAGCCAGCCGGTCTCCCGTGCCCCGGATTCCGGCGAACCGCTTGCCCCGTCCGGCCGCAGCGCGGCCATGTGCCCGTCCGGCCGCAGCAGCGGCCATGTGCCGGCCCCCCGGCAACCCCAACCCAGCGGAGAACCCATGGGTGAGTTGATGATCGGTCTCTATGTGTTCGTTCTGGCCGTAATGGTCGGATTCGAAGTCATTACCAAGGTGCCGCCGACGCTGCACACGCCACTCATGTCGGGAGCCAACGCGATCTCCGGAATCGCCGTCGTCGGCGCCCTGGTGGTCGCGGCCCGTGCCGACGACACCACTGCGGCCGTACTCGGCGTCGCGGCGATCGTCATGGCCATGATCAACGTCGTGGGCGGTTTCATGGTCACCGACCGCATGCTGGAGATGTTCAAGCCGGGTCGGAAGAAGTAGCGCCGGCCCGAGGCTCGTGCCGGCATAGTTTTCCACCATCCCGCATGAATACCCGGATTACTGAGGAGTCACGGTGAATCCCGATACCCTGATGCAACTCGTCTATCTTCTCTCGGCCACGCTCTTCGTGTTCGGGCTCAAGCGCCTTGGCTCGCCCGCCACTGCCCGGCAAGGCAACCGCATGGCCGCGCTCGCCATGCTGATCGCCATCGTGGCGACCCTGCTCGAGCAGGAAATCCTGAGCTGGCAGCTCATCGGCCTCGGTGTCATCCTGGGATCGGTCATCGGCGCATTCGCCGCGCGCACCGTCAAGATGACCGACATGCCGCAGATGGTCGGGATCTTCAACGGCCTCGGGGGCGGTGCCTCCGGAGTGGTGGCGGCAGCCGAGTTCTTCCGCCTGGGCGGAGGCGACCTCGGCCTGGAGGCGGGGATCACCATCCTCCTGTCGACCTTGATCGGGACCGTGACGCTGTCGGGCAGCTTCATCGCCTTCGGCAAGCTGCAGCGCTTCATTTCCGGGGCGCCGCTCACGTTCCCCTTCTCCAGAACCCTGAATGCCGCGCTCTTCGCCGCGATTCTGGTCATCGCCGCGATGCAGGTAACGGGCGAGGCCACGGTTACGATGTATCTGGTTCTCACCGGGCTCGCCCTCGTGCTGGGGGTCCTGCTGGTCACGCCGATCGGCGGCGCCGACATGCCGGTGGTCATCTCGCTCCTCAACTCGTACTCGGGGCTTGCGGCTTCGGCGGCCGGGTTCGTGCTCGGCAACATGATCCTGATCATTTCCGGAGCGCTGGTGGGCGCCGCCGGCCTGATCCTCACCAGTCTCATGTGCAAGGCGATGAACCGGTCGCTGGCCAACGTCGTCTTCGGCGCGTTCGGCGCGGCCGATTCCACGGGCGCCCAGGTCACCGCCGGCGAGGGCAAGACCGTGCGGGACGTGGATGCCGAACAGGCGGCCATGGTGCTCGCCTACGCGCAGTCCGTGATCGTGGTCCCGGGCTACGGGCTCGCGGTCGCCCAGGCGCAGCACGACATTCGCAAGCTCTCCGACCTGCTCCAGGAGCGCGGCGTGGAGGTCAAGTTCGCCATCCATCCGGTGGCGGGACGCATGCCGGGCCACATGAACGTGCTTTTGGCCGAAGCCGACGTGCCCTACACGCAGCTCTTCGACCTCGACGAGATCAACGACGAATTCCGGACGACGGACGTGGCGCTTATCGTGGGAGCCAATGACGTGGTCAACCCCGATGCCCGCAATCCGGATTCCGTCATCGCAGGAATGCCCATCCTGGACGTGGACGAGGCCCGCAGCGTCATCGTCATGAAGAGGAGCCTCAGTCCGGGTTTCGCGGGGATCGACAACCCCCTGTTCTATCTCGACCGCACGATGATGTTCTTCGGGGATGCCAAGGGCTCGATGGTGGACCTGGTGCGCGAGACCAAGGAGGTCTAGCGGCGCGGGAACCGCCGCCGGCCCGAAGCGCGCGATCTGCCCGGCGCATGGCACGATGTATGCAGTCTGTTTCTCCGGTGCCTGCCGGGACCATCACCGGTGAGGCGCGGGTCCCCGGTACGCGGGAGGTGGCACATGCGCGGCGTGTGCAGGGTTCTGGTGCAGTTGGCGGCGATCACGGCCCTCGCGGCGAATGCGCACGCGCAGGAGGCACCCGAGGAACTCGTCCCGCAATGGTTCCTGGGCATCGGCGGAATCGTCAGCGAACCCCGGGGACATTTTGCCGAGTCCGTGGGCACGGCGCCTGGCCTGGCGCTCAACGTGCGCTACAGCCCGTCGGGGGCGTCGGGATTCGGCCTGCGCGCCGACTTCGGCTTCATCCGCTACGGATCCAATACCCAGCCCGCCTGTTTCAGCGTTACGGTGGGGTGCCGGATCCAGCTGGACGTGGTGACGGCGAACGACATTCTGCTCTTCAACCTCGGCCCCGAGTGGGTCCTGCCGGGCGGACCGGTGAGGCCGTATCTGGCCGGTAATGTCGGACTTGCCCACTTCTACACGCACTCGTACGTGAAGGGAGTGGATGAGCACGACGAGGACGGCTTCGGCGAGACCACCAACTTCAAGGATTCCTCGCTGGCCTGGCGCGGGGGTGGCGGAATCCTGGTAAGGCTGGCACGTCGAGAGGTCTTTGTGGACCTGGATCTGGCGGCGTTCTACCATCGCAACGGGGTGGCCCGGTATCTGACCGAGGTCGACATCGAGGATCTCCCCGGCGGGGGCATCGACATGTTCCCGCGGCGGGGCGACACCAACTTCCTTTCTTTCCGCCTCGGGGTCTCGTTCGGTCTCCAGAACCGGGATCCCTACTAAGTCCCGGCCGCCGGCAGCCGGCGATCGTCCTGCCCGTCCGATGTGAAGTTGTCATATATCGTCAGTAGACGACAGTATATGTCACTTATAGCTTCCCGGCCCGGCATCCGAGCAGGTGTTCCCATCGTGCCATGGGGACGCCCCCGCAACGTCGCCACCTTTCTCCGGCGCGGGGACGGTCCCCGCCGTCCGGGACCACGTGAGGCAGGCTGCGGGGGGCGATGTTCACTCAGGTCCGATCGGCCGCCCTGAACGGGGTCGACAGCTTTCCGGTCAGCGTCGAGGCGACCCTGTCGTCCGGCCTGCCGGCGTTCTCGATCGTCGGCCTGCCGGCGGGGGCGGTGCGGGAAGGCCGCGAACGGGTGACGGCCGCGCTCGCGAGTGCCGGGTTTCCGATCCCGCACCGCCGTCTCACGATCAACCTGGCGCCGGCCGACGTGCCCAAGACCGGCAGCGCCTTCGACCTTCCCATTGCGATCGCGGCTCTGGTCGTGGCCGGGCACCTCCAGGCCGAGGAAGTCGACGGTCACGGGTTTGTGGGCGAGCTGGGACTCGATGGCGAATTGCGCCCGGTGCGGGGAGCGCTCTCGATCGCACACGGCTGCCACGGGCTGGAGGGTCTCGTGGTTCCCGACGTAAACGCGCGCGAGGCGGCGGTGGCGGGGGCGGTCGAGGTGATCGGGGCGTCCTGTCTGCCGGAGGTGATCCGGCATCTGACCGGGGAAGGTCCCATCGCCCCGGCCAGAGTGGACGGCCTGGCTCTTCTGGGGGGTGGGGCGGCGGACGCGCCGGATCTGGCCGATGTCCGGGGCCAGGCGCATGCGAAGCGCGCCCTGCTGGTGGCGGCCGCGGGAGGGCACAATGTGCTGCTGAGCGGCCCGCCCGGAGCCGGAAAGACCATGCTCGCACGGCGGCTGTCCGGGATTCTGCCGCCGCTTGGCCTGCGAGAGGCGGTGGAGGCGACCAAGGTTCACTCCGTAGCCGGACGGCTGCCCTCCGGCGAGGCGCTTCTCACGCGCCGCCCTTTCCGCTCCCCCCACCACACCATCAGCGACGCGGGGCTGGTCGGCGGCGGCCGCGTGCCGCGACCCGGCGAGGTAAGCCTCGCGCACCAGGGGGTCCTCTTTCTCGACGAACTCCCGGAGTTCCGCCGGCACGTCCTCGAAGCCCTGCGCCAACCACTTGAAGACGGAACGGTTACGATCTCACGCGCCAGTCAGGCGGTCACGTATCCCTGCCGCTTCACCCTGGTCGCCTCGATGAATCCGTGTCCGTGCGGGTTCCACGGTGACGGTTCGGGGCGGTGCTCCTGCGGCGAGCCCACGATGCGCCGCTACCGGAATCGGGTTTCGGGGCCGTTGCTGGATCGCGTCGACCTCCATGTGCACATGCCGGCCGTGCCGGTCGGCGAACTCGAGGTGCGGGAAACGGGGACGTCGAGCCGCGAGGTGCGTGCCCGGGTCGCGAGCGCCCGAGGCCGGCAGCAGCAGCGGGAAAGCCGGAACGGAACCGCTCCGTACAACAGCCGGCTCGGACCGGAGGGGATGCGACGCTGGTGCATGCCGGGGCCGGAAGGCCGCCGGCTGTTGCGCACGGCCGTGCGCGCGCTGGGCCTCTCGGCGCGCGGCTATCACCGGATCCTGCGCGTGGCCCGCACCATCGCCGACCTGAGCGAAAGCGAGCGCGTCGGTGCACCGCACGTGGCGGAGGCCATCCAGTACCGGAGCCCGCTCGATCAATCCGCGGTGGGAGGCCGGGTCGATGCGGAGAACTAGCCTGACCCTGGCCCAGGCCTGGCGACCGGCGCTCCGCGGGCGAGACCCTATTTTGCCTTCGCCCGCGGCAGGACGATGCTGAACTCCGTGTACTCGCCATCTTTCGTGTCCACGGCAAGCTGCCCTTCGTGTTCGCGCACGATCTCGTGTGAGATCGACAGCCCCAGCCCGGTGCCCTGAGTCCCCGACTTGGTGGTGAAGAAGGGGTCGAAGATCTTGCGGACGACGCTCTCGGGCATGCCGGTGCCGTTGTCTCGAATCCTGATCCGCACGGCGTTGCCCTGCCCTTCGGTGGACACCAGGAGGGTGGGGGAGTACCCGCGGCCTTCCGCCTTGCCGCGCATCTGAGTGGCCTGGCAGGCGTTGGTGACGATGTTCAGGATGACCCGGCTGAGGTCGCGGGCGATGCCGTCGACACGGCCCGCATCCGGGTCCAGTTCCCGGGTGATGGTCACGTTGAAGGTGGCGTCCGTGCCGCGCATCCCGTGGTAGGCGAGCTTGGTGTATTCCTCCACCAGCAGATTGATGTCGATGGACTCGATCTGACCGGCCTCGTCACGGGAGTGGGCCAGCATGCCGTCGACGATCCGGTTCGCGCGGTCGCCGTGCTCCTTGACCTTGGAGATGTTGAGCTGGAGATCGCCCAGGATCTCATCCACGATTTCGGTCAGCTCTTCATCCCCCGCCGCGGTGAGCGGCCCCGCGCCATCGCCGTTGCTGCTGCTCTCGTCTTCGAGCCCGAGTTCTTCCCGCAACTCGTCGATCAACTCGACGGAAAGCGCGGCGAAGTTGTTGACGAAGTTGAGGGGGTTGCGGATTTCGTGCGCCACGCCCGCCGTCAGGGCCCCCAGCGACGCCAGCTTCTCCTGGGTGATGACCTGTTCCTGCGTGCGCCGAAGCTCGTCCAGCGTGCTCTCGAGCTCGGCGTTCTTGTCCTGGACCTCGGTGGCGAGCGCTTCCACCAGGTTCAGACGCTGAACCTCGATGGCGTGCTGCCGGAAGACCTCGAGCGCGCCCGCCATGTCGGTGACCTCGTCGTTGCCGGCGATCTCGAGCTTCGCTTCCAGTTCGCCCCTGGACATGCGGCGCATCACGTCGGAGAGGTGGCGCAGGCGGACCAGCAGCCGCTCACCGAAGAATTTCCAGCCCCCGAAGACGGCCGCCAGCACGGCGAGGACGTTTACCGCGAGAATCGTCCACCAGCCGATCTGCAGCAGGGTGGCCGACCGGTCTGCCGCCTCCTGGGTGGAGATCTCCGCGTTCTCCACGAGCGGCTGAACGAGCGCGAGCAGGTCGTTGGTGATCGCTTCGTTAAGGGCCAGATACTCCTCGGACTCGGCCAACTCGGCCAGCTCGAGTGTGCGAATCGTAAAGATCCCGTCCGCGGCCGAATAAAGGTCGCCCAGGGCCTGGAAGGAAGGCCTGAACAGTTCGGTCGTCGCGGGTTGCAGGTCGTCGAGGGCATCCTCGAGGTCGCCCATCGCCGCCGTCACTCTCTCGCGGTTCGTCTGCAGCAGGCCCGGGTCGTCCTGCGTGAGCGCACGCTGGATGAGGACGGAAACCTCGTTCTGGGTCGCCTGATAGTTGAGCAGCCCTCTGTACTGGTCCAGCTCGGCGGGCGCGTTTCTGGCGGAAATCGGCGCAGGCTGGTCGGTGAGCTCCCGCAAGCCCGTCTCCATGAAAAACTCCTGATCGTCGATCTCGATGACCAGGAGGAGTTCGGTTCCCAGCGTAACCTCCAACACCTCGCGTTCCAGCTCGCTCACCTGGGCCCGATAATTCATCCGCCGGGCCACCGATTCGCGGATGAGGTCGATGCTCTCGACAAGGGTCGAGGCGAGCCGGACGACCGAGTCCTGCTGTTCGCCCTCCAGTCCGGCACCCGTCATTTCCCCGATGCGGGTGCGCAGGAATTCCTCTTCCCGCGCCACATCGAGGTCGACCAGCTCCAGGTCCTCCGGCGTATCGGCCGCGATCAGCCTGGGCGAAGCACGCACCAGTTCCGAGCTGCTGCGAGCCACGTCGAAGGCGGCGATCATCCCCGGCATGTAGGTGCCGGTGACTTCCCGCTGGCTCGCGTTGACGATCGTCATGAGACCCAGGGCCAGCAGGCTCGCCACCAGAGTCAGGGTCACGCCCCCACCCAGCCCCACCCAGATCTGGCTCGCGATCCCGAAGCGGTTCCCCGTGGCTGCGCGAATCTTGTCGCCCCATCTGGAGGGCAGCTTGGCCAGAACCCACTCGAAGGTGGAATGGATTCTGGTGTCCAGACCCTCCTGCACAGGGGGAGTCATCGCGACAGCCGCTCCATGGCCCGGAAACGGCCCGCCTGGATCCGGGTCAGGAACACGCGGTCGGATCCCTGGTTGTCGCGCACGCCGTACTCGACCTCGAAACCGCCCAGATCGAGGGGCCCTGCCTCGCGCAACGTCTGGAGGAAGCTCTCCCGGGTCGGTTCGGGGCCGGTCCTGTCCAGTCCCTCGACGATCAGGAGTCCCGCCAGGTAGCCTTCGAGCGAGACGAAGCCGGGGCTCGCATCCGGGTCCACCACTTCCAGGGCCTCGTGGTAGCGGGCCACGACGGGAACGGAGGTGTCCTGGGGGAAGGGGACCACCTGCGTGACCACGACACCCTCGCCCGCCGTCCCCAGCTCGTTCAGCAGCGCGTTGCTGCCCACGAACGAGATGTTCACGAAGATGGCGTTCACGCCGATGCGGCGCGCCCACCTGATGAACGTGGCCGCGGGCTGATAGGCGCCGATGATGATCACCGCCTGGGGGTTGCCCTCCCGGATGTCGAGCAAAGCCCGTTTCACGGCGGTGGTGTTGCGGACGTATGCGCCCTCGGCGACCAGCACCATGTCGCGTCTTCCCAGCGCACGGCGCACGCCGGTCAGCCCGGCGTTGCCGTAATTGTCGTCCTGGTACAGGACCGCAAAGCGCGTATAGCCCAGGTCCGTCGTGAGGCGCTCGACCATCTCCTCGGTTTCCTGGAAATAGGACGCGCGCAGGTTGACCACGAAGTCGTGCCGCTCCCGCAGGAATTCCGCTCCCGTGAACGGCCCGATGTAGGGTACGCCCCCGGCGGTCGCGACCGGTTCCGCCGCGGTGGAGGTGGGAGTCCCGACCGCGCCCACCAGTCCGAACACTCCCTCGGCGATGAGCGCGTGCGTGTTGTCGGAAGCGGCTTCGGGCTCGTATCCGTCGTCACGCGAATGAAGCCGCAACATCCGGCCCCGAACCCCGCCCTGCCGGTTGGCTTCCTCGAACGCGGCGAGTATCCCGAGCCTCATGTTCGATCCGAGTTCGCTCGTGGGGCCCGTGAAGGCGGCCGACTGTCCGAACACGATCGAGTCCGGAAAGACGCCCTCCGCTTCGGATTGAGCTGGCAGCGGCGAGGCCGGGAGGAGGCAGACCGCGATGGCCAGGAATGCTCCGAACGCGGCGTAGCGAGGCTCCCGGGCATGGGTCGCCGGTTCCCCTCCCCGGAACCCTGTCCCGCGTCCCATCAGTCCCCTCCGTATCGGAGCGCCAGGCAGGTCAGGTCGTCGGATTGGGGCGCGCCGCCCGCGTGCTCGTGCACGGCATCGACCACCCGGCGCGTCATGTCCTCGGGGTTGGTGCCGGCCGCGTTCCTCAGGACGTCCAGCAGCGTGTCGTCCCCGAACTGGTTTCCAGCCTCGTCCATCGCTTCGGTCACGCCGTCCGTGTAGAAGAAGACGACGTCGCCCTCCTCCAGTTGCATCGAGTGTTGCTGATAGGGAAACTCGTCGATCACGCCGAGGACGATGCCGCTGTCCCCCGGCAGCCAGGTCACCTCGCCCGACGGCTTGACCAGACAGGGGAGGTTGTGGCCTCCGTTCACGTATTGCAGAAGCCCCGATGTCGGATCGAGCACCGCGTAGAACATGGTTACGAACATCGATTCCTTGTTCTGTTCGTAGAGTAGCTGGTTGACCTCGGTTATACACTTTACAGGCTCACGTTCGCCAAGGGCGGATCCCTTCACCAGGGTCCGACTCACCATCATGAACAGCGCGGCCGGCACCCCCTTGCCGGAGACGTCCGCGACCACCACGGCAAACCCGCCGTCCTCTACCGGGAAGAAGTCGTAGAAGTCACCGCCCACTTCCTTGGCCGGGGTCATCCATGCGTACAGGCCGTACCGGGGATGCTCCGGGAAGACCTTGGGCAGAATCGAGTCCTGCATCTGCGCCGCCACCCCGAGCTCCTGGCGCAGGGCGACAAGCTCGTCGCGAGACCGCAGGGCGTCACGCATCACCTGCAGGTGCCGGATCGTCTTGTCGATCGTGGTCTCGAGATCGTCGAAGTTGATCGGCTTGGTGAGAAAGTCGAACGCGCCGCGGTTCATGGCGGTGCGGATGTTCTCCATGTCGCCGTACGCCGTGACAATCACCGCGCGCAGGTCCAGGTCCAGGGAGTTGATCTGGCTGAGAAGCGTCAGCCCGTCCATCTCCGGCATGTTGATGTCCGACAGCACCATGTCGATGTCTTCCTGCTGGTTCAGCTTGTCCAGCGCTTCGACACCATTGCTGGCGAACACGAGCTCGATCTCGCGCCGGCGCACCTTGCGCCGGAACTTCTGCCTGAGCAGAAGCTCGAGATCCGGCTCGTCGTCCACCACAAGAATCTTCTTCATACGTCCTCCCGGGAGGGCAGGGATCCCGATTCCTTCCGCTGGGCCGGCGTCGGTCCGGCGCGGGAGTCTGATCGGGCGTTGGCGTCGCCCAAAACTACTCGTTGCGAGCCCGTTGGCAACAACGAACGTTGCTTGCCTGCGTCCCGGGATTGCCGGAGGTCCGGTTCTGTTTCGCTTCGCTTCCGGGTCATGGCGGTCCCGGACCGTCGAGGGATGCGCAACCGAGCCTTCCGTGATAGGTTGTTAGGCCGGCAAATCCGGGGGCGTCAGCAAGCGGAATCAGTCGGCATTGATGCAGGCGTGGAACAGAGGAGAATGGCGTAGTCGTTGGCGACACAGCGGCGGAACGACACATGGATGTCACGCTCGGGATTGATGTGGGGACGGACCAGCACGAGCCTCGCAGGGTCGTGGAGGTTTTTGAGCGCTTTGCCACGGCCAACGGCGTAAGCGACGTCGTGGTGCAGAGGTTCTGTCTGGCTCTGGACGAAATCCTCACCAACGTCATCTCATACGGCTTCGAAGGAATACGCGGGGAACCGAGGGTCCGCGTCGACTTCGGGTTGGGGGACGACCTCCTGGTAATCCGCATCGAAGACAACGGCAGCTCCTTCAATCCGCTTGCCGACGCACCGCTCCCGGATTTCACGCTGCCCGTGGACGAGCGACCGATCGGTGGGCTCGGAATCCACCTTGCCAAGAACCTCGTTCACGACATATCCTATCGACGCGAGAAAAATCGAAATTGTCTTACCCTCACACAGCCGCTGTAGGCGCGACAGGGGATCCAAATCGGTGAAAGTCACAGCCAGTCAGTCCGGGGACGCCGTGATCGCGGCCGTAAGCGGCCGCGTTGATTCGGTAAACGCGACCTCCTTCGAACAGGAGTTGAGCAAGGCCATGGAGGGCGGTTCCAGCCGTCTGGTCGTGGATTGCGGCGAGCTGTCGTACATCAGCAGCGCCGGCCTGCGCATTCTCCTTCTCGCCTTCAAGAAGACCCGTGCCCAGGGTGGGGGAGTCGCGCTGTGCCAGGTGCAGGACCACGTCCGGGAGGTTCTTGAGGTCAGCGGGTTTACGCGAATCATGACGGTCCGCGACACCGTCGAGCAGGCGATCGAGAGCTTCTGAAGGATTACGGGAGCCGGGGCTCGACGCAGCCACCGGTCCCTGCTGGCGCGACGCGCTTCCTGCTGGCCGGTCCCTTTCCCCATCCAGGCGCGTAGCCCGCGCGCTTTTCCTTCGCTCCGGCGGCGGTTGCCGGGCACCCGGTTCTCTCGATTTCGGTGCCGGCTAGAAGTACGTGAACGCCTGGACCTTGAGCGACAACTCGGTGCGGTCGCGCGATGAACGGTAGATGTCCAGGTTGGTGGATATCCCGTTCTTTCCGAACGCGTACAGCATGAATCCCGGGGTGATCGTGAGGCCCGAAAAGTCCTCGCCATCGGCATCCGCGGTGGTGGCCCAACTCAGGCGCAGCAGGGGCTCGATGGCTTCGAATCGGGCGGTCTCCGGCAGCTGAGCATACCAGAGCCCCATCGCCTGAAGCGCCGTGAACGGGGTATCCTGGCCCACCTTCCAGTTCCGCCCCCGGATGGCCCCCAGCAGCAGGTGGCCTCCATCGCGCCACGTGCCTGCCTCGAACTCCAGACCGTACGCCGGGGTCCAGGCCGACCCGTGGTCGAAATGGGTCTCGTCGAATGAGGCGTAGGCTGCGAAACGGCTGGCGTCGGTGAGGTCGAAGGACAGCTGGGTGGTGGTCGACTTCCAGTTGTTCACATCCCGGTTGTCGATGCCCTCCCCGTTGGTGAGCGTCACGCGATAGCTCGCGCGGCTGCCGAGGCGGCCCGACATCAGCAACCCGGGCTCGTACCCGTTCAGGCCGAGCCGGAACGCCAGGTTGCCGAAAGAACAGACCCCGCCGATTCCCGGGCAGTCATCGACGCCCGACACCCTGGCGTCGCGTTCGATGAGGGGCAGGTCGGAGTTCGGAACCAGCCAGAAGTAGGAGATTCCGCGCTTGAACTGACCCATGTTGAGGACGAAGGCTTCCGAGAAGTTCAGCGTGAGCCATGCGTCCAGCACCGTCCCCCCGCGGAGGGCTTCGAACTGGAGGCGGCCGCCGACGAAGTCGTTGTAGCGTCCGTCCAGGGTGATCCAGGCGCGCCGCATGGAGAACGACGAGACGGCGCCCTCGGCGCTCGGCGCCTCGTACTGCGCGTGCACCCGCGCATCAAACGAAACGCTGGAACCGCCATAGGACCTGAACGGCGGATTCTGGGCTTCAAGGGAGGTGGCGAGAAGACCGATGGCCACCAGAAGGACGGCGACGGGCGCCGTCCCGCACGACCGCGACCGCCCGGTCCTCTTCGCCTGCCGCCGGTCCCGCTGAACGCTGCCGCGCGCAGCCGTCTCGACGCCGGCGCTTCTCGCTGTGTGCATCGTCATCGTGGTCTCCTCGATGTTGTGCGGAACCGGTCCTGCGGCATCTCCGGTGCCCCGTATCAGAAAAGGCCGATCACCCTTCCGGTGTCGGCATCGAGGTCGACATCGTAGAAGGACGGGCGGGTCGGGAGGCCCGGCATGGTGCGCATCTGCCCCACCAGGGGGTAAAGGAATCCTGCTCCGACGGACGCACGCACATCCCGGATGGGCAGCCTGTATCCGCGCGGCACGCCCTTGCGCCGGGGATCGTGGCTGATGCTCAGGTGGGTCTTGGCCATGCATATCGGCAGGTCGGAGAAGCCCTGGCGCGTGAAGAGATCGATTCGCTCATCGGCGAGCGGCTCGAACTCGACTCCGTCAGCACCGTAAACCTCTCTTGCGATAATCTCAATCTTGTCGCGCACGGGGAGGTCCAGCGGATACAGAAAGTTGAAGTCGGACGGCTGCTCGGTGGCGCGCACCACCGCCTCCCCGAGCGCCACCGCCCCGGACCCGCCCTCGGCCCAGTGCCTGGACACCACGGCGTCCACCGCCCCCGCCGCCCGCGCCGCCTCGATCACCAGTTCCACCTCCGCGTCGGTGTCGGTCGCGAAATGGTTCACCGCAACCACCACCGGCACTCCGAACTTGCGGGCCGTGGCGATGTGGTGCTCCATGTTGGCGCAGCCGCGGCCGAGCAGCTCCAGGTTCTCCTCGGTGTAGGCCCGGTCCAGCGGACGTCCCGCCACCACGGGCGGCCCGCCCCCGTGCGTCTTGAGGGCCCGAATGGTGGCGACCAGCACGACTGCGTCGGGCACGAGTCCGGAGTATCGGCACTTGATGTTGAAGAACTTCTCCATGCCGATGTCGGCTCCGAAACCCGATTCGGTGATGACGTAGTCCCCGAGCTTGAGCGCGATGCGGTCGGCGATGATGGAGCTGTTGCCGTGCGCGATGTTGGCGAAGGGACCCGCGTGCACGAAGACGGGCGTCCCCTCGAGCGTCTGCATCAGGGTGGGCTGGATGGCGTCGCGCATGAGCACGGCAAGCGCCCCCGCGGCCCCGATGTCCTCCGCGGTTACGGGTTCCCCGCCCGCGGTCGCGCCGATCACCATCGCGCCCAGCCGCCGCCGCATATCGGCCAGGTCGGTGGTCAGCGCGAGAATCGCCATGATCTCGCTGGCGACCGTGATGTCGAAGCCCGTGTCGCGGGTGAAGCCGAACTCGTCCGGTCCCTGGCCCACGGTGATCTCGCGCAGCATGCGGTCGTTGGTGTCCATGACGCGTCGCCACGTGACCGTGGCCGGGTCGATGCCCAGGCGCACGAAGCGGCTGCGCTCCTCCGGCGTCATCTCGTCGGGATCGTCGGTGGCGATGCCCAGCCTTTCCTTCCGCACCTGCATGCCTCGCGCAAAGAAGCGCCGTCCGTCGCGTACCGGGAACAGGCGCTCGAACAGCAGTTCGTCGCTCTGGCGGGATTCGTGCAGCATCCTGATGTCGATGGCCGCCGCCAGCAGGTTGTTGGCCGCGGTGATGGCGTGGATGTCGCCGGTCAGGTGGAGGTTGAAGTCCTCCATGGGGATGACCTGGCTGTACCCACCGCCCGCGGCCCCGCCCTTGATGCCGAAGGTGGGCCCCTGACTGGGCTGGCGGATGCACGCGACGACGCGCTTGCCCAGGTGGGCGCCCATGGCCTGGGCCAGTCCCACGGTGGTGGTCGTCTTGCCCTCGCCAAGTGGAGTCGGGGTGATGGCGGTGACGTCGATGTACTTGCCGTCGGGGGCGCCGGAGAGCCGTTCGAGTGCGGAAAGCCTGACCTTCCCCTTCCAGGACCCGTGCATCTCCAGCTCCTCGCTCCCGAGGCCGAGCCGCGCGGCGATCGAGGCGATGGAGGTGAGCGGGGCTTCCTGCGCGATCGCGATGTCTGAGGGGACGGGCGAGCGAATCGTGAGCGACGTACTGCGGCCGTGATCGGTCATCGGTTGAAGTATTCCATGGTTTCGGGGCGCTGGCGTGGGACGCCGCGGGATTCCTCGCGCAACAACATCGGCGTTCCGCGCGGGTGCGTCAGAAAGATCCCCCCGGCGGGGTGATTTGGGAATAGGCACTGATGGTGAGCCGTGGCGGGACGGTGATTTCCTTGATTCGGTCCTGCGGTTGCCGGTACATTGATTGCCGCTTGGCGACAAGCGCCGCGTAGCGACGCGTTCCCGCAACAATCTCCGGCCACCCACGCCTTCGAGTCCCGCATGCGACTTTTCATCGCGCTGAATCTGTCCGATGGCGCGAAGGAAGGCGTTTACGACGCGGCTCGACCCCTCAGGGAAGCGGGTCTGCCCGTGCGTTGGCTGGATCCCGCCACGTACCACCTGACCCTGAAGTTCCTGGGCAACCCGCACCCGGACCTGACGCCCCGCGTGTCGGCGGCGATCGACGAGGTCGGGGGCAAGAGCCGGCCTTTCTCGATGGAGATCCGTGGTTTCGGCGCCTTTCCCACGATTCGCCGCCCAAGGGTGCTTTGGGCGGGAGTCGAACCGGTTCTCGCCCTTCGCTGTCTCAAGCAGGACGTGGAGTGGGGGCTGGCCAGCCTGGGCTTCAACAGGGAAACGAGCGCCTTCCATCCTCACATCACCGTGGGCCGCGCCAGCCCGGAGACCGGCGCCGGCGCCTTCAGGGGACTGGACGCGCTGGTTGCCGATCTCGGTTTCCGCCATCGCATCGACGTGACCACCGTGGAGCTCATGCGCAGTCACCTCTCCCGCGCGGGGCCGCGCTACAGCGTCCTGTCCTCCGCGGCGCTCAAGCCGGCGGAATCGGCGCAGTCCGGCGCCCGATGACCACGATCTCCGCGAGATTCCCGGTGCTCCGCTCCTGACACGGCCCCATGGCAACCATCCTCATCGTCGACGACGATGCCTCGGTCAGTGGCGCCCTGCGCCAGGTCTTCGAATACGAGTCGCACCGCGTGATCGTCGCGCCCAACGGCCCCGTCGGCCTCGAGCGACTCGTCGAGGACAACCCCGATGTCGTCTTTCTCGACGTCAAGATGCCGGAAATGGACGGCCTGGAAGTCCTCACGAGGATGCGGAAGCTGGACTCCCGTACCCCCGTGATCATGATCAGCGGCCACGGGAACATCGATACCGCCGTGGAGGCCACCCGCAGGGGCGCCTACGACTTCCTGGAGAAGCCCCTCGACACGGCACGCCTCTTCGTCACCCTGCGCAACGCACTGGACATGCACGGGCTCAAGCGCAGCGTCGAATCGCTTCAGACCGAGGTGGAGAGCCGATATGAAATCGTCGGCTCCTCGCCCCAGATTCGTCAGATGCTGATGCGCATCGAGAAGGTGGCTCCGACCCGGGCGCGCGTGCTCATCACCGGCGAAAACGGCACGGGGAAGGAGCTGGTGGCCCGGGCGGTGCACAGGCTCTCGGACCGGCGCGACCGGCCTTTCGTGGAAGTGAACTGCGCCGCGATCCCCTCCGAGCTCATCGAATCCGAACTCTTCGGCCACATGAAGGGGTCCTTCACCGGCGCGGTGGCGGATCGCGCCGGGAAGTTCGAGCAGGCGGACGGCGGCACGCTCTTCCTGGACGAGATCGGAGACATGTCCTTCGCGGCCCAGGCAAAAGTGCTGCGCGTCCTCGAGGAGGGCGTCGTGGTCCGCGTGGGAGGCTCCCGGCCCCTGCGGGTGGACGTGCGCGTCATCGCGGCCACCAACAAGGACCTTGCGGAAGAAATCAGGAACGACCGGTTCCGCGAGGATCTCTACTATCGCCTCAACGTCGTTCCCATCGAACTTCCTCCGCTCCGCGAGCGACGGGACGACATTCCCATGCTCGTGAAGCACTTCACCACGCTGATGGTGCGGACCGGACGGGCATCCCGAAAACACTTGACGGAAGGTGCGCTGAGGCGGCTCAAGGGGATGGACTGGCCGGGCAACGTACGCCAGTTGCGCAACGCCGTGGAGCGCTTCCTGATTCTGTCGGACGGCGACGAGATCCGGACGAAGGACGTTCGAGTGCTCTCGGGAGGCAGCCCGGGCGCGGTCGTCCGAGAACTGCTGGCCTCTCCCTCCTTCGCGGATTTCAAGGACCGTGCGGAGCGGACGTTCATCGAGCACAAGCTGCGCGAGCACGACTGGAACATCACCGAGACCGCCCGGTCGGTGGGCATGCCCCGCTCCAACCTCTACAAGAAGATCAACAAGTACGGGCTGGAGCGGGAGTCGTGAGACGGTCGGGGGACGGGCCCGCAAGGGGCGGGGATCCGTTGCGGACCGGGGACGGAGCGAAGGATGACGGACGCGACGCCGGGCCCGCGGCGGGGGGACCCGTGAAGTCGCTGGCCCGGACGGCGTGGGAGTGGTGCCGGTCGGTTCTGATCGCATTCGCGCTCTTCCTGGTCATCCGGGCGTTTGTGGTGGAGGCCTTCAAGATTCCCACCGCGTCCATGGAAAACACCCTGCTGGTGGGAGACTTTCTGGTGGTCAACAAGGCGGTGTACGGCGCCGGGGTTCCGGGGACATCGCTGCACTTTCCGGCTTTCGCGGCACTCGAGCGGGGCGACGTCATCGTGTTCACGCCTCCGCACGACTCCGGAAAGAACTATGTGAAGCGCGTGGTCGGGACGCCGGGGGATGTGCTGGAGATGCGGGCCAAGAAGCTTTACCTGAACCACCTCGCGCATGACGAGCCGTATGTCCGGCACGTCGATCCGAGGCGTGACGAGTTCCACCCCGACATGGGGTGGCAGGCGGATTTCCTCACCGACGGCCGCGATCCGGCGTCCTACCGGCCGACGCGGGACAACTGGGGTCCGATCCGGGTTCCGGAGGACAGCTACTTCGTCCTCGGGGACAACCGGGACAACAGCGAGGACTCACGCTACTGGGGGTTTGTCGACCGGGATTCGGTGCGCGGACGGCCCTGGTTCGTCTACTATTCCTTCGACCCGTCATCCGATGAGGAGGCCGCGTGGCTGAAGGAGGTGCGCTGGGGCAGGATCGGCGGGCTCGTCCGCTAGCCGCGGCGGAGATCGCTGGTTGACACCATGCGGCCTCTCTGATACCCTTGACTGCTTTGTTGCCCTACTCCGTGGAACTCGACGCGAGGGCGAGGCCGCGGAGGGACGTCTCCCCGGAAAATCGCGGGTGAACCGTACGTGAAGACATATACGCCCAAGGCGAGCGACATCGAGCACCAGTGGTGGGTCGTCGATGCGGCGGAACAGCCATTGGGGCGCCTCGCGGCGCAGATCGCACGCGTGCTGCGCGGCAAGCACAAGCCCATCTTCACGCCCCACCTGGACACGGGAGACAACGTGGTGGTGATCAACGCCGCCCGGGTGAAGCTCACCGGCAACAAGGCCGCGCAGAAGACGTACTTCCGTCACTCCGGCTATATGGGCGGCGAGCGCCATATTCCCTTCAAGACGATGCTGGAGCGGTATCCCGAGCGGGTGATCGAGCGCGCCGTTCGCGGCATGCTCCCGAAGGCGCGGCTGGGTCGCCGGCTCCGGCGGCGGCTGCGCGTCTACGCGGGAGCCGAGCATCCCCATCATGGGCAGCGTCCGCGCCCACTAACGTTCTGAGGTCAGGGGTTCATTGCCATACGTACAGCAGATCCAGGCGGTAGGCCGGCGCAAGACCAGCGTCGCGCGCATCATGCTGCGGCCGGGGACCGGAAGCTGGCTGGTCAACGGCCGGGAACTGGACGACTATTTTCCGCGGCTGGTGCATCGCAAGCGCGCCACCGAACCGATGCAGGTCGTTGACGCCGACGCCCGCTTCGACGTTGTTGTTCGCGTGCACGGAGGCGGGGTGACCGGTCAGGCCGACGCCATCCGCCTGGGCGTGGCGCGCGCGCTGGTGGAAGAGGACGAAGACGCCCTGGGCCCGCTTCGCCAGGGCGGGTTCCTCTCACGTGATCCGCGCAAGGTGGAGCGCAAGAAGCCCGGCCGTCCCAAGGCCCGCAAGCGCTTCCAGTTCAGCAAGCGATAAACCCGACGACTGCCTGGAGACGCATGGAGCAGGTTTCTCTGAACCAAATGCTTGAGGCCGGGGTCCATTTCGGACACCAGACTCGCCGATGGAACCCCAAGATGCGCCGCTTCATCTTCACGGAGCGGAACGGGATCCACATCATCGACCTGCGCAAGACCTTCGACCGGCTGATCGCGGCCCAGAAGGTCGCACGCCAACTGGTCCTTGCGGGCGAACGCCTCCTGTTCGTCTGCACCAAGCCGCAGTTGCGCGGAATCATCGAAGAGGACGCCGCCCGGTCCCTAAGCCTGTTCGTGACGGAGCGCTGGCTGGGTGGCATGCTCACCAACTTCCAGACCATCAGGCGCCAGATCCGCCGCCTGAAGGAACTGGAGCGGGGGCAGGAGGAAAACGCCTTCGAGTTCTACACCAAGAAGGAGCGCCTTCTGCTCGAGCGGGAGCGGGTGAAGCTGGAGAAGTACTTTTCCGGGGTGAAGGACATGACCCGGCTCCCGGGTGCCGTCTTCGTGGTCGACGCGCGCCGGGAAGCGATTGCGGTCAGGGAAGCCCACCGACTCGGCATCCCGGTCATCGCCATCGCCGACACCAACGCCGATCCGGACCTCATCACCTACCCGATTCCGGGGAACGACGACGCCATACGCTCGGTCAGCCTGATCAGCGGCGCCATCGCCGAGGCGATCATCCAGGCCAGGGAAGAGGTGCCGGAGGAGGAACGCCGTCGGGTGGAGGACCTGGAGGCCACGACGTATTCGACGGAAACAGGCGAGAAGGCGGCCGCGGTGGAGGAGCACCCGCGCCGGCGCGCGCGCCGGCGGCCCCGTCCGGGCGTCATCGTCGGACGCCAGAAAGGCGGCGGTGCCGGGGATTCGCCGAAGCGAGTCAGGAAGGCCCGTGTGCTGGTCAGAAAGCCGGAGCGTGATGAGGCCGAATCGCCTTCGCCCGAAGCGCCCGCAAAGCCGTCGACCGCCAAGGAAGCCGAACCGACGCCGTCCCGGGTCAGGCGCGCGCCTCCCCAACCGGTTACGTCCCGGGCCAGCTGACCCTCGTTCCGGCCAATGCCGGACAGCGAAGTACAGTCCAGGGTCGCGGGGAAGGGTCATCACCGGGTCCCGCGCCCCGCAACTCCGAAACAACCACCAGGCGGATACTGCACATGACGATTCCCGCAAAGATGGTGAAGGCCCTGCGCGACCGTACCGGCGGGGGCATGATGGATTGCAAGCGCGCGCTCGAAGAGACCGGTGGGGATCTCGAGGCCGCGGTCGACCTCCTCCGTGCCAGAGGCGCGGCGAAGGTTTCCAAGCGGGCGGGCAGGGACACCAACCAGGGAACCATCGGCAGCTACATCCATTTCGACCGGAGGGTGGGCGTGATCGTCGAGGTCAACTGCGAGACGGATTTCGTGGCCAACACGGACGACTTCCGGGCGCTGGCGAAGGACGTCGCCCTCCACATCGCCTCCCAGGATCCGATTGCCGTGCGCGCGGAGGACCTTCCGCAGGACGTGGTCGAGCGTGAACAGGCAATCTACCGGGAGCAGGTGCGCACTCAAGGGAAGCCGGAACGCATCCAGGACATGATTGTCGAGGGCAAGCTCAAGGCCTTCTACAAGGATCAGGTGCTGCTGGAACAGCCCTTCATCAAGGATACGGCCCGGACCATCGGCGAACTCGTGACCGAAGTATCGGCGAAGACGGGCGAGAAGATCGAAGTCGCCCGCTTTTCGAGGTTCGCGATCGGGCAGCGCGGCTGACGGCGAACGCCTGCGGGACGATGAGCGGCTCGCCGGAATTCCGATACTCCCGGGTTCTTCTGAAGCTCTCCGGCGAGGCTCTCGCGGGAGAGGAGGGATTCGGCATCTCGCCCCCGGTCGTGGACCGCCTCACCGACGAGATCGGAACGCTCGCCGAACTGGGCGTGGCCCTCGGCATCGTCATCGGAGGCGGCAACATCGTGCGCGGGGCGCTGGCCAGCCGGCAGGGCATGGACCGTGTCACCGCCGACTACATGGGCATGCTCGCCACCGTCATCAACGCCCTGGCGCTGCAGGATCTGCTCGAGCGCAAGGACGTAACGACGCGCGTGCTGACGGCTTTTCGCATGGAAAAGCTGGCGGAGCCCTACATTCGCCGCCGAGCGATTCGCCACCTGGAGAAGGGCCGGGTGGTCATCTTCGCGGGAGGCACGGGGAACCCGTATTTTTCCACCGACACCGCGGCCGCCCTTCGAGCGATCGAGATGGAAGCCGACGTGATCATCAAGGCCACCAAGGTCGCCGGAATCTTTACGGCCGATCCTCTCCTGGATCCGAACGCGCGATTCATCCCGAGCATCAGCTTTCAGGAAGTGATCGCCCGGGAGCTGGGGGTCATGGATGCCCCGGCAGTGTCGCTCTGCAAGGACAACCAGCTGCCCATCATCGTACTCAACCTCGGCGATAGAGGCGCGGTCGGGGCCGCCATCAGGGGGGAGCGCATAGGCACGTTGGTTTCCTGACCGGGTATTTGCTCTCCGATCAACACCACACGCGGACGGGAGGCTGTCATGGGACTCATGGAGGAACTCACGGAGCGCATGGACGCCGCGCTCGATGCTGCCCGGCGCGAGTTCGCGACGGTTCGAACCGGCAAGGCGACCCCCGCGCTGCTGGACAGCGTCCGGGTCGACGCCTACGGGGCCAGCATGCCCCTGAACCAGCTCGCGACGGTGGTCGCGGCCGACGCGAGCCTGCTGGTGGTGCAGCCGTATGACAAGTCGCAGCTCGCTTCCGTGGAGAGGGCGATCATGTCGGCGAACCTCGGACTCAACCCATCCAACAACGGCAACCTCATCCGCGTACCGATTCCTCCGCTCACCGAGGAACGACGCCGGGAATACGTGCGCATCATCCACAAGATGTCGGAGAATGCCCGGATCTCGATCCGCCATGCGCGGCGCGCGGGCAACGGGGAGGTGAAGCGTCGCATGAGGGAGCACGAGATCAGCGACGACCAGGGTCACCAGATGATGAGCGAGATCCAGAAGGTCACCGACCGCTACGTGGCTTCTCTGGACGAGCTCATGAAGGCCAAGGAGGGGGAGGTCATGGCCATCTAGCCATGAAGTCCAACGTGCCGGCCCGGATTGACATGAGTGGTCCCATACCCCGTCACGTCGCCGTCATCATGGACGGCAACGGGCGCTGGGCCCGGCGGCAGGGTCTGCCCCGCAAGTCGGGGCACGAGGCCGGGATGAGCGCAGTACGCACGACCATCGAGGCTTCGGTCGACGCCGGCGTCGAAATCCTTACTCTCTTCGCGTTTTCCACCGACAACTGGAATCGTCCATCGGAGGAAGTTTCCGCCCTCATGTCGCTCCTGAAGGCGTACGCCGAGCGGGAGCGCTCGGAGCTGGTGGAGAAGGGCGTCGAAGTACGTGTGCTCGGCACCCTGGCCAGAATGCAGGCTTCCGCGCGCGGGGCCGTGGAGCGCATCATGCGCGAGACCGAGGGGGGAAGGACGCTCAGACTCAACCTGATGATCTCGTACAGCGGAAGGGAAGACATCCTGACCGCGGTCCGCCGGCTGGCGGCGCGCGTCAGGGCCGGAGAGCTGGAACCCGACGAGATCGACGAAGCGTGCCTGGAGAGGTCGCTGCTGACGAGCGGCATCCCCGATCCCGACCTCCTCATCCGGACTTCCGGAGAATGCAGGATTTCCAACTTCATGCTGTGGCAGATTGCCTACTCGGAGATCCACATCACCCCCGTGCTGTGGCCCGACTTCTCCAGGGACGACTTCCTTGCGGCGGTCCTGGACTACCAGCGCCGTGACCGCCGCTTCGGCCGGATCACTTCAGCCTGATGGGGATGGCCGATCTCTCTCGCCGCGCGCTGGTGGCGGTGGTCGCCCTGCTCTTCGTGCTTCCCGTCATCTATCGGGGCGGGTGGCTCATGGGCGCGCTTGCGGCGGCGCTGGCCATGCTGGGCGCCCGCGAGTTCTGCCTGCTGGCACGGCGTACGGGGGTTCGGCCCTTCACCGGAACCGCCATGGCCGTCACGGCGGCACTCGTCCTGGCGGCGACGGCGGAACCATTTTTCACCGGTTTCGCCCCGCTCGCGCTGACGGTCCTCATGGGGGCCACCGTCGTGCTCTTTGTCGCCGCCGTGCGTGCGCGCGATGTGGCGGACAAACCGCTCGCATCCGTGTGCGCCACCCTCACGGCGGCGCTGTACGTGGGAGGCGGGCTTTGTTTCGCCGTGCTGCTGCGCCACCTTCCGGAGACGGGTGTGGCCGTGAGGGCCGCGGCGCCGCTCGAGGGCCCGTTGCTGCTTCTCTTCCCGCTGGCGGTCACCTGGGTCGGCGACGTCGCCGCCTACATCGTGGGCAGCCTTTGGGGGCATCGCCATCCTTTTCCAACCGTCAGTCCGGGCAAGACGGTGGAAGGCACGGTCGCGGGCATCCTGGCTGCGGGGACGGCGGGCCTGGTCTTCGCGACCGTGGCCGCCGAGCCCTTCCTCCTGCTGGGCGTCGGACCGTACTGGATCGTCGGCATTGCGCTGCTGATCGGTACGGGGGCGCTGGCCGGCGACCTGGCCGTGTCCCTCCTGAAGCGCGAGGCCGGCGTCAAGGACGCGGGATCGCTGCTGCCCGGCCACGGCGGCGTGCTCGATCGTCTCGACGGGGTGCTGGTGACGCTCCCGCTCGCCTACGCGGCGCTTCAGCTCGCCGGCTCGGTGTCGCCATGAGCCGGATGGTGATTCCTCCAGCGCAGGGTCCCCGGACGTGATACGGGTTGCGATCCTGGGATCCACGGGGTCGGTCGGGCGCAGTGCGCTCGAGGTAATGGGCCGGCATCCGGAGCGCTTCAGCGTGGTTGCGCTGGCCGCCAACCGCTCGGTCTCCGTGCTCCGCGAGCAGGCCGCGCTCCATCGCCCGCGCCGGGTGGTGATCGCCGATCCCGGCGCGGAGAGGCTCGACCTCCCCGGCGTATCCTCCGCCTATGGCCGGGAGGCTCTGGTCGAACTGGCGGGGTACAGCGATGCGGACGTGGTCATCAATGCGCTGGTGGGGGTTTCGGGCCTCGAGCCCACCCTCGCCGCGCTACGGGCCGGCAAGCGCCTCGCACTGGCCAACAAGGAGTCGCTCGTGGCGGGAGGCGCACTCGTCGACGAGACCGCGCGGTCGGGGGGCGGTGAACTGGTCCCGGTCGATTCGGAACACAGCGCCATTCTCCAGTGCCTTGCCGGAAGCGACCCCCGGCATGTGGCCCGTATCGTGCTGACCGCATCGGGCGGTCCCTTTCGCTGCTGGAACGCGTCCCGAATGAACGACATCACGCCGGCCGACGCGCTGCGCCACCCCACCTGGAACATGGGTTCCAAGATCACCATCGATTCGGCCACCCTCGCGAACAAGGCGCTGGAGGTCATCGAGGCACATTTCCTGTACCGGATGGAGTATGAACGCATCGACGTGGTCGTTCATCCGCAATCGATCATCCATTCCTTCGTGGAGTTCACGGACGGATCGGTCGTTGCGCAACTCGGCCTTCCCACCATGGAGCTGCCCATCCTGTACGCGCTGACGCACCCGGAGCGGATTGACGACGGCCGGCTGCGCACCTTCAGTCCTTCGAGCCTGTCGGATCTCACGTTCGAGGCGCTCGACCGGGCCCGGTTCCCTCTGTTCGAGCTGGGTGTGCAGGCGGGTTGCGCCGGTGGCTGGGCGCCGACGGTCTTCAACGCGGCCAACGAGGTGGCGGTCCACGCATTCCTGGAAGGCGCGCTGCCCTTCCGGGAGATGGCGGCGGTGGTGGGCGCGGCGATGGATCGGACTCCCCCGGGAGAAATCAGGTCGGTCGAGGAAGTGCTCGGCGTGGACGCCGAGACCCGGGACGTCACCCGGGAATCCATCGCCGCGGTGGTCGCGTAGGGCCGCGCGGCTGACGAGCGGGCGCATACAGGGAGAGGGATGATGGCGTTGCTGGCGACAATCGTTGTCCTGGGCGTTCTGATCCTCGTGCACGAACTGGGTCACTTCTGGGCGGCCAAGGCCGTGGGCGTAAAGGTCCTGCGCTTCTCGATCGGGCTTGGGCCGCGTGTCCTGGGCTTCCGGCGCGGCGACACGGAATACGTGATCTCGGCGATTCCGCTGGGCGGCTATGTGAAGATGAGCGGCATGGCCGACGAGGTCATGGACAAGGTGGAAGGGGGCGGCGCGGAGGTGCGTCGCCGGGCCGATCCCACCGACTTCGACGGCAAGCCGGTGTGGGCGCGTGCGCTGGTGCTGTCGGCGGGCGTGATCATGAACATGATCTTCGCCTTCGCGGCGTATACGACGATTGCCGCGGGATGGGGCCGTGCCGAGGCCGACGAGACCCGGCTCGGCTACGTGGACATGGAGCTTCTTCCTCCGGGCGCGGAACCGCTGGCCGGGCTTCCGGTGGGCGCGCGCATCACGCGCGTGGGGGAGCGTGACGTGAACCATTGGGGCGATGTACGGGACGGGTTCCTGTCCGCACCGGGCGAGACCATCACGGTCGAGACCGAAGCTCCGCGCGTGACCGTGTCGGTGCCGGCGCCCGGGGACGCCTTGGCGCGCGAGCGCCTGGCATTGGCTCTCGACTACTGGATCGAGGCCGAGGTGCTGGATGTCGAGCCCGGGATGCCCGCGGCGCGCGCGGGGCTTCAGCGGGGAGATCGCGTCCTCGCGGTGGACGGCATCGCCGTGGAAAACTGGGCGCTGTTCCGGCGGGAGATCATGCGCCGTCCGGGTAGCACGGTCGATCTTCAGGTGGCGCGCGACGACGTCCTGATGGAGATCGCGGTGCCCCTCGTGTCGCGTGAGGAAAGAGGGCCCGACGGCGAGATCAGGACGGTGGGTCAGGTTGGGATCCTGGCTCCGGTGCCAGCCGCCGTGTACGTGCCCGTTCCCCTGACCCGGGCGGTGGTCATCGGATACCGGGAAACCGTGGGCACGACCCGCATGATCCTCGGCTTTCTGGGCGATCTCGTCACCGGGAACGTCTCCCCGCGCAACGTCGGCAGCATCGTCACCATCGGAACCCTGTCGGGCCAGGCCGCGGAAGCGGGACTCCAGACTTTCCTGCGCTTCATGGCCCTGTTCTCGGTGAACCTGGCGATCCTGAACCTGCTTCCCATTCCGATACTGGACGGAGGGCACCTCGTCTTCCTGGGGATCGAGGCGGTCAGGGGCAAGGCGCTCAGCCTGGAGCAGCGGCTGCGCTGGAGCCGGGTCGGTTTCCTGGTGCTCATGGGGATCATGGTCTGGGCGCTTTCCAACGACATCCTGCGCGTGCTGGGGTTGTGACGTCGAACCGCTCTCGGGGCGGAGCGGGGAACCGCAGCCTCAGAGAAACGACAACTGCTCGGGACCGCGTTCCCGGCGCAGGGTATCGACGCAAAGGACCTCCGTAGGTTCATCCTGCCGGGCAACGTCCAGGAAGCCCTGGTATCCCGCCTTCGCCAGCGTCCGCGAGACTGTGTCGCGCGCCAGTTCGGGCGTGTTGCACTCGGCGGAGAGGTGGGCCAGCAGGATGCCGGCGAGACGGGGGTGGAGGAGATCCAGGGCAAGACGGGCCGCCGCGCGGTTGGACAGGTGTCCGTGACTGGATGCGATGCGCGACTTGACCGCGGCGGGGTAGGAGCTCCGGTGGAGAAGCGTCTCGTCGTGGTTGGCCTCCAAGACCAGGAAATCGCAGCCCGCGAGTGCGTGTCGGACGATCGCCGTGGAGCGGCCGAGATCGGTCGCGACGCCGACGCGGATACCGGATCCGACATCCACCAGGGCGATGGCCACGGGATCGGCGGCGTCGTGGACGGTCATGAACGGTTCCACGCGCAGGTCCTCGACGCCGAAGGCGCGCCCGGGCCGATACTCCACAACCCGTTCCGATCCGCGGAACAGACGGTCGCACGCCCTGCGGGTAGCTTCCGTGAGACAGACGGGCATGCCGTGGCGTCGCGCCAGCACGCCGCTTCCCCGGGTATGATCCCCGTGTTCGTGCGTGAGGATGATGGCCGAGAGCTCACTCGCCTCCGCTCCGACCAGCCTCAGGCGCCGCTCGGTCTCGCGCGCACTGAAGCCGGCGTCGACCAGCACGGTCGCGCGCCCGGAGCGGACGAGAATCGAGTTGCCCTTGCTTCCGCTGCCCAGCACGCAGATCTGCACGACGGCCCCGGACGCCCCGACCTAGTCGGATCCGGCCACACGGAGCCAGGCACGCTCGAGAACGGCCCGCATCTCCGGGGTCAGCGGCACCCCTCGGCGATTCATCACGCGCGCCGCGGTGTCCAGAAAGCGGTCCAGCCGAAAGTGTGGCGCGTCGCGGGCCGTTCCCCATCGAAAGGGCGGGAGATGGCGCGTCGGAGTTCGGGCCCCGAACAGGTTGCAGCCCGCCCCGATCACCGCCCCGGTGTTGAGGAGGGTTCCGATTCCCGTCTTGACATGGTCGCCCACAAGGCAGCCCAGCTTGAAGAGGCCGGAAGGCACGGCGCCTTCGCCGGTGCGGACCTGAACCTCGCGGTAGTCGTTGCGAAGGTCGCTGTTGGTGGTCATCGCGCCCAGGTTCACCCACCGGCCGAGGTAGGACCGGCCGACAAAGCCGTCGTGGGCCTTGTTGTCGTAGCCGAGCAGGACGCTTTTTTCCACGTCGCCCCGGATCTTGCATGCCGGACCTACATAGGAGGCGCATACCCGTCCGCCGAGGATGGTCGTGCCCGGTCCCACATACAGCGGGCCCTCCAGGCGGGCCGGTCCGCACACGCGCACGTCCCCGCCGAGGACGATCGGCCCCGGCCTCGTGTCCAGCAGCACGCCCGGTTCGACCGCCGCACCGGGGCCGAGCGTGATGGGACCATCTCCCAGGAGGTGCGTGCCGGGCGGGAGGGAGGACCTCGATGGCGGGATCGCGGGATGGTCCGGATGCGCCCCGGCGTGCCGCTCGGCGGTTCCGCCTGGAGGGGCGGCCGGCAGGGGCGTGAGCGCCGCGCCTTCCAGGTCTTCACGAAGCTGCCGGGCTGTCCGCGCCACCAGCTCCCAGACTTGTTCCAGGACGAACCCGTCCAGCTCAACCCGGATTCCCGTGCGAGGGGCCGCAGCGGGATCGGCGAGATGACGCGCGTGGGGAAGCGGGACGCCGGCGGGGAGGCTCCATCCGACCCTCGTGCCGTCGATGCACAACGCGGCCGGGACCGGAGGCAGCTGCCGCGGGGGATCCCGCACGACGGCTCGGCTGGATACCAGGATGCGGTGGTTGCGCGAACTCACCTCGGACGGCGCGAGCGCGGTGGGCCCTTCGTCTTCCCGGAAACCGGCGAGGTGAGCAGCCGCGAGGTGGCCGCCGTACTCCACGTCCCACGCACGGGATGCCCGCTCCCAGAAACGCAGCGCTCCGAGCACCAGCTCGGCTACCGGGCGGGTCAGGGCAAACGGTTCCCACTGCCGGGCGCGGGCGTCGTCGAACAGGTAGAGCCGGGTGGTCACGTCCCTTCCGGGGCGGACGACGACGGCAAGCGTTCCAGGAGGCGTTTGAGTTCGCGGGAATGCTCGCGGGTCGTGACCATGGTCGCGCCCCGCGCCGCGACCACCACCAGGTCCGTCACGCCGAACAACACCACGGGCCCGCCTTCGCTGTACGCGATGTTGTCGTCACAGTCGACGAGGACGACATCTCCGGCGGCGATATTCCCGCTTGCATCAGGCCGTCGGGTCCGTGCCAGCGCCTCCCAGCTGCCCACATCGTCCCAGTGAAAGGTCGCCGGAAGCATGGCGCACGCCTGGCTGCGTTCCAGCACGGCCTCGTCTACGCTCACCGCCGGCGCCTGGCGAAAGAACCCGTCCACATCCCCGGCTTCGAGTAGCGGAATCAGGGCGGCGATGTCGGGAGCGTGCGCCCCGAGTTCCTTCAGGAACACCGATGCCCGCCAGACGAAGATGCCCGTATTCCAGAGGAATCCCTGGCGAATATACTCGGCGGCCCGTCGAGCGTCGGGTTTCTCGTGAAAACGCAGCACGTGCCGGGGAAGCTCGCCCGCCCGGCCGTGGGCGGGCCCGTCCATGACGTCCCCGGGCTGCAGGTAACCGTACCCGGTGTCGGGGCGATCCGGCTGAGCCCCGATGGTCAGGAGCACACTCCTGCCGGCCGCGATCCGCACCGCGCGCGCGACCAGTGACCGGAACGCGGTCGAGGGGTGGATGTCATGGTCCGAATGCAGTGAGACGATCACGGCGTCGGGATCGCTTCGCCACGCGCGCCAGGTCGCCCAGGTGAGCGCCGGGGCCGTGCTGCGTTGCTGCGGCTCCCACAGGAAGGAACCGGGAGGCACCTCCGGGAGCGCAGAGGTCAGATGTGGCTCCAGATGCCGTCCCGCAACGAGCCGCAACTGGGCAATCGGGACCAGTTCCAGTGCGCGCGAGACCGTGTCGGCCACGAGGGGGCGGTCGGAGACCAGCGGCAGGAACTGCTTGGGGCGAGCGGGGGTGCTGGCGGGCCAGAAGCGGGTACCGGCGCCACCCGCGAGGATGACGACCCGGAGGTGGGGGTCGTTGGGGGTCACCGCCGCTCGCTGATGCGGGTCAGGATGCACACGGAAACTTACCCGGGGCACAGTGTAAAATCAACGGAATTCGCCGCTCCGGGGTTGACCCCATGGAGCCGCCGGGGTAGTCTTGGCGCGCTCCGTGAACAGGTTGTCAGCTCGCCGGACCCAGCCCCTTCTTCTTGGTCACAAGTCGTTATGCGTTCGCTCGGGATCATCCTCCTTGTCCTTTCGCTGGTTGCTACCGCTGCGTGCGGAAGAGATCCTTTCGCGCTCGAGTGGATCGCGTCTGCCGACACCGTGCGTCTGTATGCGATCTCCCGTCCCGAGCCGAACGTCGAAACCGGTTTCGACTTCGGCTCCCGGCGGTCGGTGCGCATCGAAGCCCCCGCAACCACCTCGTCCTGGGATCTGGCCGTGGATGTCGAAGGCGGCCGGGCCGTCTTCCTGACCCCTGGATTCTTCGGCGTCGATTCGGACGCGGCGCTTGTGGAGCTGCCCGACGAGAACTTCGACGACATCGAGGAAGCCCCCGAGGACGATGACGTGTATATCGAGAACGAGGCCGTGCCCGTGAACCTCGAGAGTCTGTACGTGGTGCGCACGCGGCGCTTGCGCTCCAACTACGGGCAGTTATGCAACCACTACGCGAAGCTGGTTCCCCTGGACGTGGACCCTGTGGAACGCACCGTGGTCTTCGTGTTCGACACCAACGGGATCTGCAACAGCCGCAAGATGCAGCCGGACGTCTTCCCCTGAGCCCTCTCATCCCTTACACCCCCTCTGGACCATGCTCGACCTGCGGATGATTCGGGCGCAGCCGGATCTGGTTCGTGCCGGACTGGCGCGGCGCGGCATCTCGGGCGGGGCAGCCCGCGTCGAACACCTCCTCGCCCTCGACGAGCGGCGCCGGTCCGCGATCGGAGAGGCCGATGAGCTCCGGGCGCGCCGCAACGCCGTTTCCCGCCGCATCGGCGAACTGAGGCGAAGGGGTGAATCGGCGGACGATCTGATCGTCGAAATGCGCAGGGTGGGCGGCCGCATCGACGCGCTGGGCGAAGTGGTGGAGGATGCCGAGGCGCACATCCGGAACACCCTTCTGGAGCTGCCCAACCTGCCGCTCGCCGAAGTGCCGGATGGCGGCGAGGAGGCCAACGCGCTGGTCCGTAGATGGGGAACGAAGCGGCGCTTCGATTTTGAGCCGAAGCCACACTGGGAGTTGGGGGAACGGCTGGGGCTCCTCGACCTTGCGCGCGGGGCCCGGATATCAGGTTCCGGGTTTCCGGTTCTCACGGGCCGCGGCGCGCGCATGCAGAGGGAACTGATCGGCTACATGCTCGATCTGCATGTCCGGGAGCACGGCTACACCGAGGTGCGCGTACCCTACATGGTCAACCGCGAGAGCCTTACCGCCACGGGCCATCTCCCGAAGTTCGAGGAGGATGCATACGTTACCACGCTGGACGACCTCTGGCTGATTCCCACTTCCGAGGTGCCCCTCACCAACATGCACAGGGGCGAGATCCTCTCCGCGGACGAATTGCCTCTTCGCTACACCGCCTACTCGCCCTGCTTCCGGCGCGAAGCCGGCGCGGCGGGCGCGGATACCCGCGGCCTCCTGCGCGTGCACCAGTTCGACAAGGTGGAGCTCGTGCGCTATGAGACTCCCGAGCGAAGCCGGGAGGCACTCGAGGAGATGACCGCGGAGGCCGAGGTGATTCTCCAGCGTCTGGGGCTCCGCTATCGCGTACTCAGCCTGGCCACGGGCGATCTGGGCTTCTGGTCGGCGATGACCTACGATCTGGAGGTCTGGGCCCCGGGCGTGCGCCGTTGGCTGGAGGTGTCGAGCGTCAGTACGACCACCGACTACCAGGCGCGGCGCGCGAGCCTGCGTTACCGGCCCCATCCCGGCCGGAAGCCGGAATTCGTACACACACTGAACGGTTCGGCGCTCGCTCTGCCGAGGCTGCTGGTCGCTCTGCTGGAGAACGGCCAGGGAGAGGACGGGAGCGTGACCCTGCCGGAGCCGCTGGCCGAGCGACTCGGCGGCGGTCGCCTGCTTCCCTGACGAGGCGGCGGGGCGGGTGTCGCCGAAACGCTGGTACGTCGGACTGGCGGCGCTCTTCGTGGCCCTCGCCGGCTGGTATCTGCTCTACACACAGCAAATCGTGCGCGCGCTGCGGGCCGACAGCGAGATCTTCACGCGGATCTATGCCGAGGTCATGGAAGGCCTGACCGACCCGGGGGAAGGCAGTTCCATCCAGGCTCTCAGGCGGCTTCAGCTGCTGATCACGGATTCGGGCGTGCCGTTCGTGATGACCGGCCCCGGCGATACGGTGCTGGCAGTCGAGAACCTGCCCTTCGAAGTGGATCTCGGCACCCCCGCCGGACAGGAGCAGGTGCGGGGCTACATCGCCACGCTGGACCAGCGAAATCCTCCGGTCGGCACTCCCGATGTACAGCACATCCACTACGGCCCACCCCCGATCCTGACGCGCCTGCGCTGGATTCCATGGCTTCAGGCAGGGGGGTTGGCGCTCGTCGTGCTCATGCTGGCGGGACTGGTGCGATACCAGCGGAGGGTGGCCGGAGAACGCGCCTGGACGGTGATGGCGCGCGAACTGGCGCACCAGCTGGGTACCCCCATCTCTTCGCTGCACGGCTGGGTCGAAGTACTCAAGTTGCCCGGGCCCGAGCGGCCGGGAAAGCTGTCCGAGGGCGAGATCCTGCACGAACTCGAAGATGACGTGGAGCGGCTTGAACGAGTTACGCGCCGTTTCGAGTTGATCGGCCGCGAGCCCGCCCTGGGCCAGGTCGACCTGACCCGGGTGCTGGCCGAACTGGAAGGCTACTTCCGTTCCCGCCTTCCCAGCGTGGCGTCGGAGGTGGAACTGGTGGTGGATGTTCCCTCCGATCTGCCGGCGGTCAGGGGTCACCACGTCCTGCTCAGCTGGGCTCTCGAGAACGTGCTCAAGAATTCCCTCGACGCCCTGGCCGGGCGCGGAGGCAGGATCTCGATCACATGCTCCGGGGCGGGTACGGGTTGGGTGGACGTGCGCATCGCCGATTCGGGCCCCGGAATCGATCCCGCCGTCCGCGACGACATCTTCGAACCCGGCGTGACCACCAAGTCGAGCGGCTGGGGCGTGGGGCTCACGCTGGCGCGCCGCATCGTGCAGGGCGTCCACCGCGGGAAGCTCGAACTGGTGTCCGAATGGGAGCCCGGCGCGACCTTCAACATACGTCTCCCGTCCGAGGCCTGATGCGGTGGATCATCTGGAGGGACTGAACCCCCAGCAGAGGGCCGCCGTGCTCCATTTCGAGGGGTCTCTCCTGGTGCTCGCCGGCGCGGGCACCGGGAAGACGCGGGCGCTCACCTGCCGGATCGCCCATCTGGTGCGCGAGCACGGGGTGCCGCCGCATCGCATCCTCGCCGTCACCTTCACGAACAAGGCGGCGGGCGAGATGCGCGAGCGCGTCGCCAACTATCTGGGGGAGGAGCCCAGCGGCATGTGGCTCGGCACCTTCCATGCCCTCGGCGCCCGGCTTCTGCGCATCCACACGGCCGAGGTCGGCCGGACGGCCCCGTTCACCATCTTCGATGCCGAGCAGAGCCTGAGCCAGGTCAAGCGGGCCCAGAAGGCCGTCCGCGTCAACCCGGACCGATGGAATCCGCGATCGGTGCAGGGTGTCATAAGTTCCGCCAAGAACGTGCTCATCGGGCCGCAGCGGTTTCATGACGAGAACGCCGACGGGGCCGATCCGCTGGCGGCGGCAGCGGCGCTGGTCTACCCCGAGTATCAGGCCGCGCTGGCGCGCCAGAACGCCTTCGACTTCGACGACCTGCTGATGAAGCCGGTTGAGCTGCTCGAGTCCCGTCCGGACATCCTGCACCGGTACGCGGACCGCTTCGCCTTCCTGCTGGTGGACGAGTACCAGGACACCAACCATGCGCAGTTCCGGCTGCTGGACCTGCTGGCCCGGCTCCACGGCAACCTCATGGTGGTGGGCGACGACGATCAGAGCATCTATGGATGGCGGGGGGCCGACATCCGCAACATCCTCCAGTTCGAGTCTGTCTTCCCCGGCGCCCGCGTCGTCCGGCTGGAGCGCAACTACCGGTCCACGGGGCACGTCCTCCACGCGGCCAATGCCGCCATCTCCCACAACGTTGCCCGCAAGGAGAAGACGCTGCATACGCGCCGCGCGGACGGGGAACCGTTGAGCGTTCTGCACACCGCGACCGAGATCGATGAGGCTCGCTGCATCGCCGACGAGACGGAGTTGCTGAAGCAGGCGTGCGGATGGCCGTACGGGAGTTTCGCCGTCCTCTACCGCACCAACGCCCAGTCGCGCGCGCTCGAGGAGGAATTGATGCGGCGCTTCATCCCCTACCAGATCGTCGGGGGCGTGCGCTTCTATGAGAGACGCGAGATCCGGGACGCGCTGGCCTACCTGCGGCTCATCTCCAACCCCCGGGACGAAGAGGCCTTCAACCGCATCGTCAACTATCCGAAACGCGGCATCGGCACGATAACCCGAGGCCGGCTGAGGGCATGGGCGCGGGAACGCGGGGTGTCGCCGCTCGAGGCTGCGGCGGAAGCGCATGCGGTCGACGGCATCCGGCCGTCCACAGCACGCATGCTGCGGCGCTTCGCGCGCATGATCGATCGCTGGCGCTCGCTTGCCCGGGAACGCAACGCGGGAGAGGTCACGGAGGCGGTGGTCACCGAGCTGGACATGCGGGAGCTGTTGCGCAGGGAAGGCCCGGAGGGTGAGGACCGGGCTGCGAACGTGACCGAGTTGATCGCCGCCGCCTTCCGCTTCGACCCGTCGGAGCACGACCTGGGAGAAGAGGAGGAGACCGCGGGGGCCAGCGAACTCGACCTGTTCCTTCAGCACACCGCCCTGGTCACCGGCATCGACGCGCACGACAGCGGCGCCGACGCGGTCACCCTCATGACGCTGCACAGCGCAAAGGGGCTCGAGTTTCCCTGCGTCTTTCTCGCCGGGATGGAGGAAGGACTGTTTCCGCTTTCGCGAGCACTGGAGCTGCCCGAAGAGCTGGAGGAGGAACGGCGGCTTTTCTACGTGGGGATCACGCGGGCCGAGGAAAAACTATATCTCAGCTACGCGGCGCGAAGGTGGCGGGCCGGCGAGGGAGTGACCTCCAGGCCATCGTCGTTCCTGGACACGATCCCCGAGCGACTGGTGGAACACCGGCGCTCCTCGCGACTGCAGGTCTACCGCCGCCCCTGGCGCGGGAGAAGCAGGTACAGGGAAGGCGGGCATGGTCGCGGGTCCGCGGACCGGGGTCAGGTGTATCCGGATCCGGATCCGTCCGGATACGACGATCTGAACCAGGACGCCCCCCGCTACCGGCAGGGGGAACGCGTGGTGCACCGGACCTTCGGCTGCGGATCGATCCTGGAGGTGTCGGGCTTCGGTCCGGATCTCAGGGTGACTGTGGATTTCGACGACGTGGGGAAGAAGAAGATGGTCGTGCGTTTCGCGGGTCTGGAGAGGGCGTTCGAGTGAGCGAGCCGCGTGTGCCGGAGCCGGGCGTAACCGTATCCATTCGCGAGATTCACCGGATTGCGGCGCTCGCGCGTCTCCGTCTCGAGCCAGGGGAGGCGGAACGCATGGCGCGCGACATGAGCTCGATCCTGGAACACATGGCGGTGCTGGGTGAGGTCACGGCGCTGGAGCCGTCCCCGGCGTCCGGCGTTCCGCGGATCGAGGATGCCGCGTGGCCCCGCAGCGAGGACCCCGGCGGCACGGGCTCTGCGGCCGAAGGGGATGAGACCATGCCGGATCCGCTCGAGCGACCGCTCTCGCACATGGCGCCGGACTGGCGGGACGGCTTCTTCGTCGTCCCCCGGCTTCCGGGGGTGGCGGGTTCATCGGGCGAACGGGACTCGCCGTGAGGGAGAACTCGAACGGGGTGGCGGCGCGGGCCGCGGAGGTCCGGAACGGGCAGCTTGCTCCGGACTCGATGGTCGCGGAGGCGCTGGAGGCGTTGGGGGCGTGGGAGTTCGGCGCATCTCCGCTGAACGCCTTCATCGCCCTGGATCAGCGCGCGGGTCGGGAACGTGGTCCGCGCGACGGAGCGCTCGCGGGAATCCCGGTTGCGGTCAAGGACAACCTGGCCACGGCCGATTTCCCCACCACCTGCGGCTCCCGGATCCTGCAGGGATTTCGCTCCCCCTACGAAGCCACCGCCGTGCGCCGGCTTCGCCGGGCGGGGGCGGTCGTGCTCGGCAAGACCAACATGGACGAGTTCGGCATGGGATCGTCGACCGAGAACTCGGCCTTCGGCCCCACGCGCAATCCCTGGCACCCGGAGCGGGTTCCCGGGGGCAGTTCGGGCGGGTCGGCGGCGGCGGTGGCCGCGGGCATCGTACCGGTGGCGGTGGGCTCGGACACGGGCGGTTCGGTTCGCCAGCCGGCTTCGTTCTGCGGGGTGGTCGGGATCAAGCCGACCTACGGGCGGGTGAGCCGCTACGGTCTGGTCGCCTTCGCCTCCTCTCTCGACCAGGTGGGCGCCCTCGGCCGCACCGTGCGCGACGCCGCAGCGCTGCTCGAAGTCGTGAGCGGCCGCGACCCGCGCGACGCCACCTCGGTCAACCGCCCCGTGCCGCCTCTGGCGGCGGCCTGCGATCGGGGGGTGCGAGGCCTGGTGGTCGGCGTCCCGCGCGAGTACTTCCCCCCACGCCTCGACCCGGTGGTGCGCCGGCTGGCGGAGCGGGCCCTGAGCGCACTGGAGGCGGCGGGCGCGGAGGTGCGGGACGTGTCCCTCCCTCACACCCGATACGCGATTCCCGCCTACTACATCATTGCGCCCGCAGAAGCCTCCTCCAATCTCGCCCGCTACGACGGTGTCCGCTTCGGGCGCCGATGCGGGGAGGCGGATTCCACCGAGCGACTGTATGAACTGTCCCGCTCCGAGGGATTCGGCACCGAGGTCAAGCGCCGCATCCTGCTCGGCACCTACGCGCTGTCGGCGGGCTACTACGACGCGTATTACGGTCGTGCGCAAGAGGCGCGGGCCGTCATCGCCCACGATTTCGAGCGGGTGTTCCGTGACGGCGTGGACGTGCTTTTCACGCCCACCTCGCCGACCCCGGCCTTCAGGTTGGGAGAACGCATCCACGATCCCTACCAGATGTATCTGTCCGACATCTTCACCGTGCCCGCCAACCTGGCCGGGGTGCCCGCACTGTCCGTGCCGATCGGGCTGGCGGAGGGGCTTCCCGTGGGAGGGCAGCTCATGGCGGCGCACTGGCGGGAGGACACGCTGCTGACCGCGGCCGCGGCCATCGAGGCCGAACTGGGGACGGTGGGACCTCCACCGGTTCCGGCCGCCGGCCGTGCCATATGAACGGTTCGCCGCTGGAGGCCGTGATCGGCCTCGAGGTCCACGTGCAGCTCGACACCGGGCGCAAGCTGTTCTGCGCGGACTCGACGGCGTTCGGGGCGCCTCCCAACACTTCGGTGTGCCCGGTCTGCCTCGGGTTGCCGGGTGCGCTGCCCGTGCTCGACCCGGGAGCGGTCGATCTTGCGCTGCGGGCCGCACTGGCGCTGGACTGCACCATCCACCGAACCTCGATCTTCGCCCGCAAGAACTACTTCTATCCCGACCTGCCCAAGGGATACCAGATCTCCCAGTTCGAACGCCCCCTGGCCACCGGTGGAGTCGTGGAGCTGGACAGTGGCAGGAGGGTGCGGATCCGGCGGGTGCACATGGAGGAAGACGCCGGAAAGTCGCTTCACGACCGCTTCGCGTCCGCGACCGCCGTCGATCTGAACCGTACCGGCACACCGCTGATCGAGATCGTTTCGGAGCCCGATCTGCGTTCTCCCCGGGAAGCGCGCTCCTGCCTGCAGCTCCTCAAGCTGCTGATGGAGTACCTGGAGATCTCCGATTGCAACATGGAGGAAGGCAGCCTGCGCGTGGATGCGAACGTGTCGTTGCGCGAAAAGGGAAGCGAGCGCCTCGAAGCGAGCACGGAGGTCAAGAACCTCAACAGCTTCTCGGCCGTGGAAAAGGCGCTCGGCGTCGAAATCGAGCGCCAGACCCGGATTCGCGCCGGGGGAGCCGCCGTGATCCGCCAGACGCTTCTCTGGGATGCCGCGGCGGGCGACGTGCGGGTCATGCGGAACAAGGAGGACAGCCAGGACTACCGCTACTTCCCCGATCCCGACCTGCCGCCTCTCGTCCTCCCGGCCCAGCGCGTCGCAAGGCTCCGGGCGGGTCTGGGAGAGTTGCCGCGGGCGAAGCGCGAGCGCTTCCGCCGTCAGTACGACCTGCCCGCCTACGACGCCGGCGTGCTTACTTCGTCCCGTGCGCTCGCGGACTACTTCGAGGCGGTGACGGCTTGCGGGCGGCAGCCCAAGACAGTGTCCAACTGGGTCATGGGACCGGTGCTCAAGATCGTGAAGAGAGGAATCGGCCACCTTGCCTCTCCGGGGCTGGCGCCCGCGCGTCTCGCCGAGCTGATCGCACTGGTCGACGGCGGGACGCTCTCCGCGCCGGCCGCCAGGACTGTTCTCGCCGGCATGGCGCGCACCGGTGACCCGCCCGCAGCCATCGTGCAACGGGAAGGGCTCACCCAGGTTCGCGAAGACCAGGTGCTGGAGGGATGGGTGGCGGACGCGGTGGCGGCGCATCAGAGGGAAGTCGCCCGCTACCGCGGAGGGGAGACGCGCCTCCTCGGCTTTCTGATCGGCCAGGTCATGCGCGCCTCCGGACGCAAGGCGGACCCGCGTCGCGTGAACCAGCTGCTGCGCGCCGCGCTGGACGCCGATGCCGACTGAAGCGACCGGAATCCCGCCCGCTCCTTCCGGTCACCGATCCTTGTCGTCCGCTACCCGTTCCTCCGCGGGCGGCTCGGGTCCGTCGTCCGGGCCGGGGGCGCCGAGGGGGGGGCGGGGCTCGCCGTCTGCCGCATCCGCCGGCTCTTCTCCGTCCGGCGGGAGCGCGGAAGGTTGGGCTTCCCGCCTGTTCTCGAAGGCGCGCGCGCCCGCACCCACCCCGCGGATGGCCGCAGCCGTCGTCAGAAACGTCTCTTCGGCTTCGGCCTGCACCACTTCCAGCAACGCGTTGAACTCGTCGATGCGGGTCTCCATGTGCGTCGAAGCCTGCCGCAGCCGGTCGGAAAGCGTCCGCACGGAACCTGTCAGATGGCGGGTTTCGTCGCGCAGGGAGCGGGTGATGGCATCCACATTGTCGACGACGACGACGGCCCGTTCGAGCACCGGCCGGCTCCGGTTCTCCATCCGGCGCGCGATGGCGGTGAGGCGGCGCCCGTGCACGTCCAGGCGCCAGAGGAACACCAGCAGCGCCACGGCGCCGACGGCGGCCAGCACCACAAGGGCCAGGAGGCCCCATTCGCTGACATTCGCGATCCCGGAGGGCGCGACCATGACCAGAACCGTGTCGCGCGCCGGTTCCTGCCCCGGCACGCCGGCGGGCGGCATGGCGGATGTCGTCCAAACGGCTGCAATCATCGTATGATCGGGAGCGGCAATGAAGGCTCGAGAATCTGCCGGGTTTCGTCGGGGAACGCTGCACCGAAGCGTGCATCCAACGTATTTGCAATAGCTTGTAGAATCATGTGTTCCAGTAACTTAGCGCGTGCGCGGCCAGTGCTGCAAGAACCTCCATGCACGTCCTGATCCCGCTGGCCGGGGCGTCGGCGACGTGGTATGTTGGCGCGGCGATGCGACCTGGGGCCTGACAGCCGCCGGTCCCCTCAATCTACCCTTCCAACCCCACCTCATGGCACACTTCCTTGTCGAGGGCGGCCACTCCCTCAGCGGGACCATACGGCCGGCAGGAAACAAGAACGCCGCTCTTCCCGCGCTGGCGGCGACGCTTCTGGCGACAGAGCCCGTCACCCTGGAAAACGTCCCCCGCATCAAGGATGTGGAGGCGTTGGCCGCGATCCTGCAGGCCCTGGGCGCGGAAGTGTCCTGGGAGGGGCCGAACGTGGTCACCGTGGATGCCGGACAGGTCAGCGACGTCCGTCCCCCGGGCGCGCTCGCGGAGCGCATCCGCGCCTCGATTCTGCTTGCGGGCCCGTTGCTTGCGCGCTTCGGACGTGTGCTGCTTCCTCCTCCCGGGGGTGACGTGATTGGCCGGCGTCGGCTGGACACTCACTTCATGGCGCTCGCGGCGTTGGGAGGGAAGACCCGTCTTGGCAGCGAATTCGAGATCCACGCGTCCAGGCTGGAAGGCGCTTCGATGTTCCTGGACGAGCCTTCGGTGACCGGCACCGAGAACGCCGTGATGGCGGCCACGCTCGCCGTTGGCCGCACCCGGATTCGAAACGCGGCGGCCGAGCCGCACGTCCAGGACTTATGCCACCTGCTGAATGCGATGGGTGCGCGCATCCGCGGGATCGGCACCCATGTTCTCGATATCGAGGGCGTCGGGGAACTGGGCGGAGCCCGATACGGAATCGGCGCCGACCACATCGAAATCGGTTCGTTCATCGGCCTCGCGGCGGTGACGCGAAGCAACCTGGTCATCGAGGATGTCCCGATCGAGCATCTGGATTCGACCTTGCTGGGGTTCCGGCGTCTCGGCGTCGAGTGCGAGCCCGATGGCGGGTCGCTGGTCGTCCGAGGCGATCGCGAGCCACGCATCCGATCGGACGCCTTCGGCCACGTGCCCAAGATCGACGACGGGCCCTGGCCGGCGTTTCCCGCGGATCTCACCTCGATCGCGCTGGTCACGGCCACGCAATGCCACGGCACCGTGCTGGTGTACGAGAAGATGTTCGAGTCTCGCATGTTCTTCACCGACAAGCTGGTTTCCATGGGGGCGCAGATCATCCTCTGCGACCCGCATCGAGCGGTCGTGGTCGGCCCCGCGCAGCTGCGGGGTGGACGCCTTGAGAGCCCCGACATTCGCGCGGGCATGGCGATCCTGCTGGCCGCCCTGGCTGCCCGAGGAACCAGCGAGATCCGCAACATCGCCCAGATCGAACGCGGCTATGAGCAGATCGACGAACGCCTGCGCCGACTCGGAGCGCACATCGAGCGGGTGGGCTGACGGTCCGCGGACGACTCCGCGAAGGCCGGGAGGATTCGTCGCGGGCTGCTGGCGACCAGCCGTCAGCGGTGTTGGGCGCAGGGACGCGGGACCAGGCTGGCAGACGACATCACGCGCAGGGAGGGACACAGTGAGCAAAGAGGGAGACGACGGAGACCGTCGCAGGAGAAAGGGGATTCGCGAGGGGCTGAGCCAGGGGCTCGGATTCCTCTCGGCGCTCAAGGACGCCATCGAGGAAACTCTGGCCGACACCCGCGAGCAGAGCGGGCCGAACGCCGAAGCGGCGCGCGATGCGGTGAAGGGTGCGTTGTCCCGGGCGCAGGCCGCAGCCGAGACCGCCCGGGACCGTCTGGATTTCGTGACCCGTCGCGAAATGGACCAGATGCGGGAGGCGGTAGAGCGCCTCGCTGCCAGGATCGAACGCCTGGAGCGGAGAGACCCGACCGAGTGACCGGACACGGGCCGGCTGAGAAGCCGCGCGGGCGACTCCGAAGCCTTGAAAGGGGGTGGACAAACCCTTATTGTTCAGGGTCCGGGCGGGTCGTCGGCCGACGACCTTGGGAGTGGGGAGCCAGTGGCCCCCGCTTTTTTTTACCCGGCAAACCGGGGGCGCCGCATGAGCGGGCCACCCGTGACATGATCCCGATTGCACGGGACGGGCGGACGAGCCGCGTGTTTCGGCAGGGGAAACGGAGTCGATGATAGCGAACTCGGGCCAGATAATCGCGGCATTCCGGGACATGGCCGCCACCAAGAACCTGTCCGTGGATGAACTCAATGAGTTGATCCAGGACGGCATCATGGCCGGCCTCGCACGCATCCACGGGCCCAACGTGCGCGCGGAGATCGACGTGGATGATATGAGCGGGGAGATCGACATCGTCGTTCTCAAGCGGGTTGTGGAGGAGGTCGAGGACGGTTCCGCGGAGATTTCCCTGGAGGAAGCCCGCTGGGATGACGACGCCTTCGAAGTCGGGGACCTCATGGAGATCCCCATGGACTTCACCGAGTTCGGGCGCAATGCGGTGATGGCGACCAAGCAGCGCATCGTCCAGCGTATCCGCGAGAACGAGCGCGACCGGATTCGGGAGGAGTTCGCGGACCGCGTGGGCGAGCTGCTCTCGGGTGACGTGCAGCAGATCGAGCGGGGCAAGGTGGTGGTGATGCTGAACCTCGCCAAGGATGCGGACGCCATCATCCCCTGGAAGGAGCAGAACCCCCGGGAGCGTTTCCGCCAGGGCGACCCGATTCGCGCGGTGTTGAAGAAGATCGAGGAGTCCCCCAAGGGGCCTCGGCTCATTCTGTCGCGCGCGGATCCCGTCTTCGTGGAATCCCTCTTCAGGCTCGAGGTGCCGGAGATCTACCAGGGCATCGTCGACATCCGGGAAAAGGCCAGGGAGGTCGGCGGCAGAACCAAGATCGCGGTCTCGTCGCGCGACGAATCCATCGATCCGGTGGGCGCGTGCGTCGGGCTGAAGGGGTCCCGCGTCCAGGCCGTGGTTTCCGAGCTGGGGGGCGAGCGGATCGACATCGTGCCATGGCATCCCGATCCCGAGGTGTTCGCGCGCAGAGCACTCGCGCCGGCGCGAGTGGCCAAGGTCATCAGCAACTACGACAACCAGGTGATCACCGCCATCGTGGACGAGGATCAGTTGTCGCTGGCGATCGGCCGCAACGGACAGAACGTTCGCCTGGCATCGCAGCTGATCGGGTGGCAGATCGATCTCTACGGCTCTCGCGAGTGGCTTGAGCGGGGAGCGGACAACGCCATCTTCCCGGATGCCGAGGAGAACTACGAGACGTCCGATTTTCCGCTCTCGGAGCTGGAGCTGCCCGGCGATGCGCTGGAAGCGCTGGGAGCGGCGGGATACACCACGTTCCTCCAGATCATTAACCTTGAGAGGGGAGAGTTCCTGGCGATACCGGGACTCTCGATCGATGCCGTAGACCAGATCGTCGCTCTGATCGACGAGTTGACCGTGATCGAGGGCGAGGAAGACGCGCAACCCGAAGCTTTTCCGGACGAAGAGCACACAGAAGATCAGGGAGTCAGGTAGCCCGGCAGAGACGGGTTTCGGTCGCCGGGCCAGGAAGGCCAACCAGGGAGGAAGTCCAGGAGCATGCGGGTGTTCGAGCTAGCGAGAGACTTGCGGGTCTCGTCGCGGATGCTGTTGATGCTGCTGCGGAAGATGGGCGTAGCGCTGCACGGGGACAGGGATCTCGTGCCCGCCGACGACGTCTCGCGTCTGCTTGCGCGCATCGAGCGCGAGCGGCGACAGAGCGGCTTCGGGACCCGTGAAGCGGTGCAGGCCGCGTTGGAGGATGTCCGCGCGACCCATGTCCGGCGGAGGCGCAGCCGCAGGCGGATCAGGCGCACGGCGTCCGGCGGGGCCGAGGTTGCGTCCGTAGCGTCTGCGGTTGCGGTACAGGAGAGCGCGGGCGCGACGACGGAAGCAGCGGATGCGGCGCCGGCGCCCGGTGGGGAGGTGGACGGGTCGAGCGGTCCGCCGGAGTTCCTGCCCGGAGCGGTCGCCGCAGTGGCGTCCTCGGGCACCGGGGCGGAGGAGCTCGCCCAGGGCGTCGGTCCCGGAGCGAGGCACGCATCCAACGGTGAAGCGTTGCCCGACGACTCCGCGGCATCGCGTCCGGACGTTTCCGAGGCCGGAGCGGAGTCGCTCCCGGATGGCCCTGACGACCTCGGCGGCGAGAGTGGAGCCACCGATGGAGAAGATCCCGCGGCCGTAGTTGTCCCCGAACCGTCGCAGGCTGCGGACGTTGGCGGCGAGCCGGCGGCACGGCAGGACGAGGGCGGATCCGCCTCCCCTTCATCCCCGGCCGACCATCGGGACACGGTCTCCGCCTCACCGTCCGGGAGCCAGGCCGACGCCTCGGCCGGCGACGCCGGAGCTTCCCCAGACGCGCTTCCCGACCCAACCGACGCGCAGCCCGAGGCGGCGGCTTCCTCCGACGCCGGCCGTGGGGCCGCGGCCGGCGAAGCGGACGTAGCTCCGACGGAAACGTTCCCGGCTCCGGCCCGGCCGAAGCTGAAGTCGGCACGCAGCCAGGGCCCCGAGGGTCCCGTTCGTGTGGTGCGCAAGTCGCCCCGCCTGGCTCCCGCGGCCAGCGCCGGTCCCGGAGGACAGGTGCGCATCCAGGCCGAGGGCTACGGGCCGGACGGAAGACGCAAGAAAAGGAAGAAGGGCAGGAAGCGCCAGCGGGTCGACCAGGGCGCGGTTCAGCAAAACATCCAGCGAGTGATGGCCGAACTGAAGGGCGGGGGCCGGCGCCGGCGCAAGAGCCGTGACCCCCGTCCCACGGTGGAGGAAAAGGAGGCGCGCAAGGAGGAGGCCCGAAGGGAGGAGGAGCGCAAGGCCACCACCGTGCGCGTCAACGAGTTTCTGACCGTAGCCGAGCTCGGAGAACTCATCAATATCTCTTCGACCGAACTCATCGGCTCGGCGTTCAAGAGCCTGGGCCTCATGGTCACGATCAACCAGAGGCTGGATTTCGACCAGATCGAAATGCTGCTCGAGGAGTTCAATTTCACCGCGGTGCGGGAGCAGGAGTACGGCGCCGCCGAAGAAGACGACCTCGAGGACGAGGACGATCTCGCGGATGTGATGCCGCGCCCGCCGGTGGTCACGGTCATGGGTCACGTGGACCACGGCAAGACGAAGCTGCTCGACTCGATCCGAAACACCAACGTCGTCGCGGGCGAGTCCGGTGGCATCACACAGCATATCGGCGCCCATCACGTGGAAGTGGACGGCGAGCGCTCTCTCACCTTCCTGGATACGCCGGGCCACGCCGCCTTCACCGCAATGCGCGCGCGGGGCGCCGACGTCACCGATATCGTGATCCTGGTGGTGGCGGCGGACGACTCCGTCATGCCGCAGACCATCGAGGCGATCTCGCACGCTCGAAACGCCGGCGTCCCCATCGTGGTGGCCATCAACAAGATGGACCTTCCGGCGGCGAACGCCGACCGCGTCAAGCAGCAGCTCCTCAACCACGACGTCACCGTGGAGGACTTCGGAGGCGACGTACTGGTGGCGCCGATCTCCGCGCGCGACGGAACCGGAATCGACGAGCTGCTGGAAAAGGTGCTGCTCCAGGCCGAGTTGCTCGAGCTGAAGGCCAATCCGAACCGCGACGCGACGGGAGCCGTGATCGAGGCCAGGCTGGATATCGGGAAGGGCCCCGTCGTTTCCGTGCTGGTTCAGCGCGGCACCCTGCGGGTGGGCGACGACTTCATCTGCGGCAAGTTCGACGGCCGGGTACGGGCGTTGCTGGACGAGCGCGGGGGAGTGGTGGAAGAGGCTGGCCCCGGGATTCCCGTACAGATTCTGGGCGTCAAGGGCGTGCCCCAGGCGGGAGATACGCTGCAGGTCATGGAAGCCGTGCGCGCGTCTGAGATCGCCGGCACGCGGCAGCGTCTGGAGCGCGAGAAGCTTCTGCGCATCAAGGATCGCGGGATCAGGCTCGGCGACTTCTCCCAGATCCTGTCCGCGGGCGAAGTGAGCACGCTTCCGCTGATCATCAAGGGCGACGTGGACGGCTCCGTACAGGCGGTGTCGGACACGCTCCAGCGACTCAGCACCGCGGAAGTGCAGGTGGAGATCGTCCACCGGGCCGTCGGGGCCATCAACGAGGAGGACGTCCTGCTGGCGCGTACCGCCGGCGGCGTGATCATCGGCTTCCGAGTGCGTCCCAACGTCAATGCCCGGCAGCTGGCCGAGCGTGAAGGCGTAGACATCCAGATCTACGACGTCATCTACGACGCCGAGAACGATGTGCGCGCCGCTCTCGAGGGCATGCTCGCCCCCGAGCGCCGTGAAACGGTCGTGGGAAGCGCGGAGGTGCGGGAAATCTTCAGGGTTACGAAGGTGGGCACCATCGCCGGCTGCTATGTGAGCGAAGGGGTCGTGGAACGCCAGTCGACGGTGCGTCTGATCCGGGACGGCATCGTCGCGTACACGGGGGAAATCGGTTCGCTCAAGCGGTTCAAGGACGACGTGAAGCTGGTCCGCAACGGGCTTGAGTGCGGGATCGGAATCGCCAACTTCAACGATGTCAAAGTGGGTGATGTCATTGAGTGCTTCGTGGTCGAAGAGGTCGCACGCACCCTGGCCGGAAGCGCCCACGCGCGATGAAGCTGCGGGCGGTCCGGCGGCTCGCCGGCCGTGGTGATCGGGGCGATCTCCTGGGACCTGCTGCTTCCGGGCTGCGTGTCCCTCAAGGACAAGCGCCGCGTCGTCCGTTCCCTGAAGGACCGCATGCGCCACCGCTTCAACGTCGCGGTCTCGGAGACCCATATGCGGGAGCTGCACGCGCGAGCGGGTCTGACGGCGGCCTTCGTGTCCACGGAAGGGCGTCATGCCGAATCGATTCGCGGCCACCTCGCCGGCTTCGTGGAAGCCGATGGGCGCGTCGTCGTACTGGCGGTCCGCGACCCCCTGGCCTGAAGCTCGCCCGGGTTCGCATGGAGGTCGGCGTAGGCGTCTGGTTCCTCGGCCCGGGCTTCTGAACGCACATGGCTCGACGGCTTGCGCGGGTGAACAGCCAGTTGCAGCGGGAGATCACGCGCATCCTCCGCAGCCAGGTGCGCGATCCGCGCGTGGGCACGCCGGTGGTTACCGAAGTCCGGGTGACCTCCGATCTCTCGTTCGCGCGGGTCTTCGTAAGGCTGGCCGGCAGCGACCGGGAACGAGATCAGGCCATGAAGGGGCTCGCGGCTTCGGCGGCGTTCATCAGGGGATCGCTGGGCGCGGAGCTGCACATCCGGCGCGTACCCGAACTGCGTTTCGTCGAAGACACGTCGCTGGAGCACGCGGCGCGTATCGAACAGATCCTCAAGGAAGTGCTTCCCCGCGACGGCGACGCCGGGAAAGGGGAGGAGACGTGAGCCGCCCTCGCGACGGCGTGCTGCTGGTGGACAAACCCGTCGGCCCCACTTCCCACGACATTGTCCGGGGAGCGCGCGCGCGCCTGGGCCTCCGGCGTGTCGGCCATGCCGGGACCCTGGACCCGTTCGCCTCCGGATTGCTCCTGCTCTGCCTCGGCCCGTCAACCCGCATTTCCCAGTACCTGTCGGCGTTGGACAAGAGCTACCTGGCGACCGCGCGGCTTGGCGTGTCGACCAGCACACACGATCTGGACGGGGACGTCGTGGACGACAGCCCCCGTTGGCGTGAACTGGACGATGGCACCGTCCGGGACGCCATCGAGGCGCTCCAGGGACCGGTCCTCCAGGTTCCTCCGCGCTATTCCGCCAAGAAGGTGCGGGGCACCGCCGCCCACCGCCGCTCTCGTCAGGGCGAGATGGTGGAGCTCGAGCCGGTTCCGGTCGAGGTGCACGAGGTCGGAGAAATCGACTGCGCCTTTCCGCTCGTGACTTTTGAGGTTCGCTGTTCTTCAGGGACCTACGTTCGGGCGCTCGCGCGCGATCTCGGGATGGCGTTGGGGACCGGAGCTCACCTCACCGCGCTCAGGCGGACCCGGGTGGGCGCGATGAGCGTCCGCGACGCCGTGCCTGCAGGCGAGTTGGGCGAAGAGGTGCCCCGGTCCGCGCACCTGTCCGCCGCGAGAGCGCTGGCGCACCTGCCAGCCGTGCGCGTGGGCGAGGAGGATGCCGCCCGACTGGCGTGCGGTCAGGCCGTCGAGCCGACCCTCGAGCCGGTGCCCGATGCCGATCCGGTGGTGGCGCTGGAACGGGGCGCCGTGGTCGCCATCGGGGTCGGTCGGGGCGGGGTGCTGAGACCGCGCAAGGTTTTCCGGTGACGGCAACCGGCCGCCCGGAAGGTCGCTCCGCGGGATCGGCCCTTCCCGCGCTCGTTCCGCGCTGTGAGCGGGGGAGCGTCGTCACGGTGGGGACGTTCGACGGCGTCCACCCGGGCCACCGGGAAGTGCTGCGGGAGATGAGCCGGCGAGGCCGCCGCACGAGCAGACCCAGCGTCCTGGTGACCTTCCGTCCGCATCCGCTTCAGGTCCTGAGGCCGCAGGACGCGCCACGGCTCCTGACCACGTCGAGCGAGAAGAAGGAGATTCTTGCGCAAACCGGCCTCGACTACGCCGTGTTCCTGCCGTTCACGCGAGCGCTCGCCCGATATACGCCCAGGCGCTTCGTCGAGGAGGTCCTGGTCGCGCGCATGGCGGTGAAGGAGCTCGTGATCGGCTACGACCACGGCTTCGGCCGGGGGCGGTCGGGAGACGCGGACACTCTGGATGCGATGGGAGCGGAGCTGGGGTTCGGCGTCCAGGTCGTACCGCCCGTCGTGGCCGGAGGCGGCCCCGTGTCCTCGAGCCGGATTCGCAGGGCCCTGCTGGCGGGCGACGTGCGCGCGGCGCACACGGGGCTGGGACGTCCGTACTCGCTGCGCGGCGTGGTGGTGCGGGGTGACGGCCGCGGGCGGCGCCTGGGTTTCCCCACCGCGAATCTCGAGATCCGGGATTCCCGGAAGCTGATTCCCGGCGAGGGAATCTATGCAGTGCGCGCGAGGCTGCCTTCAGGGACGCGGGACGGAGCCCTGCACATCGGACCGCGCCCTACCTTCCCCGGTGCGCGAGCCACGATAGAAGTCCATCTTCTCGACTACAATGCCGATCTCTACGGAGCCGAACTCCAGCTGGACCTCATCGAACGGCTCCGTGAGGTGCGGCCCTTTGCCAGCGTGGCGGAGCTGATCGGCCACATGAACGAGGATGTTCGGCGTGCGCGCCGCATCCTGGCAGAATACCGAAACCGCGATTCTTCTCCCCAGACCAGATCCCGGATGGCACCATGACCGAACTGACCTGGCAGACCTGCGAACCCTGCAGGGCGGGAGCGCCCCCCGCCAGCGACACCGAAATTGCGGCGTGGCGTCCACAGATTCCCGACTGGGAGATCGTCGAGCGCGAGGGCATTCCCCGTCTCGAGCGCGTCTTCTCCTTCCCGGACTTCGTCCAGGCCCTCTCGTTCACCAACCGTGTGGGCGCGCTCGCCGAGGAGCAGGGACACCACCCGGCCCTCCTGACGGAATGGGGACGCGTCACTGTTTCCTGGTGGACCCACAAGATCCGCAACCTCCATGTGAACGACTTCGTCATGGCCGCCAGGACCGACGCGGTTTTCGGTGAAGGCTGAGCCGGCCGGCCCGGTCCGGGGCGCGCGCCTTGTAGCCCCCACCCCTTATCGCTAGCTTTGGTCGCCGTTTACAAGTCAGTGGGTTCGCGCCCGGGCTTCCCTTGTAGCGTTCAGACTCTTGAGGAGGCGTTCCCGCGATGGGATTCGTAAAGGAAGAAGTCATCCGAAAGTACCAGGTTCATGATGGTGACCGGGGCAGCGCCCCCGTTCAGATCGCGATCCTGACCCACCGAATCAATCATCTCCAGGGTCACTTCCGCGAACACAAGAAGGACCATCACAGCCGCCAGGGTCTGCTCAAGATGGTGGGCAGGCGAAGGCGGCTCCTCGAGTACATGAAGCGGACCGACCACGAGAAGTACCGCGAACTCATCGCGGACCTCGGTCTCCGCCACTAGGTCAGAGCATGCTGAAAAGAATCGAGCGACAGTTTGCAGGACGCACCCTGGTCCTGGAGACCGGGCGCATGGCGAGGCAGGCCCACGGGTCCTGCCTCGTTCGTTTTGGCGACACCATGGTTCTGTGCACCGCGACGGCGCAGACCAGGCCCACCCATCTTCCCTTCTTTCCCCTTACGGTCGAGTACCGCGAGAAGACCTACGCCGGCGGCAAGATCCCCGGGGGCTTCTTCAAGCGGGAAGGCCGCCCGGGCGAGAAGGAGATCCTGGCTGCGCGCTCCATCGATCGCCCCATCCGCCCGCTGTTCCCGAAAGGGTACATGAACGAGACCCAGATCATCTGCTACATCCTGAGCGCGGACCAGGAGAACGACGCGGACGTCCTCGGTCTGATGGGCGCCTCGGTCGCGCTCAACATGTCGAAGATCCCGTTCCACATCCCGGTGGCGTCGGTGCGCATGGGCCGAATTCAGGGCGCCTGGATCGTGAATCCCACCTTCCAGCAGCTCGACTACTCCGATGTCGACCTGGTGGTGGCGGGATCCGCGGAGGCGATCACCATGGTCGAGGGTGCTGCGGTGGAGGTGCCCGAAGAGGATCTCCTCGAGGGGCTCGCCGCGGCCCACGGAGCGATCCGCGAGTTGGTGGCCATGCAGCGTGATCTGTTCGCGGACGCCTGCGAGGAGGAAATGACTTGGACCAGCGTGGAGCCGGCCCGTGAACTGGTCGACCAGGTCGAAGCGCTCGCCGGGAAGAGGGTTGCGGCTGCGCTCGAGATGGAGGAAAAACAGGCGCGTGCGACGGCGCTGGCCGAGCTCGGAGACGAGGTGGCCGGCCAGCTGCAGAGCGACGGGACCGAGAGCGACGAGGCCCGCGCCGCCGTGACCGGAGTCCTGCGCAAGCTGGAGAAGCACCACGTGCGTGCGCGCATCCTCGGTGAGGGCAAACGCGCCGACGGGCGAGGAGTGGACGAACTCCGCGAACTCGGGTGCGAGGTGGGGGTTCTGCCCCGACCGCACGGATCGGCCCTCTTTACGCGCGGGCAGACCCAGGCTCTGGGCGTGGTGACCCTCGGCACCTCGCGGGACGAACAGCGCATCGATTCGATCGATACGCTCGAAGAGACCACGAAGTCGTTCATGCTCCACTACAACTTCCCGCCCTTCTCGGTGGGCGAAGCGAGGCCCATCCGCGGGACCTCGCGGCGTGAAGTGGGGCATGGAAACCTGGCCGAACGCGCCGTTCAACCCCTTCTTCCCGACTACGACGATTTCCCGTATACCATCCGCGTGGTCTCCGATGTCCTGGAGTCGAACGGTTCTTCGTCCATGGCCTCCGTCTGCGCGGCTTCGCTGTCGCTGATGGATGCAGGGGTTCCGCTTCGTGCCTCGTGTGCCGGGGTCGCGATGGGGCTGGTGAAGGAGGGAGAACGCTTTGCGGTCCTCACCGACATCCTGGGGCTCGAGGACGCACTGGGCGACATGGACTTCAAGGTGGCCGGGACGCGCAAGGGCGTCACCGCAATCCAGATGGACATCAAGATCGAGGGGCTTGATCTGGACATCATGCAGCAGGCGCTGGGAAGGGCGCGCACGGCGCGGCACCGCATCCTCGACGCCATGGATCAGGCGCTTCCCTCGGCGCGCACCGACCTGTCCCAGTACGCTCCCCGCATCATCTCCGTCTCGATCAACCCTGAGAAGATTGGTGAGATCATCGGTCCTAAAGGAAAGACTATCAGGGCGATACAAGATGAAACCGGAGCCAAGATCGACATCGAAGACTCCGGGGTGGTGAAGATCGCCGCCGTCTCGGGCGAAGCCGGCGTACGCGCCCGCGAGATGATCGAGGCCATCGCTCAGGAGCCCGAGGTCGGACGCATCTACGAGGGTCCGGTCAAGAACACCACCACCTTCGGGGCCTTCATCGAGATCTTCCCGGGCACCGAGGGGCTTTGCCATATCTCCGAACTGGCCGAGGGCCGTGTGGGCAAGACCGAAGACGTTCTCAAGGTCGGGGAGATGACGCGGGTCAAGCTGCTCGCCATCGACGAGAAGGGCCGGCTGCGTCTCTCCAGACGCGCGGCGCTTGACGACAACACCCGGGGCGGAACGTCGTCTCAGGCGCGCCGGTGACACCTGCCCGCCACCGCCGATCCCTGCGGTCCGCCGGACCGGTCGCTTCGGCTCCGGCAGCCCCGCCCACGACCCTGAACCGGGACCGCATGGCGGTCACCACGCTCGCGTCCGGCATCCAGGTCCTGAGCGAGTCGATTCCGGGGGTTCGCTCCGCGGCCGTCGGCGTCTGGGTTCCACGGGGCGCCGCGCACGACCGAGAGGAGGTTCTGGGGGCAAGCCATCTTCTGGAGCACATGGTCTTCCGGGGAACGCAACACCGTTCACGCGAGCAGATCGCGCTCGCGCTGGAGAGTCTGGGCGGTTCCCTCGACGCCTTCACGAGCCGGGAACACACGAGCTTCCAGGCCCGCGTGCTGGATGAACATCTGCCCCAGGCGCTCGATGTGCTCGCGGACCTGGTGCTCTTCCCCAGGCTCCTCGACGAGGACCTGGAGCTCGAGCGGCACGTCGTGCTCGAAGAGATATCCACGATCGAAGATGCCCCCGAGGACTTCGCCTTCGAGTTGCACGGCCGGCACCTGTGGGACGGGCATCCGTACGGGGCGTCCATTCTCGGCACCCGTGAAACCGTGTCGGCGATCGAGGGAGATACCCTGCGGGATCTGCACCGGGGGCGCTACGGCGCCGCGGGCATGGTCGTTGCCGCCACCGGCAACGTGGCGCATGACGAGGTCGTTGAGCTGGCGGCGCACTACTTCGGCAGCGCGGCCCACGGTGCTCCCGCGGCCCCGGTCGCCGAGCCGCGATCGATGGAGGGAAGGGAGGTGCATGTCCGGCGGGAGACGGCCCAGACCCACATCGTGGCCGGCACCGTAACCCCTCCCAGAGCCGACGCAAGGCGATACCCGCTGGTGCTGCTCGCGGCGGCGATGGGCGGCGGCATGAGCTCCCGGCTGTTTCGGCGCATTCGCGAGGAGCTGGGGCTGGCCTACTCGGTGTACACCTTCCAGTCCTTCTACTCGCGCGCGGGGATATCCGGGATCTATGCGGGCACCCGTCACGACGCGGCCTGCGAGGTCACCGGCGCCATCAGGGAAGAGCTGGCCACCGTCGCCCGTGACGGCCTTTCGCGCGACGATCTCGACCAGATCAAGAGTCAGGTCAAGGGGCAGATCATGCTCTCCCTGGAGAGCCCGGGCGCGCGCCTGTACCGGCTGGCGGGGTTCGCCCTGCACCAGGAACCCTTCACCACGCTGGACGAACTCCTGTCGCGCATCGACCGCGTGACGGAAGCGGAAGTCGCCGAAACCGCGGCCGAGTTCTTTCATCCCGACCGTCAGTGCCTGCTTCGCCTGGGACCCTGAAGCCGCACCGCATGCTCGCAGCCCGCGGACTGCCGGAGCCATGCTGATCGGCGTTCCCGCCGAGCGCAAGACGCATGAGTACCGGGTCGCTATGGTTCCGGCGGGTGTGGAAGCCCTCGCCCAGGCGGGCCATCAGGTGCTGATCGAGAAGGGCGCCGGTCTGGCCAGCGGCTTTACCGACGACTTCTACCAGCGGGCGGGCGCGCAGGTGGTGGACAGCGCGCGTGAGCTGTGGGCGCGCGCCACGATGATCGTGAAGGTGAAGGAACCTCTCCCGGAAGAGTGGGCCGAAATGCGCGAGGGGCAGATCGTCTTCACCTATTTTCACTTTGCGGCGTCGGAGGCCCTCACCCGGGCGGTCAGGGCGTCCGGCACGGTGGCTATCGCGTACGAGACGGTGGCCACGGAAAAGGGCGCGCTGCCCCTGCTTACGCCGATGAGCGAGGTTGCCGGCAGAATGGCGGTGCAGGAGGGCGTGCGGCACCTGACGCGCCCGTCGGGCGGCAGCGGAATCCTCATCGGGGGTGTGCCGGGGGTCATGCCGGGCAAGGTGCTGATTCTGGGTGGCGGCGTCGTGGGTACCCAGGCGGCCAGGGTGGCCGCAGGGCTGGGAGCGCGTGTTTCCGTTCTGGACACGTCACTTTCCAGGCTCCGGTATCTGGCGGACGTGATGCCTGCGGGCGTCCATCCCCTCTATTCGACGCGCTACGCGGTGCGCAAACAGTTGCGCGATTCGGACCTGATCATCGGGGCGGTGCTCCTGCCCGGCGCCCGGACCCCGTTCCTGGTGTTTGAGGAGGACCTGGCAACCATGCGTCCCGGGTCGGTCATCGTGGACGTATCCGTGGATCAGGGCGGATGCGTGGAGACCATTCGGCCAACCACCCATGAAGCCCCCACCTACGTGCTCAACGGCGTGATCCACTACGGTGTCACCAACATTCCGGGCAGCGTGCCCCGAACGAGCACGCTGGCTCTGACGAACGCCACGCTGCCCTGTGTCCTGGAGCTGGCGGACCGGGGCTGGCAGGATGCCTGTCGCCGCAATCCTGCCCTTGCCCGTGGTCTGAACGTGGTCCGAGGGGAGGTTGTTCACGCCGCGGTGGCGGATGCCTTTGGCATGCAATACACGTCGCTCGAAAGCTGTTTCTGACCCGTGTCGGGAGACGGAGGCCCATCGACTACTCCCCCGGAAGCAGACCCCGAATCTTGCTCCTGATCACGCCGCAACTTAAGATGCGGGGGCTTTCCGGGGGTTGGCCGGAGTCCGTTTGCCTCTTGGACGCACATCTACCCTAAACTATCGTAAAACAAAGAGTTAGAGTGCTTTTTTCAAGTTGGTTCAAGCCACGCCGAAGCCTCGTTCCGGTCCATGACATTGCAGTGGACCTGGGAACCGCCAATACGCTCGTATACGTCCGGGGCGAGGGGGTTGTGGTGAACGAGCCCTGCGTGGTCGCCGTGGAAACGAACTCGCGCAAGATCCTGGGGATCGGTCTCGACGCCAAACGCATGCTCGGACGCACCCCGGGGGACATCGAGGCGATTCGACCCCTTAAGGACGGCGTGATCGCGGATGTCGACATCACCGAGATGATGTTGCGTCACTTCCTGAAACGAGTCACGTCCCGGCGCATGTTCCGGATGAAGCCGCGTGTGGTGGTGGGCGTCCCTTCGGGCATCACCGAGCTCGAGCGGCGCGCGGTCCGCTCGTCGGCGCTGATGGCGGGCGCGAAGTCGGTGTACATGGTGGTGGAGCCGGTCGCCGCCGCTGTGGGCATGGGCCTTCCCATCGAGTCGCCGACCGGCAACATGGTGATCGACATCGGGGGCGGCACCACGGAGATCGCCGTGATCTGCCTTTCCGGCGTTGTCGCCAACTCCTCGATCCGCGTGGGCGGCGACAAGATCGATCACGCGATCGAAGACTCCATGCGCAGGCATTACAAGCTGCTCATCGGAGAATCCACCGCCGAAATGATCAAGATCCAGATCGGCTCCGCCTTCGATACCGGCGAGGAGCAGGAGATGGACGTCAAGGGTCGGGATCTGGTCAGCGGGATGCCCAAGATGATCCGCATCGGCTCATCCGAAGTACGCGAGTGGATCCAGGAGCCGATCAGAGCCATCGTGGACGCCGTGCGCCGCGCGCTCGAGTCGACGCCCCCGGAGCTCTCGGCGGACATCGTGGACAGAGGTCTGCTGATGACCGGTGGCGGCGCGATGATCCAGGGCCTCGACCAGCTGATCACGTTCGAGACCAACCTGGCCGTGCATGTTGACGAAGACCCTCTGACCTGCGTCGTGCGGGGCGCGGGCCGGATACTGGAGGATCTGCACACGTTTCGTAAGATCCTGACGGCTTGACCGTTGATCGGCCACCGGTTTCCGGAGTGGTCGAGGCAGCAGCGCAGGCCCTGAGCCCGTGCGGGTGGGGTTGATGCGGGAATACGGCGGTGCCAGCGGTAACGGACTGCGGAGACAGTTCCTCCTGGCGGTCGCCTGCCTGCTGGTCGGCTTGTTCTTCTACCTGATTCCCACGGGGCCCCAGCAGAGCATCGCGTCCGGGATTCGCCTCACCCTCCTGCGCCCGTTCGTGGACATCCGGAGCGCGCTGACCGCGGCCCGCTCGATAGGGCGCGAGGCGGACATGCTGCGGGCAGAAGTGGACTCCCTGCGCGCCTGGGTTGCAAACAACGCGCCGGCGATAGAGGAGAACCGGCGTCTGCGCGTCCTGATCGGACTGGCGCCGCTGGTGGAGCGGTCTTATCGCGCGGTGAGCGTGCACCGCCCGGGGAACCTGGGTTCCCAGAGCACGATCGTGCTCGACCTCGGCTCCGAACAGGGCGTCCATGCCCTGTCCCCCGTCATCACCGCCGAGGGGCTCGCTGGCCGGGTTCTCGAAGCCCACCCTTCGCTTTCAATCGGCATGGACTGGTCGCACCCGGACTTCCGGGCCTCGGTCATGTCGGAGGACGGCGAGCTGTACGGCATCGTCGCACCGGAACCGGCCACCTTCGGGGGAGCCGAGCGACTCATCCTGACCGGCATTCCCTATTTCGACGTCCTTGCGGACGGCACGCTGGTGGTTACCAGCGGACGCGGGGGTGTCTATCCGCGCGGCGTGCCCGTGGGCCGGGTCGGAGGTCTGGCCGAGGTCGAAGAGGGATGGCACCGGAGTTACTGGGTGTACCCGACGGTACATCCCGCCTCGGTCACGCACGCGCTGGTCGGCGTTTCCCACGGACCCGGACCGGAGGGCGAAGCGGACCTGTCCAGCCTGTTTCCGGCAGGAACGTCACCGATCCCGGACTCCGCCAGCGAGGGCGGGCCGGGCAGCGCGCCTGCTACCGACGGCAGTGGCTGAGCGTCCGCTTAGCGGCACTCCGCGGCTCGGCATCGGGTCGGGCGCGGCCGTGGCCCTCACGCTGATTCTGGTCTTCTTCCATTTCGTTCTGCGGCTCGGCCTGGGGGTGGGCGCCGGAGCGCCTGATCTGTTGACCGTCGCACTCCTGCTCCACGTTCGCAGGGTCCGATCCGGCACTGCTGCATGTGTCGGCTTCACCCTTGGCATGCTGGAGGACGCGTTCACGCTCGTGGCCTTCGGCGCGAACACCGTAGCGATGACCCTGGTGGGCATTCTGGGCGTGCAGACCCGGGCGTTCTTCGTTTCCACCACGTCGCTTTCCTTCCACATTGTCTACTTTGTCGCCGGCAAGTGGCTGCGCGACTTCATCCACTGGATCCTGCAGCACGCGGCCGGGGTCAGGAGCGGGTTCATCGAACCGATGGTTTTCGCCGCGGTGCCGGCGGCGCTCTATGCCGCCCTGGTGGGCGTGCTCATCGTGAGGCTTGTCGGTCCTTTCAGCGAGAGCGAGTCATGAATCAGTTCCAGGTGCCCAACCCAGGGGCGTCGCGGCGCACCCGCATCGCCATCATCGGACTCATGACGCTCTTCGGAGTTCTCACCGTCGCCTTCTTCCGGCTCCAGGTGCTCGAGTCCAACACCTACGAACTTCGCTCGGACTCGAACCGGCTCCGGCCGTTCCCCATTGCGGCTCCCCGCGGGGCCGTCTTCGACCGGACCGGCCGGGTCGTTGCGAGCAGCGTTCCCGGCTATTCGCTGCACGTGTTCCCTTCGGCGACTTCCGGCGTCATGGAGACCACGCTCGAACGCCTGCAATCGTACCTCGATCTGGACGATGCGAGGATCGAGCTGCTGCTCGAGCGTGCCCGACGCGAACCCTATCAGCCGCTTCTGGTGGAGGGCGATGCCGATTTCGATCTTGTCTCCACGCTCGAGGAGCACCGCGCGGAGTTGCCGAACGTCGTGGTCCGGATGGATCCGAAGCGCCGGTACCAGGCTGCGCGGGCGGTCTCCCACCTGATGGGGTATGTGGGCGAAGTCACCGCAGATGAATTGGAGCAGGAACAATACTCCGAGTACTCGCAGGGCATGACGGTGGGCAAGGAGGGGGTGGAGCGGCAGTACGAAGCCCGGCTTCAGGGGAAGCGCGGCCTGCGCTATTCGGAAGTCGACGCGCTGGGCCGGGTCGTCAGCTCTCCTTTCGGTCAGGTCGTGGAGGCACCCGAGCCCGGGGTGGATATCCACCTCAATCTCGACCTGGATCTGATGGAGTGGATCCACCACATCTTCCCCGATTCCATGCGCGGCGCCGTAGTGGCGCTGGATGTCGAGGATGGCGGCGTCCTCGCGCTCTACTCGGCTCCGACCTTCGACCCCAACAGCTTCGTGGGTGGGATCGAACCCGACCAGTGGGCATCTCTCAACAGCGACCCCGAACAGCCCCTCTTCAATCGCGCGGTTGTGGGACGCTACGCCCCGGGGTCCACGTGGAAGCTCGCGGTCGCAGCGATCGGGCTGAAGCTCGGCCTTGTGGAAGCGAACGAATACATGCCGCGGGGGTGCAGCGGAGCGATGTTCGTCGGCAGCGCCAGGTTCCGTTGCTGGGAAGAGTCCGGCCACGGAGCGCTCAATCTCGTGCAGGCCATCCAGCACTCCTGCAACGTCTACTTCTACCAGCTGGGCCTCAGGATCGGGCTGGAGCGTCTTCTGGCCAACGCGAACGAAATGGGCTTTGCGCGCCAGTGCGGCATCGACCTGCCCCGCGAGTCTCCGGGGGTGTTTCCGAGCGATCTGGGCTTCTGGGAGGAGCGGTTCGGGTATCGCGCGGTGGAAACGGAGGTATTGTCCCTGGCGATCGGGCAGGGACCCAACGACCAGACCCCCCTGGGGATCGCTCAGTTCTACCTCGCCATGGCCCGGGGCGGTCAGGCTCCCGCGCCACGGATCCTGCACGGGGAGGAAGCGGGCGACACCTGGGACATCGGGATTTCAACGGAGCAGGGCGAGGTTCTGATGGAGGGGCTCAGGCGGGTCTTCATGCCGGGAGGCACGGCGCATCTGTCCTCGGTCGAGCACTGGGAGCTGCTGGGCAAGTCGGGCACCGCCCAGAACGCACAGGACCCGCAGCGCAGCCACGCGTGGTTCGCGGCAATGGCGGGCCCCCGGGAGGAGCAGCCGGAGATCGTCGTGGTCGTGCTGGTGGAGCTCGGGGAAAGCGGATCCATCGTGGCGGCCCCGCTCGCCGCCAAGTCAGCGGACTACTTCCTGCGCAAGCGCTACGGCATCCCGACCGATACCATCCAGACGCTGCGCGAACACCTGATGACCGGCACGCCTGCTCGCTGGGCGAACTGGTGACCCTGCGCACCCCGCCGGAACTCATCCCTTGAAGACCCTGTTCTCGCGCTGGGCCCTCGACAGCCGCCTCATTCTCGCCTTGCTCGCGCTCTCCCTCTTCGGCGTGGCGATGATCTATTCGACGGGCCAGCTCAACGTGCCCAGCCCCGTCGTCGAGGGTGCCTGGATCCGTCAGCTGGTCTGGTTCGTGTTCGGGCTGACGGCCTTCACCGTCATTACCCGCATCTCCACCAACTGGATCGAGTGGGTTGCGGTGCCCGCCTATGTTCTGGCGGTAGTTCTGTTGGCCGTCACGCTGGTCGTGGGCACCGGCCGCGGCACCGCGACCGGAGTAACGAGCTTTCTGCAGTTCGGGGGCTTTCAGTTCCAGCCGGCCGAGGTCGCCAAGATTGCCACCATCCTCGCCGTTGCGCGCCTCATGGCGTCGCGCGTGGAAGCGCCCGGACATGGTTCCCGGAGATCATGGCAGCTGGCCGACGTGATCGCGCCCTGCGCGCTGGTCGGGCTCCCTCTGCTCCTGGTGCTCCTCCAGCCGGATCTGGGGACCGCGATGGCCTTCGTGGGCATACTGATTGCGGTGCTGTTCTGGTCCGGCATCCCGCTGACCTACCTGTTCCTGCTGGTGAGCCCGGCCATCGCGCTGATCCTCTCCTTCAACACCTGGCTGTTCTCGGCGTACATGGTGGCGCTCATCGGGCTGCTCTATCTGCGGCGCTCGCGCCTCTACACTTTCGAGTACGTGGCGGTGCTCGTGTTCAATCTGGCCGTGGGCACGGTCGCGCGGCTCCTCTGGGACTCGCTGGCCCCCTACCAGCAGAACCGGGTGCTCGTGTTTCTGGATCCCGGTCTCGATCCACGGCAGGCGGGCTACCACCTGGTCCAGTCGAAGGTCGCCATTGGCAGCGGAGGGCTGACCGGCAAGGGGTTTACGCTGGGCACCCAGAAGCGGTTCAACTTCTTGCCCGAGCAGCATACCGATTTCATCTTCGCGGTGATCGGGGAGGAGTTCGGCTTCGTGGGCACGCTGCTGGTCCTGTCCGGCTTCGCCTACGTCCTGCTCCGACTCATCCGCATGGCGACCGGAGCCGGCAGTCACTTTGCAAGCTTCGTCCTCTTCGGTATCTTCGGCGCCTGGATTACGCACGTCTTCGTGAACACCGGAATGACCGTCGGGCTGGTCCCGGTCACCGGCATTCCCCTTCCGTTCATCAGCTATGGGGGTTCCTTTCTGCTGATGTGCTGGGTGGCCGCGGCGCTCGCCGTGCGCGTCGCCCGGCGGGACTGAGGGGTCGCGCCATCCGCGCGGCCAACTCGAGAGCAACGCCGACGAAAGCAAGCCATGGCCTGGTTCAACAAGCCCAAGAAGCCGTTACGCGCGCAGGACCGGCGGGATGTTCCGAGCGACGTCTTCAAGAAGTGTCCGGGCTGCCGCGCGATCGTCTATCGCGAGAAGCTCACCCAGAACCTCTCCGTGTGCCCGGAGTGCGAATTCCACTTCAGGTTCGGGGCCTCGGACTACCTGCGACTGCTGCTGGACGAAGGCGCCTTCAGCGAGGAGCACGCGGGGCTGGCCAGCGCCGACCCCCTGGGTTTCGTCGACTCGAAGCCCTACACCGCCCGGGTGCAGATGGCCGAACAGCGTGCGGGACGACCGGAGGCCATGGTGGTCGGTTCGGGCAAGCTGGATGGCATCCCGGTGTCGCTGGCGGTGATGGATTTTTCCTTCATCGGAGGATCGATGGGATCGGTGGTGGGGGAGAAGCTGGCCCGCATCATCGCCAGGTCACTGCGCGAACAGGTCCCCCTGGTCGTCGTGAGCGCCTCCGGCGGAGCCCGAATGCAGGAAGGAATCCTGTCGCTGATGCAGATGGCGAAGACGGCAACGTTGCTGGCGAGGCTTCACGAGGCCGGTCTGCCCCACATATCCATCCTCACCAATCCGACGGCGGGCGGGGTGACCGCCTCCTACGCCATGCTGGGCGACGTCAACCTCGCGGAACCCGACGCCTTCATCGGGTTCGCGGGGCCTCGCGTGATCGAGGAGACGATCCGGCAGGAGCTGCCGGACGGGTTCCAGAGATCCGAGTTTCTGCTCGAACACGGCATGCTCGACTGCGTCGTACCGCGCAAGGAGTTGAAAGCCACGGTGGCACTTCTGCTGCGGCACATGTGGGCGGGGTGGAAGCCCCAGGGCTGAGGCCAGCCGGCGCGCGGCCCCACACCCTCCGGAGAATGTGGCGTTGAAGGCCGGGGCTCCCGCGACGCACGAGCTGTTCCCGCGGCTTGGGCATGGGGTCAAATGGGGTCTCGAGCGCACCCGGGCCCTGCTTGCGGCCCTGGGCGAGCCACAATGCGCCTATCCGTCGATCCACATCGGCGGGACCAACGGCAAGGGGTCGGTTGCGGCGATGTGCGCCGAGGTATTGCGCGAGGCCGGCCTGCGCACCGGGCTCTACACGTCCCCCCACTTGTGCGACTTTCGCGAGCGCATCCAGGTCGACGGCCGCCCGGTCGCGCCGGATGCCATGACGGGGGTGGCGGCCGGGCTGCACGCGGCCGTCGACCGGATCGGACCCACCTTCTTCGAGGCGACCACCGCTCTGGCGTTCGGTGTATTCGCCGATCGGGAAATCGACATCGGGGTGGTGGAGGTAGGGCTGGGTGGGCGTCTCGACGCGACCAACGTGATCGTCCCGGCAGTGACCTGCATCACCAACGTGTCACTCGACCACGCGGACTACCTGGGCACCACCGTGGAGGACATTGCCCGGGAGAAGGCCGGGATCATCAAGCCGGGTGTCCCGGTGCATACCAGCGAGACCGCCGGACCCGTCCTGGACATTCTGAGGGACGGGGCGAAGCGGGCCGGCGCTCCCTTCCACGTGCTCGATCCGGTCAGGGACGTGCGAAGCCTGGAGCTCTCGGGGGCGGGCACGAGCTTTCGCATGTCTTCCGCCGCCTGGGGGGAGCTCGATCTGTCGGTGCCCCTGGCGGGAGGGCACCAGGCGACCAACGCGGCGCTCGCGGCGCGGGCGCTGGAGTCGCTTCCGGAGGAGTTGCGGCCCGCTCGGCAGGCGGTCGTGCGGGGCCTGGCGCGGGTGAGCTGGCCGGGTCGGGTGCAGTTGGTGAGGCAAGGCGGCACAACCTGGGTTTTCGACGTGGCGCACAACGTCGCCGGAATGGAAACGCTTGCCACCACCCTGCGGTCGATCGGTCCGCCGCGGCCGATCGTGGTTCTTGCCGGTATCCTGGGGGACAAGGATTGGGGGGGCATGCTTCCGGGCCTCCTCTCGATCTCCGACGCGGCTGTCCTGACCCAGCCTCCGTCCGCACCCCGGGAACGGAGGTGGAAGCCCGAGCAGGTCGCGGCTGCGCTCGCACCACGGTTCGCGCTCGAGGTTGAAGCGGACTTCGGCCTCGCCCTGGCCAGAGTGGCCGAGTGGGCGGACGGCGGCACGGCGGTGGTCACGGGGTCCTGCCACACGGTCGGCAGCGCCCTCGGCGAGCTGGGTATCCGGCCATTCCCGACTCCTCTCCCGGTTTGACGCATCGGGTGAAGCGCATAGATTCGCCGCCATGCCTAAAAACAAGAGTTTTCCCAGACTTCCGGGTTTTCGAGACTTCGCACCGGAGGCCCTGGCCGAGCGGGAGCACGTATTCAGAAGCTGGCGCCGAGTGGCGCGCCGCTACGGCTTCCAGGAATACGACGGGCCTCCGCTGGAACCGCTGGAGCTCTACCGGGAAAAGAGCGGCGACGAGATCGTCGGGCAGCTGTACGCCTTCGTCGACAAGGGTGGGCGCGAGGTGGCGCTGCGCCCCGAAATGACGCCGTCGCTCGCCCGCATGCTCGGTGAGCGCAGCCGGGCCATGGCCAAGCCCATCCGCTGGTTTTCGATTCCCCAGCTGTTTCGCTACGAGCGGCAGCAGCGGGGGCGTCTGCGGGAGCACTTCCAATTGAACGTCGACATCCTCGGCGAACCCCGGACGGGCGCGGACGCCGAAGTCCTGGCGGTTGCCGTCGACGCCCTTCGCGAGTTGGGCCTGGGACCGGACGACTTCGTGGCTCGCGTCTCGGATCGCCGCCTGTTGTCGGCGGTTCTTGCCGCCCTGGGCGTGCCGGCGGACCGAATGGCCGCCACCTTCAGCGACATAGACAAGTACGAACGGGTGGGCGTCGACGCGACGCGCGAGCGGCTGCGGGCGTCCGCCGGACTGGCTGGCCGGCGCGTGGATTCGCTTCTTGAAATCCTCGACGGTTCCGGGCTCGATGTGGTCGAGGAACTGCTGGGCGAACGTGAGGCCGTGGGCGCCAGCCTCGACGAACTGCAACGCTACCGGGCGGACCTGACGGCGATGGGCCTCGCGCCCTTCCTTCGCTTCGACCTCCGCATCGTGCGCGGCCTGGCGTATTACACCGGCATCGTGTTCGAACTCTTCGACCGGAAGGGCAAGCTGCGCGCCATCTGCGGGGGAGGCCGCTACGACCAGCTGCTCCAGCGGGTCGGCGGCGAACCCCTTGCCGCAGTGGGATTCGGAATGGGAGACGTGGTGCTCACCGAGTTGCTGCGCGACAGGGGACTGCTCCCCGACGTCGCCCCGTCGATGGACTGGTTCATCGCCAGCGTATCTCCGGCCCAGCGCCTTCTGGGACGGGAAATCGCCCATGTCCTGCGGGAGGCGGGATCGACCGTCGCCTATGCGCTCGAGCAGCGTCCGGTGCGAAAGCAGCTCGCCATGGCCGCCAGGCAGGGAGCCCGCAAGGTCATCCTGCTGGGCCCGGAAGAGACGGCGAGGGGGGTGGCGGTGATCCGCGACATGACGCACGGCACACAGCACGAGGTCTCCCTCGCCGACCTGCGTCTGGGCAGCCTGGCATCATGACCGCTCGCGGGGCGGGCCGGCACCGGGCGTGGAGGATCGTTGCCGGGTCTGTGGCGTGCCTTTGCGCCGGCGCCTGTGCTCCCGACCGTCCACCCGAGGCGCGAGAGGGCGCGGCACCCGCTTCCGCGCCCTCCGCGGCCCGTTCATCCTTTGGCGCCGACGCCGCCGAGGCGGTCTCCGTCATGCTCTTCGACGAGGTGCCGGATCCGGTGCTCGAGCGTCGGCTGACCCTGCACCTGCTCGCCCGGGAGCCCGGCGGGCGCGCGGAATTCAGCCGGACCCTGCGGGAATTGTTGCCCCAACGGGCCGCTCGCGATTCCACCCTCGTGGCCATTCGCGCGATCGTCTACCACGCGGCCGTGCCCTCGGGAACGAACGAGGGGGACCTGGTGCCGGTGGCCTGGGGTGAATGGATTCCGCTGGAAGGGTGGTACGGCGAGGTGGGGACAGGGCGGGGAACGGGCCACCGGGTATACTTCTACCATGGAGCGCCCCCGGAATGGTAGCCGACGGCAACAAGGGGGTGCGCAGGGACATGGCCCGCGCCGTGCGCCGGCTCAACATCCTCGAGTACTTCATTCTGGCCGCGGCCGCGGCAATGTCGCTGGGCGGGGGGGCGCTGGTGGCGCTGCTCCTGAACGAGTTGACGGGCGCGCCGTTCCGGATATCGTGGTTCGTCTCCTCGCTCCTGCTCTTCAGCGTTCCCGGCTTCTTCGTATTCCGCCGAGAGAGCAGGCGCGAACCTTCCCGCGGCACCGCGGGCCACCCCCAGGATCAGACAAATGGCTGATGACAAGCGGCTGACGCCCCGAAGCGAGAGCTTCTCGGCCTGGTACAACGATGTGGTTCAGCGCGCGGAGCTCGCCGACTATTCGCCGGTACGCGGATGCATGGTCATCCGACCCTGGGGATACGCGATCTGGGAGCTGATGCAGCAGGGACTGGACGGCCTCTTCAAGGAGACCGGCCACGAAAACGCGTACTTCCCCCTGCTCATTCCGATGAGCTTCATCGAGCGCGAGAAGGAGCATGTCGAGGGCTTCAAGCCGGAGCTCGCGGTGGTGAGCCACGCCGGCGGCAAGGAACTGGAGGAGCCCTATGTGGTGCGCCCGACCTCCGAGACCATCATCTACTCGATGTACGCCAAGTGGGTGCAGAGCTACCGCGATCTGCCCCTCCTGCTGAACCAGTGGTGCAACGTGATGCGCTGGGAGCTGCGCACCCGGCTATTCCTGCGCACTTCGGAATTCCTCTGGCAGGAGGGCCACACCGCCCATGCGACGCAGGCGGAGGCCGAAGAGGAGGCCCGGCGCATGCTGGGGGTGTACCGGAAGTTCCAGGAGGACTGGATCGCGATGCCCCCGGTCAGCGGGCTCAAGAGCGACTCGGAGAAGTTCGCGGGTGCGGTGCGAAGCTATTCCGTGGAAGCGCTGATGCAGGACAATCGCGCGCTCCAGGCGGGCACCTCCCACTTTCTGGGGCAGAACTTCTCGCGCCAGTTCGGCCTCACCTTCCAGAGCGAGGAGGGGCGCGAGGAGTACGCCTGGAATACGTCCTGGGGCGTTTCGACGCGCATGGTCGGGGGCATGGTGATGACCCACGGCGACGACAGCGGGATCGTCGTGCCGCCGCGCATCGCTCCGGCGCAGGTCGTGGTAGTGCCCATCTGGCGCACGGACGCGCAGCGCGCGCTGGTGATGGAGGAAGCCGACCGCTTCCGCGAACAGCTGATCTCCGCGGGGGTGCGCGTGCGGGTTGATGCGCGCGACCACCTCAATCCGGGCGCCAAGTTCTACGAGTGGGAACGCAAGGGCGTCCCTTTCCGGGCCGAGATCGGGCCTCGCGACGTGGCGAAGGGGCAGGTAGTGCTGGCCCGGCGACTTCCGTTCCCGGACGGGAAGCGCAAGCGCTTCCTGGCGCGCGAGGAGGCCTTGGCCACGCTTCCCGCTCTGCTCGACGAATTCCACGAAGACCTGCTCGAGGGCGCCCGCGCGCGCCGCGAGGCCAACTCCCACCGGGGGATCTCGGATATCGGCGAGCTGAAGGAGATTCTGGAGGGCGGAGGTGGCCTGGCGTACACCGGATGGAGCGGCGACCCCGACGTGGAGGAGAGGGTCAAGCAGGCCACGAAGGCCACGATCCGGGTAATCCCCGACGACGAGTTCGCGTCGTCCAGCCGGCCGTCGCGGTGCATCGGCGGCGGCGCTGCTGCAATGGAGGTGGCGTGGGCGCGGGCATACTGAGGTGACCCCCCTGGCTCGCTCGGGTGGCGTGCTCCACTGCGGACCGTTCGCCCTCGACGACATCGCTGCTCGCTTCGGGACCCCGCTCTACCTCTACGATGGCGCTCTGCTCGAACAGAGATTCCGCACCTTCAAGGCCGCCTTCCCGGGCGCCCGCCTGCTTGTCGCGTACTCGGTCAAGGCCAACGGAAGCCTGGCGCTCCTCAACCGCCTGGCCCGACTCGGTTCCGGCGCCGACATCGTGAGCGGGGGCGAACTGGCGCGTGCTCTCGAGGCGGGGATTCCGGCGGAGCGGATCGTCTTCGCCGGAGCGGGCAAGAGCGAGGAGGAGCTGGACGCCGGGCTCGATGCGGGCATCTACGGCTTCAACGTCGAGAGCCGGGAGGAGCTCCGCCTGCTTGAGCGAATCGCGGCCCGGCGGGGTGTCCGGGCCCGCATCGCGCTGCGCGTGAACCTCGACATCGCCTCGCCCACGCCTCACGAGTACACACGCACGGGGCACGCCGGCACCAAGTTCGGCATTCCCGTCGGCGAAGTGATGGACCTCTATCGCCGCGCGGCCTCGCGGGCGGCGCTCCAGGTGGCGGGAATCGCAGTTCACATCGGGTCGCAGATCGTGGACATCGAACCCTACCAGCGCGCCGCACGCGGGCTTCTCGCCCTGGAGCGAGCGCTTTCCGATGAGGGCATCCCGCTGGAATACGTCGATCTGGGTGGCGGATTCGGGGTCGCCTACGGAGACGAACCCGAGATCGATCTCGCCCGTCTCGCCGCGGCGGTGCTCCCTGCCGTGATCGAGCGCCGGCTCCGGCTGATCCTGGAACCGGGTCGCTTCATCGTCGGTGAAGCCGGCACGCTCATCGTGCGCGTGCTATACCTGAAGCGCTCCGGGAACAAGACCTTCGTAATCACGGACGGGGGCATGACCGAGCTGCTGCGCCCCAGCCACTACGGCGGCTATCACCAGATCGAGCCGGTGCGCACGCGTCCGGGCGCTGCGGTGGTGGTGAGCGACGTGGTGGGTCCCGTGTGCGAGGACGGCGATTTTCTCGCGCGGGACCGCGCTATCGAACTACCATCCGCAGGCGACTTGATGGTGGTGAGGACAGCCGGAGCCTACGGTTTTGCCATGGCCTCGAACTACAACAGCCGCCTGCGTCCAGCGGAAGTGCTGGTTGCCGACGGCGGACTGCATCTGATCCGCGAGCGGGAGACTTTCGCCGACCTGGTTCGCGGGGAGAGGATCCCGTCATGACCTTCATCAAACCGCGCGACCGGGTGCTGATCCTCGATTACGGATCGCAGTTCACCCAGCTCATCGCGCGCCGCGTCCGCGAGGAGCGGGTCTTCTGCGAGATTCACCCGCCGACCCGGTCGCTGGAGTGGATACGAAGCTGGGCGCCCAGCGCGATCGTGCTCTCGGGCGGGCCGTCATCGGTCTACGAGGACGATGGCCCGGGGGTGGAGCCCGAGCTGCTGCACATGGATGTTCCGGTACTGGGGATCTGCTACGGCATGCAGCTGATCGCCGAGCTGGAGGGTGGACGGGTGGAGCGCGGCAAGCGCGAATACGGGCGAGCCGAACTGCGCCTGGCGGAAGCCGATGGCCTGTTCGCGGGATTCGCGCATGCAGATCCCGTGACGGTCTGGTGTTCCCACGGCGATCATGTCGACCGGCCTCCGGAGGGATACCGCGTCGTTGCCTCGACGGAGGGCCTTCCGGTGGCGGCGTTCCGGGCCGAGGACCGGTCCATCTACGGAGTGCAGTTTCATCCGGAAGTCGCGCACACCCCGGAAGGGGACCGGATGCTGTCCAACTTCCTCTTCCGCGTCGCCGGCTGCCGTCCCAGCTGGACGGCGAGCGCGTTCGTCGAGGAGAGCATCGCCGCCATCCGCGAGCAGGCCGGAGGCCGCTCCGCCATCTGTGGCCTTTCCGGGGGCGTCGATTCCTCGGTCGCCGCGACCTTGGTGCATCGGGCGCTTGGCGACCGCCTGACGTGCATCTTCGTGGACAACGGACTGCTCCGAAAAGGCGAACGCGAGGGCGTGGAGCGCACCTTCCACCGACACATGGGGATGGAACTGCTGGTCGCCGATGCGCGCGAGGAGTTTCTGGCGGGGCTGGCGGGGGTTGACGATCCCGAACGCAAGCGCCGGATCATCGGCGAGATCTTCATCCGCGTATTCGAGCGCACGGCGCGCGAGGCCGGCAAGGAGGTGTCTCTGCTCGTGCAGGGCACGCTCTACCCGGACGTCATCGAGTCCCTCTCGGTGCGGGGACCGTCCGTGACGATCAAGACCCATCACAACGTGGGCGGGCTCCCGGACGACATGCCGTTCGAGCTGATCGAGCCGCTCAGGGAACTCTTCAAGGACGAGGTCCGCAGGGTGGGGCGGGAGCTGGGCCTCCCCGAGGCGTTCGTGGCGCGCCATCCCTTCCCGGGACCGGGCCTTGCCGTGCGCATCCTGGGCGAGGTCACGTGGGAGCGGCTGGAGGTGCTGCGCGAAGCGGACGCGATCTTTCTGGACGAGATCCGTGCCGCCGGACTCTATGACGAGATATGGCAGGCGTTCGCGGTGCTGCTGCCTGTGCGCTCGGTCGGCGTGATGGGCGACGCGCGCACCTACGACTGTGCGGTGACGCTGCGCGCCGTGACCTCGCGCGACGGGATGACAGCCGACTGGTACCGGTTTCCGCCGGACGTGCTCGCGCGTGCCTCCACCCGCATCATCAACGAGGTCGCGGGGGTGAACCGCGTGGCCTACGACGTCAGCTCCAAGCCCCCGGCCACCATCGAGTGGGAGTGAGGAGGACGCGCATCCCGCTCCCGCAGGAGTCAGGACGCCGGAGCGGGCTCCTCCGTGCGCAGGGACCGGAGGGTATCGTCGATCTCGGCCCACACCTCGACCATGAACTGCACCCGGGCCCCGTGGGCGTCGACGTACTCGAGCAGGTCGGCCTCGGTGACCCCCTTCGCCTCCAGGATCTCCGCCTTCGCCTCCGGACTGACCCGGCCATCGGGTGAATGGAGCGCCGCCAGGCGCAACTCCACATAGGTGCCTACGAAGACGTCGCGGGAGATCGTCCCCGCAACCTCGGGCGCCTGTTCGCCACCGCACGCGAGCAGGAGACACAGCAGGCCGCCTCCCAGAAGGTTGCCCACGCCGCGCGCCGTCATCCGTCTCATGCCTCGCTGGCCTTTCCGCTGTTGGCCGCGCGCCAGAGGAGCAGGCAGAGCCCCACGAAGATGAGCGTGCCGACCAGCTCGGAGAATCCGGGGAAGAGGCCCGCGTACCACTCGTGGCCCACGATCCACTGGCTGGCGCGCGAGGGATCGCCGGTCACCTGCGTGACCACGTAGATCGCGCCTCCGATCAGCACCCCCACCAGCGCCGCCCCGGCGATCAGGCCGGAGCCGAACAGGACGCCCCGCTCGCGCTGCTCGGCCAGCCGCTCTCCGCCGCCGTCCGGGCCCGCGTAGCGAAGGGTCAGCGCGCGCCGCATCATGCCTCCCACGAAGATCGGGGTCATCAGCGAAACCGGCAGATACAGGCCCACGGCAAACGCCAGCGACGGCAGCCTGAGCCCGAACTCGACGACGGCGGCCAGCGCCATGCCGACGATGACGAACATCCAAGGCAGGGTATCGGCCAGAACGCCGTCCACCACCAGCTTCATCAGGTTTGCCTGGGGCGCCGCCAGCTCCGCGCCTCCGATGCCGTACGATTCATTGAGCACGATCAGCACTCCGCCCATCACCGCCGCGCTGGTGATCACCCCGATCAGCTCGCCGATCTGCTGCGAGCGCGGGGTGGCTCCCAGGAGGAACCCGGTCTTGAGATCCTGCGAGGTGTCCCCCGCGATGGCCGCCGAGATGCACACCACCGCGCCCACCGCCAGCACCGCGACCTTGGAGGCGGCGGTACCGTCGTTCAGCCCCAGCCCCACCCAGATCAGCGAGGTGAGCAGCAGGGCGGCGATGGTCATCCCCGACACCGGGTTGGACGAGGAGCCGATGAGCCCCACGATGCGGGAGGAGACGGTGACGAAGAAGAAGCTGAAGAGCACGATCAGGATCGCGCCCAGCAGGTTCACCGGGACGCCCGGCCAGAGCCAGAGGGCCACGGCCAGCAGCGGCGCGAGGGTGAAGACGAAGCGCATGGACAGGTCCCGCTGCGTGCGCGAGGTCGCCCCGCCACCGCCGCCGATGCCGCCCAGCCCGAGCTTGAAGCTTTCGATCATGGTGGGCAGCGACTTGAGGAGGGTCGCGATGCCCCCGAAGGCCACGGCCCCGGCCCCGACGTAGCGAATGTAGTTGCTCCAGATCTCCGCGGATCCCAACTCCGCCATGGGAACCGTGCCCGGGTACACCACGTCGTTCCCGCCCCAGGCGTTGATCACCGGGATCAGCACCAGCCAGGCCAGCGCGCTTCCCGAGAACATGATGGTGGCGATGCGCGGTCCGATGATGAACCCGACGCCCAGCAGCTCGGGAGTGAAGTCTCCGCCGATCTGCGCCTTGGCCGGGAGAGGCGCGGACGGCGACTCGTTCCACAGCGAAAGCCCGCGGGGGTTGGCGAGCGCCTGATAGACGGCGCCGACGCCGAGGCCGGCGAAGAGGAGGCGAGCCTTGCCGCCGCCCACGTCCCCCGCCACCTGCACCTCGGCGCACGCGGTGCCTTCGGGATAGGGCAGCTTGCCGTGCTCGCGCGAAATGAGGTAGGAGCGCAGGGGGATCATGAACAGCACGCCCAGCATGCCGCCGAAGAGCGCGATCACCGTGATCTGGGTGACGCTGACCAGGATGGCCGGATCCTCGCGCGCCCAGAGGAAGAGCGCGGGGAGGGTGAAGATGACTCCGGCGGCCAGGGATTCTCCCGCCGACCCCACCGTCTGCACCATGTTGGACTCGAGGATGGTGCCGCCCCAGATGCGGAAGATGGCCACCGCCATGACCGCGGCCGGAATCGAGGCGCTCACCGTGAGCCCTACGCGCAGCCCCAGGTAGGCGTTGGCCGCCCCGAACACGATGCCCAGAACGGCTCCGATCAGCACCGCCCGGGGCGTGAACTCCAGGATTTGCTCGCGCGCGCCGACGTACGGGCGGTACTGGTCGCCCGGAAGGGTCTCGTAGGCCTGGGGAGGGAGCCCGCCGCGGGGCCCCGGGTCGACTGTCGGCATTCTGTCTCCAGCCACGGTTGCGCGGAACCCGGGCAACGTGGATCGCGTCTTCTCGGCTTGTCAAGCGCGCGAGCGGCGGACGCCGAGCCGGCTGGAACTGGCTACACCGCGGCCTCGCGGGATGGTCCGAAACTTGAATTTCACAGGGACGACGGATGCCCCGGGAGCCCCTGCGCGGGTGGATGGAGCGGGGGTTCGGCATCGAAGTCTGCCAAAATGGCATGTGGTGGCGGATTAGGATCCTGTTGCGGGCTTTGAGGTTAGGAGCCTGGCGCGCTGGATTCCCGCTATTCTGTTCCCGCCAACTGGATCAGGCGTGTATGCTCCGGCGCTCTTCGAGCGCCTTCCTGAGCCGGTTCTCGTCGGCCCGCTGGTAGCAACGGAGGACCGTCTGGGCCGTCTTCCAGCCGCCCAGTTCGCAGAGCACCTTGAGAGGCTGGTTCATGAGATCGGACGCGAACTTGCGTCGCAACGAGTGCCAACCCCTCCCGGGCTTCGGCTCCAGACCCGCGAGCTTCTCGGCCCGCTTCCACCAGACGTATGCCCGAATACCGCTCAGACACACCGACGGATCAGTCGGCGCGGGCAGCACCGGGGTGTTCCCGATCCCGGGGTTCCGCTTCCGGGCTTCCTCGAGTGCGGCGACCGCCTCGGCCGTTATCGGCGTCCGGTGCTCGTAACCGGTCTTCTCGTGCTCGGCGCGCCAGCGCACCACTCCGCCCACAAGGTCGACATCTGACCATGGAAGCTGGCGGATGGCACCGATGCGGTGCCCCGTCTCATGCGCGAGCACGAGCGCGACGCGGAAGCGCCAGTCGACCCGCCGGGACACCTTCAGAAGCGCCCGGTATTCCTCGTCGGAGAGCACGATCCGGGTCGGATTCTTCTCCCTGGGCGGCTTGAATCCTCTCAGGGGATTCGATTCGAGGAGGAGTCTTCCCTCCTCGTCTCTCGACCGCGCGGCCCAGTTCAGGACCGCGAGCAGGAACCTCAGGTCGCGTTCGACCGTCCGGTCGGACACGGGCTCGCCGCTCGGGCCGATCCTCCCCGACCGCCGCGCGGCGATGAACCGGTCCCAGTCGCGCTGGGAGAGCGTTGCGGGCTTCCGGTCCCTGCCGAAGCACTCGAGGAACATCCTCATCGCGGCCCCGTCGTACATCTGGGACCGCTCGCCCTTGGTGGGCGTTACCTCTTCACCGTAAATGTCAAACAGCTTCTCCAGGGTGAGCGGCTCGGGTTCAGGCTCCGCCGTGCCGCCGCGTTCCAAGTCGATGAAGCCAGCGGCAAACTCATCCGCCTGCTTCTTCGCCCTCACCCAGTCGCGGTGCTTGAGCGACCTCGCAAGCCTTCGCCCGTTCTCGCGCCACTCGATCTGGAAATTGCCGGTCTTCGGATCCGGGAACACCCGGACCCGGTTCCGGCCCCATTCGCCGGCGCCGTAACTCCGGCGGCTTCGTTTCGTGCGTGCCATCGTTCGATTCCTCCTCGAAGATGGACTGCACGATCTGCGCGAAAGGAACTTCGCGGAGATAACCCGTCTCCGCCAGCCGGTCGCCACCCGCGCGGGCCAGACCGCGGTTGAGGAGGCGCTGGTCACGGCCCCCGGCGAGCGAGACCGGGGGGATCACTTTCGTTCGACGCTGAACGGCCGAGCAGGCCGGGACACATGCTTTACAGGTCGGGGCTCGCGCGCCAATATCGTGGCGGAATCCCGAACGGCATCGAAACACGGGGAGGTCCCCCAATGGAGCCGCGCAAGATCACCGACGCGGTACGCGGTGAGATCATCGCACGCGCGTGGGACGGCGAGACGTTCGCGCACATTGCTCGGGATCTCGGCGTGTCGTCGTACCAGGTGGGAAGGATCGCGATGCGCGAGGGCGGCTTCCCCTACAGAGCCGAACTGATCCGGTTGCAGCGCGATGCGATCTGCGCGGCCTACGAGGATAGCGGCAGCACGGCGGAGGTTGCGAAGCGGTTTGCGCTTTCGGAACAGGCCGTCTCGAACACGCTGCACGCGCGTGGCGTCCGGACGCGAAAGCCGAGGCGGCGGTAGCGGTACCGGGCCTGATGAGAGCCGCGTTGACACTACTACTGCTTGCGGTCGCGTGCAGCGACGGATCCGAGATCACGCCTCCGGGGCACGATCGCACCGCGAACGGCGACTGGTCGGGTTCCGCTGGACCCATGACCGTGCGGTATTCGTTGAATGAGGCGGACGGGACGATCGCGGGCCGCCTAGAGTTCGTTGTGGTCAACCAGGTTGAGGGCAACGGGTCGGTCCGGGGTTCGCGGGTTGGCCAACGCATTGAGTTGCGGGCTGACGACGCTGACTTCGTGGAACTCGTTCTAGACGCACACATGGTCGGCAGCGCCACCTTCGGCGGCACCCAGCTCGGTGACCGGATCGCGGGCGAGTTCGCCTTCCAGGGTGCCGGGACTGACCCGGAGAGCGGCCGTCCGTTTGCCGTCGAGATACAGCCCGGCCCCTTGCCACTCACCCTCGTGCGAGTCCGGCGGTAGGAAGGACCAACACTCCGCCGAGAGTGTTGCAATCGACCAGGAAAGGCCGCATTGCGATGGCGTCAGGTTCGGGTCGAGTTCGGTGGCGCTCCAACGCCTGATGTCCGCGTCGACCGCGGGCCAAGCAGACGACCCGCGAGTTGCGACTACTTGTACCGATACGTGATGCGGTCCTTCGACAGATCGTAGGGAGACATCTCGCATTTCACCCGGTCGCCCTCAAGCACCCGGATGTAGTGCTGGCGCATCTTCCCGGAGAGATACGTGTGGATCTCGTGGTCGTTCTCCAGCCGGACCCGGAAGGTGGCGTTGGGCAAGACCTCGACGACCGTCCCTTCGATTTCGATCGCCTGTTTTGCCACGGACGGCCCTCCCTATCGTGGCGGAGGAGGCGCCACGTCCGTCCAACCTCCGGGACGCGATGGCGTCGCGCAAGCGGCGCGCGGGCCGACCGGCGGGCTGCGGAGAGGGCAGGCGGGAGGCACGGCCCCGGGGGGTGGACGATGCGCGAGCAGTGCTCGGCGGGGGCAGCGGCTCACCGAGTGTGTGAACGGGATGGGTCGGTTGAGAGCGAGCCGCTCAGGTATGTGCCCACGCGAAGGCTGCCCACTTCCCGGTCTCTCCCAACCGCCAGATGTTTGTTCCGCGAGACAAGCCAAGACGCGTTCCCACCGGATGGCCGGCAGCGCGGGAGTCAGGCGACCGGCACGAAGGCGATTCGTGGATAAAGGGGGTCAACGGCGTGGAAACCTCCGCTGCGTTGTTGAAAACGATCCGTGATTCGTCGTTCGCCTCGCGGGAGGTCAGGCGGAGATCCCACTCGTGACGTCACCAGCGCACGGTGAGGACCGAGGAAACGTCGCGACCCCAAGCCCACAGGGGATGGGTGCTGACAATCCAGGTTGCAATGCGAAAAACCGGATATCCTGCCAGCACGGTGGCATCGTCCTCGCTCGCTGGATCCGCCTCCGGCCCCTCCAAGAGGAACACGTCCCCCTTCCCGGTGCTCTGGACGATGACTGTAGTGCCATGCGGGATGCCCTCAAGGATGTTCCGGGGCTCCCGGGTCACCTGAATCCGCGTTCGCTTCATTCAATGCGCGTTGTGCATCAGTAATCGGAGTGCCGGAGACCATCCTCACCCGGTTCCGGCTGGGCAGCGGAACTTCGCGTCCAAAGGGCTGCCTGACCAGTGCCGCCTTGTCCAGCACCAAGAGCCACGCTGCTGTGGCAGGGGATGCGGAACGGTGGAGGGGCCGCTGGCGAGAGTTGATCCGCGTCTGGAACTCTGCTGGATCGCTCGGGACATCCGCTCGCGGAACCCGCTTGACGCCGCGAAGGACGTTCTCCCGATTTCAACCGGAGTGACAAGCCGCTTGGACAACGGGAGCCTACATGCGCAGCCAGTTCTTCAACCACGGGCGACCGCGCTGATCGCCCATCTCAGGGGACGCGAGAGGACACTGGAGGCCTTCGGCTGGACCGGACGCCGGGCCGAGTGGATCGCCCTGGCCTGCCTGCACGGCGGCGTCTTCACCCGCGCGCAGTGGACGAGTTTCCTGGGTTGCCACCCTGAGAAGGTGCGACGCGCCGTCCTCGCCCTCGTCGCGCAGGGCCTGGCCGTCGAGGAGGCCCCGGCGGCCGGCATCGACGGAATCGGCCGCGTGTGCCGGATCCGCGCCCGCAGGGTCTACCGGTCGCTCGGAGCCGAGGAGTTCTTTCGGCGGCGCCGGATCACGTCCAGGGCCGTGCTCATGCGTCGGCTGCTGGCGCTCGACTACGTCCTCGACCGTACCCGCTTGCCGTGGCTCCCGACCGAGGCCGAGAAGGTCGCCGCGTTCGAGGCGCTCGGAATCGAGCGCCGGGTCCTGCCCCAGCGGACCTACCGGGGTGCCGCCGGGAACATCCGCCGCCACTTTCACCTCGGCCTTCCGCTCGCGTTGGACGCCGAGCGCGCGGTCTTCGTGTACGTCGATCCCGGCCACGAGACCGCGACATCGCTGCGCGCCTGGGGCGCGGCACACCGGAAGCTATGGTGGGTGCTCCGTGATCGCGGATACAAGATCGAGGTCGTGGCCGTTGCGCGGGGCTGGAAGGAGACGAGCCGCGCGGACACCGTGCTCGGCAACTGGGCGAGAGACCCGAGCCCATCCAAGCACGACGCGGAGATCGCCCGGAAGATCGAGCGGATCGAGCATGTCCTCCGCAGCGGGGACGAGAACCTGATCCGAGAGGTGTGTGGCGACATCCGGGGCGGGCTCGTGCGGCTGGCGGAGCTCAGGAATCGGGCTCGCCGACAGTCCGGTCGGGGGCTGTTGCACCGGGTGAACGCATGGCAGACGGCGCGGCTCGAGCGGACGGTGTACTGATGGAGATCCGGCCGTCCCGGTGCCGCACGGGGCATGTGTTTCATACCTCGAGGTCGACCGGACACGGAATCCACCCTCGGATGTCACACGCGGTCGATACCGCAAGTCGCTGGCGTCCGGTCGGTTAGGCCACGGCCGCCCGATTCGTCGATGCCGAACCGGGCTTTTGAGCCGTGGTTGGGAGCGACCCCCCTGTTTCGATGCCCAGTGCATGCATCGCGGAGGGTTGGGATGTGCACATCCCGGACACCCTCCCGGAGGGTCGCTCCCGTCCAGCAATCCCGTGCGGGAAGGCCATCATCGAAGCGCCACCGCGCGCGTAGCGGATCAACCGCCGGACGCGCCCTCGGTTGCCAGAGCGGATGTTGAAGTTGACGGGCGGTGGCCCGACATTGGTGGTTCCCTTCGTACCTTCTCTGACAACCGCCCCCTGAGCAATGGCCGCCGTCAAGCGAAGGCCCTTAGAAATCGCGTCGCGCCGCATCGTGCAGGATGCCCGGCTGGCCATCCGGGACGTGTACGACGCGATCGTTGAACTGGTCACCAACGCGGACGACCGGTATCAGATTCTGGGGATCGGGGGCAGGGTGGAGATCGAGCTTGGCAGGCAAAGCAAGGGTCGGCCCTCGATCCTGCGTGTCCGCGACTTCGCCGACGGGATGACCACCCATCAGATGAACCGGAAGCTCGGGCGCATCGGCGGGCGCGTCAGCGGCCTCGAAGCGGGGCACGCGGTGCGGGGCACCAACTCGCGCGGCGCCAAGGACATCGCGGCGCTCGGCACGGTCACTTTCGAGTCGATCGCGGGCGATGGGCGCATGCACACCTGCCGAATCTATCCGAATATCGAGTACGAGGCGGACGATTCGCGGAAGGTGACGCCGCAGCTTCGGAAGCGGCTGGGCATCGCGAAGGGGACGGGGACGCTCGTGACGATCGAGATCGAGCCGACCCACCGGATCCCGAAGGTCGACACGCTCGTCCCCAAGGTCGCCACGCTTGTGCGTTTGCGCGACATCGTCCGGCAGGAGAAGACCACACTACTGGTCAGGGGGCTCAGCAACTCAAAGCACCGGCCGGTGAGTCTGCGTCGGCCTGCCGGCCGCAGGCGGGTTTCCAAGACCTTCGTCGTGCCTGGCTATCCAGGCGCGAAGGCCAAGCTCGTCGTCTTCCGGGCGAGAAAGCAGTTCAAGTCCGCCAGGGACCGTTTCAGGCTGGGCGGCATCCTGGTGAAGTCCCGGCACGCCATCCACGAGGCCACGCTCTTCGACCGGGGCCTCGAATGGGACTCGAATGCGCTTTGGTTCTACGGGCGCCTGACCTGTGAGGTGATCGACGACCTGTGGAACGAGTACGATGAGCGGCAGGCGTGGGGCGAGCAGCATCCGGCCAAGAATCCGGTGCCCATTCTGGACCCTTCACGCAAGTCAGGGCTGACGCCCGGCCACCCGTTTGTCGACGCGCTGTACGGCAGGGCGCTCGCGCTGCTTCGGCCCCTGGTCGAGGAGGAGCGGATGCGGGCGCAGCGGGAGCGGGCTCGCAGCGTCGAGAGCCAACAGACCCGGAAGCGTCTTAACGCGCTTGAGAAGGCCGCCAACCAGTTTATGGAGGACTTCTCGGACGAGGACGTTTCGCGCGACTCGAAGGGCAGGCACACCGGGAGCCGCTTCCAGATCCGGGGCTATCTGCTCAGCCCCCAGTACGCGCAGATCGTGCGCGGCCATTCCTTTGGCTGCTGGCTGACCGTTCGGGCCGAAGCGTTTCCCGAAATCGGGGAAGGGACGCCGGTGCGAGTGGAGTGTCTGACGGATGAGATTCGCGCCGACCGCGCCGCCGTCCCGCTCGAACCGCTCGCGGCGCAAGACGGAGTTCTACGCGCGGCGTGGTCGGTCAAGGCGCTGGAGGCCACCCCGGCGACGGGACTTGAGGTCAGGGTTGGTCCGATCAAGGCCGAATCGACGATCGCCGTGCTGGGGTCTGAGGCCGAGAGGTACGCGGACCTCACCGGGCTCAAATTCGGGCGCCCGCGCTACCGCGTCCGCGGTGGTTCGCGGAGGCAGATCCGGCTGCTGGCGCCGACCGAACTCGTCCGTTCGGCGGGACGTGACTTCGAACTCGCTCTGGCATCGGACGAGTTCAGGGTCACCGGATCCAGAAGGATGCTCCTCAAGGCCGCCTTGGGGATCGCCGTGGCCAAGCTCACGGTCACCGTCCTGGACGACGAAGCTGCGCCCGCGAAGCTCGTCGCTCGCCTCGGGGACGAGGAGGCCGAGACTGAGATCTGTGCGCTCCCCCCAGCTGGAGCAGGTATCGTCATCAAGCTGGAGGACGTGAACCACGGCGCGCTCCGCTACCGCTGGAACAAGAACGTCCTCGAGATAGGGGCACGGCATCCATCGTTGAATCGGTATCTCGGCCCCAAATCGGAGCGCTATCCGGGTCAGGACGAGCTCCATTTCCGCGTGCTGCTGGCCGAGGTCGTGGCCGAGGCGCTGTGCGCGCGCAGGTTGGAAGGGAACATCCGGGCGAACCCGGGCGACTTCGAAGCGATGTCCTGGGACGACCACTATAGGCACTTCTCGGAGTTGATGACCCGGTTTCTGCCGAAGGCGCATGCCTTGATGGCACCGCAGATTTGACGACACGCAACGAAACCCATCGCGGCACTTCAGACGTTTCCGGCTCGACCGATCCGGTTTGGCGACAAGCCTTCAGTCGAGGGACGGTCGTTTCGGTCCCGCCGTCGATCAGGTCGTGGAGCAGGGTGTCGAGGTAACCCTCGTCCGGGCGGAGAAGACTCAGAGAGACGGTGAGGCCGGACGGCTCCGGGGGGAGGTGTCGAGAAGCCGGCGGATGGAGGAGCATTGGAGGCGAGCCTACGTCGAGGAGCGCAGGCAGGCGGAGGAGCGCGATGGAGAGCCGGTGGACGCAGAGCCGGCGCGGAGCGTCCGCGAGGCCATCGACCAAGCGCGGGAGATGTTCCCCGACAGGCTGGTTCTACAAGTCGAACCAGTCCGCCTCCACGATGGGACAGTTCCCGGACTGGTACAGGACCCGCGTCAACGGAACGGCATGGAACGCTCGCGGCTCACCTCGGCAAGGGGACCGGTCACGACCCGCACCACACGATCCGCATCGCCTTCGCCTGGGACGAGCCGAACGAACGCGTCATCGTCGGATTCATCGGCCTGCACCCGCGGAACCGGCGCTCGTAGGGAGGGTGGCCGCACCAAGCGGCACGCGTCCGAGTCTGCAACCGACACGACGACGAACCACCGACCAGCACCGACCACAGCGCGAACCGGCAGGTGCGGGAACACGTTCCGTGCCCGCCTCGTCGAACCGCCTTCCCGCTTAGGGATCGCTGGTCTGGGAGCGACCCGAGGGGGCGGGGCCGGGGGTGCGCAAACGCGCCCGGCCCCGAACCCGTAGCAGGCCCTCGGACTGCCGGGTCGCTCCCAGCCCCGTCCGAACGAACCCTGCGGCCCCGGCCGTCCGGAACAGCGAGGCGCAAGACCTTTGCGCGCAGCAGCTTCCGCCGCCCCTCCGGTGCGCACATCTGAAGCGCCGGGGTGCGCATTGGCACCCCATGTCGTTTTCGGGGGCGTATGCGGCCATGACCCAGGGCATCGGAGGTGCGCAAATCACTGGTAGAGGACTCCCGGGGGCGAACCGTCTGCCATGGGGCGGCGCGCTGCATCAGCCCCGGCTGGTCGGCGAGCCCCGAGCGCGCTCGCTCGATGACGACCAGGTGGGCGACAACCTCGACCGCCTCGGCGGTCGCCTTGTGCCCGGCCGACGACCAGATCCGACATCGTCAAGCCCGTCGAGCGCGCCTTCGCGCGCCAATTGGCTCGCTACGCGACTCAACCAGCCGCCCACACCACGAGCTGCAGTTCGCTCTCGTCAATCATTGTGTAGTCGGGCACCCGCCCCGATAACTCCGCGCTTTCGCCCAGGATGATCGGTACTCCATCTCCCCGCCGGTCCATGATCCGCAATCGACCCAGATTCTCTTCGGCCGGGATTGGACAACGAGCCAACAACGAGACGATCAATTCGTTTCGGCTGTACTGCCGAAGGTGCATGCTGTCGGTGGTAAGCGTGTTGGCGAGCGACCCAGGCACGTAGAGTTCTAAGCGGTCCGCAAACATGTGAAGGCGGATCCGGGCCCCGGCCATGGAGTAGTCGCGGTGGGCAACGGCGTTGGCGACCGCCTCGAACACCGCTCGCTCGCTGAACTGCGGGCGGTCCACACGGGCAGTCTGCTTCGTAGCACGAACAAGCATGTTGCGGCGCACGAAGCGCAGGGCGTCGAAGATTTGAGTGTCTAAGGGCCCGCTGATGTCCCGGGCGTCGGTCTGGTAATTCACGTCGCGGCGCTCACCCGCGTAGCTGACAGCCTGGACGTACGCATGAGGCATCCAGTCCGTCGGCGAGAGGGAGCACAACAGTGCCCCGCTCACCGTAACCCGTGCCACACCGTCTTCGTCGTCCGAAATAAGGCGAAGCTTGCGAAGCCCGGTCTCTATCACCTCCAACTCCGGTGCCAGAAACCGATCGACCAGCTGCGGATCCAGGTCCTCTGGCGACGACCCCGGGATTGGAGTCTCGTCGAACCGAATCATGCGTGACTGGCTTCGTTCTTGAAGGAGACGAGCCAGCACCTCGGCAGGGAGTCTTCGCTTCGAACTCCCGATCCGGCGAAAGTAGCCCCCCGGGCTCTCGTGCACGAAGAGGCTCCTCGGCACGATTACCTCGATGACGCTGCGAACGTCGCCGTCGCTGTCGGGCAACTCCAGCTTGCTGATCTCGGCGTCGAGCGGCGGCTTCAGTGAGTCATTGCATATCTGCCTGACCCAAGCTTCGACTATGTCGAGCCGTTGTAACGGGATTCCTACGATTTCCCGGCTTCGGTCCGCCACACCCAACACCAGCGTCCCTCCTCTGGAGTTGGCCATGGCGGCCATTTCGTCGGCAATGTCGTCGCGCTTCGGATCTGCAACTCTGCTACCGGAAACAAGAATCCGCTTTAGTTCCAACGTCGAGTCCTCGCCCAACCGAATACGACGTGCCAAGGCCTCGGTGTCCCTCATATCGTGCGCCCCTCAAGCGGCAAGATCCGCCTGTAGCGACTCTTGAAGGCTTCCCGTCCCCCTTCCATGACCCTGCAGATCTCGTCCCTCACTTTCTTTTCCTGGAGTCCGCCTTCACACGCCTTCCGACTTTCACCATTCCCGGTCTCGAGCGACAGCACGAACTCGGCGTCCCCGTGCACCACGATGTTCGGATTGTGGGTCACTACGATCACCTGGCGCTTGAGCTTGGCTTCCTTGAGCCGGGTGACCAGAAGGTCGTAGATCAGCGTGTTGTCCAGATCGTCCTCAGGTTGATCGAGGATGATCGGCTCCTCTCCATGGCCGAGAACGAAGGCCAGGAGGGCGGCGGTCTGCTGTCCCGGTGATCCTTGGCTGAGCCGCCGCCAGCCTTTCTGTGGATCTCGGAACTTGATCCAGACGGTATCGCCGGGAGCGTACACGGCCAAGCGATCGATGCTATCCGGTGGGACCTTCTTCAGCACTCCCTCGAATCGCCAGTCTTCGGAAAGCCAGGAAACAGAGTCTCCAGCTTGGAACCGGCGAATGTCCGCCAACAGTCCATCCAAGCCGTCCCAAGTCCAAGGCTCTCCGACCGCCGGCCGGATCCTGTCGCCGAGTGCCTTGCGGTCGGCTTCAAAACGTTCTGTAGCTAAGACTTCCATCAAGTGGGTCGCTAGGCCTCGATGGTTCTTGAAAGGGATAACCTCCACGCGGATATCGTCCCGCGCGGCAGACGCAGCGAAATGTCGTCTGGCATCGCCCAGAGCCACCCGCTGCTTACGGTACTTCTCAAGGGTTCGGGTGGCCTCGCGCTCGAGTTCACGGGCCCGGCTTCGCTGGTGCTCCAATCGTTCGATTTCCCGTTGCAGACGGGCCGCGTCCGCAACTAGGTCGCGATACTGGCTCGGATCACGAATGCCCCGCTCCGCAAGTTGCGCCGTCGCTTCCTGGAACCGTTCCTCGCTGGCCGCTAGGACCTGCCTCCACCGTTGGACGTGCTCCCCGGCCATGATCTGTTCGAGTTCACGCTGCGCGTCTTCGACCCCGCCAAGCACGGTGTGTCTCACCCGTCGGATGGTCCGACCCAGCGCCTCATGAGCCTTCTCGAGGTCTGCCAATGAAGGATCGTCGGCCTGGGAAGCGTCGAGGTCGAGATCGGCCACCGAAAGCCCCTCCGCGCTACGCGCCACCCCACGAGTACTCTCCCAAGCCGCCGCCGCCACCGCCTGCCACGTATCGTCTTGACGGCGCCGTCGGCGGTACTCGCTCAGTTGCCGCGCCTGGCCGTGCTCTTGAAGGAAATCCAACTTGTGCTGAACATCACTCAGTTCTGCCCGGCGCGCGCTCAGCCCTTCCGCCCGCGCGGTTGCTGCTCGGGCCTGCGCGCGCAGTGACAAGTACCTGGACTTCAAGTGTTCGGTCTCGCGCTTTCTCTCCACCGCCTGGACAACCGCACTGTCATCGATGATCCGGAGCAGCGCATCTGGATTCTGTGCCAGCGCGAAGAGCTGTTTCTGGCTGTAGATCCGCACGGGGAATCGCTCCGAAACTGCACCTTCTTCGGGCGTCGCACCGTCCGCTGTCAGACGGTTGATCGAAGGTGCTCCTCCAGACGGACTCCAAGATAGCTTGAATCGCTCAGTCTGCTTGCGGTAGATGACTTCGATACGGGTTGCTGCGGTCAGCAGCCCTTCTTGTCCGGGTCTTGGTACGTCCGGTACCCGGCGATCGAAGAGCTTCCTTAGTGAACCTTCTTCTCCCCGGGCTTCGCCCCGCGTCCGCTCGCCTAGTTCCCCGTCGCGCCGCAACGTCTTGCGGCACAAGTCGACGAGTGTGGACTTTCCCGTTCCCCGGCCACCGATCATGGCGTTTAGCCACGGATTGAACCGGACGGTCATCGGGTTCTGGCGACCCATGAACTTGGCGTCGGCGACCGTGATGCTCTCGATGAGCAGGCCTCCATGTTGGATATTGGGGTCTCTTGGGTCGGAGCTTTGCACGGGCTTGAGCGAATCGGCCCCGTCAAGCAACGCCAAACCCAATCCCTCGAGGTTGGGGTGCGTCATCTTTACCCAAGTGAACCGCCGACCCAACTCTTCAAATCCGTGAGCGTCGGACGACCATACCTGCGAGATCCTGCGCCCCACCTCAGGCTTGCTCCCGTCGAGCCAGCTCTCGTCAACTTCCTGTTCCGGATCGACCTCAACGGCGGCCAAGCGAGGCGCCTTCAGCACCGCCAATCTCTGCCGACCGTCGTGTTCCTTCAGGATCCCCTTTGGTCCGTTCACGTGCGGGCCGAGGATCAGCGCGTCTCCGCTTATTGTCTCAAGGATCTGCTCAACACTGAGTGTCGACCGAGCGAACTCCGTTCCGCGCTTGTCCACCGGGATGCCGACTCGCGACAGGAGATCCTCAACGTGTTCCTCGCCACAGGCCGGGTCCATCAGAACAAGCAGATGAACCCCGTCGCTGGCCGTGATTTCGGCACCGGGAAAGAACACGGGCGCAATCGACAGGTTCTTGGCAGCCGCCTGGATCTCGGAGATGCCCCCGGCCGTGTTGTGATCGGTGATCGCCACGGCGTCGAGGCCGGCCTGGGCAGCCGCTGTGATCCACCTTGGCCAATCCTTCTTGTCGGCGGACTCCTGCCGAAAGTCGCTCGACTCGGGCGAATGGGTGTGCAGGTCGACGCGCCACCACCGCGATCCTGGCCAGTCTTGGTTCTCGTTCATGCGCGTTCCTCGTGTCGCGGGATCCCTATCGGTAGCCGCAGAGTTCAACAAGGTCCCGAGATGATCGCTGAGCCTCGACCTCAAGCTGGCACGACTCCAGTCCAGCATCCCGAGCCATGGCGCTAGCCAGAACTCCAAGCGCGGTGGTCGCACGAGCTACTGGGGCGGCTCCGTTCATGCCACCATCGCTCCCTCCTTGTGGTCTCCGCGAGCACTCTAAACCAATCTAACCGTCAGAGGGCTGATCGTGTGCCAGCCGCCCCTCCTTGACGAGGTTTTCGCAGGTGGGGCAACGCCGGGATCGGTTCGTCCTAGCCAACCATCTAGTCTTGGAAGGGTATATGGCCGACTACTCGTTTGGTGTGCTCAGCGTCGTTGGATTAGGTGGCAAGACATCCCCTGCCGGTGCCTCGGTGGCCACCGCCTTGCTCCCCATGCCGGCGAACGCCAAAATGGGTTCGCGAGCTACGGGCCACCGGATCGCCTGAGAGTATCCATGTCAAGTGGACGCCCGTTTTTCTCGAAGCGACGTGGCTCGCAACGCCCCCCGCCGCGCTTCGGCTTCGGTGCCCGTTGCTGCCCGGCTCGATCATCCGTGAACGCTCCCCGCCGGGCTGGGTGTCGGGAACGTCGGGCAGCAGTATTCCCGCGGCGGATGCGGCGTCCAAGTGCGGTCCTGCTGCACCAGGGCGTTGGCGAGGACGAGGAGCTTCCGCATCACGGCCGTCAGGGCGACCTTCGGCGGCTTCCCCTTGGCGACGAGCACCTCGTATTTCCGCTTCAGTGCGGGATTGTGCTGGACCGCGACCACCGCGGGCATGTATAGCAGCCTGCGGACCCGGTGCCTGCCTCCCTGGATGAAGCTGCGTCCCCTCCAGTGTCCGGACTCCCGGGTGACCGGGGCGAGTCCGGCGAGGCTGGCGGCGCGCGGTCCGGTGAGCGTGCCCAGTTCCGGGATGTGGACGATCAGTCCCGCAGCGGTGATGTCCGAGATGCCCGGGATCGAGGTCAGGATCTCGGCCCGGCGCTCCAACGCCTTCTCCTCCCCGAGCCGCCGCCGGATCTCTGCGTCGATGACCTTGAGCTGCCGCTCGATCTGCCGCAGCCTCTGCTTGGTGACCCGCTTGCCCACGGGAGTGCGCAAGTTCTTGCCCCGGTTGGTGGTTGCGGTGCGATCCCTGACCAGCGCGTCGCGGATCTGCTGAAGCTCGGCGAGCTCTCGCTGTCCTTCCGATCTCGCCTCGGTCGGACGCAGATCCTCGATGGCCGACGCCATCATGGCCAGCATTCGGGCGTCCACCGCGTCGGTCTTGGCGCGCCGCCCGATGGAGCGGGCGAAGGACCGGACTTGGAAGGGGTTGATCGCGTACAGGGGGAGCCCGGCCTTCAGGAGGGTGTCCTCGAAGTCGCGGTGGAAGGCTC